>Ga0209342_10008592_pt1 | contig 10236 bp, 3 predicted proteins | sample RifCSP16_2_FD_184023 | JGI IMG/M metagenome (GOLD analysis project Ga0209342, IMG submission 184023) | Soil microbial communities from Rifle, Colorado - Rifle CSP2_sed 16_2 (SPAdes) (version 2) | ecosystem: Environmental > Terrestrial > Deep subsurface > Rock core/Sediment | place: Rifle... | reverse complement strand
GCCGATTTCGATCAGGAGAAGGAATCGATCGCGCACCGCCCGCCACGGGAAGACCCGTCGGCGCCGGGTCTCCGAAGGTGATGCGATCTCGACCGTGCGATAGCGGGATCCGATCGGGTCGGCCGGCGCCTCGCCGGCGCTCGCCCGCCCTCGTAGCGCAGCGGAGGGGGTCGCCGGCCGGCTGAGCACCTCGTTCGCCAACTCGCCGTCGACGATGCGGCCTTCACCCTGCAGCCGGCGCATCGTCGCTTCGCGCGCCTGGCGCTTCTTAATAGCGAGGATCTGCTCGAGCTCCTCTATACTCAGATCGTCCACGCTGCGTCGATCAGGCATACGAACGATGTCCCACTCCCATACCGGCGCTCATTCCTACTTGGTGCCGACCGCAAAGACCTCGCGCTCGAAGAACCAGCGAAACGGTGGTAAGCCGAACGCCATCCTGCGCAAGAGGCGAAATATCTGGCTCTCCTGCCGGTTCTGCGGCGGGCTGTCGAGCCAGACTCTGACGTGGGCAAATCCGGCCTGCTTGAGATTGCGGTGCAGGCTGCGCATGTCCTGCTCGTTGACGTGGACGTCGACGTTGGCGGCAACGTTCAGCGCGCGCGGGTTCGCCGGGTACCGCGCGCCCTTGCCCTGCATCGTCCGCACCAGCCGCACGACTGGGTATGCGTATCGGTCGTACCACCGGTTCGGCGCAGTATGAATGGCAACCTTGCCTCCCGGCTTGAGCACGCGCCGCGCCTCTCTCAACGCCGCATCCAGCTCCCACGGATACAAATGCTCGACGACGTCGAAAATGAGCACGCGGTCGAACGCGGCATCGGGATAGGGTAAGAACTTGGCGTCGGCTCGATACACGCCGATCGCTGGCTGCCCGGCTGCTTGCGCCCCGCCCAGCGGGGTCGACTCGAATTCGGCGCTGGCTACGTCACGGCTCATGCGGGCGGCGACGTCGGCGTAGTCGATGCCGTAGGCGCGTGCGCCTAGCCGGGCACAATGCCGCAGGATCTCACCCCGGCCACAGCCCACGTCCAGCACGCGCATCCCCGGCTCGACCGAAGCTACGGCCAAAGCGGCGTTCAGGCGGCGCGACAGGTGCTCGCCGTGGCTCTCGACGAATTCCTCGTAACCCTCACACGCCGTCAGGAAATAATCTTCCGTATACAGCGTCGAAGGCAATGACGCTTGAGTTTGCTCGGACGACAAGCCAAACTCCCGACCCGTGACGAACAGACAAAGGACGAAAGACGATAGCTTTCATCAGGCGTTATTCGCCTTTCGTCAGATTATACCGTGCCCAATCCGGTCAGGCAACCCGGCGGCGGATCAACCCTCCCCAGTGAGTCATTTGGCCGACGTGCAGAACCGCCATTACGCCCAGGTAGACAGCCGCACCGGCCAGCGCGGGGCCGACTACGGTGACGACTTCGGCGACGAATCCAGGATATGCCTCCAGATACCGGCTACTCCCCAGCAGCGCAACCACAATCCACGTGGCGATGCCCATCGCCGCCGATCCGACCAGCGTTTTGAGTGTCAGCGCACGCAGCCCAAATCCGCGCAGCCCGCCGATGCGCCGCTCCAGCAGCCACAGCATAATCAACGCATGACAGATCCACTGCGCGGAATTCGCGAACGCCAGATCGACCACTTCGAGCGGCCGGCCGAGTATCACGCCCGGCGCGAGAGCGGCAGCCAGGTAAATGACGACGTTGCACACCAGCCCGACGAGCGCCGGCGTGAGCGTATCCTTGCGCGCGTAAAAGGCGAACACGAGCAGCAGATCGACCGCGGCGAAGGCCAGGCCCGGCACGTAGAATTGAAGCACGCGCGTCACTGCGTCGGTGTCGGATGCCGCAAACTGGCCGTGCTCGAAAAGCAGCGCGACGATCGGCCGCGCGAGCACCAGCAGCCCGACCGCCGCCGGCACGATCAGCACCATCACCAGACGCAGGCCGCGCGCCAGCGTCGCCTTGAAACTTGCTTCGCCTTCGGTACTGTCGAGCGAAGCCTGCCGCGAGAGCGTCGGCAGAATCGCAATCGAAACGGCGGTGGCCACCAGGCCGAGTGGGAACTGGATCAGGGTGGTAGCGTATTGCATCCAGGCGATGCCTTCTTCGCTTGCGCGCGAAGCCAGGTTGTACGACAGAACGATCGCCAGTTGGTTGATCGCCAGCCCCAGAACGATGGGCAGATACAATCTCCCGATCTGGCGCAGGCCCGGGTGCCGCAAATCCCAGGCAGGCCGCAAGCGCGCCTCACGCAGACCGGGCAGTTGGAATACGACCTGCAGGATCGCGCCGGCAAGCAACCCGATGGCCATGCTCGCTATGCCGAAGCGCGATCCCAGCACCAGGGCGCAGACGACGATCGCCGCGTTGAAGACGGCGCCGGTGAAGGCGGGCAGCGTGAATCGCTTGAGCGCCTGGAGCAGGCCGCTGACAATCGCCGACAAGCTGATGAAGATGGTGGCAACTGCCGTGACGTTGAGCAGGGTCGACGTCTGAGCCAGCAGAGGCGCATCAAAACCGCCGCTGATCAGCCGGGAGACGAACGGCGCGGCGACGATGACGACGAGGCACAGCGCCGTCAGCACGACAATGGCCAGTGTCATCACCAGCGAGGCCAGCCGCCACAGCGCGTTTCTGTCCTTCTGCGCAACCTCGCTGAAGGCAGGCACCAGCGCCGACGACACCATGCCGCCGACCAGCAAGTCGAACAGGAGCGTGGGGACGATCGCGGCGGCCTGATACGCGCTCACCAGCCCGGTCGAGCCGAACAAATTGGCCTTCACCGATTCCCGGGCCAGGCCCAAGATACGGCTGGCGACGTTGCCCAGTGCGATGATCGACGCAGCCCGGGCGATGGCCAGTGTATCGCTGGCCGCCTCGGACGTGATCGGGACTTCGCTCGTTTCGAGGAGTTGGCTCATGCCTGCAATCAAAGCACAGGGCGGCCGATCGCCGCCCACGGCCATTCTACCACACGCCGCCGATCTCCCACCGCATCCCCTATTTGTTCCTCGCCACACTCAATCAATAAGCGATTCAGGCCTACGTCGATTCCTACCCGCTGTATGCACCCAGGCAGGTCACTTCACCGGCAGCCACACCACCGCCCCCACCCACCGTGACGCCGCCTGCGACTCCGACGCCCGTTAGCCCACCGGGCGATGACCTGACCGTCACGCCGACGCCGGCTCGTGTGCACGCAAAACATGTCAGGTGGCTCACCGCCCGCGTCCCCGCGGGCGGTCAACCGCGAGGACGCGGTTTGGCGAGTACTGTAACGACTGACAACATTTGCGTGCACACATCGGTTCCACCACTTGTGCGCGCCATGCGATCCATACTATACTGTAGGGTAGACTACTTGCCACATTTGCGCCGGAGGGATCGATGTCCCGCACACTGCTCCGCATTGTCGTGCTGTCTGTGCTGGCCCTCGTCACCTTGCCGGTCGTGGCAATGCCCGGCATGTCGCCGGCCGCAAATGCTCGCCCGCCGTCTCTCGCTGAGCCCGGCGCGGCTCTTGCCTCCACCGCCCTCTCCCCTCGCCTGTCGTCTGCGACGGGAGAGGGGCCGGGGGTGAGGGCCTGGACTCAACTCGCGCCGGACATTCGGGCTAAGGTTGATCCACGCATTTGGAAAGAGCTGAACGGTGAGATCACCCCCGCCTATCTCGGCGGCCGGCCGGAACAGGCGGACATTCCGGCCGGAGACCGCAGATCGATCGGCAAGACTCGCTTTCTCGTGCACCTCAAGGCACAGGCCGATCTCGACAGCGTGGCGGCGCGCCGGTTCGGCACGGCCGCCGATCGGCGCGCCGCCGTCGCCGATGCGCTGATCGCCACGGCGCAGGCCACGCAGGGGCCGGTGAAACAGGCACTTGACTCCCGCATGGCGTCCGGCAGCGTGGCGGCCTACCAGCCGTTGTACATCTTCAACGGATTCGCCGTCGAGGGCGACCTGGCCACAGTCATCGAGCTGGCCCAGCGGGTGGACGTCGAGCGTATCGTCGCCGACTATCCATTGATTCGGTTCGACGCTCCGGCACGGGACACGGTTCCTTCGTCGGCGTACACGCTGGGCGGCCTTGATCCGCAGAACTGGAATATCGACCTGGTCGATGCCGAGCGCGTGTGGAGTACGCTCGGTATCAGCGGCACGGGCGCAGTCGTGGCAACTTTCGACACCGGCGTCGACTGGACACACCCTGCCCTTCAGTCGAAATACCGTGGCTACGCCTCGGCCGGCTCCAATCACAACTACAACTGGTTCGAGCCTAGCCCTACGCTGTATTCAGACGGCAATCTTGGCCCCAGCCTGAGCAGCGTGCCCTACGACTGCGACGGGCACGGCACGCACGTCACCGGCACGGCCGTCGGGGACGGCGGCACGTCGACGACGCGCATCGGGATGGCGCCGGGCGCGAAGTGGATTGCCGTCCCTGGTATCTGCTTCGGCACGATGCCCGGCGGATATGCCGACGACATCGGCGGGATGAAGGCGTTCCAGTGGCTGCTGTGCCCGACCGACCTCACCGGTGCTCTCGCCACCCGCGATTGCGCCAAAGCGCCCGACGCGATCAACGGTTCATGGGGATCGTCGAATCCGGCCGACGATTCCTTCCGCCAGGCGATTCGGGCGCTGCGCGCCGCGGGCATCATCCCGGTATTCGCCGCCGGCAACCCCGAGGCCGGTTCGGGCAGTATCGGCTCGCCGGCTTCCGTCCCGGAAGCGATCGCCGTAGGTGCAACGACGATCAGCGACACCGTCGCGGCATTCAGCGCGCGCGGCCCGTCGTTCTACGAAGGCGAGCAAAAGCCGGAGCTTTCCGCTCCCGGCGTCGACGTCTGGTCGAGTGTCTACGGCGACTACAGCTCGTTCTCCGGCACGTCGATGGCCGCTCCGCACGTCACCGGGCTGGTGGCTTTGATGGTCTCGGCCGATCTGCGAGATGGCAGGCGCGATTTCAGAGTGGACGAGCTGGAGGCGTTCATGGAGAACACGGCGGTCGACCTCGGCGCGGCCGGAGCGGACGGCGACTACGGCTACGGCCGTATTGATGCGCTCAAAGCGGTGCGCTGGGTCTTGAGCGCGGGCGATCTGCGCGGCCTGATACGCGACGCCAGTACTTCCGCACCGATCGGCGGCGCGACGATGAGCGGGAGCAAGATCGATTCGAGCGATTTATTCTCAGTGCGCACAGCCGCGAGCGGTTCGTATTCCGTCACCGTACCGGGCGGGTCCTACGACGTCACCGTCAGCGCGTTCGGCTACGTCACGACCACCTTCCCGGCCGTCGGCGTCATCACCGGCGTCAACTCGATCGTGAACTTCAATCTGACGCCGCTTCCGTCGGCTATCGTCACCGGCCGTGTGCTGTCCGGGACGACGCCGATCAGCGGCGCGCTTGTTTACGTGGAGTCCAAGCCCGACCTGGTCGTCGCCAGCGGCGCTGACGGGATCTATACGCTCACGCTCCCGCTGGGCGCGCATATCGTTGTCGCCCAAGCGCCCGGCTACCGCATCCGGCGCGATGCGGTGGCGGTCGCGACCGGCGGATCGACGCACGACTTTGCGATGGCGCCCGCGCCCACGATCCTCCTGGTCGAAGCCGACGGCTACTACGGCTGGTTCAGCGGGCGCCCGGCGCGCAGCTTCTTCAAATGGTCACTTGACCGGCGTGACTATCTGTACGACACGTCAACGATCACGAACGCATCGAACCCACCCTCGCTCGCCGGATACGACGTGGTCATCTGGTTCCACACCGCCAGTTCTCCGGGATTCGGCGATTTCATCACGCCACTGAAGAACTATCTGGACGCCGGAGGCCGCTTGATCATCTCTGGCCAGGACATCGGCTACTTCGACCGTGACACGACGTTCTATCAGGACTACCTGCACGCGGCTTACGTGGTCGATACCGCTGCCTCCGAAGGCAGCACTGTCTCCGGCCTGAATTTCCTGAGCGGGCTTGATCTCCCGCTCAGCAACGCGGCACTGTATGGATACCGCAACTCGGCACTCAACCTGTGGCCCGACGGCGCTGGGCCGCGCGATAGCAGCGCCTTTCCCGTGCTCAGCTATGACACGGGCAACGGCGCGGCCGCGCTGGCAGTCGACGCCTGCGATCCCGCTTACCGCGTCGTGTACTTCTCGGTTGGCTACGAAAACCTCGGGCCACGCGGTGATAGCCGCCCGCCGGCCTATGCCGACCTGCTTGACAGAAGTATTCAATGGGAGACCGAGAGCAAGCCGGATAATGGATCCCGATTGCACGTGTCACCGCGCCAGCGCATTCAACCGCCAGGCGCGGTCGTCACCTACAGTGTGGCTCTCGTGAACGCCGGGTTGATGACCGATTCGTACAACCTATCGCTGACAGGCTATGCCTGGCCGACGCGCATTTTGAGCGGGACAACACCAGTGACACACACGCTGCAGCTCACTCCGTGTCGAAGCCAGAATCTGACCGTCGAGGTGGCTATTCCCGACACATCCGGGATGGGCGCAAGCGACACGTTCACCTTGACGGCAACCTCGCAGGCCGCATCGGCGTTCAGCGCTACGGCGAGCGCCACGACGACGTCCTTCGCCTCTTGGGGCATCGAAGCGCCGATGCCGACCGCGCGTTATCGATTCGGCGCGGCGGCCACGCCAGACGACACCCACTTCTACGCGATTGGCGGGTGGCTTGACTATTTCACTACGGCGGCGAATGAACGTTACAACGCCTGCACCGGACAATGGGAGAGCAAGACCCCCATGCCCGTGCCGCGTGCCAATGTCGGCGTCGCTGCGCTGAACGGCAAGGTCTATGTCGTGGGAGGAACCGATGATTCGTACAACATCTACTCGACAGTAGACGTGTACGATCCGGCAACAGACGCTTGGTCGTCGGCCTCCGGCCTACCTCGCCCTCTGTCAGGTGTGGCCGTGGCGGCTTCGAGCGGCAAGCTGTATGCGTTTGGAGGCTCCGACGACACGGGCTTTCATTCGTCAACCTACGAGTACGATCCCGCTGCAAGCACCTGGGCGACTAAGGCCTCCATGCCGGGCGGCGCGCGCGCGTACGCGGCGGCGGCGACACTGAACGGCAAGATTTACGTCGCCGGCGGCTGGCCCAATCTCCCGAGAGTGGAGGTTTACGATCCGGCCACCGACACGTGGAGCGCTGCCGCGTCGATGCGCGAAGGTCGCCAATCGCCGGGGCTGTCCGCAGCGCCCGACGGGTATCTCTACGTCGCCGGCGGCGGTAACGCCTGGGTCGGTCTGAACAGCGCCGAGCGCTACAACCCGGCGGCCGATGCATGGCTCATCATTTCGCCCATGAACGACTCGAACCGCGCCGGCGCCGCTTCGGCGTATGCAGCAGGGCACATGTTCGCCGTCGGCGGTGTCGACTTCTACCCCACCACGGCCAACGAATCGCTGCGCCTGCTCGATAGCTTCTGTCAATCCGCGAAGACGGTGGGCGCGCTCGCCGTGCAGCCTGGGGAACGCATCACATACACGATAGAGTTGAAGAGCAACCTGACAACTTCTAACGCCAGCGCCGTCGATCCGATTCCATCTGGCACGACGTTTGCTGGGTTCGGTCCGGCCTCGGTCAGCCCTGGCCCGACCTTTAACACGACGCTCAATCGAGTCGAGTGGAGGGGCAGCCTCCCGGCTAGGCAATCGCCGGTAACCTTCACCTTCGGCGTGACGGTGACCAGTTCGAGTGGAACAGAAGGCCAGACCCCCGCAGACAGCGGGCGAGGGCAGGTGATACTCAACACCGTCACTCTCAGCGATAGCATCCATCCGGCTTTCGCGAAATCAGTGACGACCCGAATCGAGCGCATCGATCTGTCTGCCTCGACTAAGATGGTAAACAAGATCGCTGCCGTTGCAGGTGAACCGCTGACTTACACAATACGAGTGAAGAATCCATCGGGAGTTTCGGGCCTGGCTGTGATATCGGATGCGATTCCGCTCAATGCCGGCTACGTGCCGGGCAGCTTGACCTATCCTGTGGGGAGCGGCGGCTACGCGGACGGTGTAATCACCTGGGCAGGAAAGTTGCCGCCGGGAATCGCGAGCACAGGTTACATCTACGGCGACAGTGACGGTGGCGGCAGCGCGCCCGACGTCACTTTCGCTTGGCAAGACATGTCGGGCGCGACGGACACGGGCGTCAGCGCCGACGACGGCGCCTACGGTCCTTTCCCAGTGGGCTTCACGTTCAGCCTCTACGACGACGACTACGCCGAGTTCTACGTTTCGCCCAACGGCTGGGTCGGATTCAGCCCATATCTGCCAGGCTGGGTCGGCTGCCTCGACTACGGAAGTTCCGGCGACCCGGACAGCTTCATCGGCGGCTTCGGAGGCGATGGCGCGGTGTATGCCGAAGATGGCGGCTCGATCCAATACAAGGTATTCGGCATGGCTCCGAGCCGCTACCTGGTCGTGCAGTTCACCAAACTGCGGTACTACTACTTCTCGCCATCAAACACCCTTGATATGCAGATCATACTGCACGAGGGCAGCAATGCCATCAAAATCCAATATCGAAACCTGACCACGTCGCCGGCGAGCGCTGCCGTTGGAATCGAGGGGTCTGCGCCAGGTTACCCCTATCTCTTCTACGGCGAAGCCTGCCCGGCGAGCAACATCCATAACGACCTGGCACTCACGTTCCTGCCGCCGGGCAGCGTCTACCAGCCTAGCGTCACCGACATCACTTTCCGGTTGACGACAAGCGCGACGCTGCCGGCCAACACATGGATCACCAACACGACTACGCTCATCGACGGCAACGGTAGGGCTTACGAACGCTCGGCCGCCACGCTGCTGAACCCCGTCAATCTAGAAGCTTCGCGCATGGCGGTCGACCGTGCGGAGGCCGTGCCGGGCGAGGCGGTCGGTTACACTATCGCCCTGCACAACACCGGCCTGTACACGGCGACCGGCGCCAGCGTGACGAGCATAATCCCGGCCAACACGACCTGGACAGGCGCCCCGCCCGCGTGCACGAGCGGCACGTGCGCACACGACAACGGCGTCATCCGTTGGGCGGGCGCCGTCGCTCCGGGCGGGGTCGTGAGTATCACGTTCGGCGTGACATGCTGCCTCACTGTCAGCGATGGCGCCCCCATCACCGGCACGGCAATTATCCACGATGGCGTCGGGAGCGTCTTCGTGCGCCAGGCCGTTTTCCTGCTGCGCGCGCCGAATCTGGCCGCATCCTACCAGACAGTCAGCTCGTGGCTCCCGTCGCCGGGTGACACAGTAACGTTCACCATCTATGTATACAATGTGGGAGGTGGCGAAGGCATGGTCCGCCTGCATGACGCACTCCCGTCCCGTCTCGCCTACGAGCCAGGCAGCCTGATCTACGGCGCCGGCTCCGGAGGCTACGCGAGCGGTGTCATCACCTGGACGGGCAGTGTGCCACCAGGCAGCCAGGCGCCGATACGGTTCCGGACGATCCTCGATAGCAGCGCCATGCGCGGTCAGGTCATCACCAATACGGCCGTGATTACCGACGTTACACGAGGGACCGTCCATTACGCGCACATGAGGTTGGCAGTGGCCTTCAAGCACTACCTGCCGCTCGTCCTGAAATCCGATTGAAGTAAGAGTTAGAGTTGGGAGTTAGAGTTTGGAGTTAGAGTTTGGAGTTTGGAGTTTGGAGTTTGGATTTGTTTCATAGATTCTCTTTGATGGCGACCGCCACCTCGCGGGGAATGCCCGGCACGGTGGCAATGGCGTCGACGCTGGCGGCGCGGATGGCGTCGATCGACCCGAAGTGTTTGAGCAGCGCCCTGCGCCGCGCCGGGCCGACGCCGGGAATGGCGTCGAGCTGCGAGGCGATACCCGTCCTCGTGCGAAGTGAACGGTGTGCGGTAATCGCGAAGCGGTGCGCCTCGTCACGGATACGCTGCATCAAAAACAGACCCGGCGAGCGGCGCGGCAGCAGAATCGAATCGGGGCGTCCGGGCAGGAAGATCTCCTCCTGCTGCTTGGCAAGCCCGCATACTGGAATCTGCCCGAACAGGTCGAATTCCTTCAAGACTTCTATCGCCACGCCCAACTGCCCTTTGCCGCCGTCGACAATCAGCAGATTGGGCAAGACGGAGAAACTCTCATCTCTCTTCTTTCCGGGCGCAGGCTTGCTTTCCTCCGCTTTCGCGTCGAAATAGCGCCGCAGGCGGCGCGTGAGCACTTCGCGCATCGACGCGAA
>Ga0209342_10008591_pt1 | contig 10236 bp, 13 predicted proteins | sample RifCSP16_2_FD_184023 | JGI IMG/M metagenome (GOLD analysis project Ga0209342, IMG submission 184023) | Soil microbial communities from Rifle, Colorado - Rifle CSP2_sed 16_2 (SPAdes) (version 2) | ecosystem: Environmental > Terrestrial > Deep subsurface > Rock core/Sediment | place: Rifle... | reverse complement strand
ATCTCAGGGAGTTTGGTACTGAGGCCCATAAAAGGGTCAAGGGCAAGTTGACCATTCTCTGTGCCCAGCAGGGTCTTTTGAATGTGTTCGTGGACGGTAATTCCCAGTCGCCGCCCACGCTCCCCAGAGGCTTCCCATTCGGCCAGGACTTCGGCCACATTTCGCCCCTCTTTCTCGGCCACTCGCCGGGCTTTACCGTCCCGGTCAAAGGGCTTTTGAAACTCTTTGATTTTGGTGGTCACACTGGTCAATTCACGACCGTTGAGGAAGTAACGGTGTTGATCCGCGTTAAACTTGATTTGCGTAAAGTCTGTTTGCATTTTTGGCTCCTGTAAAATAAATGGTTTGATGGGTTTATATTTGAACGCTCTGTTCCAGGGGGCAGTGTCTTGTCTGGCTAACCCGTTACGGGCGAGATGTTCCGCCGCCTGGGAGAGGTTGCCGGAAAAATAGCGATCCGCCAGGCCGTGCAGCCCCTTATGGGCCAGCCAGCTATACCACGACCGGCCACGGAAAGAGGCCAGGCAGCGGGGGCAGCGATTAGGGGGAACTTTTGAGACGAGGGCTTTACCGCCCAGAGATTGAATGGCCGGGGTCATCTTCTCCCCCTGGTAAACAACCGCAGCGCGTGCATCGCCAAATCGAAGTGATAGCTGTCCAGGTTCCGCAACCCCAAAAGCCCATCTTTAGGCAACTTGTTGCAATCGTTAAACAAGTGAAGAGACAGCTTGGCCAAGAACAACTCGCCGCTAGACAGCGTGCCGAATACGTATTTTTTTAAGTCATCAATTTCTATGGGCCAACAAGGGGCAGGCTGAAAGCAGTATTTGTTCCAACCTTTTTCAAGAGCGGAAACATTGGCAAAAATCAAGGCGACGGGTAAATAATACTGGTCTTGATGCAATTCGTAAGGCAGTAAATCCAACGCCTTGGCCATTGCTTTTTTAGGGTCATAAGCCGGGGTCTGAAACATCGCTCTAAACGCCTCCAATGGGAATACTTCGGGATCTCGACCATCCTCCCCCTCGATTGTGCCGACAATGGGAACTTTAACCGTGTTCATAGTGGGTCTCCTTTTGTTTTAATTTGTTGGATTTAAGTTAAGACAGCCTTACTGCTGCCCTTGTGCGTTTTAGGGTTGTTACTGGGTCTTTTGTCTGCTTTTCCCCGCAGTTTCGCCCGCTATCCGACCTTTACGACTATCTAACTATGCAGCCGTTCTGCACCCTGCCAACCAACCAGCCAGATAGCCAGTCCTTGCACGGGTATTAGTTGGGTTTCTCACCCCAACGAGGAGCGCGTTAGCGCGTTAATCAATTAACCCTGCCTCTTTCATCGTTTGCAGGGTATTCCACAATTCCGCAACCGTTATCAGCTTCACAACTGACATTCGATCACCTGAGTGACAATAAAACTTAGGGGACATCAACTTGAAATAGTTAGGGGGAGGGCAATCTTCGTAATAGTTTTGACCGGGAAAAGTTTCCTTGATGCAAATATCCTCCCTAGTCTCAAAGAAAAACACATCCCCCTCCCTCAAACTGCCAAATGTCATTTGCTCTTGTTCCATCGGGATTTCCTTTCTCACTCCAATAAGGGCCACTTAGGAGAGTGGGTTAATATTTTGTTGTTACGACTGTGGACACATCCAGGCCGGGAGATGTAAGCCTGTTTCGTAGATACTCACCTGATCCTGATCCCACTCGATTGAACCGACTAAATCAAAGATTTCAGTATCAGGACCGCGTTTACCTTCGCGTGAACCTTCGGCAATCTCGAAAAGTAGAGCGTTGGGCCGCCCCCAATTTTCCCCGGTTGCGTTAGTTCCATCTTCGTGAATGACCGAAACGATTTTTGTTGACATTGGTTACTCCTCACCCCAACAAGGGGCACTTGTGAATGTGGGTTGTATTCAAAACTCATAAAATGTATTCAACTGCACACGGATAATATCACAATAAGTTTTAATTGTCAACAGATGAATACACCTTGAGGCAAAAAAAAGAGCGCCTCAAGCGCCCTTCTTTTGCCTCAGAAGTATCCAATCTATGTATTTAAGCACATCCTGTTTATTGTCAGGTGACAACTCGTTAAATTTCAAAATGAGGGTTCTGATCTCTTCACTTTGCTCAACATCTTGAGGTACATTATCCAAAAAATTAGCCATAATTAAGATGTCCCAAAGTGGCTCATTTAAGCCTTTAGAGACTGCCCGACAAAATTCAAATGTAACTTCACGCTCCCCTCTCATGGCGTTGGATATAAGAGAATGAGATACTCCAGCTTTTTTGGCAAGCTCCCTTTGAGAAATGTCCCTTATCTTTAATTGCCTATCCACCCATCGAATTAGCTTATCGCTCATAACTTAAGGTTATCCCAAGTGATAAACTTGGCAACTTAAGGTGTATTCAAGTGTTGACGTATTCAAAGGAATACAGTATAATGTCAGCAGGAGGATACAAATATGCAAAACCAACTGATTCAATTTTTGGAGCAAAAGCGGGGTGAGCACTCGATCCGGCATCTCGCCCGGCACTTGGCGTTGTCTCACGCCTATGTAACCGATATTCTCAAAGGCCGCAAGCCCATAACCTGGTCATTTGCTGCCAGGGTAGCTGAGAAGACCGGACTTGAACCGATGACGGCTTTTGAAATGGCCGGGCTGCTGCCGGTCGGCGGTCGGAGTGAAACGGGAATTGTAAATGATTTGATAGCGCAGACAAACGGCATCCAATGATCGAAGTCACCCAATCCGGCAATCTGATTATTTTGAAGTTCAAGAGCAAGGGGTGAGCCTCATCAGTGAGGACAGTTGTCCTCAAGTCGGTAGGGGAGTTTGAAGAGTTGAAGGCCGCTATCAACCAGTTTCAGCCAAAAAAGCAGGGGCAAGCGTCGTAACACAGCTTACCCCTTTAGCCATACAGGAAGGTAGTCCCGTATGACCTCCACGCCATTATATCTCAAGTTTCCAAACAAGTCACAACTCGCCGTGACAGTCTCATTAACCGACGCAGGGCTGTTTGTGCAGGGCATCAACCGGCCAGACATCAGCTTTGTGATCGGCGGCATAACGGATTTGCAGGTTGCCCTATCGCCAACCGCAAGGCCGGCCAGGAAAGATGTCTTGGGGATGTCTGAGGCCGATGTCGTCAGGCACTTTGAACAGTCTCCCATTCTGTGTATTTACGTAGAAGACGTGAGAACAGCCGTTCTGGGCCACTCAGAGGCCACAGGAGCCGATTTTCAGCTATTCCAGGACTTGCAGGCCGTGCAGGGGCTTGTAGAGCCTTCGCAGGCTGATGTGGCAGAACGGTTGTTCGGTGACAGGACAAAAACCGGGGGGAGCTATCGCCGCCGCATCTTGACTGTGCTGGGTGCTACTACTACCAGTAACCCAGGGCTGAAGGCTGTCCAGTCGGAAAGAAAGGCGGCTTAGGGGTGGTAGTAGTAGTTTTTTGACCAGGTTTTATCGCCGCAAACAATGGCGATAGGTGACCACATCGCCACCGGCAGCGATAGCAGCCGGCAATCATCGTCACGATTAACGATAATCGCGAGCAACGTCGGATCCGGCGATGTGGACCACCACGCCATTTTTAGCGATGACAAACTCCTTCATCGTCAGGCTTAACGATGCGATATCCAGGCGGTAAGAACAGCGCATACCAGAAGATAATAAACCTCATTCCCCCTCACAAAGTCTACATTGAGGCTTTCGCCGGAAGTGGGGCGATCCTACGCCACAAGCGGCCAGCCTTGGCCAACATCGCCATTGATGTCGATACTTCAGCGTTGGAGCAATTACGCTGCACCATCGCCGAAGGCGGCGATACGGCCTGGTTGAAACAAGTAGAGTTTTTGAATACTGACAGCCTCGCTTGGCTTGCCTCTTATTCCTTCCAGGGTGATGAATTCGTTTACGCTGATCCCCCTTACCTCTTCTCTACCCGCCGGCAACATCGCCCAATCTATCGATATGAGCTGGGGGAGCAAGACCACACTACCTTACTGGGGGTTCTCAAGGGGTTACGCTGCCAGGTGATGATCTCCGGTTATTGGTCTGAACTTTACGCCCAGGCTCTGGCCGGGTGGCACGTCGCCACATTCGAGGCCATCACCCGTGGGGGAGGAATGGCGACGGAACACCTATGGATGAACTACCCCAGGCCCATTGAATTACATGACTATCGTTACTTGGGGGAAGACTTTCGGGAACGCGAGCGGATCAAACGCAAGAAACAGCGTTGGGCCCATCGCCTAAAATCAATGCCCGTGTTAGAGAGACAAGCCCTTTTGTCTGCTTTGGCCGAATTGTGACTCATCGAGGAACCGTGACAGACCAGGGTAGTCACAGATTGGTTATATCTCTATTCCCCGGTATTGGGCTATTAGACCGTGCTTTTGAAGAGTGCGGTTTTTGTGTTGTTCGAGGGCCAGATACCTTATGGGGTGGGGACATTCGTCGCTTCCATCCCCCTCAAAATGTTTTCTGGGGGGTTATCGGCGGACCGCCTTGCCAGGATTTTAGTGGTAAGCGCCGGGCTGCCCCAACGGGCTACGGGCTTGAAATGCTGGAAGAATTTGCGCGTGTGGTCACAGAAGCAAAGCCCGAATGGTGGTTGATGGAGAATGTCGCCAGGGTTCCAACTGTGACCAAGCTGCCCGGTCACATTTTTGCTGAGCTTGGTCACAGTTACGTCACTCAGCGCCTGGACATCAATCAAGGGTGGTACTGTGACGTGACCAGGTTGCGTCACATTCAGTTTGGTTCCCAATCGGGCAGATTGCTAAATGTGACGCGCCGGCTAGTTAGTCCGGGGAGTCACGGCGCAGCCTTGGCCAGCGATGACCGGCCATTTTCCGAATTGTGCAGGCTGCAAGGCTTGCCGGAAGATTTCAACCTTCCCCCTTTTCTTGTCAATGAAAAAAAGCGGGCTGTCGGTAATGGGGTACCCCTGCCAATGGGCCGAGTACTGGCCCAGGCTATCATAGAAGCCTACGAAAAGCCGGTTGTTATTCAGCGTGACTTTGCCGGCAGGGTCACACCTGATAAAAAATGCCTCTGTGGGTGTGGCCGGCCAGTCACAGGAAAAGCCAGGTATTATGATTACTCTTGCCGGAAACGCGCCCAGCGCCAGCGTGACGCGGCCAAGTCACAAATGTGACCAGCCGGCCAGGTTCCCCTAATGCACTTCATAGGCTACGCCAGAGTTTCAGACAAAGAACAAGTAAAAAAGGGTTACTCCATCGAAGCCCAGCAGGAAGCAATCGAGCAATGGGCCAGCGAACAGGGTCACGCCATCGGCCGGGTTATGGTAGAGCCGGGACGGTCAGGATCGAAACCAAGCCAGGAAACAAGGCCGGTGTTCGAGCAAGCGGTCAAGTTGATTTTGATAGGTGCTGCTGATGGTTTGGTGGTCAGATGGATGGATAGGTTTGCGCGTAATGTTGAAGACTTCCTCCGCGTAAGGTCACAATTCTTTCAAGCAGGGAAACAGCTTATCTCTATCTCAGAGCCACTTTTGAACGGCGATCCGTCCGATCCGGTCGCCCGTTACATCTCGGTTGCGATTATGAACGCTTACCAGCTACAGGCGGAATTAAGCGGGTTGAAGGCAGCCCAGGGCCGGGAACGTAGAGCCAGGCAGGGGCAGTATCCAGGACTTCCCCCTGTCGGTTACATTCGAGTTGAGAAACGAATTGTGATTGACCAGGCTCAAGGGCCGATGATAGCCGCCTCGTTTGGGGACTTCTCGACCGGGCGATTTACGCTTGAGAGTTGGGTAATCGAGGCTAAAAAGCGGGGTTATCGCAGCAATCGAGGGGAGATTATTCAAAAGGGCGGGTGGCATAGGATTCTTAGAAACAGCTTCTACGTAGGCCGGTATACCTGGAAAGAAATTGAGTATCTTGGAGATTATGAACCGTTGGTGAGCGAAACAACTTTTGAGGCTGTTCAAGCGGTCCTTGATGCGCATGGGCCGGGCGATTTACAGCAGCGTCATTTCTGGCTTTTGGCCGGTCTGCTTTGGTCGGACGTTCATCACAAGTTGATGGTTGGCGCAACCATCAAGGGGGAGTTTCGCTATTACCGGGCTATAGGGGCAGGGTCAGAACATAACGTCAGGGCCGATGACATCGAAGGGCAGGTTATTACCCTGCTGTCACAAATCCGGTATACCGGAGAAAACAAGTATCACCTGCCTGAACACTGGCGGTTAGGTTTTCAAGTCGCAGGCACCATGTCCCAGCTTTGGCCGTGCTTCAGCGAAAGAGAAAAGCAGGACTTTTTGAGGCTGATTTTCTTCCGAAAAGGGATAAGGGTTTCCGCAGGGGGAGCTATCTCAAGAATTGACTTACTACCAGGGTTTGTTAAACTGGGGAGTTGAGAGGGGGGTTGATGTCACGTTGTACCCGTCAATTTTTAGTTGAACTGTGCAAAACCTGATTTTGCACAGTTTTTTGTCCAGGTAATCAAAAAAGCCCCCAAATCGGGGGCTTTTTGTTTAGACAACGGGGATAAGTGTTAGGGTAACTAAAAAATCCTCATTCACATCTCTAACCCTGATATTGTTGGATGTCAGGTTGGTTGGAATAGGTCCATCACCCTGATAATCCGGGGTCGGTGAAGGGGTAGAAAAAGCGAATTGAGAATTTCCAGCAGAATACCACATGGTTGAAGTATCAACTTCAACCTGGAAATTGTAATATGTCCCGTTGGGAACACCCTGATTGATAAGGAAACTCAATTGATAACCGTCTCCGAAATGCCAGCCTCGCAGGGTGTAATGATAGGTGTCAATCTGGGTTAAATAACCGTAATCGTGACCATCTGAGGTGTCCAACCAAACAAGCGGTTCAGATGGGCCGCCGCAAAGCGTACACTCCTCAAAGTCCTCCGGCTCATAGGCGGTAATCTCTGGTCGCTCTGTCTCTTCAAACAGAACGTTTAAGACCGTATTAGGCAGGAGTGCCTTAAGCACATCCTGGTAAGTCTCTTGTTGATCAGCCCATTCGGGATGGGCGGTCATCACGGTCCCAACGTAGTCATCGATGCGATTCTCTAATTCGGTTCTGACCGTATCCACATCAGCCGCCAGGTATAGCTCACAGATGATAGCCGCTTTTTGAGCCTCAAACAGGGCCGCGATTTCCTCAAAAGCCTCAAAGTAACCAAAGCCGTGCCAAAAGACCGTCCCCAGGAAAGAGATGATTCTAGCCAGCATATTCCAGCCCACGATTGAGACAGCGTAAAGCGGTCCCATCAGGGTGATGAGCAATCCACCCGCCAGGGCAGAGATAAAATGCGGGGTAGTGTACCAGGTCATTGTGGCAATGTCGCCCCAGTTATTGAAACTGTCTGTGAAGTTGTCAAAGAGATAGTTGGCTGCCTTGCACTTGTACGCATCCAGCGGGGTTCCCGTTTCTGGGGGAACATCCTCACAGGGGCAGGTATCGGGTTGTTCGGCTATCCAGTCCTCTAGGAGTTGGAATTGTTCATCCACATAGAAGAGTAAAGCTAAACTTGCGGTCCCCAACAGACTAAGCACAAAAGTTCGATTGCCCGCATTAAGACCGGGGGAGATGTCATCAATAGCCGCCATGAGTGCATTGTGAGCACTCAGGGCATTTTGCGAATTGGTTAAAGCGCAGATCATCGCCACCCGGTTATTGTCGATAAACTCAGACAGGGCCGCAAAGTCAAGAGGCTCGCCGCCAACAGCATGAAGGATGTAGAATGTTATAGCTCCGGCAAGGAGGACGACAACGCCATCAGAAGGGTCAGGGATTGCAATCAGGGCTAAAATCCCTACCGCGATAGACATTGCCAACGCTCCAATAAAAGGCAAAGCCCATCCTAACCCCGATTGAACCGCTTGATTTAACCAAGCGTCCGTGCCGTTTTTGTCGCACCATTCAACAACGCCCCCCAGGTAATCATCAATCAACCATATAGCCATTTTGCAGCGTCGAGATGCTATCTCTTCGGTTGTTCCAGGGGGGTCAGTTTGACCGTCACCGGGAGGGTCGCCGGGTGAACCGCCACCCGGTGTTCCTGGGCCAGGGGTATCAGGGGGTGTGGTAGTACAACAAAAATTCAGATTTTTAACTACAACTTGCAGCGCATCTAGCGTTGAAACAAGGGCTGTTTGAAGGGTGGTAATAGCTGTTTCTAACCCGGTTGTGTTTAGGGTTATTTCAACTTGGGCCGGGGGGATGTCAATGTTTTCTATGGCCGTCACAACTTCATTGAGGGCCACAATTTCTTGATTTTCAGCCGCTAGAAGGTTAGAGTTATTGGTTTGACCGGGCATATTTTCACCGATAAAAATAGCTCAAATCGGTTACTGCCATAAGAGAAATGAGCAAGATAAAAAAAACAAAAAGCATTATCCAGTATTCTGGGGTTCGTGCCTGCTTCCTGGATAGATAATTGACATACCAACGGTGATAAAGATAACCAAGTACAAAAGCAAGAAGGACTAAAATAGAGACGTGCATAATTCTACCTCAAAGTGGAGTAGGCGAGGGGTCATTGTCGCCCCCAAGCACCTCGTTGATGGATTGTAGCATACCCCACACGACCGGGCTATTCCTCTGGTGGTTCCACGTCCACAATAGGCGGGTTAGCTTCATCGGGCAGGAGCATATCCAATGCTTGTTGAAGTAAATCATCTAAACTCATCGGGGGAGTGGGTTCTCCGGGTTCCTCACATTCTGAATTAGTCGCTTCGGCAATACACTCCATAGACTTGCGCATTTTGTCAAAGGTTGGGCCAAAGGAAGCGGTTAAGGTAGCTAAACCAACTTCATCCTCATCGCCCAAACCGGGAACGCGAGTGTCAAGGTTGTCCCTTAATCGGTCTAGCACATACAATAACCGGATGACGTTATTGTTGATATCTTCCATAACCCCGTGCAAAGTCGAGGGGGGAAGACCCGGCCCGGTCAGAGAACTTAATATGCCTATTAAAGTTGTACCCAACCCCCCCATGCCCTCTTCTATAAGGTCAGTATTTTCGGACAACTCGGTTAAAAGTTCAGCCACATCCTTGTCGTTATGGACAAACCGATTTGACAACCCTTGAACGGTTATATTCAGGTTATCCAGGCTTGTCACTAAATCGTCAAGCTTGCAGGTCATAAAACTCTCATAAATTTCCCACCCGATGGCTTGAACCGCCTTAATGTTTCCGGTTTGCTCATCCCACAGCCGCCCATAGGCAAGCACCTGGATTTGTCCCCGCACAATTGCCCGCCAGTACTTGCTATTGGGGAAGCACACCAAACCCAGGATATAACCGTCAGCTTCTTCGTTCCAGTCATCGGGGATAGGTAACTTCATAGAACGCAAAAAAGGGGGAGTTGTCTCCCCCCTTTATTGACTTTGCCAGGATTAAGAGCTTCGCCCGATTAGCTCAACACTGTTCAGCGTGACAGCGTTGCCCAACTCGCTCAGGCAGTGGGTGTCAAAGGCCGTTTTCAAGGCCAGACCAGCCCCAGCAGCCAGGTCGATCATATCGGTATTGGCGACGGTCAAGGCCGCATCCGCACACGGGATGGAGAACGAATACTCCTTGCTATTCACGTTGTCCGTGTACCGGCCCAGGAATTTCAACTCACGTTGCGCGAAATGATTGGCCGGGGGCGTAGCCACTCCGGTGAAAAATTCATTACGAAGCAGGATAGCCGCATCCTGATTGGTCCCGAGGCTCACACCGGCAATGGCAGCGTTCAGCGCAAGCGCGTTCACATCGGTGATAGCATCGGCCACATAAACCCCAACGCTTGATTTTTCGTTGGAGTAATCGATAAACCGACTTGAGAGAGTAGTCACAATAACCTCCTTAAATTTGGGTATGACCGGGCGCGACCGGTCCGATTGTCTTACTTGTAAGTCAAGCAGAACTTAAATTCTATCTTACCACTAAACCGTGTAAATGTCAACGGTATTGAGACACTATCTCAATAAGACACCTGCTTAACGTGAAACCAGGTAGAGTAAATAAATAATCAGAACGATAGCCGCCACAGTTGCCAACTGGAAAAACACCAGAGTGGCCCAAGATTTATGCTCTTCCAGCTTGGTCACACGCTGTTCAATCTCATGCATCCCTTCGGCAAGCACGGCCACCTGAGTTTTTAAGCTGTCTATATCATACCGGTCAGGAAGCTTCATAATCCATTCCCTCAACGCTTCCAACTCTCTCTCCAGTACCTCAAATTCTGCCCGGA
>Ga0209342_10008588_pt1 | contig 10239 bp, 8 predicted proteins | sample RifCSP16_2_FD_184023 | JGI IMG/M metagenome (GOLD analysis project Ga0209342, IMG submission 184023) | Soil microbial communities from Rifle, Colorado - Rifle CSP2_sed 16_2 (SPAdes) (version 2) | ecosystem: Environmental > Terrestrial > Deep subsurface > Rock core/Sediment | place: Rifle... | reverse complement strand
GCTGAGCCCGGTCCGGTCTTGCCCGACTGTGTGAGACAGTGTGTAGGAGGAAGGCATGCCCACCAACCTGGCCCTGGACGACAAGCTGCTGAGCGAAGCGCTGCGTATCGGCGGCCAGCGCACCAAGCGGGACACTGTTCTACTACTCCCGAGAATCGTCGCGGCGCGCGAAGAAGCCCGTGGTTTCTCGACTCTGAACTCTCGACTCTCGACGCGCGGCTTCGCCGCTTTCGGTTGCGGCGGGGCCGCGCTACGAACGAGGCCCTGCGCGAGTACGTTCAGAGGCGGAAGCGCCGCGACTTCGTCAAGCTCTTCGGGACCATCGACTTCGACCCGGCTTGGGACTGCAAGAAGGCGCGGCGGAGGCGGTGGTTCTGCTGGACACCTCCGTCGTCTCGACGGAGCTGCGGCGGCGAGCGGCCAGGGGACGCGAAGCGGGAATCGCCCGTCAGCTCGACCGTCTGCTGGCCACGGACCGGCCGATAGCCGTTCCTGGTATCGTCTTGCAGGAGGTCCTGAGCGGAATCAGGGAGGAAGACCCGTTCGACTTCCGCGACATCGCGCGGCACGCCCAGCTCCGACTTCTCGCGGAGTGACGCCGGGCGGCGCGCCTGCCGGGCGACCGCCGAACGCGGAACCACGGCAGGGGCGCGGAGGGTCCGCACCCCCTGCCGGAGCGCGAATCGACTAACGCTTCTTTCCCGCGGGCTTGCCGCCTTTGGCGGGCTCGGCCTTGGCAACCGCCTTGGCCGCCGCGAAATCCAGCTCCTCGTCGATGACTTGAGTGTAGCCGTCGATGGGCACGGCTCCGGCCAGCAGCCGTCCGTTGACGAAGGCCGCCGGCGTGCCGGTGACACCGTAGCGCTGGGCATCGGCGGTGTCCTGCTGCCACTCGGCGGTGTGCTTGCCTGAGTCCAGACAGCCGTCGAAGGCCGCGGTGTCGAGACCCAGCTCGGCCGCGCGCTTCTTGAGGGCGTCCACTTGCAGGGCACCCTGGTTGGCGAAGAGCTTGTCGTGCATCTCCCAGAACTTGCCCTGCTCGGCGGCGCAGGTGGCAGCCTCGGCGGCCTTGGCGGCGTCCTTGTGAATCTGGAGCAGGGGGAAGTCGCGGAACACGATCCTGAGCTTGCTCCCGTACTTCTCGGCCAGGCGGTGCAGCACCGGCGCCGTCTTCGAGCAGTAGGGGCACTGGAAGTCCGAGAACATCACCAGGGTGACCGGCGCGTCCTGGGGACCCAGGGCGGGATCGTCGGTCGGGTCCACGGCGACGCGCGGAGGCTCCAGCAGGATCTTCACCTGGGCCTTGGCCCGAATCTCGGCGAAGAACTCACGCCGCCTGTCGTTTTCCTTCTGCCGCGGCAGGTTGTCGCCGATCTGCTTCAGGGCCTCAGCCTCGGCCACCGTCCCGAACCGTGCCTTGTTGGCCTCGTAGAACGCCTTCTTGTCCTCCTCGGTCAAGGGCGCCACCTTGTCGGTGACCTCGGCTTTGAGCAGCGCCTCCGCCGTCATCCCCCGCTCGCCGGCCAGGCGCTCCACCAAACGCTTGTTGACGGCCTCCTCCAGGATCTGGCGTTTGGTGGTGTAGAGCTGGTTTCGGGCCTGGAACAGCCGCGAGCCGCCGAGGGAGTCCAGCTCGGCTTCAGAGATGGGCCCGCCGTCCAAGGTGGCCACCGTCGGAGAAGCCGCCTCCACCTTGGGCGACTTGGCGGGGGCGGGCTTCTCGGCGGCCACGGCCAGGGGAGCGAGCGATGCGAAGGTCGCGGCCAGGCCGGCCGCTTGCCATCTATTCATGGACGTCTTCTCCTCATGGGCCGGTTTGGCGAAAGGCCAGACCGGCGAAGCTGACGACGCTCTGGTCGTCGATGTTCCACTGCTGATAGCGGAGCAGTTCCCCCCTGACACCGGGAAACGTCCGCAGGAAGGTGTAGAGCGGCGAGGCGCCGCACCACTTGAGGTCGTCGCCCCCTTGCTGGAGGAGGGCCCAGAAGCCCGTCGCGTCGCCGGCCAGCACACGCGCTAGACGCTCCTGGTCGCGCCGGCCCACCTCGACCATGGCCCCCTGCTCGGCGCGGGCGGTGAAGGGGTCGCCGTAGCGGCGTCCCATGTGGGCGAGGTCGATGCCGAGAACGAACAGCAGACGTTCGCCCTCCCTGCGGGCCAGCTCGGCCAGGGCCGCGAAGAAGCAGCCAACCGCCGGGTCGTCCTCGGGCCGCCCCTCCCGGGTAGCGCGGGCGAAAGGGCCGCAGAGGATGGGCAGGATGGCCACCTCGGGCCCGAACAGGTGCTGCAGGAACACCACCTGGAACTCGATCGAGTGCTCCACCGAATGACAGTAGTCCTCGACCCGAACGCCGGGCCCCGCCGAATCCTCCAGGAAACGCGCCAGCCGAACCTGGGTCTCCGCCTGGCCCAGAGGGGTGACGAACGGCTTGGTGGTCAACCCGAAGGTCTCCGGCTCTCCGTAGTGCGAGGTCCCCAGGATCACGAAGATCCGTTTGGCGTCGTCGGGCCGGAGGCTTCGGTAGGCGGCCCGGTACCCCTGATGCCCGCCCTCCAGGCTCACGTGAGGGGCGGCGATGGCGGCCAGGCGCGGCTCCGGGGCGGGCACGGCTGAGGTATCGAGGCACTCGGCCAGCAGCCGGCGAAGTTCCTCCACGTTCTCCGGGTACGCCCCACCGGCGTGAACGGCTGCTCGGACCGGGGCCCTCTCGAAGGCCTGATGGCGCTCGGCCTTCAGGTCGAGGAACACGTCGTTCTCGAGGAAGCCGCCGGAACTCAGGGCGCCCACGAAGCGGTCGGCCGCCTCCCCCGCTCGCACGTCTCCGGTAAGGCGCACCAGGGCGGCGTGCAGGTCGCCCAGCTCCGAGTTGCCGTCGAACATCGAGAGCAGGGGCGCGAGCTGCGGGGGGAGGATGAGCCCACCCTCGGCGTAGCGGTAGGGATCGCGGATCAGCAGCCCGGGCCGGTCTGGGACCGGTGACGGGTGGAACTCCAGGTTCCGCCGGAGGGGGGCGAGGACGCGGGTCACGGGGCGTCAATGGTACATCGGAGCCGCCCGGGTTACCCTTCCCGCCCATGGGACTCAACACCAACCTCTTGAATCGGCTGCGCTACACGCTGTGGGCCCCTGGCTACGACCTGGTCGGGAGGAGGTTCAACCCGGCGCGGCGACGCTCCGTGGCCCTGCTCGACCCGAAACCCGGCGAGCGCCTCTTGATCGTGGGCGGAGGCACCGGGTGTGACCTACCGTTGCTGTCGGATGGAGTCCGGGTGGTTTGCACCGATCTCACCCCGGCCATGCTGGACAAGGCCCGCCGTCACGCCCGGCCGGGGATCGAGTTCGCGGTGATGGACGGTCACGCGCTAGAGTTCGAGGCCGAGAGCTTCGACGCCGTGATCCTGCACCTGATCCTGGCGGTGATCCCCGAGCCGGCGCGCTGCCTGGGCGAGGCGGCTCGGGTCTTGAAGCCCGGCGGTCGAATCGTGGTGCTCGACAAGTTCGTGCCGGACCGAGAGCGGGTCCCCTTCTGGCGCCGGATCGCCAACCTGGCCACCAACCTGCTGGCCACCGACATCACCCGCCGCCTGGGCGACATCCTGGCCGCCTCGGGCGCGCCGCTCCGGGTGGCGCACGACGAGCCGGTGGGTGTGTCAGGCTTCTTCCGCATCGTGCTGTTGCGGAAGGCCTGACCGCAAGCGAAGGCTTCGCCGACCCGGGGGCGAAGCCCGGCTTGCCTACCGCTTGTCCGGTCGCTTCCCGGGCTCGACGTAGTCTCGGAGCCAGATGGGGTCGACGACGACCGCCTTGCGCCGTGCCTTCTGGGTCCGGAGCCACCTGCCGCGGTCGTTGTAGAGCGCCACGCCGGTCTTGGGAAGCCCTTTGGCGTGGCAGGCCTGGCAATTGGTGCTGGCGACCCCTGCGGGCGTGGCCTTCTTCTCTCTCATGTGGTCGAGATCGAAGGTATGACAGTAGTCGCACCCGTCGGCCGGGTAGCCCAGTTCCTTGGCCTTGTTCTCGATCCGGACGGTGGCCGCCGCCGGGATCGCGGCGAGCAGCAGGAGGGCGCTGGCGAGGCCGCGACAGGGTTTCTCCACCGCGACATTCTAGTGCGAACGCACCTCTGAGCGCTCGACCATCAGCCGGCGAGCCGGCTGCTCCCCCCCGGTTCACCCGCCCCAACCGCGGCACCGCTGTCGGCCCCGGTACCCCGCGCCAGGTTGCGGTAGATGACCCCCACCGCCAGAGCCCCGGTCGAAAGGAAGACGGCGGCCAGGCGGTAGTCCCCCAGAAGCAGCTTGCCAACCGCGAACAGCGCGGAGTAGACCAGCACCACGCCGGCCAGCCAGTTTCCCAACAGCCTCGCCATGCCGGCGTCCGGTCTCACTTCGGGCAATGCACGTGCGATAGGCGCCCAACCGGGGCCGCCGGGATGAACGCGCCGGTAGAAGGCGTGGAGCGTCGCCTCATCCACCGGCCGGGTCAGGAAGGTCACCAGAAGCCAAGCCGCCGTGGTCACCCCCACGATGACGAAGAGGGTGTCGGGGAACGCGATGCTCGTGAAGAGCCGAAGACAGCCGTAGGTGACGAGGGGCGCCACCATGGCCGCGATCTCGCTCCAGGCGCTGATCCGCCACCAGAACCAGCGCAGGATCAGCACCAAACCCAGGCCCGCGCCGGCCTCGATGATGAAGGCCCAGGCCCCCGAGATGGTGTCGAGCACCAGGGTGACACCCAGAGACAGGACCATCACCAGCAGGGTGGTGATGCGCGAGGTCAGCACCAGGTCCCGCTCGCCGGCGTTTGGCTTCAAGAAGCGCTTGTAGAAGTCGTTGATGACATACGAGGTCCCCCAGTTGAGCTGGGTGGCGATGGTGGACATGTAGGCGGCGAAGAAGGAGGCCACCAGCATGCCCTTGAGGCCCGCCGGCAGGTGATCGCGCATGGCCATCACATAACCCAGGCGCTTCTGATCGGCGGCCAGGTCCGGGTACAGCACCAGGCTGGCCAGGGCCACCAGGATCCAGGGCCAGGGCCGGACGCAGTAGTGGGCGATGGTGAACCAGAGGGTGGCGAAGAGCGAGTGCTTCTCGTCCTTGGCCGACATCATGCGTTGGGCGATGTAGCCGCCACCGCCGGGCTCTGAGCCCGGGTACCAGGAGGCCCACCACTGCACCGCGATGTAGGCCAGGAAGGCGGAGAAGCTCAGCGCGAAAGCGCCGGCCGCACCGGCCACGCCGGTGCCGATGCTGGGCAGCAAGTTGAAGGTCGCGGGCGGTAGCGCGGCCTGGAGGCCGGCAACGCCGCCCACCTTGGGCAGCACGACGAAGGCCAGCGTGATGGTCCCCACCATGGCCAGGACGAACTGGAAGGCGTCGGTGAGAGCCACCCCCCACAGGCCCGACAGGGCTGAGTAGAGCGCGGTGATGAGCAGGGCCAGGCCAACGTAGAGCAGAACCTGGTGCTTCGGGATGCCGAACATCCCCTCCAGGATGGTGCCCATGGCCAGGTTCACCCAGCCCATGATCACGCAGTTCATGAAGATTCCCAGGTAGAGGGCGCGAAAGCCGCGCAGGAACGCCGCCGGGCGGCCCGAGTAGCGCAGCTCCGTGAACTCCACGTCGGTCAAGATCCCCGCCCGCCGCCACAAGCGGGCGAAGAAGAAGACGGTGAGCACGCCGCCGAAGGCCATGTTCCACCACAGCCAGTTGCCGGCGATGCCGTTTCTGGCCACCAGCTCGGTGACCGCCAGCGGGGTGTCGGCGGCAAAGGTGGTGGCCACCATGGAGGTCCCGGCCAGCCACCAGGGCAGGCTGCGACCGGAGAGGAAGTACTCCTCCAGGCTGGAGCCGGCGCGTTTGGCGTAGGCGATGCCGATGCCGGCTGAGGCCACGAAGTAGACGGCCACGATGACCCAGTCGAGTGCGCTCATGCGGGCTCCCTTCGAGAAGCCGGAAAGCCGGGGTTAGCGCCCCGGAGCTGCACGGTTAGACAACGGGAGGAGGCTGGCCGTAGGCCGCCCAATCCTCCCGAGCCGGGCCGTAGACGCCGGGGACCCGCAGGCCCGCCTGACGCATGAGCACGGTCATCTGGCCTCGGTGGTGGGTCTGGTGCCGCACCAGCACGTCCAGGGTGAAGCCTCGCTTCCAGGTCTCGCCGTACAGGCTGTCGGTCTGGCGCAGCGTCTCGTCGCTCCACTGGGTCTTGAGGCCTTCCAGAAAGGACTGGCAGACCTGTTTGTAGGTGGTAGCGATGACGTGAGCCGAGCTGGGGACCGGAGCGTCGTCCGCGGGGCCAGCCACCTTGAGGCCGGTCCGCTCCATCATCTCCTTGATGCTGCCCACCAGGTGCCAGGCAATCCGGCCCAGCGTGCGGTCGTCGGTGGTGACCGACTGCGCGAGCGAGGCGTCGGTCAGAACCTTCAGGCAGGCCAGCGTGGACTCGCTCTCGTGGGCCCAGGTCTTCTCGAAGTCGGCAAGGGTCGTGTACATGGCTCCCCCTCGGACGTGGCCGGATGCTACCACGGCCAGCGGAGGAGGGGAGCGGTCGGCAGCAACGGAAACCACAAGGCACGGAACCCGGCAATCAGCTCTCAGCGTTCAGCAGCCAGCTACGGCAGGGTACACCGCGCTCGAACCCCTCGCCGCCCGTCGTAGCTGAAGATCGCGGATCGCTGACGGCTCCCGTCCGTGACGCATGACCGAGCGCGGGGCGCGGAGCGGCGCCTCGATGCCCGCGCCGGCCGGAACGTAGTAGTGACGCGGCGCGGCGCCCAGAACACCTGACCTATCATGGCCTAAGGAAGGTAGTCGAAACCGTCGGCGAAGATCACGTCGAAGAGCGGCGGAGGGGTCAGGTGGGCTACCTTCAGGCGGTTTAGGTAGAACCCCTCGTACATGAAGTAGCCCATGAGCGGCACGCCGTCGCCGCCCAGCGTCAAGGACTTGTTCTGCGCCAGCCCCTCCGTCTCGAGGGACGCGAAGCTGGCTCTGGTGCACAGCTTGTTGTTGCAGTGCGCCAGCATCATATCGTTCTGGTGAGCATAGCCAATGAGCGCGAGGCCGTCGGCGCCAATCGTGAACCCCACGTCCTGGTCGCCGATGCTGCTCTTCACCGTCACCGTCGTCGCGCTGGTGCAGGCGAGGTTCTCGCAGTGAGCCACCTTGAGGGCGAGGTTCATGTCGGTGTAGGCGATCAGCCCCAGACCGTCGGGACCGGAGGCCACCGACACCGGCCGCGTGAGCCAGGTGTGGCAGTCGGCCACGTCGATCTCAGTGACGGTGGAGCTGGTGCAGGCAACGTCGTTGCAGTGGGCGACCTTGAGCCGCTCGGTGAGCGCGTCCATGAACGCGATCAGGCCGTAGCCGTCGCTGCCCACGGCCACCGCGGTGTCGTACATGCCGTTGACCGCGAGCACGCTCGACGAGGTCGCGGTGGTGCAGGCGACATCGTTGCAGTGCGCCACCTTGAGCCCCTCAAAACTGCGGCTATGGACGATGAGGCCGCGGCTGTCGGAACCCATCGCCATGGCGATCGCGCCGTCGGCGTCCCCCAGCGTGCTGAAGGCCGCGCTCGAACAGGCGGCGTTGTCGCAGTGCGCCACCTTCAGCTTGTGATCGGTGTAGTTCAGGTAGGCCAGGAGCCCGAAGCCATCGCTCCCGATCGCCAGCGAGACCTCCTGCCCCATGTCCCCGTAGCTGTCCAGCACTGTCACCGCAGCGCTGGTGCAGGCGAGGTCGTTGCAGTGCGCCACCTTGAGGTTGGCGTTGTCCTCGTCGTAGTAGGCGAGCAACCCCAAGCCGTCGCCGCCGATCTTGATCGATGGACAGTTGAAGCGGGCGGTGGTGTCGACGACCGTCTTGGTGGCGGCCTCGCTGCCTGCCGCAACGGCCAGGGCCAGAGGAAGGAGCCATCCAACCCTGAGCCATGAGGAACGTACAATCGTTTTGCTCTTCTTGATCGTCATGGTTCTCTCCTGCCGGGGATGCCAGCACCGCTGAGACGCATGGTTTGCTCGGCGGGCGGCTCTGCGAGGCGGGTTGTGCAAGGGGCGTGCCTCACGGCGTCCAGCGGGGGTCCTCACCTGCGGGAGGTGGGCGGGGGCGGGCCGAAGGGCGCCGGTGTCATTGGGGCCTGCGGGTCTCGCCCGCGCCCGTCGCTTCGTTGGGCACAGTCCTAGCGCGCCGGGGGCCCTGCGGTCCGCCCTACGTCAGAGCCCGTTTGGACTACTCGCCGGCAGCTTCGTTCGGTGATGGCCCTGGCCCCGCCAGGCCGCGTTTGGCCCGGTACGTCTTCTCAAGAGCGCGCGGACGCGCCTAGCTCCACCGCCAGATGTATCAGGCGGCGCCGCATCCCGCAGCCGGCTGCGATCACCATCAGGGTGGCGAACGACAGCGTCGCCAGTCCACCGATGGTCGCCGCACCGATTCCACCGACGGTGACGCCTCCTGCCGTGAACCCCCACACCGCCACCATAGCCAGCACCGCGGCAAGCAAGGCCGACACGCTTTCGACCAGCCCCGCACGCCGCAGTTCCGCGTTGCGGAAGGCCGGGTCCTTGACGATTCTGGCTGCCCATCCCTCGGCTTCAGTCGTCAGACTCACGTGTCGCTCCCCTCCAGTAGCCAGTAGCCACAAGTGGCTGTTGGCAGAGTCCGTTCTTCTTCCCCCTTAACCCATGGCAGGGCATAGTGTACTGCGAGGACTGCCTGACAGCGGGTCGAGGGGCCAGGAAGCAGCGCCGTCCCGCACCCGCGCGACTACGTGAATCGGGTCGCAGGCTCAGCGCGGACGCAAGCTCCTCACTTCTCCCTTGCAGGAAGCAGTCCAGGCGCCTTGGTCGGCCGCGCGCGACCTTCCCGGCCCCGTTTGGCGCCATGGCGCCGGAGGTCGGCCCCGCGCCTCAGGGGTCGCTTTGGGGGGGCGGGCGGATGGCGAAGACGGTGACGCCCGGAAACTCGGCGACGCGGTCCAGGCAGCAGTCCTCGAAGCCCGGCAAATCGCGCTCGATCCGGGCCCATTGGTTGGGCCCGAAGCCGCCGCGGTTCAGCAGGACGTACTGGACCTTCGTCTGGCGAAGCAGCTCGATCGACTCCGGCGAGGGGAAGCGCCGCGTCAGCTCGCGCAGCCTCTGGTATTGCTGGGGCTCGACTCCTGCGAAGCCGTTCACCAGTCGCTGCCAATGCCAGGTGGCGCGGACCATGTAGATCGACTCGTTGAACGCGGGCCGGGTGAGGTCGTCCCTGGCCATCGGCAGCTCGACCACTCCAACCTCCACCGGCTGGGCCTTCAGCCACTGATAGACGGGAGGCATGGGCCGGCGGCTGTCGATCACCCGGGCCCAAGCCGGCATCGACACCGGGACGATCAGCGTCTCGGCCAGGGCGGCGACCCAGGCGAGCGCCAGCAGGCGCGGGCGGTTGGCCCAGGGTCGCGCACCTAACCCCAGCAGGCAGGCCAGGGCCAGCGCCATGAAGATGCCGGCTCGACTCAGGGCGCGGATGCCCTGAAGGGGCGGCAGCACCCGCCGGAGCCACAGGTAGGGGCTGGGGAAGAGGGTCTCGCCCATGAGTCGCACTTCGGGCCCCAGAGCCACGAAGACCGCTCCCGCGATCAGCAGGGCCAAAGCCAGCGCTTCCCGGCTGGGCGGGCGGCGCGCTCGCCACAGTCGAAAGGCGCCGGCGATGGCGAGGCCCGGCGCCACCAGGCCCGGGAACAGGTTGTTGGAGCCGAGCGAGCGGAGGGGTGTCGTCACCTCGCCCCAGATCCAGTTCGACGAGGAGGTGGCGAAGAAGCTCTCGATTCCGGCGGAATGGAAGGCCGCGTGCGTCTCCGGGCGGGCGAAGTTCTCGCTGGCGAAGGCCGCCCGGTGGAGGAGCTGAAGGGGAAGCAGGCTGAGGCCCAGGACGATCAGGCCGGGGATCGCCTTGGACACGAGATGCGGGCGCTTCCAGACCAGCGGTAGGCACGCCACGGGCAGGATCACCAGACCGATCAGGCCGTGGTATCCGCAGGCGTAGGCGGAGAGAGCGTAGAAGAGGCCCGCCAGCACGCCGTCGCGCGGGCGCGCGCTGCGCGCGAAGCGGAAGACGAAGAGGAGGGCCAGCGGCAGCCACTGGCTGCCCAGGGTGCTGAGGTGGGCGAGTTGATCGGTGCGGATCGGTGAGAAGGCGAAGACGGCGCCGGCCAGGAGCGAAGGGGCCTCCCCGCAGCCGAGCTCACGTGCCAGAAGGTAGGCGGTG
>Ga0209342_10008584_pt1 | contig 10241 bp, 10 predicted proteins | sample RifCSP16_2_FD_184023 | JGI IMG/M metagenome (GOLD analysis project Ga0209342, IMG submission 184023) | Soil microbial communities from Rifle, Colorado - Rifle CSP2_sed 16_2 (SPAdes) (version 2) | ecosystem: Environmental > Terrestrial > Deep subsurface > Rock core/Sediment | place: Rifle... | reverse complement strand
CCCTCCCGCGCTGCGCGTTCCGGTTTCGGCTCCGGCGTGCGGGCGAAGTCGCGCTTCCTGCCGTAGTCCTCCAGCATAGCTTCCATTATGCCGCAGGCGGCCGTGCACGGTTGGCGGACATAAGAGTGCGCAGGGGCGCTGCTTGGCCGCGCCCTTGCTGATACAATCCAGGGCGAGATGGATGAGCAGCAGCGAGAGCAGGGCGAGATGGAACGCCGCCCGCCGCGATCGCCGGCGGTGTTCGACCGCGCCTTCCTGATCGGCACGGAGGAGGTGACCGACGTGCTGCTGGTGCGGCACGCCCAGCAGGACGTCGACTTCCACACGGCGCCGACCGGCGAGATAGCGGACCCGCCGCTGAGCGTCCACGGCCGCCAGCAGGCGCGCATGCTGGGCGAGGCGCTGTCCACGCTCAAGGTGGACGCCGTCTTCGCCAGCCCGCTCCGGAGGGCGCGGGAGACGGCGGCCGCCGTGGCCGTCCAGCACCGCCTGGAGCCGGAGGTGCTGGACGACCTGCGCGAGGTGGAGATCTTCCGCGACATGCCCCAGGAGATGCGCGCCGAGGACTTCCTGGGGACGCCCTTCCTGGAGGCCGTCCGCCAGAGGATGCTTGCCGAGCGCAGCTGGGACGTCTACCCCTACTCCGAGTCCAGCTACGACTTCCGCAAGCGGGCGATCAACGCCGTGGAGACGGCGATAGCGCGCAGCGCGGGCCAGCGCATCGTCATTGTCTGCCACGGCGGCGTCATCAACGCCTACGTCGGGCACATCATCGGCTCGCGCTACGATATGTTCTTCCGCCCGGCGCACGCCTCGGTGAGCACGGTGGTGGCGGGGGAAGGGCGGCGGGTGCTGCGGCTGCTCAACGATACGCACCACCTGCGCAGCGGCGAGGGCGACTTCCTGAGCTACTGAGGGACTATGAGCTAGCCGGCGGCGGCGCGCCGCCCCCGGCGGGGCGCTTCCTCGGCCTCTTCGGCCTCTTCGCCGCGGCGCTTCTTGGCCGCCTCCACGCTCGCCTTTAGCGCCGCCATCAGGTCGGTTACCTTGGCCGGGGCCGCCGCCGGCGCCTCCACGAACTCCTCGCCCTGCAGCTTCGCCTCGATGATCGCCATCAGCGCCTGGCGGTACTCGTCCTCGTACTTCTCCGGCTCGAACGCGTCCGCCAGCAGGTCGATGAGCGTCGAGGCCATCTCCAGCTCGCGGTCAGAGACCTGCACCTCGGGCAGCTCGACGCCCCGCTCGACGCGGATCTCGTCCGGGTAGTACAGCGTCTCCAGCATGAGCGTGCCGTCCATGGGGCGGAGGGCGCAGAGGCGCTCCTTGTTGCGGATCGCGATCTTGGCGACCGCGGTGAGCCCCTTCTCCCTCAGCGCCTTCATGAGCAGCGCGAACGGCTTCAGCCCGACGTCGTCCGGCTCCAGGTAGTAGCTCTTCTCGTAGTAGACCGGGTCGATCTCCTCCGCCTTAACGAACGCAGACAGCTCGATCGTGCGCTTGCTGGGGAGCGGCAGCTTCTCGAAGTCCTCGTCGGTCATGATGACGTGCTGGTCCTTGGCCCACTCGTAGCCGCGGACGATCTCTCCCCATTCCACCTCGCGCTCGCAGGCTGGGCACCAGCGGAGCTGCTTGAGCCGGCTGTTGCACTCCTGGTGGAGGAGGTGGAACGAGACGTCTTTGCTCTCGGTGGCGGTGAACAGTTTCACGGGAATGCTGACCATCCCGAAGCTGATGAGGCCGTTCCATATCGATCTTGGCATTGCTGCGCCCTTCCCAGGCCCTTCTCAGAATTTGCGAAGACTATTCCCATGATACCGGAAACGCGCGAATCTATAAACGCGACCGGTTATCTTGAACTGTGGTCTGCAAATCCCTATCCCCATAGCCGGTAGCACTCGAACTTACCTTGCGTATCGGCTAAGATTCTCGCCCATGTTCGACGCCACGGCTTCACGCCGAAGTCTTGGATAGCGAAGCGCACTATGTCCTCGATAGCAATCCGGCCTGTGGGGAAATGTACGCCGGACTTCTGGAAGTGAACATGTGGGGTCTTCACTGGGGATGCCCCGTCAGGGTGCCAGTGGTATGAGGCGATGGGGCCTGCCAGATCGTATAGAGCATAGTCGTAGGCAAGGATGTGGACTTTCCACGGCCCGCGATCAGGATCGTCCGTTTCAACGATTTCATATATCTGCTCGATGGAGAGGCGAATCTTGTTCTTTCCGGAGAGGCGAACAGGCTCTGCGCCCAGCGTAAACGTGTGTGGGTTGTTGGCAGCACTGTAGCCGCCACCGACCTGAGGCACAGCTTTGGTCACGCAGGCCAGCGCCCGCCGTATCGGGTCGATGTAGTTCTGTACTGCGAGCGCTTCGCTCTTGCCGGCCATTCAGCCCTACCCCGCCCGGAGGAATGCGCTTTGTGTTGCTGATACCGGTTCGGTGAGAAGCCGGTACTCGCCGGGACCAGAGTGTTCAAAGTGACCGCTCCGGATCAGGGCCGAAGTGATCCGTTGGTAGGCTGTCTTGGCCTGCCCGCCCATGACGCCAGCGGCTAGGAACTCCCGCTTTGCATCCGTAACCTTGATAACGCCGCCGTGAGTGCGGGCGAACTTGAGTAGAGCTTGCGGCAGATTCAGCCCATGATATTCCTCTCTGCTAGCTTCGGCTGCAGGCAGGCCATGCTTTTGTCGTAGAAGGTCTAATGCTCGCTGGACGGCTTCGATGTTGATCTTCGTTTCTCGTAGCTCCTCTTCTTGGGTTTTCTCACGAGCGCGAAGTTCAGAGATGAGATTGAGTAGGCCAGTTAGTGTACTTTCCTGTGTAACCATGATGCACCTCTTTCCATCTAACTGTTAGAAATATTGAGTTGGTACTAGCGGATGGTGGGTCATCACCTAGACAATTGTTCATGAACGGGCCGGGCGGGATTTGAACCCGCGAGCCGCTTTCGCGGCTACCGGAGTTTGAGTCCGGCGCGATGAACCAGCTCCGCCACCGGCCCGGTGAACAATATGACGGTGAGTAGAACGGTCCCACCCGCTTTGCTCACCGTCAATTGTACTGGCGATGGCCGAAGGTGGCAACATTGATGGGAAGAAGCGCGAGCAGTCCTGATGGTTAAGAAGAACGGTTACAAGGTGCTCAGCCGAGAGGAGGGCTACGCCCTCTTCGATCGGCTCGCTCGGCGCTATTTCCAGATGAGCGGCGAGGAGTTTCTGCGCGCCTGGAGAGCCGGCAAGATCGATCTAAGCAAAGTGGACTCGCCTGAGGCTGAGCGCGTCCTTATGATGCTTCCACTGGCGACCTAAGCATCAGCCGCTGCCCCTCAACCCTCCACAGTCGCTGGTTATCTCCGGCGCCGCTCGCCCGGTTTCAGATGCCCAGCAGCGCCTGCAGCCGCCGCGCGTTCACCACGCCCTGGTCTTCGAACTTCGTGTTGAAGGTGAGGTAGACCTCCCCCGCCTTCCCGGCCAGCCGCTCGATGCGGGGCAGCCACTCGGCGAGCTCCTCGTCCGTGTACCACCAGTTGAGCCGCTCCTCGGTGCTGGCGCCCTTCTCCTCCCAGCGCTCCGCGTTGCGGCCGCGGAAGCGCACGGCGGCGACGGGGGCGGTGACGGCGACGACGGGCGGGAAGCTGGACTTGAGGCCGGGCGGCTCGTCCACGCAGACGAAGCCGCAGGCGAGGTCGCGCAGGTGGGCGAAGGTGCGCTCCGCCTCCCCCTCTTCGACCCACAGGCGGTTGCGGAACTCCACGATTACGCGGTCGTCCGGCAGGTGGCGGCGCGCCTCCGCGATATGCTCGCGGGCGGCGTCCGAAGGGACGAACCAGGGCGGAAAGTCGATGAGCACGCTGCCCAGGTTGCCGGCGTCGCGAAACGGCTGGAGGGCGCGGCGAAAGATGCGCCACAGCTCCTCGCTGACTTCCGGCGGCACGTCCTTGTAGTAGAGGCGCGACTTCTTGAGCGCCTCCGGCGGGAGCCCTTCGTGGAAGCTCTTCGGGATGGAGCTGAGGCTCGCCGGGTGCTGCGTGAACAGCGCGAACGCCTTCACGCTGAAGCGAAAGCCGTCCGGAACGGCGGCCGCCCAGCGCTCCGTGTTGCGGCGGGAGGGCAGGGCGTAGTACGTGCTGTCGATCTCCGCCAGGTTGAAGCTGCGGGCGTAGAACGCCAGGCGCGATTCGCTGTCCTTCGCCTCGGGCGGGTAGAAGCGGCCGCAGGCGACCAGCGACCGGTCGGTCCAGGAGGAGCTGCCGACGAAGACGCGCGCGGACATGAGAGGCGTCCCTCATGATCGGCGGGCCGCCGGGCGCTGTCAAACGGGCGGGCCAATGCGGCGTCACGGCTCGCCTGTGGGCCCAGAGGCTGTGCTTCGGGACTTGCCTCTCGCGAGGGACCGGGACGAAGTCCCCGTGCTATGCTACGGACGCTTCACGTGAGCGAGGAGGTCGTTCCTTTGCGAATCGTAGTCCTGGGAGGCGCCGGCCTCATCGGCCGGGCCGTGGTGCGCGACCTCGCCGAACAGACCGGCGTCGAGCTGACGATCGCCGACGCCAACCCGGCGGCGGCGGAGGAGATCGCCCGCTGGGCCGGCGACGGCCGCATCGCCGTGCGGGAGCTGGACGTCAGCGACGAGCGGGCTCTGGCCGAGGTGCTGGCGGGCGCCGGCTGCGCGGTGAACGCCGTGAACTACTACCACAACCTCACGGTGATGGCCGGCTGCCTGCGCGCCGGCGTGCCCTACGTGGACCTGGGCGGGCTGTTCCACATGACCCGCAAGCAGCTGGAGCTGGACGGCGATTTCCGCAAGGCCGGCCTGACCGCCGTCCTGGGCATGGGCGCTGCGCCGGGCGTGACCAACCTCCAGGCTGCGCTCGCCGCCCGCCGGCTCGAAGCCGTGGAGAGCATCCGCATCTTCGATGGGGCCGTACCCATCGAGGAGGAGGGGATCAACTGGGGCTACTCCCTGGCCACGATCCTGGACGAGGTCACGATGAACCCGGTCACGTTCCGTGACGGGAAATTCGTGGAGCTGGAGCCGCTGGCCGAGCCGGAGCTGTACGCGTTCGCGCCGCCGGTCGGCCCGCAGACCGTCCACCACTCCCTGCACTCGGAGATCGCGACCCTCCCCCTGACCTTCGGGGAGCGCGGCGTGCGGGAGGTCAGCTACAAGATCAACTACTTCGGCCTGGCGCCGGACGTGTTCGCGCGGCTGAAGCTGCTGGTCGACCTGGGCCTGGCCTCGAAGGAGCGGCTCAGCGTCGGCGGGGCATCGCTGCGGCCGCGGGACGTGCTCATCGCCGCCCTCAGCCGCCGTGTCGCGCCGGCGGTGCAGCCGTTCGAGGACAGCGCGGAGGAGCTGGTCACGGAGGTGCGCGGCCGCGACCCGGAGGGGGCGGTCACAGTCACCGTCCGTACGATAACGCCCGGCAAGCCCGAGTGGGGCCTCAGCGGCGACGCGCTGGTCACGGGCGTCCCATCGGCGATTGCGGCGGTCTGGATCGCCTCCGGGCGGCTGGGCGCGCCCGGCGTCAACGGGCCGGAGGCAGTGGTGGAGCCGGAGGCGTTCTTCGCCGAGATGGCCGCCCGCGGCGCCCGGACCAGGATGTCCATCGAGCGCACCGTCGCCGGCTAGGTGGCTTCTTCTTCAGGCGGCGGCTCGTCCGCCTCCGGCAGCACGTAGGCGCTCTCCGCGTCCCAGGTCACCTGGACGTCGGACCCCGCCCGCACGTCCGCCGGGCGGTCCTGTGCGAGCATGATCGCGACGAGGTCGCGCCCTTCCGCCGTCTGCAGGTCGAAGCGGACGACTGGTCCCTGGAACACGACATCCACGACCCGGGCTCCGATCCTGCCCTTCGTCTCTTCGCGGAGGGGGCCGGCGGAGATACGCAGCCGCTCCGGCCGCAGCACCAGCAGGACGCCCTCGCCGGCGCTGAAGTTGCGCCCGTCGGCGGCCGCGGCCGTCCAGCCGCCGCCGGGCAGCGTCAGCGTCAACTCGCGGCTGTCGGCCCGCTCGACCGTGGCGGGCAGCAGGTTGGCCAGCCCCATGAATCCCGCGACGAACTGTGTGGCGGGCCGGTCGTATATCTCCTGCGGCGTCGCCAGCTGCTCCACCCGCCCCTGGTTCATCACGGCCACGCGGTCGGACATCGTGAGCGCCTCTTCCTGGTCGTGCGTCACGTAGATGAACGTGATCCCCACCTCGCGCTGAATGCGCTTGAGCTCCAGCTGCATCGCCCGCCGCAGCTTCAGGTCCAGCGCGCCCAGCGGCTCGTCCAGGAGGAGGGCGCTGGGGTAGTTCACCAGCGCCCGCGCCAGGGCGACCCGCTGCTGCTGGCCGCCGGACAGCTGGGCCGGCTTTCGCCGGGCGAATTCGCCGAGGTGCACGATCTCCAGCATCTCCATGACCCGCGACTTGACCTCGCTGGACGAAGCGCGCCGGCTGCGCGGCCCAAAGGCGACGTTGTCGAAGACGTTCATGTGGGGGAAGAGGGCGTACTGCTGGAACACCATGTTGACGTTCCGGCGGTACGGCGGCACGTCGGAGACGTCCTGCCCCTCCAGGACGATCCGGCCGACGGTCGGCGTTTCGAAGCCGGCGACCATGCGCAGCGTCGTCGTCTTGCCGCAGCCGGAGGGGCCAAGGAGCGAGAAGAACTCGCCGCGCTGGATGGCGAGGTGAACATCATCGACGGCTACGAAGGCGCCAAACCGCTTGGTGACGTGCTCCAGCGTGATGACCGTGTCCGCCGTGTGGCCGGAGAGGGACATCGCGCATTCACCTGCTTCTCGCTGAGCGCCGCGAGGGGGATTCGCGGCGCGGCCCGAACGTTGCTGAGCCTAAGTTTAGCTTGTCGAGCCTCCCGCCATCAATTAGACTGGGGGCAGGCCACAGGCTGACATAGGGAGTGCCACGATGCGACGGGCGACGGTAGACGGGAACGCGGTGGAACGGCTGATCGCAAGGGAGATCGAGACGTTCCAGGCGAGGACGCCGCGCTGCCGTCAGATTCTCGAGCGCGCGCGGCGCGTCCTTCCCCTCGGCGTGCCGTCCACCTTCCAGGAGCACCCGCCCTACCCGCTCTACGTCTCCCGCGGCCAGGGCTCCCACGTCTGGGACGTCGACGGCAACGAGTACCTGGACTACCACCTCGGCTTCGGCTCTCTGGCCGTCGGGCACGCCCACCCCCGCCTGGTGGAGGCGCTGAGCGAGAGGCTGCGCCGCGGCTCCATGTTCGCAATGGCCACCGAGGAGGCGGTGCTCGTCGGCGAGGAGTTGTGCCGCCGCTTCGGGCTGGAGATGGTCCGCTTCTCCAACTCCGGCACCGAGTCGACGATGGACGCTCTTCGCCTCGCCCGCGGCGTCACCGGCCGCGACCTCATCGTCAAGATCGAGGGCTCCTACCACGGCCACCACGATTACGTGATGGTCTCCGTCAAGCCGGGCCCGGATGAGCTGGGCCCCCTGGACCACCCGGCCTCTATTCCCCTCTCCACCGGCATTCCGGCCGCCGTCGCCGCCATGACGCTGGTCGTGCCGTTCAACCGGCCGGAGGGGCTGGAGCGGGCCCTGCGGGAGCACGAGGGCAAGGTGGCGGCGCTCATCATCGAGCCGGTCATGATGAACCTCGGCATCGTCCACCCGGCGGCCGGCTACCTGGAGGCGATAAGGCGGATCACCCGCGAGCACGACGTTCTGCTGGTCTACGACGAGGTGAAGACCGGCGTGACTATCGCGCCCGGCGGCGCCTGCGAGCGCTACGGGGTGCAGCCGGACCTGGTCTGCCTGGCCAAGTCGATCGGCGGCGGCATCACGATCGGCGCCTTCGGCGGCCGGCGGGAGCTGATGGAGCACGTCCGGCCGGGAGACGTCGCCCACCAGGGGACGTTCAACGGCAACCCCCTGGCGATGACGGCGGCGCTGGTCACGCTCACCGAGATCCTGACGGCGGACGCCTACGAGCGGTTCGAGCGCCAGGAGGAGCGGCTGGTCTCCGGCTGCCAGGAGATTATCCGCGAGCACGGCCTGCCGATGTACTCGACCGGGCTCGGGGCGAAGGGCTGCGTGATGTTCGCCCCGGAGCCTCTCATGGACTACCGCGACTACCTGCGCATCGATAAGGATCTGGCCTATCTGCACTGGCTGTACTTCATGAACCGGGGCGTCTTCATGCCGCCCGGCCTGGACGAGCAGTGGACGCTCTCCGTCCAGCACAGCGATGAGGACATCGAGGCCCACCTGGCGGTGTTCCGGGAGTTCGCGCGGGACGTGACCGCGGCCTAGGCGCGGCGGCGCTGCAGCAGCAGGCTCAGCGCCATTAGGGCCACCGTGCTCCCCATGATCATCGTGCCCATCACGTTGATCTGCGGCGGTACGGCCACGCGGGCGGCCCCCCAGACGAACAGCGGGAACGTGACCTCCTGCCCGGAGTTGAACAGCGTGATGATAAAGTCGTCCAGGGAGAGCGCGAAGGCCAGGAGGGCCGCCGCCAGGATGCCCGGGAAGATCAGCGGCAACGTCACCTTGCGGAACGTCTGGAACTCGTTGGCGCCCAGGTCCATAGCCGCTTCCTCAAGCGTCCAGTCGAAGCCGCGCAGCCGCGCCTTGACGGTGACGACGACGTAGCTGATGTTGAACATCACGTGCGCTATCACGATGGTGGTGAACCCCGTCTGGATGCCCAGCTGCAGGAAGAGCGTCAGCAGGGAGGCCCCCAGCACGATCTCTGGCGTGGTCAGGGGGATCAGCACCAGTAGGTTGGTGGCGGAGAAGCCGAAGAAGCGGTAGCGGATCAAGGCCAGGGCGATGAACGTCCCCAGGGCGGTGGCGATGACGGTGGAGATTGCGGCTACCTCCAGGCTCAGCACCATCGCCTGCTCCAGCCCGTCCACGGCGAAGGGGTGCCGCCAGGCGTCCAGCGAGAAGCCGTTCCAGACGAAGTTGAACCGCCCCTCGATGTGGTTGAAGCTGAACAGCACCATCACGGCGATGGGCAGGAACAGATAGACCAGCGCCAGGGCGGCCCACAGCGTGACGAGCTGCCCGCCCAGGAAGCGCAGGGCCCGCAGCGCCAGGGCGGGCCGTCTCCGCGCGGCCGCTTCCATCGTTGCCATCGCTAGGTGATCTCCTCGGTACCCAGCAGCCGCGCGTACAGTCCCACCGCGATGAGGATGGCCGCCATCAGGATGAAGGAGAGCGCCGCCGCCGATGGGTAGTCCAGCAGCACAAGGAACCGGCTCTGGATTACATTCCCGATCATCGTCGTGTTGGGCGAGCCCAGGAGCGCCGCGTTGACGAAGTCGCCGGCGGCCGGGATGAAGGTGAGGAGCGTGCCGGCGAAGACGCCGGGCAGCGATAGAGGAAAGACGACGCGCAGGAAGGCCCTTATGGGGCCGCCGTAGAGGTCGTGCGCCGCCTCCACCAGCCGCTTATCGATCCGCTCCAGGCTGACGTAGATCGGTAGCACCATGAAGGGGAGGAGGTTGTAGGTGATCGCCGTGACGACGGCGGTGGGGGTGGCCAGAAGCCGTCCGTTCTGGGCGATGTGGAGCGTATCGAGGACGTCCATGACCCCCGAATCGCGCATCGCCCTAACGGCTTCGCCCTCATCGCTCAGGATCGTCTGCCAGGCCAGGGTGCGGATGAGGTACGTAGTGAAGAAGGGCAGGACCACCAGGAACAGGAAGTAGTTCTTGAAGCGGCCGGCCCGCCAGGCGATGAAGTAGGCGAGGGGATAGCCGATGATAAAGGCCAGCACGGTGGCGAAGCCCGCGTAGCGGAAGGAGCGGATGAACTGCTCCTGGAAGCGGTCCACGGAGTCGGTAAAGTTCTGCCAGTGCCAGGTGAAGCGGAAGCCGGTCTCGAAGACGCCTTCCTCCAGGGAGCTCTGCGCCAGTGTCACCATGGGCGCGACGAAGAAGATCAGCAGCCAGGCCATGCCCGGCGCCAGCAGGATATAGGGTATGAGCGCCCGCAGGCGCCCGAATCCCACGGGCTATCCGACTCCGATCAGAGCCTGGAACAGCTCGTTGAAGTCACGGTCCTCGTCTTCGGACAGCGGCTTGAACACCTTCGCCTTCGCCAGCGTGGCCTCGTCCGGGAAGATGAGTGGGTTTTCGGCGAGGGCCGGGTCGATATCCATGATCGCTTCTTTCGTGCCCTCCACCGGGGTCACGTAGTTCACGTAGGCCTCGATCTGCGCCTGGTGGGTGGGGTCGTACACGTAGTTCAAGAACTGCTCGGCCG
>Ga0209342_10008583_pt1 | contig 10241 bp, 6 predicted proteins | sample RifCSP16_2_FD_184023 | JGI IMG/M metagenome (GOLD analysis project Ga0209342, IMG submission 184023) | Soil microbial communities from Rifle, Colorado - Rifle CSP2_sed 16_2 (SPAdes) (version 2) | ecosystem: Environmental > Terrestrial > Deep subsurface > Rock core/Sediment | place: Rifle... | reverse complement strand
CGCCATCATGGCGATGGCGCTCCAATGCGATCCGCGAGAGTTGGCGAGAACATTCAGCGAACGACAGGAAAAACCGATCCCCCCGGTTGAGATGATTAACGCGCCGGTGCACGAGGTGATTCAAACCGGCGATGAGGTGGACCTTAGCAAAGTGCCGATCCTCACCCACTACGACGCCAATGCCGCGCCTTATATCACCGCCGGCATCGTCGTCGCTGTCGATCCCGACACCGGAGTCCGCAACACGAGCTACAACCGGTTGATGATGGCAGGCAAAAGCGAGCTGCGCATCTTCATGGCCGTCGGGCGGCATCTCTGGACGCTGCACGACAAACTGGAACGGCGCAACCAGCCGTTGCCCATCGCCATCGTGATCGGCGTTCATCCGCTTTTCTCTTTGGGCGCGCAGGCGTTCACGCCGGCGACGGAAGACGAGTACGCGGTCATCGGCGGTATGATGGGCGAACCGCTGCGGCTGGTCAAAGCTCAGACGGTGCCGATCCCGGTGCCCGCCGACGCGGAGATGATTATTGAGGGACAAATTCTTCCTCATGTGCGGCGCACCGAGGGCCCCTTCGGCGAGTTCACCGGACACGCCGTTTCTCAAGATGAGCGCCCGGTGATCGAAGTCACCGCGATCACGCACCGCAAGAACTATATTTTCCAGGACGTCCACGCGGGCTACACGGAGCATAAGCTGATGGGCGCGGTGCCGCGCGAGGCGGCGCTCATCAAAGCCGTTCGCCAAACCGTGCCCACGGTGAAAAACGTTTGCATGCCGGTGTCCGGCAATTGCCGTTTCCACGCCTATATCTCGATCGCCAAGCGCGCGCCGGGCCAGGCGAAGAACGCGATTTGCGCGGCGTTTGCGGCGGACATGCTGCTCAAGCATGTCGTGATCGTCGACGAGGACATCGACGTTTTCGACGAGGAGAATGTTCTATGGGCGGTGTCGAACCGCTTTCAAGCGGACAAGGATCTCGTCGTCATCGCCGGCGCCCAGGGAAGCGAGCTCGATCCTTCCGGCGGCCCCGGCGGCGTCAACGCCAAGATGGGTCTCGACGCCACCAAGCCGCTCGACGGCTTTGCGCCGGAGCTGCGGGTACCTGACGAGATTATGCGACGGATTCGATTGGAAGATTTTCTGCCACGGTTCTCGAAGTAGGGGCGACCGGCCGGCCCTGCCTCGCGGAAGAACGCGCAAAACTTCTGCGTCGCAGGTTTAATAACGGGTCGGAGAACAAGGAAGCAGATCGGCGGTATTAAAGCGTTATCGACGTTGGGGCGGTGAACCGGAACTCCGGAGATTCGAATCGTGATTGCCGGTGACCGGGCACCAGATGTTTCCCGGTTTAAATCGGAGGTGAGATATGTTTGAAATCGGAGGGAAGAAGATTCCCGGCACGCTGGCGGAAATCGTCGACCCGGCGTGCAGCGCATTGCTCATCTGGGACATGGAGTACGCCATCGGCCCCAACGCGTTCAACTACAAAGAGATGCTTCCCAAGTTGCAGGAGCTGTCGGCCTTGGCGCGCCGCGTTGGCGTGCCGGTCTTTTATTCCGTGCAGACCGGATTCGATCTGGTCAAGGAGGAGGCCGGCGTGTGGGTGCGCGTCAGGATGAAGCGGGCCAAGGCGACGGAACCCAACCAACTCCTGAAAGAAAAAGAGAATCCTCACGACCGGGAAATTGTCGAGGAGCTGAGACCCCAGCCGCAGGATATGGTCTTTCAAAAGCGCCGGCCGGATGGCTTCGTCGGCACCGACTTCGATCTCATGCTGCGCAGCCGAAACATAAAAACGATTCTCATCGGCGGCGTCGCCACCGAAGGCGGGGTGGAAGGCACCGCGCGCAGCGCGCGCAATCTCGGCTATGACGTTGTCGTGGTGAGAGATTGCGTCGGCTCGCGCAACCGCGAGTTGCACGACATGGCCTTGAAGCTGATGGAGCAAACCCACTTCGATATCGCCACCGCCGGTGACATAGCCGACATCTGGCGCGAAAAATGAAACACCGGGAGATAACGCTCGCCCCACTGTCAAAAGGAGAATCTGACCCATGATCTCGGATTATCCAGCGCCTGGCCGGGCTTTACCTATCGGTTACTCAGACCGCCGGCATGATCGGAACGCCAATTGCGGGGAGCATTTCAGATCGCCGGGGTAGAAAACGAGTCCTAACCGCCGGGCTTTTTTCAACCAGCATCGTTCTGTGCGTGCTGGCCTATTTTCGGATGACCTGGTTATTTATCACCGCGCTCGCCTTCCTCGGCTTCTTTCTTTACGCGGTCAGGCCGGTCATCTGGGCCTGGGTCTTGGACCTCGGTCCCAAGGAGCTGGGCGGGAGCATGGTGAGTTTCTTCTCCGGCTCTCAATCCTTGCTCAGTTCTCTGTCTCCCGGGATCTGCGGTTTTATCGCCGACCGTTGGGGTATTCTCTCGGCATTTTACTTTCTCGCCGGCACCGTATTTGTAGCCAACCTGGTTGTGTTGGCGATCCGCGAAGAGAAGCGAGAAGAGCCGGCGATTGTTGAGCAGCCGGTTCAAGCGCTGTGACAGGATTCTGAAAAACCTTCGGTTCACCCTTCGACCATGATCAGGGGAAACGGAGATTTTATCAGCAGAGTGCAAGACATTTCTGCCGAAAACCTGCCGGTGCAAAACCGCTTCCATCCATCAGCAGGCTGCTGAAAAACTAGTTTTCGTGCTTCGAGAGCCGGCACGAACGGAAAATTTCCAATGATTCCTATCGCTCCTCCGTTCGCCCAGAGGTTCTCAAAGGGTGAACGGACGGTTTTACCGCAGCCTGCCAGTCGTGAAGTTTGTAGTCACGATTCTCGATTTTCTGCGAGAACAGCTGCTTATACCGGTCATGCTTGGCTGATTTCTATGCTCACCGGCTCTGCAGCCTGACAAAGAGGTACATGCTTGAAAGAAAAACCGGCAGTCTTTGGCGTTTTTTGCGACTTTTTGGCAGGCTTGACAATGATATAAATCTTTTATAAGTGGTAGCACAGTCTTTGGGGGCACCATCTCCCTGGGCTGAGTGCTATAAGTGTAGAGTTGTTAAACGGAAATGTCGGAAAAGGATTTGCCGGGCGCAACATTTAGCAATTTTCCGAGATACAAAACTTGTTAGACAACCAAACCCGTTAGCGCGAATCGCTGGTCGGTTGAGGCGACGTTTGATTCGATGGTAATTCCGAGAACAAGAGAAGGGAGGCATCCTGATGAACCCGCGTGATCATCTTGAGCGGAAATCGGAAATTAGACCTGATATTGATAATGGCGGAATTGTCCAGAAAGTCTCTCGCCCGCCGGTCGATTCCTGGTTTCAAAAGCGCCTTGTCTATGTCAGAAACGAGCTCAAGAAAGAGATTCAGACCAAAATAATTCGGCTGACTAAAGACCAGTGATTCGATTCAACGCCGCCTCGACGGAGCTAGACTCCACGGCGGAATTGGTAAACTGGACCTTCTTACAACGGCAAATCTTGATCCCGCGATTGTCCGCGTCATAGTAGAGCTGAAATGAAGAGGGGACTATGAACCTCTCATCCACTTCTTCCGTAAAATTACGGCAAACCAAACAGCCTCACAATTTATCACCTCTGCTGGTTACTTGAATATTCCCTCTCTTTCGAGTTTGCGCACGATGCGCTCGTCGACGAGGTCTTCAGGCTTAAGCTTGGTGAACTTTGGGTCGATGCGGCTTAAGTATCCGCCATTTTCTGTTGATCATGATGGTGTACCTCCCGCGATTCATTTGAGTTGGCGCATTCTCGATCCAGCCGCATCGTCTTGTCAAGTCACGCGGTGTAGAGACAACGCTGCTCGGAACCCTCGCCTCTATCGAATATGGCGCGCCGCTGGCACGAGAATATAGAGCGCGATCATGCAGAAAGTGCCGACGATGCTCATGGCCGCCGCCGCCCAGGGCGCGCCGATGAGCGCCGAGAGCGCTCCGATGAGCATTCCCCCGAGCAGTAAAAGGACCTGACTCATATGAAACAGCGCCATGGTGCGGCCGCGGTATTCCCGCGGCGAATAGGCTTGAATCACGGTTTGCACGAGAGCATGGGAGCTGACGTGGCACAGTCCGATGACGGCCATCGTCGCCATCGATAGGGAAAACCAGGGCGACGCCGAGAAAACCACCACGAGCAGGCCGTAGAGCGCGACACCGCAGAGCATGAGGATGCCGCGCGGCAGGCGGTCGCCGACCGACGCGATGAGCAGGGAGCTGCACAACGCGCCGATTCCCATCGCCGTGAGCAGCAGCCCTTGCCCCTGCGCGCCGACGTGCAGTAGATCGCGCGCGAATACCGGCAAAAGAGTGCTGAAAGGAATCATGAACAACGAAGCAAAAACAACGACGAGCAGGCCGGAGCGCACCTCCAATTTGCGCCAACTGAACTTCCAGCCCTCGACGATGCTCTGGCCGAAGGACTCCTGCGCAATCGCATGGCCGTCTGCGCCGGTGGAAGGCTGGCGTTTCGAGCGGAGCCGTACGGTCCACACCGTGGCGAGAAAGAAAAACGCTGCTTGCACAGAGTAGGAAACGCCGGTGCCGCTGAGCGAAATCAGCAGCCCGGAGAGCGCCGGGCCGGTGCTCCGGGCCATGTTGAAGACCACGGCGTTGAGACCGATGGCATTGGTCAAATTTTCCGCCGGCACGAGGTCGGAGATCATCGCCGCACGGGATGGCTGCAGAAAGACTTGCACGCACGCCATCAAGAACGCGGTGACGTAGACATGCCAGGGTTTGATCAGATGGGCGAAGATCAGCAGGGCCGTCACGGCATAAAGCAAGCCATTGAGAATTTGCGATAACACCACTTGCGTCTTGCGCGAATAACGGTCGGCGGCGCTGCCGGCGATGGGCGACAATAGGAGGAACGGAATCGCCTGGATGCCGCGCACCAGACCCAACTGGAGCGCCGAGTCGGTGAGTTCATAGATAAGCCAGCCGCGCGTGACCTGGTCCATCCAGGTGCCCATGGACGCGAATATCTGGCCGTACCAAAGCAGCCGATACTCGCGGTGGCGCAACGCCTCGAAGGCGCGCAGGCGAAACAAAAATTCGAGCGGATGTTTGGCGGGCGGAGTTTCGACGGCTCGCTTGGATAATGCTTCGGCCCTTTCTTGCTTGGCGGACGGTGATCTCAGAACAAACTCCACAGCTGGCCGAAGGGACGAGATCTCTCGCAGTCCTAAAGCCCGATAAGATGTTCTGGCTATAACACGCGTCCGGGGACCGCGTCCACTGGTGTTCGAATATCCGCACGAGGCTGACAAGAAGATTCTACGTGTAGTGTCCCTAACGCTTCTTTACATAAGATGCTCCAACAGGGGCGGGCCTTACGCCCGTGGTCAATGATTCGGTGGCTTGAGGGCCGCCACCCCAACCCCTTAGAGTGGGCTCTTTTCACGGCTGGGCCTGGCGAAACCTTCGCGTTCCTGTGCCCACGGGCTCCAGTCCCACCCCTGTTGGAGCCTGAAAGTATGCGTCCTCGATGGTCAAGAGATTTCTGGGACGCTACACTAATTACTCTTGTCTCCGCCCTCAGATTGCTCTGATGGCTTTGACGTTTGCCGAGACAAGCGATACGCCATCCAGCCCAGTACCGCGACGCCAAGTATGAGAATGATCCATACCGCCCATTTCTTATAATCCATCGGCGCTCGTAGCCGCGCCGCCCCCGCCAGCGTTACCGGATCGCCGAGCGAGGCCGGTTTGACTTTAAATTCCGCCTCGGTGTTGTAGCCGGGGATCAGCGATTCGATCGGATAGGAGGCGGCTTTCGCCGCGCCGCTGCCGTAGGCGAGTTGAAACGGGCCGGCGGCGCGGGCCGCGAAAACTAACTTTTGCGGTATCCAACCCATTTGGAGCGCCGGCACGCCCGTACCAAGCCCACCGCCCTTCTGATCCACGCGCAGCAGCAAGTAACGTTCGCCGCCAGTCAGCGTGATCTCCGGACTTGTCACCTCGGCGTCGCCTTGACGCAAGCGATAAACCACCGCGCTGGTCTTTAGCCGCCACTCATCGCCGGTCTTGTGCCGCGCGAGAATCTGCGACTGGGCCAGCGTATTAACTTGCGGGAGTTCTACGCGCAGGCGGTCGAAGGGAAATGCTCCGCCCAGATCATAAATATATTCACCGGCTTTGCCCGAGACGGCCGCTCCCGCAACCGGCTGCCAGACGCGCCGCGCGGCGATCATGCTGGCGGCAGGCTCGGCGATCAAGGCCAGCGATTCGAGGGGCGCTTGACCGTCCGGCCAGGTAACCCGCAGGTATTTTTGTTTTACGCTCGGTAGCTCGACCCGGTCTTGGTTCAACTGGTAACCGCCGAACGTTAAGCGCGCCAGCGCTGCATGATCGACCAGAGTTGCCCAGGCGGCGAGATTGTCGCTGCCTTCTATTTTCACTTTGCCGACGAACCCCTCGGCGCTGCTCTTCCAATCGAAATTTAGCGCCTGGATCGGCTGTTTCACCGCTGAGGCGTCGACCCAATAGCCGCGCAATTGATGATTTTGCGCGTCCGTCCGGGCCCTGCTCTGGATCGAGACGATCGTACCGTCGGCGCGCTTTGCGATGCGCACGTTCAAATCATCGACTCTGTCCCGAGCCAGACCGCGCAAGGGAAATACCGGCACATTGACGGTGGCGCCACCTTCCATACGCACGACCGCGCGCGGTCGCAAAGCATGGGGCACCACTTCTCCTTGTCCGTTGAATACCCGGATGTCGCCGAGATCGTTGCGCGATACGCCGCGATACAGCGCAGCCGGAATTTCGATCTCATGAAGCGCCTCCCGAGAATCGGCGTCAATCGGTATGCCATACGCATAATCTTGCGGTCGCTCGGCGGCGGCCGCGGCCAAGCTCTGAGCCAACATCAGCGAAACGACGAGCTTCTTCATTTTCCCTCCTGGGGGTTAGCCGGCGGCACCGGCGAGATATAGCCGATCACGAGCATCAGCAAGCCGACGCCGATAAACGACACGATGCGCTCGATGCCGCCGACGTTCGATAGATCGATGAAGAATAGTTTCACAACCACGACCACCATCAAGCCGGCGCCGGTCAACCAGAGTGGCCGTAGTCGCCGGCGAGTCGCGATCAGCATGGTGCAAAGCGACAACAAACTCCAGAATATCGAGAACGACGCCTGCACGGTCATCGACCGCATCATCTCGTCAAACTGAAAGGGCACGCCGGCCCAGTGGTGCAGTGTGCGCAAGAGGACGCCGTTGAGCCAGAGAAACGCCGCGCTGCCGACGGCGATATACGAGAGCTCGCCGGTTTGAAAGGGTTGGGGCACAAACGGGGCCAAGCGGGTGCGCCGGCCCCACGCGAACAACGCCACCAACGCGGCGCATTGCACGAGGTCGAGCGGATTGAGCAGCGGCAAATAGGGCAGCGGGGGCGCGTCGGCGCGGTTGGTGAGGTTGGCGTAGATCATCCAGAGCCAGAGAAACCCCGCCAGCGCAACCGCGCCATCAAACAGGTAGGCTTGCAGGTGACGCGCTACCGGCCAGCGGATGCGCTCGCCGCGATCGCTCCACCAGGCTAACAAGATCAACGGGATCAAGGGCCAGCCGATCAGCCGCCACGCATCGCCGCCACTCAAAAGTTCGCCGATTTGCCAGCCGACTTCCCAGGCGCCCAGCGCGGCGAAGAGCCAGACGCCAGCCGCATGCCACCAGCGGATATGCTGCGTTTCTTCATGCCGCCAAAGCAGCCACAGATGAGCGGCAAACGCCAGCGGCCAGACGACAAAACCGAAGTGTCTGAATGGATGCGCGACTCGATCGACTTCCAATACGGCAAAAAACACCATCAGCGGCAGCAAGGCCAGCGCAGCATACTTCGCCTCGCGCCAAACGATGCGCCGGTGGAGCAAGCTAAAAGCGAGACAGGATGCGACCATGAACATTAAAGCCGCGTGCGGACGATAGTCTCGCGCGACGTGTTCGTAGATCTCATTGAAACCGCCGGCGCACCACCAAGCGGCGCCCCAGACAAACAGCAGGATCGCGATCGAGGCTTCGGCCTCGGTGACATGCGGCTGATGCCGCCTGAGGTACCAGGCGCAAAACAAACCGGCGACGCTGATAAAAATGCAGCCAAGATACAAACTGTTAAAAATCGGCAAGAGCGCCTGAACATTGCGCGCATCCATCAAGAGAGCGACGCCGCCGGCAAATTGCAAAAAAATCCCGAAGCCGCGCGCGGCAATCTTTCTCTGGCGCACGCCGATCCAGACGATGGCGGCGCCCTCCAAAGCCCAGGCGGCCGCGGTCCAGCGGCCTTCGAGCGCGAGTGGGATGGCCAGCGTGCCGAACACGACTCCAAGCGCGATAAACGCTTCACCCAGCAGACGAACATTGTCGCTCACCTTGGCGAATAAGAATTTGGCGAGCACCAAATAGAAAAAGCTCAGAATCAAAGCGCTGAAAGCCGCGCCGTATTCATAGTCCTGCACCAACGCGGTTTGCAGTCCGAACGCGATCAACGGCGTGCCAAAAACCAAAGTGCCGTCGACCCGGCTCTTGATCGTCGCTTCCTGGCGTAACGCGAACAGTACGGCGATGGCGACATAGAACAGAAAGAAGAGGATCAAGAACGGCTCGGTGCTGGCGAACAGATCGGACCGATAGTAGCGCCCGCCCCACAACAGGCCGATGGCGAAGGTGAACGCGAAGCCAAGCAGATTGAGCGAACGCCAGGCCTTGAACCAGGCGATGACGAGAATGCCAAAATTGAGGAGGGCGTAAAAACTGAACAGCATGACGTGGCTGCCGCCGCCGGTAGAGGCGAGCACCGGCGCGAGGAACCCACCGGTGACGCCCATCGCCGCGAGGGAACGCGAGTCTTGCATCACCGCCAACAGGGCCGAGAAAACCGCCATGACCGCCAGCAGCGCCAGCACCAGCCCGCCAGGGAGCAGCTGGTAAAGCCTGAAGGCGGCAAAAACCGTTAGATACAACACACCGATGCCGCCGCCCTGCATAATCAAGCCATAGCCGGGACGCGACGCGCGCAATTTCCAGCCGATGGCCAGCATGACGATCGCTCCAAGAGCGACGCCGATAAGCCGCGCCTCGATTGGTATTTCAATCCGCTCCGAAGCGTATTTGAGCAGAAACGCAACGCCGAAAAAGAGCACAATGACGCCAACGCGAACCAGCGTGTTGCCGCCGAAGAAAAAATTCCAGAGGGCCGGCGGCGCCGATGGCCGCTGCGGCCAGACCGTTTCGGGTCTCGCCGCGCCAGGTTCGACTATCGCTTCGAGTTTATCCACCGGTCGTTGTTCAGTCGGTTGGGAGAAGCCGGGAACCTCCGGCGACGAAACCGGCCCGGCATCTGTATCCAACGACAAAGTCTCTTGCCGAGCCTCGATAACTGGAGCAGTAGCCTCTCCATCACGGATTTCCGGGATCGGCGCCACCGGACTCCGCTCCTGGCGGCGGCCGGAAGTTTCCAATTGGCTCACCCGCTCCTGTAAGGATCGCAGCGACGATTCCAAGCGGGCCAGCCGGTCCTCGCCGCCGGCCTTCATTTTTTCCGCTACCGCCCAGCCGATGGCGGCGCCGATCAATGCTCCGACGACGACTCCCCGGCCGTCGCCAATCGATCCGATAATCGCGCCGATGACTAAACCAATGAACCACATGACTCACCTCCGCTGCGCGTCACCGCGTTTCATGATTATGTAACTTGCGTAGCACTGTCTACGGGGTTTGAAGTTTTGGTTCTTCTGGGTTTCCTGTGAAGAGATATTCACCACAGAGTTCACAGAGGGTTTGTTCAAGTTGCTATTTTTTGAAGATTTTCTCTGCGCCCTCTGCGCCTCGGCGGTGCAAACTCCGAGCCCTGCTTCACACAAAAGCCTGAAGAACCGAGGTTTTTAGCTATTCCAGCACTTCAATACTCCAGTTCGTTTCCGGCGCGCTCGCTATCGGATCTTGCTCGCCTTGGGCATCAGGACAAAGATCGCCACCATGAGAATCGTGCCGGTGAGGCTCATGGACGCCGCGGCCCAGCGCGCGCCGACGAGCGACGCCAAACCGCCGACGAGCATCGCCCCGATCACCAGGATGACCTGGGTCATGTGGAAGATCGCCATCGTGCGGCCGCGAAACTCCGGCGGCGAATAGGATTGAATCACGGTTTGGATCAGCGTGTGCGAAGTCACGTGACAAAGCCCGATGACGAACACCGAGATGATCGAGAGCGA
>Ga0209342_10008582_pt1 | contig 10241 bp, 5 predicted proteins | sample RifCSP16_2_FD_184023 | JGI IMG/M metagenome (GOLD analysis project Ga0209342, IMG submission 184023) | Soil microbial communities from Rifle, Colorado - Rifle CSP2_sed 16_2 (SPAdes) (version 2) | ecosystem: Environmental > Terrestrial > Deep subsurface > Rock core/Sediment | place: Rifle... | reverse complement strand
TGCTAGCGATCGAAGAAAGCGGCAATCAGACGCTTTCCTCGGGGGAGTTTCAAACTCAGTAGCAGATGCGCCTCAGGCCTTCGCCTTCCCGGCGGGCACTAACCCCATGACGAGCTGGCATGAGGCGTGCGTCGCCTCAAACCCTATCTGTCTCACCCCATTCCCATCGCTCTGAGCCTGCCGACGCCGTGACGCCGAACCAGCGCTCGCCGGCCCGCTTCAGCTTCGACGATTCGCTGCCCGAGTCTGGTAGTAGACGGCTACATCGGGGGCAGGCAGGCAGCACTTCGCACCACCAAGAAAGGTCGTGTCATCTGGGTCGCGGTTGCAGACCGTGAGCGCCAAATTGGCAGCGGCCGGACAGGAGCCGAACCCACAGTGAGTCCCATGCCGGCCAGGCTCGATGATAACCCGCGCATGGGGGATGATCCGGCGCTGCTGAGTGCGGCTGCCCCTGCCACACTTCCAACCATCATTGGCAGGAGGTATTATGTACGAACGAGGACCACGAGTAAGGGGTGCGTCGTGAAGTGCAACTCTGCCGGTATTCGCGTCCAAGGGGACGAGGCCGCTCCCCGAGTCTCCAACCGGGTGCGGCGGGGCAGGACAGCGCCGGGGATGCGGCTGGGCCTGTTCCTCCTCATGGGGCTGGTGGCGGTCATCGTCTTCGTTTCGCCCAATGCCCCGTCCGCCTCTGCGGCCCCAGCCGCTGCACAGTCTGTTGGGAACTTACACTCCTGCTTCCTCACGACGGGAGGTGGTGCCAAGTGTTGGGGGGACAACGGCCGGTATCAGCTAGGCGACGGTACCACCACTAATCGGAACACGCCCGTGGATGTGTCCGGCCTCACCTCAGGCGTGGCCGCTGTCTCGGCGGGATGGCATCACACCTGCGCCTTGACCACGGGGGGAGGTGCCAAGTGCTGGGGGCGCAACTCCGAAGGCCAGTTGGGCGACGGTAACACGACCGACCAAGGTACGCCCGTGGATGTCTCGGGCCTGACCTCAGGCGTCGCCGCCGTCGCGGCAGGAACGTTCCATACCTGCGCCCTTACTACAACGGGCGGCGTCAAGTGCTGGGGCTACAACGTGTACGGCCAGCTGGGGGACGGTACCACCATGGACAGCACGACGCCAGTCGATGTCTCGGGCTTGAGCTCTGGCGTCGCCGCCGTCTCCGCTGGGAACGCCCACACCTGCGCCCTGACCACGGCGGGCGGTGTCAAATGCTGGGGCTACAACGTGCATGGCGAGCTCGGCGACGGTACCTCGTTTAATACACGCACAGTGCCGGTGGACGTCTCGGGCCTGACGTCAGCCGTAGCTGGCATCGCGGCAGGAGCGCACAGCTGCGCCATCACGACAGCAGGCGGCCTCAAGTGCTGGGGGGAGAACGACCGCTACCAGTTAGGGGACGGTACCACTACGACTCGCACCACGCCGGTGGATGTCTCGGGCCTAACGACTGGCGTGGCCGCCGTCTCGGCAGGCGATTACAAGCACACCTGTGCTGTTACCACGTCGGGAGGTGTCAAGTGCTGGGGCTACAACTGGGCTGGGCAACTCGGCGACGGTACCACCACTGACCGGAGTACGCCCGTGGATGTCTCGGGCCTAACGACAGGCGTGGCCGCCGTCTCGGCAGGAACCCATCACACGTGCGCTCTTACTACCGCAGGTGGACTCAAGTGCTGGGGGAGCAATCTCAACGTCCAACTCGGCGATGGAGGGGCATGTGGCGGCATCTGTATTACGCTCGTGGATGTCTCGGGCTTCGAGGATACCGACAACGACGGCGTGCTCGGTCCCGACGACGTCTGTCCACTGCTCTTCGGCACTCCCGAAGAGAACGGCTGCCCACCGCCCGCCCCACCCCTGGCCGTGGGCGGCACCGCTGGCCTGATCGGTGATGCAGACGCAGTGGCGCGTCATGATTCGCCCCTTCGAGACGATGGCACCACCGTCTCGCCGTGGTTCACGCTGGCGGCGCTACCGCTGGCGATCGGAGCGGTCTACGCCTGGCGGCACAGGCGTGCAAAGAGTTAATGGGCGATTCTGGTGCTCGGCATTTGTTCCTACGTCGCGACCGCCGCACCGCGTTTCGCGTCTCCGCATTTCAGCTTCAAGCCTTCCCCACCCCCGTCTCTCAGGCGGCTTCGTCAGGGGCAGACGGGTAGGACTTCCAGCGCCATGATTCGGCCCCGGTAGTGTCCGCCGCCTTCGCGCCCTGCGGATCGATGATTGGTGGAGCCGGTTATCGTAAACTTGTCTTTGCTCGTCCCTGATGGGGGCCATGTTCGACGAAAGTCGAAAGCTGTCGCTGCCGGAGCACCGGCAGGCATGCGGGGAGGTGCTGCAATGTTAGTACGAGGCATCGGTGGTCCGTTCCTGACAGTTGCCGTGCTGGTCGCCGTTCTCTGCGCCTTGGCTGCTGAGCCGCCACAAGCGGATGCCCGACAGCCTCGCATCGGCGAAGGATCCTGCATTGGCATGCAGGCCTGCGGAGGTCTGACTGGCCGGGTGGGTGATAATTCATGCAAGGGCAACAGCGCCTGTCTCAACAACAGTGGGGATATCGGTGACAATTCATGTAATGTCGATAACGGCTGTCTCGACAACAGGCGCGAAATCGGTAACGGTTCCTGCGGCGGCGACTGCAAGGCCAACTTTGCCGAAATAGCCGACAACTCATGCAACAGTGGCGGGAGTTGCACAACCAACCGCGGCGATATAGGCAATGGGTCCTGCAACGTGGTCGAGACATGTACTGAGAACGCTGGCAAGATAGGGGACAACACCTGCAACTCCAGCTTCGCCTGCCAGCGTAATTCTGGCGAGATAGGCGACGGCTCATGCGGCGGACGCCTATTCGGCTGCTTCGACAACAGTGGTTCCATCGGTGAGCTTTCTTGCTTTAGCGGCTCGTCCTGCTCCGGCAACACCGGCAAAATCGGCGATGACTCTTGCCACGGCGAAGGGCGTTTCTACGACGCATGCTCGAGAAACAGTGGCACCGTCGGCGATGGCTCCTGCCGCGGACATGGCGCGTGTGTCGATAACATCGGCGAAGTGGGCGACCACTCCTGCAGCGCTCCCGTACCTCCAACAGTTGAATTCCAGTTCCATCTGAGGGAGGCCTGTGCCCGCAATAGCGGTACTGTAAGGGATGGCTCCTGCAATGCCCCATTACTGCTCGACGAAGATGCTATCGACGAACCCAGAAACGTATGTGCGGATAATTCGGGCACTATTGGCTACGATTCCTGCAACGAGTTCAGGGCGTGTTACGGTAACGGCGGCCAAGTAGGCAATACCTCCTGCAACGGTGACCTCGCCTGCTCCCTGAACATCGGCACCATCAGACACGAGTCCTGCAACGCCTTTGAGGCCTGCCTGGGCAATACAGCTACTGTCGGTAACAAGAGGTGCAACGGCTCTCAAGCGTGTATCGACAACACGGTCGATATCCGGTAGTGGGATCGCCGGGGGGGGAGAGAATTACCGACTAGCTGGTAACAACCTGATGAATCCGTCTCAACGGACGTGGGATAAGCCGCCGACTAAAGTGGATTCCAGACCGCAGCCGCGAGTAGCGCCGCGAAGGTCACCACGAGGCACCATTCGGCGTACAGCATATATCGGATGAACCAGCGGCGGTTGTTGAACCAGTCAGCGAGGCGACCGAGGTACGCCAAGGCGGTCCGTCCTACGCCACGCCGGACGGCGGACTAGCGGGAACCGTACCATATTTAGCCATGATCTCCGTCAGGCGTGATGGGTCAGGCGGGACGCCGGCCGGAAAGGTTCGTGATACATCTTCGAAGTAGTTCTCATAGCCTGCGGGAGTGAAGACGATTAACAGCTTTGCCGGTTGCTCGCCGGGGACCCAGAAAGTATGGGCGACGCCGCGGGGGACGCGAGCGATCGCGCCGGCCGGTGCCTCAATCTCGCGTCCGTCGACCCGAAAACGCATATGGCCTTCGAGGACGTAGAACGTCTCTTCGTGATCGTGATGGATGTGAGGTGGTGGACCGCCGAACCCCGCCTGCATGGTGAACTCGCACAGCGAGAATACGCCGCCGGTATCTGTGGACACGACTTTGAGGACCATCTCGTTGCCAAGAAAAAGCACGTTCTTCCCATCGCCGGGGTTGAGAATCTTCACACTTGCCATCTGTGACCTCCTGCAAGGCACATCGATCTCACCTTCGCTGTGCAGCCAGCATCACGCGACAGCCATCGCGCAGGCTGCGAAGTAGCGACCGGCACCACTATCGGGAGACGGAGCGGGCTGCATGTGAGAGACTCCTACGTTTCTGTCGGCTCGTACGTGGCCGCAAAGATCATCTCCTGCAGCCATTTCTTGAACGAGGGGTTGTCGCTGTATTGCTTGAAGAGCTCCGTGTGATCGGCCAGAAGCTCCAGCAGCACCCTCTGCAGGGCTTGGTCGTGCTCGATCCTCGCGTTCTGCTTGTCCGAGTGCTTCATAGCGTTCTGATAGGCGGTGTCGGCCGAGACCTTCGCCGGTATCTCTTCCGCAATGACCTGGTGAATCTTGTCGGCATCCTTCCACTCGATGTTGCCGAACTGCTCATTGAAGGTCCTGAGGATGTTGCTGAGGAGGTCGAACTCCGGCTCCGGCTTCTGGCCGCCGCCGCCAACGGGCACCGGCTCGATCTCGGCGTCCTGGTCGGCGAGGGCGATGCTCATCGATAGCTGGGCCTCCACACGATAGCTGTCCATGTCGACAGCTTCGAGGACGCCCTTCGACAGGTCGTCGTCCTTCGGGGTCGGTAGCTTCGGTATGAGGAAGTTGAGGTAGACCGAGAGCTTCTCCCAATCGGCGCTGCTATACGGCAAGATCGAAGCGAGGAAACCGTAAGTCCGGCAGAACGCCTTCGCCTTCCCTTTGAAGTCGACCTGCCCGTCTTCGTCGAGTTGCTCGATGTAGAGGGCGACAGAGGCGTCGAGGATAGGATCGAGTCGGTCGCGGTCGGCTCCGCCTAGATACAACTCGACGAGCTCGTTGACCTGCGTTGTTGAATACACCTGGTGCTGGTCGAGTTCGGACCTCAGATCGTGAAGCTTGTTCGGGTCTGTCTCCTCACTGAGGATAGTTGTGCGGTAGTAGGGCACGAATGCCGCCTGGACGGTGTCGGCGTCGTTCATGAAGTCCAGCACGAAGGTGTCGTGCTTATTAGGATGTGCCCGGTTGAGCCGCGAGAGCGTCTGCACGGCTTTGATTCCGGACAGGTGTTTGTCCACGTACATCGTGTGCAGGAGCGGCTCGTCATAGCCGGTCTGAAACTTCTCTGCACACACGAGGAAGCGATACGGGTCCTGGCGAAAGCGCTCGGGAATGGAATTGCTCGGAAAGCCGTTGAGCGCCGCCTCGGTCAGCTTGTGGCCGCCGTATTCGTGCTCCCCGGAGAAAGCGCCTATCGCCTGCCATGGTCTGTTGCGCTCCTTCAGGTACTCACGGATCGCGTAGAAGTAGCTGATGGCGCGGTCGATCGAGTCCGTGACTACCATGGCCCGTGCCTGGCCGCCGATCTTCTGTTTCGCCAGCACCTGATCGTGGAAGTGGTCGACCATGATCTCGGCCTTCTCGCGGACGGCGTGCTCGTGCGACTCGACGTAGCGACGTAGCTTCCGCTGCGCCTTCCTCACGTCGAATTCGGGGTCTTCTTCCACCTTCTTCATCAGCCGGTAATAGCTGTTTACTGGCGTGTAATTCTTGAGGACGTCGAGGATGAAACCCTCCTGGATCGCCTGCTTCATCGTGTAGCCGTGGAATGGCCGATGTTTGACCACGCCCCCTTCGGTGTAAGGCTCGCCGAAGATTTCCAGCGTTTTGTTCTTGGGTGTGGCTGTGAACGCGAAGTAGCTGGCATTTGTCAGCATCTTCTTCGCTTCCATGATGCGGTTTATGGCGTCCTCAACTGTCTCTGCTTCTTCCTCCGCTCCTCCAGCCGAGAGGGCCATACTCATCTTCGCCGCGGTGCGGCCACCCTGGCTCGAGTGCGCCTCGTCGATGATGATCGCGAAGCTGTTGCCCCGGTGCTCGTTGCCAATTTCGTCGAGGATCACAGGGAACTTCTGGACGGTCGTGATGATGATCTTCTTGCCGCTCGCCAGGTATTTTCGGAGGTCGCCGGAGTGCTCAGCGTGGCCGATGGTCGCCGATACCTGCGCAAACTGTTTGATCGTGTCCCGAATCTGGCGGTCGAGTAGGCGCCGGTCGGTGACGACGATGACGGAGTCAAAGATCTCTTTCGAGCCCTCCTTGAGGCCGACTTGCTGGTGCGCCAGCCAGGCGATTGAGTTGCTCTTGCCACTGCCGGCCGAATGCTCGATGAGGTACCGGTGACCGGCTCCGCGTTGGCCTACGTGTGCGAGCAGCTTCCGTACGACGTCCAGCTGATGGTAGCGAGGGAAGATCTGCAACTCACGCTTGCGGCCGGTGGACTCGTCCTTTTCCTCGACAACCTGAGCATAGTTCTCGAGGATGTCGGTGAAGCCACGCCGCGTCAGAAGTTCGCGCCAGAGGTAGTCGGTCTTCAACCCATCAGGGTTCGGCGGGTTGCCGGCGCCGTCGTTCCAGCCCTTGTTGAGGGGCAGGAACCAGGAGTCCTTCCCCTTGAGCTGCGTGCACATCATCACCTGCTGGTCATCGACCGCCAGGTGCACGACGCAGCGCTTGAACTGGAACAGAAGCTCTCTGGGGTCTCGGTCGCGGCGGTATTGCTGAACCGCGTCGTCCACAGTCTGCTTCGTCAGGTTGTTCTTCAGCTCGAAGGTTGCGACGGGCAGGCCGTTTATGAACAGGCACAGGTCCAGGGCGAGCATCGTCTGGTCCCCGCTATACTGAAGCTGCCGCGTAACGCTGAAGATGTTCTTGTCGAACAGCTCCCCGGCCTTAGCATTGCCCGGCGACGGAGTTCCGTAGAAGAGATCGACCGACGCAGGCCCGTGCTTGATCCCCTTTCGCAGAACATCGATCACGCCCCGCTTCGCGACCTCACCCTGAAGCCGAGCGAGGAATTGCTGGCGGCGCGGCCCCTCCTCCTCGATGCCGAGCAGCCCGAACGTCTCCGGCCGGGCAGTACTTAGGAATGCGAGCAGCTTCGCCAGGTCCACTGCATGGGCGCGGTCGTAGTCTTTCGTGTCACCGAGCACATAGCCGGTGCCTCCGTATATGAGGCGGCCCTCGCCACGAGCGAGACCATCGGCGCTCGGCGGGGCGTTTCCCACCATCGCCTCGACAATTAGGGTCTCGAGGCCCTTCTCGGTGGTGTCAGTGGTCAATGCGTACCCCCGGCCCCCTCAAGAAGCGGGCCCGCCACCCGGACGCACGTCGATCATCTTGAGTGCTTCCGCTACGTCCGGAAAGGCGTCCATGATCTCTGCATCCTGTTCAAAGTGATATGAGACAAAGCGAGACTGGCCATCTTTCATTCTGTTGTAGAAGTAGCACGCGTTCGCAGCCGTCTTCGGCGATGGCATCAGTCGAATCAATGGTAGAAGCCTCAACGCGTCTGCACGGCCCGAACCCAAAAGGTACAGTCGCCTGTCGTCGAGCGGAGCAGATAGGCCAATTTCCTTCTTAGTAAATGGAGTAGTCGGTCCCATTGAGACCTCTACCGTACTTAGGAATTGCCCGTTGGTTAGCCTCATGGGTCCAGCAATAACGAGCTCATACCGGCTCCAAGCATCCTTCGCGACTTCCGAGTAGCCAAGAACCGCCTCCCAGAGTAACCCGCTACGGCGTCGGGCCTCTTGCTCGCTAACGATGGGTCCATGGCCCCCCCAGTCGTTCCGGTATTGATTGGTTTTCTGAAGAATCGTGCTCACAGCTTTTCCGAGCAACAGATCAGTCACTAGAGAATCACCCGTCTTCAGCAACCCCTCTAGGCGCTCCTTACCTCCACTCCTTCGATCGTCCTGAAGAGGCCGTAGGCGCTTTGCGAGTATCTCCACCGTGATCCGCCAACACCCGAAGGTCGCCATCTGATAGGTCAGATCTGCTTTTGACAATGCTTTGCTGACGTCCGTGAGTAATTCAGCTCGCAGGCGCTCGTCGGTGGTGACCGCGCTTAGCAGGATCAATGCATGGAACTCTGCTATCGCTTCGAAGAAGTGCAACAGATGCTCGTACCGTGCCTTGTAGTCGTTCCCAGCTGCCTGATATGTCCGAAGAATCGACGCCAGCGGAAAAGGCACGGTCGACACCCAATCATTGAAAGCCTCTTCCTCAGTCTTAGTCGGAAAGAGTTCGCGAAGTCGGTGCTCAGCAGTTGGATCAATCCAGATCGCCTGGGAAAGTTCGGAGAGCTTCTCGCGTAGCACCCGAATTCCCTGCGCGGCCTGTGTTGCCACCATCTGATCGGACAGCGATGGTAAATATACCGGGATGTCGGAGACCGCGGACTTGTTGATTCGCGGAATCCATGTACCACTGAGAACGCTATCCCGCGCCTGCAATCCCAAAGGACCTGAGAGGTATCCAGCGAGCCATTCGGGTAACACTCGGTTCTCATCGACAATCACCTGGGCATAGTTCTGGGACTTCATCGTAGTGTCCTCTAGGCGACTATGCGCAGGCCCCTTCCCTATGAGCGGGACGTAAACGGCGCTCTCATGCGGAAGGAAACTCGTCTCTGCGCGACCCATTTTCAATGCGAGCGTCAATTCTCCCAGATCGACACGGAGCCGAGCAGCGGGGCCTGCCAATCGCTCCAGAGCCTGTTCAGCAATGGCGCGATCGAGACCCTCATATGAACTTGGCGCGATAAGAAAACCTAAGGCCACATCAGTGTGTGAGGCGGTACGAGTCGTGGCGTTGTTGAAGACTAGATGGTCTCGATCCGGTTCCCCGCTCAACCTAGCACAGAAGACGTCCCTGATTGAGCCGCGACGCACCATGACAACGACCCCGCCGACGTGCGTGTTAGGGGCGAATGTACCAGGAGGAAGGTCGATCACTGAGTCGACATACAGGCCCCGCCGTTTCAAGCGCTCAGTCATCAATCCGCGATCCCTCGAAAAGAACCCAGGTTCGAGGACTGCAAGACCCACACCCGATGGATTGAGACCAGTCCAAGCCTTGAAGAGGGTCTCTCGAATGGGGTCTACCCCACCAGAGCGGCGGTACGCCCACGGAGGCATGGAGATCACCAAGTCCGGGTTCTGAACTGCTGGGTTGCCGTCTTCCCATGACCCCTGATGCGTCCAATCGATCGGCAATCCAGTGGAGATCTCTTGAGCGATCTTTAGGTCGGCTTGGTTTGGAGCGATCCCTATGCCGCGCTGCACGATCCCTGTTTCAACCACGAAGGTCAGTGCCACTCCAGAAGTTACCCAGGGATCAAACGCCACGCGCCTGGTTTCTCGACCGAGGAGTCTGTCAATGGCCTTAAGCGCGATGCTGGTAGGTGCCCACACACCATCCGGCAGATGCCGTTCTCCGCGACTGCGGTCAAGCGCTGTCCAAAGACGCGCGAGAACGGCATACTCCTGCGACACTATAAATCGTCCCCTGAAGCGAGCAGCTCCTGCAATTCCTCGATGGCTTCTTCGGTATCAAGGCCGGTCTCCGCTAGGTGCCCAACGTCCGGCTGCTCCGGCTCTTCGGGCAGGTTAGCCGCCGCCTCGCGGACGTCGAGCTTGCCGGTGACCACATCGGCAAACAGGCGGGTGCCGTACTCGCGGACAAGGTCGATCTCGCTGCGAGCCCGATCGATCGCTTGCTCAATCCCCATGAGCTGAGGGGCTAGAAACTCGGCTATTCTCTGTTGTTCTTCCATCGGAGGTAGGTTGACGCGGATTCGTGCCATCATGTTGTTCATCAGTTTCGGATTGATATCTAAACGCACGTGACGCTTCGTCTCGACCGATAATGCGTACAACAGGAACACCATATCGAGCTCGACTCTCGGCTTCAACGTCCCGCAGACATTTGTGCAGTTGAACCTACCACGTCTGAGAAATACCGTGCCGGCGTGCGCTCCGTCAGTCGTCCACGTCAGGCAGCTACCCTCAAACGTGAAAGAGTCTATGTGCCCCATGACGCCATCGTTCTCGGTCTGAGACGAGTAGACGGGGTACCGTCCCGGATGCGCCGCTATAAACTCGTGGCTTGTGACTTGCCCGCGCCCAATGTAGAAGAGCTGCCCGACTGCTCGCCTATCCCAGTGCTCCGGGACATCGCCGAGCCAGTCGACGCCGGAGGGATAGGCGAG
>Ga0209342_10008578_pt1 | contig 10247 bp, 8 predicted proteins | sample RifCSP16_2_FD_184023 | JGI IMG/M metagenome (GOLD analysis project Ga0209342, IMG submission 184023) | Soil microbial communities from Rifle, Colorado - Rifle CSP2_sed 16_2 (SPAdes) (version 2) | ecosystem: Environmental > Terrestrial > Deep subsurface > Rock core/Sediment | place: Rifle... | reverse complement strand
CCGCGCGGGGATGCCGGGTCGCGCCCGGGTGGCGGTCGCGGGCGCGGCGGGACTTCGAACGAGGATTACCGCGAAGCTGCGCGCCAGCCGCGCGAGCCCCGCTGGTAGCCTCCCGCGACGCCTTCGCCGATCGCGGCGGGGTCTTCGCCCAATCTCGATTTTAAGGAGACTCCATGGCAACGAGAAGCACGTTCCAGAAGCGGCAGAAGGAAATGAAGAGAATGGAGAAGCAGCGCATGAAGGCTGCCCGCCGGGCGGAGAGAAAACTCGCCGCGCGCGCGCAAAGCGAAGCTCCGCCCGAGACCCCAAACGAGGCTCCGCTCGAGACCCCAGCCGTCCCCGCCGATCCGGAACCCCAAGCCTGACCGCGGGTGCCCCACCCTTTGCTTTCCAAGGGTGGGGAAGTTTTCTCGTTCCCTCCTTCCTGCGCGGGTGCCCCACCCCCTCGACCCGTTCACGGTGAACCCGTTCAGGGTGAACCCGTTCGGCGGTTCGACTCTCGCTCACCGTCCCGAGCAAAAGTCGAGGGACAAGCTCAGGGCAGGCTCCGCTCGGGGCAAGCTCTTTGGTTTGTAAGGGTGGAGAAAGATCAGGGGAGAGGTGCGAGGGCGAAGTTGACCCCGGTCTTCGTGGCGCCGTCGCCGATCCTCTGGTCGCGCTTCTTTCTGACGCTGTAACCGGCGAGAGCGACGCGCAAGGTGTACTTGCCCCTCTTCACCACAAGGGCGTAGGCGCCCGTGCTCCAGGTTGTAGCCGAGGCCACGACCACGCCATCCTTGATCGCCTCCACCAACGCCCCTTCCAGCGGGAGGCCCGTCCCCTTCTCCCTGACCGTCCCCTCGAACGTGCTTGGGCGGAAGAGCTTGAAATCGATGTCCGCCCGGGTCTCGCCGGTCACGATGGTCATCCCGGTCTTGGTCGTGTCCAAGTAGCCTGTCTTTGAAGCGACCAAGTCAAAGGTCCCTGCCGAGACGGGGAAAGAGTAGCGGCCGAGCTGGTCCGCGAGCCGCGAGCCCACCGGGTTCCCTCCCTGGAACGCAGTGACTCTGGCGCCGTCCACAGCCTCTTTGTTTACATTCCTCACCCTACCGCGAAACTCGGCTTCCGAGGAGTTCGACGCGAAGCCGCGCCCGAAGGCATCGATGCGGAGCGGCTCGTTCCAAAGGCCCGTCCACAAAGCGACGAAGTTGCCCTCCGCGTCCACAGCGATACTGGAGTCGAACAGCTGGCCGAACCCAGACCAGGGGGAGAGGTCCCCCTGGAACTCATTCCCCTCGGAGGCGCCGTCGGCGCGGAAGCGCTGGGCAAAGACGCCGTTGACTGCCGTGTCCCACACCACAATGAAATCGCCTCCGGGTTCGATGGCCACCGCACCCACCCACTGGCTGCCCGCGGTGGAGGTGTTGACTTGGAACTCACTCCCCTGCCGGCTGCCATTGGCGTCGAACTGCTGGGCGAAGACACCCATGGAATCACCGTCCTGCAACTCGCTGCTCCAGGCGACCACGAAGTCGCCGTCGGCGTCCATGGCAACAGTGGGGTACCAACGCTGGTCGCCAGCGGTAAAGGTGTTGACCTGGAACTCACTCCCCCGAGCTGTCCCGTTGGCGGCGTAGCGCTGACCGAAGACACCGTAGCCGTCGCCGTCCTGGGCTTCGCTCGCCCAGACGATGACGAAGTCTCCATCACTGTCCATGGCGATAGCCGGTGTCTCCTGCGTGCCCGTCGTGAAGGTGTTAACCCGGAAGGGCCCACCTTGGGGCGTGCCATTCGCGTCGAAGCGCTGGGCGAAGATGCCACGACTGTACGGGTACACATCGACATCATGGCCTTGCCAGATCACGACGAAGTCGCCATCGGCATCCATGGCAATAGCGGCGGTACCGCCGTCGCTGACCTGGAACTCGGTTCCCAGGGGTGTGCCGTCGGCGTCGTAGCGCTGGGCAAAGATGCCGCAGTTGCACGGGTAAAACTCCGGCCACGTTTCCCAGACGACAACGAAGTTGCCAACCGCATCCATGGCTACCGCTGGCGAGATTTGATGGGCGGTAACGACCGTATTCACCTGGAACTGGGGGCCCAGGGGGGTGCAGGTGGCGTCGAAGCGCTGGGCAAAGATGCCGACACCGTCCCCGTCCTGGTCTTGGCTCTGCCAAACAATGACGAAGTTGCCGTTCGCCTCCATCGCGATCGCAGCCCCGTATTGTTGGCCCGCCGTGGTCGTGTTCACCACGAACTCGTTTCCGGGGCAGACCGCCGCCGCGGGCAAGGCAAGAATGAACAGCGCCGCCCCGACCAGCCCGGCCACGACAAGCCGCCGCGCCCCCACGGTCCGCCAATCCTGTCCTGCGGTGTCAAGCATTTCGGGCAAGAACACCTCCTATGGGACAGGCGCCAGATCCGTACCCGTGCCCGCCTTGCCCACAATCACGGTAGAACTTGCCGGGAAGCCGCGCCCGAAGACGCCGGCATAGCTCCCGTCCTGACCCCAACTGCCCCAGACGGCAACGAGCTCTCCCACAGGATTCATGGCAACGCAACCGGCCGTTTGGGACTCGGTCGTGTAGGTGTTCACCTGGAACTCGCTGCCCTGGGGCGTGCCATCGGCGTGAAAGCGCCGGGCAAAAACGCCGTACCCGTCCCCGTCCTGACCTTGACTGCTCCAAGCCACTACAAAGTCGCCAGCGGCGTCAATCGCGATAGCGGGCGGATAACCCTGGTTGCCTGCCTTGAAGGTATTCACTCGGAACTCGCCGCCCTGGGGCAGGCCGTCGGCGGCGAACCTCTGGGCAAAGACGCCGTACTCGCTGCCATCCTGGCCGTAACTCTGCCAAGCGACTACAAACCTTCCGTCGGCGCCCATAGCCACGGCGGGGCTGTCTTGATCATTCGCCGGGTAGGTGTTGACCTGGAACTCACCGCCCTGGGGCAGGCCGTCGGCGGCGTAGCGTTGGCCGAAGATGCCGTAACCGTACCCGTCCTGGCCAAAACTCTGCCAGACAACGACAAACCTCCCGTCGGCGCCCATGGCCACGGCGGGTTCCACTTGAACTTCGAACGTATAGGTATTCACCTGGAACTCGTCGCCCTGCGGCGTGCCGCTGGCGTCGTAGCGTTGGGCAAAGATGCCGTACCAGCCACCGTCTTGATCGCTGTTCCACACAACCACGAAATTCCCGTCAGCGTCCACGGCCACGGCGGGGCTGTACTGCAAGCCTAGCGTGAAAGTATTCACCCGAAACTCGGTTCCTTGGGGCGTGCCGCTGGCGTCGTAGCGCCGGGCGTACACATCCGAAGTCAGGTTGGCAAAGTCCCAGGTTGTCCAGACGATGACAAAGTCGCCATTGGCATTCATGGCCACCCCGGGAAGTCGCTGGTCGTCCGTCGCGACCGTGTTGACCTGGAACTCGCTGCCCACAGGCGTACAGGCGGAGTTGAAGCGTTGGGCGAAGATGCCGTCCCCGTCGCCGTCCTGCCCGTAGCTCGTCCAGACGACCACGAAGTCACCATCAGCGTCCATGGCGATAGCGGAGTACCACTGGTAGAGCGTTGTATACGTATTCACCTGGAACTCGTCGCCCGAGCAGACAGCGCCGGCAGGCAAGGAGAGAAACAACAGCGCCGTCCCGACTAATATGACGGAGAGAAATAGCCGCAAGGCGGGAACTCTTAGAGGAAGAGCTTGTCGTCCGGGGCCGAGAGTTTCGGGCCGAAGCACTTCATCACCACCCGGGCCAGGGCCCAAGTCGCTCCAGCCTACCTCTCGACTCCGAGGAAGTCAACGATGCGCCCACCGCGCAACTTTCTCGTTTTCCTCCTGCGCGAACTCGTTTAGGCTAGGCTGTTTGCCTGCGCGCCGCCGCGCGCGGCGGGCCGGGAGACGATGCGAAAAGTCGAGTGGATCCTGCTGGCGCTGGGCCTGGGGCTCTTCGTGGTCTTGATTGACCGCGTGGGCTGGGGCGAGATCCTGCACCAGTTCCGGCAAATCGGCTGGGTCTTCCTCCTGGTGCTCGGGGTCTCGACCGGACGCTACCTCGCCCGCACCCGCGCCTGGAGCCGCGCCTTCGCCGGCCGCGACGACACCCCGCCCTTCTGGCAGCTTTTCCAGGTGCGCCTGGCGGGCGAGTCGCTGAACTACCTGACGGTGGCCGGCCCGCTGCTGGGTGAGCCCACCAAGGCCACGCTGCTGCGCGAGCGCCTGCCGGTGGCCGTCGGCCTGGGCGGGACGCTCATCGAGGCCGGCATCTACGGCCTGACCTCGGGCCTGGTGTCGCTGACGGGGCTGGTGCTGGGCCTGCTGCGGGTTACGCTGGACGAAAAACTGCAGCGGGCGGGCTGGCTGGTGGTGGTGCTGTTGGCCCTGACGCTGCTGGCCTCCTGGATGATGCTGCGCCGGCGGCTGCACGTGCTGTCGGCGGTGGTGCGCTGGCTGGGCCGCGGGGCGCTCGGCCGCGGCCTGGGCCGCCACCGCTCGCACCTCGTGCAGCTCGAAGACCAGCTCTTCCAGTTCTACTCCGGCCACACGCGCGCTTTCCGCGCCGTCTTCCTCTGGAACTGCCTGGCGCAGGGGTTCGCCATGCTGGAGATTTTCGTCATCCTCGGGGCCCTCGGGCTGTGGCTGACCGTAGCCGACCTGCTGGTGATCGAAGCCCTGACCAAGGTCATCAAGGCGATGTTCTTCTTCGTGCCCGGGCGGGTGGGGACAGACGAAGGCGGCGCCGCCGTCGTCTTCCGCGCCCTCGGCTTCGGGCTGGCGCTCGGCCTGGGGCTGGCGCTGGTGCGGCGCCTGCGGGCCCTGGTCTGGGCGGCCGCGGGGCTGCTCTTCCTCTCCCGCTACACCCTGCGGCGGCCCGCTTAGTCCCGTTCCAAATCCCTCGCCGCCAGCCACCGTTTCTGGTGGCGGGTGCCACCAGGCTAAGCGAAAAGAACAACACGCCGAGCCCCCAGGCGCCTGCCTGGGGGAGCACTTCTGGTTGAGTCTCGATTGGCACCTCCGACACTGCGGACGTCACCCGGCGACGGCCAACAGGTTGGAACGGCACTAGCCGGTGTATAATGAAGCGCTTCCCATGGGCGAGAACGGCCACAAGCGGCTCCTCTTTCACGCGGCGCTGCCGCACCACTTCGTCTCTTTCCAGCCGGTCTATGAGCAGCTGGTGACGGACGAGCGGCTGGACTGGTTCTGGTCGTCGAACTTCCTCGGCTGGCAGCTGAAGAAGCACTTGTTCGATTTGTTCCCGGTGAAGGGGAAGAAAGTAGCCTCCTTCGCCGCCGGCACCCGCCGCTACGACCTGCTGCTCTCGCCCGTTTATCTCAAGTGGGACGTCGCCCCGCGCGCCCGCCAGCGCGTGCAGATCTTCCACGGCGTCGCCATCACCAACTGCTTCCTGAAGCCCGCCATCAACGACTACGACCGCTTCTTTATGATCGGGCCCTACATGGTACGGCGGTTCGTCGAGAAAGGCTTGCTGCGCGAGGACGACCCGCGCATCGAGATGGTGGGGATGCCCAAACTCGACAAGCTCGCCAACGGCGAGATCGATACGGAAGCATTGCGGCGGGAGCTCGAGCTCGACCCGGCGCTCCCCACCGTCCTCTATGCCCCCAGCGGCACGCACTCCTCCATCGAGGGCGAAGGGCTGGAGGTCATCGAGCGCCTGCGCGCCCTGCCCATCAACCTGCTCATCAAGCTGCACGACAAGAGCCGCGACTTCCGCCGCGCCTCCGCCGACTGGCTCGGCCGCGTGAAGAAAGTCTCCGGCGGGCAGGTGCGCATCATCGAGGGCTTCGACATCGTGCCCTGCCTGGCCCTGGCCGACGCCCTCATCTCCGACTTCAGCTCCGCCGCCAACGAGTTCCTGCTGCGCGACCGCCCCATCCTCTTCCTGGACACGCCCGACAAGTTCGAGATCAACAAGGAACGCTGGGACACCGAAGTCTGGGGACAGAAGATCGGCGTCACCGCCAAGACGGCGGACGAGCTGGTGCGGGCGCTCGAACGGGAGCTCGCCCACCCCGCGCGCCTCAGCGACCTCCGCCGCCGCGCCGCGGCCGACATTTTCTATAAGCCCGGCACCGCCACTGAGCGCGCGGCCGGGAAGATTTACCAAATTCTGGAAATGGAGCCGGCTCGGACTCCGGTCGGGGCCTGATTCATCCCGAGCGTTTCATCACTACTTATGGTACGGCAGGCAGTCCTCCTCAACCTGACTCACGCGCCGACGACCGGGCAGCCGCGCCTGGCCGGCGTGCCGCTGCTCCTGCGCGGGCTGCTGGTCGCGCAGAAAGCCGGTGTCGAAGAAGTTCTCATCCTCGGCGGCGCCGACCCCGGCCGCTGGCTCCATGGCCAGCGGGTCAAGCTCCGCTGGCGCTGGCTGCCGGCCGATTCCCCCGGCGACGAGCGGGCGGCGCTCGCGGCGGCCCGCGGCCAGGTGAGCGAAGATTTCATCCTGCTCTTTGCCGACTCCATCTGCGGCGACCGCGCCCTGGCGGCGCTGCGCCAGGCGGAGCTCGGCGGGAAACTCGCCCGCGTCGCCGTCCACCCCGGCGAGAGCGCGCTGCCGGAAGCGGCCAGCGCTTACCTTTGCGGCCCGGCGCTGCTCGACGCGCTCGCGGAAGCGCCGCGGGAGCTTCGCCGCGTGGACCAGCTCGCCGCCCGGCTCGCCGAGCGCGGGCGGCTCGACACGGTCGAAGTCGAGGGACGCCTCTGGGGCCGCACCACCGCCATGGCCAAGCTCGGGGCCATTGAGCGCGAGCTCTCCCACTTCAACCTCAAGCCTTCGGACGGCGTCTTCGCCAAGTTTAATAAGCTCGTGGTGGCCGAGGCCCTCATCCGCCTCTTCTTGAGGACGCCGGCCACGCCGAACTTCATCACCGGGCTGGGCCTGTTGTTTGCGCTCGGGGCGGGCTGGGCGTTTGCCGAGGGCAGCTACGGGTGGAGCCTGGCCGGCGCGGGGCTCTTCTACGTTTCCGCCATCATGGACCACGTGGACGGGATGGTGGCGCGGTTGAAGTTTCTGGAGTCGGAGTTCGGCGTCTGGTTCGAGTCGGCGGCCGACTACGCCAGCTACCTCTCGGTCTTCGTGGGCCTGGCCCTCGGGCTCTACCGCCAGACGGGCTTCGCCCACCATCTGCTGGTCGGAGGCCTGTTCCTCTTCGCCTGGGTGATGAGCTTCATCCTCATGAGCCGCCAGCGCCGGCGCGTGAGCGGCGACAACCCCACCGACTACCCCAACCGCGTCCACGTCGCTCTCGAGCGCCAGCAGCAGAACTTTTTCCACTGGCTCGGCCGCAAGTGCTACTTCCTGGTGCGGCGCGCCGTGCTGCCTTACATCATCCTGGCCTTCTGCCTGCTTGACCTGCGCGTGCTGCTGCTCGGTTGGGTGACGCTCGGCGCCAACCTCGTCTGGCTGCTCACCCTCTACAACAACCGCCTCTTCCGTTCCCCCAAGCCCGCCGCCCCCGCCGCCGCCGACTAGCCTCGTTAGGCATCATAAGTGTGCATCTTGCTGAAATAACAAGACAATACTGGCTTGACAATATTACATACTATGTAATAATAATGGCCATGAAACCAAGCGATCTCAAGCTGGCAAGGAAGCAACGCGGCTGGAACCAGAAGGTGGCTGCACACCGTTTGGGTGTTTCCCAACCCTACCTTTCCCTGCTGGAGAATGGAGAGCGGCCCGTCCCCCCTGCCCTAACCCAGCGGCTCCAGCGAGTCTACAACCTGCCAGCGACGGTGCTTGCCCCAGGAAACTTTGTGCCACAGGAAAATCTCGACGGCCGGACTTTGGCCGAAGATCTTGCCAAGCTCGGCTACCCCGGGTTTGCTTATCTCCGCCCGCGGGGCCGTCCGAAGAACCCCGCCGAACTCCTGCTCGGGGCCCTGGCCTGCCGCGACCTGGAGCCACGCCTGACAGAAGCTTTGCCCTGGCTCCTACTTCGCTATGCGGAACACATGGACACAGCCTGGCTAGTGAATCAGGCTCGGCTGCACAACTTTCAGAACCGCCTGGGATTCGTAGTTAGCCTGGCGTGGCGAGCAGCGGAATCGCTCCCGCAGGCGGCGCGCCGCGTCCAGCTTCTCCGGCAACTGGAAGAGCAATTGCAGCCCAGCCGTCTTGCGGTCGAAGACACCCTCTGCCAAGCGTCCCTTCCCCGGGCGAAGCACCAGTGGCTCGTGACCAATCGCCCGCCAGAGGCAGCCTCCTGGAATCTTTTCACTGATTGGCGGCCAGAGCACCTGCGCTATGTCGCCTAGGCAGTCTCCCCTGGCGGTGTTGCCTCCGCCCTGGCTGGATTTCCTCCGCGAATTCGACGATCTATTGTCGCACCCTGTTGAGCTCCATTGCCTGGGCGGGTTCGTTCTGGCCGCTCTCTATCAGCGCCCAATCCCCACGGAAGACCTGGATTACCTAGCTACTCTTCCCGCAGATGACCTGGAAGCTATCGAGTCCATTGCGGGGCGAGCCTCCGCTCTAGCCAAGAGATACAAAGTTCACCTGCAAGTCGTAACCATCGCCGACGTGCCGGAAAACTACAAAGCGCGGCTCCAGCCAATCCTGCCCGGATCATTCTTGAGGTTGCGGCTCCTTGCGCTTGAGGTGCACGACATCGTCTTGTCGAAGCTGGTCCGAAATTCTCCGGTGGACGACGCTGATGTCCGGTTCCTAATTCAAAAGGGTGTTCTTGATTCTGCAACCCTCCGCGAGCGCTATGAGCGCGAGTTGCGTCCCATTCTTCTTGCCCATCAGGAGCGCCACGACACCACGTTGCGCCTGTGGCTGGAGTATTTCCAGCCATAGCGGCTGCGAAGGCCAGCTCGAATTGCTGGGGCCCTGCGGCTGCGCTATACTGCGCTTCTAAGGAAGCGGATTGATCCAATGAGCAAAGCGAAGAAGCTGCGAGAGCTGCTCGAGCGGCCGCAGGCGACGCTGCTGGTGGGCGCGCACAACGGCCTGACGGCGAAGCTCGTCGAAGAGGCGGGCTTCGACGGCGTCTGGGCCGGCGGGTTTGAAATCAACGCCGCCCGGGCGCTCCCCGACGCCTCCATCCTCTCCATGTCCGAGCACCTGGCCGTGACGGCGGAAATCAACGACGCCACCGAGCTCCCCGTCGTGGCCGACTGCGACAACGGCTTCGGCAACGCCATCAACGTCATGCGCCTGGTGCGGGAGTACGAGAAGGCCGGCATCGCCGGGATCTCCATCGAAGACAATGTCTTCCCCAAGCGCTGCAGCTTCTACGCCTCGGTGAAGCGCGAGCTTGAAAGCATTGACGAATTCGTGGGAAAGGTCCGCGCCGCCAAGCAGGCGCAGAAGAGCCCCGACTTCGTCGTCATCGCCCGCACCGAAGCCTTTATCGCCGGCTGGGGCCTGGAGGAGGCGCTCAAGCGCGGCCGCGCCTACGCCGACGCCGGGGCCGACCTGGTGCTGGTGCACTCCAAGCTCCCGACGCCGGAGGAAGTGAAAGCCTTCGCCGCCCAGTGGGACCGCAAGATTCCGCTCGCCGTCGTCCCCACCATCTTCAAGCAGACTACGGCGAAGGAGCTTTACCAGGCCGGCTACCGCCTGGTCATCTTCGCCAACCAGGGCATCCGCGCCGCGGTCAAGGCGGTGCGCGAAGCGCTGGCCGAGCTGCGGGAGAAACAGTTCGCCGCCGCGGTCGACCCGCGCATCGTGCCGCTGGAAGATATCTACAAACTGGTCGGCGTCTCCGAGCTCCAGAGCCAGGAAGCGCAGTTCCTCCCCGCCGGCCAGGCGAAGACCACCGCCATCATCGTGGCCGCGGGCGTCGGCTTCGAGCGCGAGCTGATGCCGCTCATCAAAGATCGCCCCAAAGCGATGTGGGAAGTGGGCGGCAAGACCATCCTCGAGCGGCAGATCGAGCGGCTGCGCGCCCACGGCATCCACGACATTGTGGTGGTGCGCGGCTACAAGAAAGAGGCGTTCCCGAAGCTCGACGGCGTCCGCTACGCCGACAACGACCGCTACGCCGAGACCCACAACCTGGCCTCGCTCTTCTGCGCCGAAAGCGCGCTCGAAGGCCGGGTGCTCGTGCTCTACGGCGACATCCTCTTCGACGCCGGCATCCTCCAGCGTCTGCTCGAGGCCGAGGCCGACATCGCTCTCGTCGTCGACCACGCCTGGCGGGAAAACTACGAGCGCGGCGTCGTCCACCCGGTCAGCCACCCGGAGCTCGTGGTCACCCAGCACTCCCCGCTCTTCAAGAACCGCTTCCTGCCG
>Ga0209342_10008576_pt1 | contig 10248 bp, 9 predicted proteins | sample RifCSP16_2_FD_184023 | JGI IMG/M metagenome (GOLD analysis project Ga0209342, IMG submission 184023) | Soil microbial communities from Rifle, Colorado - Rifle CSP2_sed 16_2 (SPAdes) (version 2) | ecosystem: Environmental > Terrestrial > Deep subsurface > Rock core/Sediment | place: Rifle... | reverse complement strand
TCAAACCACTAGCTCACGTCGCGGCTAGCATCGACGCCCGTGAAGACCGTCCTCTTCGTCGGCGCGGGACGCCATCAGAAGCGAGCGATCGAGCAGGCGCGCGCACGCGGCCTTCGCGTAGCTGCTGTCGACCGCAATGCCGACGCGCCCGGGCTCGGTTCCGCCGACGTCGCCGAGGTCGTCGACTTCATGGAGGTCGATGCCGTCGTGAAGGTCGCGCGCCGGATCGGCGTCGACGGCGTCCTTACCGTCTCCGCCGACCGCGCAGTTCCCGTGGTGGCCGCTGTCGCAGAGCAACTCGGCCTGCCGGGCATCGGGACCGCGACCGCCCACCGGCTCACGCACAAGCTCGCAATGCGGAGTGCGCTCGCGGAGGCCGGGCTGCCACAGCCGCCGCACGCCCCCCTGCGCTCACGGAACGACATACGCCCGGCGCTCGACTCAGTCAGGCTCCCGGCAGTCCTCAAGCCCGTCGACTCCGGCGGCCAGCGCGCGGTCTTCCGCATCGAGAGTCGCGAGGAGCTCGAACGGAACCTCGACGAGGCGATCACCGAGTCGCCGACGAGCGAGGCAATTCTCGAGGAGTTCGTCGACGGTGTCGAGATGAACGGGATCGTGGTCGCGCGCGCCGGCGATCCGGCACTCGTGACGCTGTCGGACCGACTCAGGCCACCTGGGATCGGCTTCGGGGTCGGCTGGCTGCACGTCTACCCGCCGTCGGTGAACGGTGAGCAGCTGCGTCTCTCCGAGCATGTGGCTGCCGAGTCGGTGCGCGCTCTTGGCCTCCGAGATGCGATCGCCTTCCCGCAGCTCATCGCGTCGCCCGATGGCGGCGTCGCCGTCGTGGAGGTCGCGGCTCGTATCCCGGGAGGGCAGATGGCCGACCTCGTCCGCCACGCGGTGGGCGTCGACCTGATCGAGGTTGCCCTGCGCCAGGCGCTCGGCGAGGAGGTGCCCGACGAGCTCGCGCTGCCTCGCTTCAGCCAGCCGCTCGCGATTCGCTTCTTCACTGCGCAGCCCGGCCCGCTTCCGACGGGTGAGGTCGTTCGCATCGGCAGCCTCGAACCTGTGCTCGCGGCCGAGGGGGTCGTTCAGGCTGAAACGTACCTCCAGGTCGGTGAGACGATCCGACCCGTGCGCAGGGACGGAGACCGCCGAGGCTACGTCATCGCCGTTGCGGAGACGTCCGAGGAGGCGCTGCGCCGTGCGGAATCCGCGGCGAGGCTGCTCAGAGTGGAGGTCGCGACATGAGTGATCCACGTATCCGGAACGTCGAGCGGGGATACGACGTGATCGGTGAAACGTTCGTGGAGTGGCGCGATCGCATCGGTGGCGATCCTCGCCGGAAGTGGGCCGACGAGCTGACCTCACGCCTTCCCGACGGCGCACGCGTCCTCGAGCTAGGTTGCGGCTCGGGCGTACCGGACACGCGGCTCCTCGCGGAGCGCTTCCGCGTAACCGGCGTGGACATCTCGGCCGAGCAGATCGCGAGGGCTCGAGCGAGTGTTCCCTCCGCCGAGTTCATCCAGGCCGACTTCATGAGCCTCGAGCTGAAGCCCGCATCGTTCGAGGCCGTGGCCGCGTTCTACTCGTTCAACCACGTTCCGCGTGACTTGCTCGGACCGCTGTTCTCCCGAATCCGCTCTTGGCTCGTACCGAGCGGCTTCCTCCTCGTCGCGTTGGGTACTGGCGACACCAGCGGGTGGACGGGCGACTGGCTCGGAACGACGATGTTCTTCTCGAGCTTCCCGCCCGGCACGAACAAGCGCCTGCTCGACGAGACGGGCTTCGATCGACTCCTCGATGAGGTCGTGACGCTAAGAGAGCCCGAAGGCGATGCCTCCTTCCAGTGGGTGCTCGCGCAGACATGAGCTGTTCCTTCGACCTCGCCCACTACCGCGAGATCCTCCAGGCCGCTCAGGCCGGCGAGTATCGCTTCAAGCCGTTTGGAGAAAGCCCTGAGCGCGGTGATCTGTTCCTCCGCCACGACATCGACCTCTCTCTCGACGCCGCGCTCCAGATGGCGGAGGTGGAGGCTGAGCTCGGCGTCCTCGCCACCTACCTGCTCATGACCGAATCGGTGTTTTACAACCTCGCCTCGAGCGAAGGGGCGGACGCGATCGCCCGGCTGCGCGAGTTCGGGCACGCGGTCGGCCTGCACGCCGTGCACCCAAGGGTCGAGCTGGACGACCGCTTCGACCCCGTCGTGTCGTGGCACAACCCGGAGACCGAGTACATGTCCGAGAAGATCCCCGGCGCGATCAACGTCTATGCCGAACCGTACTTCTCCCCGCCGGCGTACCGGTCCGACTCGAACCAGCACTGGCGCTCCGGCTGCCCGCACGAGGAGCTGCGCGGCGGCGGGTTCCCGTGGCTCCAGATCCTCGTGCATCCGGAGATCTGGATCTACTCGGGAGCGACGATGGGTCAGACCATGAAAGCGATGCTCGAGGCCGAGAAGGAGCGCCGCCTGGGGCAGCTGGCCGACGACGGCATCCACCTCGAGTGACTCGCGAGCCGTCGACACTCGGTGTCAGACACTGTTCGCGAAGGCGTCTCCTTGAGATAGGACCGATCGGCACCTGGCCCCGAGCAGCCTCCTTCGACGCGGGTCTGTGCATCCGTGAAACGCCGGCCGGTCACCATGCTCGTGCATTGACACGGTCTTGGCACGAATCCCCCTTGACACGACTTGGTGTCTGACACCGGTCGGTCACTACGCGTCGTCCACTGCCCGGTCAACACGGCCGGCGTTCCCTGGGCGAACGTCCAGGCGCTTCGCCGCTGCGGTGTCGACGCGCAGCTGGTCGTCTTCAACCGCTACCAGCTCCACTCCGAGGCCGACCGGTCGCTCGAGCTCGACGGCGGCTTCGCTCGGAAGCAGCTCACCCAGTGGTCGGCTCTGTTGAGGCTGCTGCCGCGGACCGACGTCTTCCACTTCTACTTCGGACTGACGCTCGTGCCGCAGTCGGTGCAGTTCCCGATCCTCCGCGCGCTCCGCAAGAAGTCGGTGATGCACTACCTGGGCTCGGACATTCGCGGGAAGACGCCCTCGGAGCTTGCGTTCGGGAAGAAGGCAGGCGCCGAGGTAGTGGGGTCGTACGACGCGATTCGGTGGGTGCCGGAGGCAGAGGTGATCCCGCCCGGTATCGACGTGAAGGCGATCGATCCCGCGCCGCCCTCCGACCGTGCCCGCCCCGTGATCCTGCATGCGCCCTCGAGCCGCCGGCGGAAGGGAACAGAGCACGTGATCGAGGCCTGCAAGGGGCTCGACGCGGACCTCGTACTCGTCGAGGGGCTCCACCACGACCAAGCGTTCGAGCGCTACCGCGAGGCCGACATCGTCGTCGACCAGTTGAATGCCGGCTGGTACGGGCTCTTCGCCATCGAGTGCATGGCGCTCGGAAAGCCGGTCGTCACGTATCTCCACGGCGAGGCCGTTCGACGCACGGAGGACGCGCTCGACGCGAGGGTTCCGATCGTGAGCGCAACGAAGGACGATCTCCGCACACGCCTCGAGCCGCTCGTCGCATCGGCGGCCGAACGTCGCCGGATCGGAGCCGAGTCACGGGCGTACGTCGAGCAGGTCCACGACCTCGATCGCGTCGCCGACCGCCTGCTCGCTCTCTACGCTCGCCTCTGACGGTGGGCGCACTCGGCGGACAGCTCAAGCGGCTCGGCAAGCACTCCGCGATCTACGGTCTCGGAGGGCTGGTCTCCCGGATCCTCGCGGTGCTTCTCCTGCCACTCTACACGCGCTACCTCTCACCGTCGGACTACGGGAAGGTCGAGACCCTCATCGCGCTCACCACGGTCATCGGGATCGTGCTGCGAATGGGGATCCACAGCGCGTTCTTCCGGTTCTACTTCGACTCGCCGGAGCCCGAAGCTCGACGCCTCGTCCTGCGCACGTCCTTCTGGTTCACGATGAGCATGGCGACGCTGGGCCTCGTCGTAGGGCTCGCGCTGTCGGGGGCGATCTCGAGCCTCCTCTTCGGATCCGCCGACGACAGCGAGCTCGTCATGGCTGCGTTCGTCGGCCTCTGGGCGGGCATGAACTACGAGCAGGTGACGTCGCTCTTCCGGGTCGAGGAGCGGTCCGTCGCCTTCGTCTCGGCGAGCCTCACGAACATCTTCCTGACCATCGGCGCGACCCTCCTCCTCGTCGTCACCCTCGACAAGGGGCCGATCGGCGTGATCGTCGGCAACTTCACCGGGACGCTCGTCGTGTACGCCGTTCTCATCGGGTATCGCCGCGAGCAGCTCGGCCTCCAGTTCGACCGAGGCCTCCTGGGGAAGATGAACCACTTCGGCATTCCGCTCGTGCCGACCGCGCTCTTTCTCTGGGTGACGAACTTCTCGGACCGGCTCTTTCTCGTGAAGCTTTCGGACACGCAGGAAGTCGGCCTCTATTCCGTTGGCGTACGCATCGCCTCGGCACTGGTCCTCCTGCTCACGGCGTTCCGGCTCGCCTGGCCTGCGTTCGCGTACTCGATCGAGGACGACAGCGAGGCCCGGCGCACGTATGGGTACGTGCTGACCTACCTCGTTCTCGTGACGACCTGGGTCGCGACTGCGCTCGCGCTTCTCTCGCCCTGGATCGTCGAGTGGATCGCGGCGCCAGCGTTCGCGAGTTCGTCGCGCGTCGTCGGTCCGCTCGCGTTTTCGACGGTCGCCTTCGCCGCCTACATCGTCGTCGCCATCGGCGTCGGCCGGGCGAAGCGAACGCAGTTCAACTGGGTGGTCACCGGTGCCGCAGCAGCAGTGAACATCGGGCTGAACCTGATCTTGATCCCGCCCTACGGGATGATGGGCGCAGCGATCGCGACCATCGCCGCGTACGCGACGATGTTCGCCGGCATGGCCTGGTGGGCGCAGCGGATCTATCCCGTCCCGTATCAGTGGCGCCGCGTCATCATCGCTTCGGCGACCGGCGTCGTGCTCGTCGTGCTCGGCAAGCTCGCCGGAGCAGGACTGCCCATCGCCGTCTTGCTCGCCGCCGCCTACCCGCTCGCGTTGCTCCCGCTCGGCTTCTACCTTCCGGCCGAGCGGAAGGCGATCGGCGCGCGGCTGCGCCCCGCGCGCTAGGCGACGATCCGATACACCTGGAAGCACTCCGCGTACTCGCGGTTCACGTTCACTCCGTGGACGCGCGCGAGGTTCCAGATGTACTCGGGATCGGCATAGCGCCGGTGGTGTTGCGAGGCATAGCGCGAGAGCGCCGCGACCTTGAGCTCGATGTGTCGCTTCTCGAGGGCGAGGTACGCGCCGTACGAGAAGTCGAAGTTGTTCCAGGGCACCTCGTAGCCGAGGATCGTCGTTCTCTTGAAGGCACGCAGGCCCTCCTGGGCGATCGTCTGGTGATCCTGGTGGACGTCGTGGTGTGACGGTTGGAAGACGACGTCCGGCTCGTACTCCTCCCAGAGCGCGACGAGGAGCTCGAGGATGTCCTGACGACGCTCGGGAAACGTGCGCACGTCGAAGTCGTGAACCGTGAGCCACTCCTCGCGAATGCCGAGCTCACCAGTCGCCTCGCGCACCTCACGTGCGAGCGTGTCGGGCTCGAAGCCCGGCGGCAAGGAGCGCGTCGCGATCGAGAACGCGACGTAGCGCACCTCGCAGCCGCCCTCGACGAGGCGCGCCATCGTCCCGCCGCAGCCGAGCTCGCCGTCGTCGGTGTGCGGCGCGAGCACGAGCGCCTTCCTCCAACCCTCGATCACGCCGGATTCCTACCAGCAATGCGCTCGTACAGGCGGTGTCGAGGCCGAAGGCCGGCTATGCCGGCCGAGAGGCGACCCCCGGCGATGAAACGCGTAACGTCCCACGCCGTGGAGCACACGGATGCCGCTCAGGTGGCCGCCCTCCTCGGCGCGCTCGGCGCGTTGCTCGTTCTACTCGCGCGTGGACGTCTACTCCCCCTTGCCGGATTCGCGCTCCTCGGGCTTGCGACAGCAGGCATCGGGCGCTCGCTCGTCGGCGACGACGATCTTCGACTCCTCTTCACCGAGCCGGCAGGCATCGCGCTTGTCGGTCTGGGGAGTATCGCCGCGATGGGCGTCGCGATTCCGTTGGCGCGTTACCCCGCGGTCGTCCCCGTCGTGCTCCTGAGCGTTGCACCGTTCCGAGTTCCAGTCCGGCTGGGCGAGGAGGATGCCTTCCTTCTCCTTCCGCTGTACCTGGTGGTTGCAGCGGCGGTGCTCGCACTCGGCTATCGGATGGCTCGCGGCGAGCATCCCGCTGCGCCTCCTTTCCTACTCGCGCTCCCGCTCGCGGCTCTCGTCACCTTCTCGTCGTCCTCGTTTCTGTGGACTTGGGACGAGCGAGCAGGAGGAATCGCGCTCGCGTTCTTCATCTTTCCCTTTGCGATGGGGTTCGCGACCGTCGCGCGCGCACCGGTGGAGAACTGGCTACCCAGAGCTCTTCTCCTCACGCTTGTCGCACTCGGCTCGCTGTTCGCGGCCGTAGGGATCTGGCAGGCACAGACACGAACCGTCTTCTTCGCGCGCGATATCGAGGTGGCGAACGCCTACACCTCGTTCTTCCGCGTCACATCGCTTTTCAAGGATCCGAGCCTGTACGGACGGTACCTCGTCATCCCGATCGCGGTCCTCCTCGTCGCCATCCTCATCCGGCGAGGACGCACGGTCGACTGGGTCGTCGCCTCGGTGCTCGTCGCGTTCCTCTTCTGGGGGCTCTTCTACTCCTATTCGCAGTCGAGCTTCGTCGCGCTCTTCGTCGTGACGTTCGGTGTGGCGTTCATCGGCTCCGACAGGCGCGTCCGGATCCTCCTGCTGGTGTGCGCTCTCGTCGCAACGCTCGCTGCCGCGGCCGTGGCGGCGGCCGCCGTCGGCGGGCGCTCGGCGAAGGACGTCACCAGCGGACGGTCACGGCTGGTCTCGGTCACCCTCGAGGCAGTCCGGGAGCGCCCGCTGGCCGGGGTCGGAATCGGTGGGCAACCGCGCGCCAGCTCCGAGCTTGCCGGCAAGGGGTCACCGAGCCGGAATGCATCGCACACGACGCCGCTCACGGTGCTCGCCGAATTCGGCGTGATCGGTTTCGCTCTCTACGCTTGGCTGCTCGCCGCGGCCGCGTGGGCTATCGCCCTCGTCACACGGCGGAATCAGACGCTCGGCATCGGCTTGGCCGCCGTTCTTCTCACGCTCTTCGTCCACTCTCTCCTCTACGCGGGCTTCTTGGAGGACCCGTTGACCTGGGGCGTCCTCGGCATCGCCGCGGCGATCCTGGCTCAAGCGCAGGCGCCGAACAACGTGGGCGCACCCGCAACCGGAGCTTCACCGTCCACGCCGAAGCTGTAGGCACACTGACACGGAGCGGGGCTTGCCCCGCGCCTCGTTCATGCCCAGAGCCCTCAGATGGATCCTCGCCTCCGTCACCGCGCTCGTCATCGTGCTCGGCGGGCTGACGGCTGCGGTATTGCTGACCACCCGCGACCGTCCGCGAGGAGCCCTCGACACTGATCTCAGCGGCGTTACCGTCTCGGAGGCAACACTCGCTCCGACCTCGAAGCCTCGACCGGAAGAGGATCAGACGAGCGACCGGCGGTGCTGGCGCTTCTTCGGCGGCGACCCGCAGCGCTCCCTCGGCCGTCCGGAGCTCAACCTCGGACTCCCAGCCAAGCCGATCCTGTGGACTCGAGGACTCGACAGCTACATCGAGTACCCACCGAGCTACTGCGACGGAATGCTCTACGTAAACACGTTCGAAGGAGAGACCATCGCACTCGATTCCGAGACAGGCGAGATTGCATGGCGTACGAAGGTTGGCGCAGAGAAACCCTCCACCCCAGCCATCGACGGGCCACGACTCATCGTCAGCTCGAAGGACGGAGCCGTCCGCGGGTTGAACCGCACGAACGGGCGCGTCCTCTGGACGGTTCAGACGTCCGGGAAGGTCGAGTCTTCGCCTGCTGTCGTGGACGGCGTCGTCTACTTCGGCTCGACGGACGGGCGGCTCTTCGCCGTGAGCTCGGAGACCGGTCGCGTGCGCTGGGCCTTCGACACGGGTGGGCGGATCAATGCCAGCCCGTCGCTCTTCGGAGAACGAGTGTGCATCTCGACGTACGCAGGTTCCGTGGTGTGTGTCCGAAGGAAGACGGGCGAGGAGATCTGGACGACGTACGTGCAGCGCGACACGTTTCGCGACGAGAGCTTCTACGCGAGCCCGTCCACCGACGGCGAGCGCATCTACACCGTCTCGCGCTCCGGCACCGTGGTAGCCATGGATGCGAGCGACGGGCATGTCGTGTGGAAGTCCAGAGTCGGCGGTTACGGGTACACGACTCCCGCGGTGGCGCGCGGCGTCGTGTACGTAGGCGGATTCGACGGCAAGCTGCGCGCGCTAACGGCGACCACCGGGCACGAGCTCTGGCAGACCAGCGTGTCCGGGCGAATCCTCGGTGCGCCGGTCGTGCTCGGCGAGTACGTCTTCTTCTCGGTGCTCGAGACGCGGACGTATGCAGCGCGCGTGTCCGACGGGAAGATCGTCTGGCAACTCCCGATGGGGCGGTACTCGCCCGGGATCGCAACGGAGCGGACGTACTTCTTCTCGCTCAATGGGCGCCTGATCGCATTCCGCGGCCGCAACACGCTGTAGCTCAGCGCGATTCTTACCGGCCACCTCGCGGCCGCGGCGGTCGCTCCTCACTCCGACGGTCTAGATGAGTCGTGGATGCCGGCGCCGCCACAGCGGCGAGCGTTGCGCTACGTATGCAGCGGCGTTCCAGGCACCCATTCGAGCCCGGTACCAGGCGAGCGGCAACGCAGCACGAGCGCGACGACGACTCGAGTCCGGATCGAGGAGCTCGTAACCGAGCTCGGCCAGGAGATCCCCCGCAATCGTCTCGAAAGCGACCGCATCGTCTCGGCTCATCTGACTCCGCCAGTCGCGGACGCCTCGCGTCGGTGGCTGTAGCAGGCGCTGGTGATGCGGCTTCGTCGAGACATCGACGGCGTCGGCGTACTCGAGCATCGCAGGCTCGAACGGAATACCGGCGAAGTCGCACACGGATTGCACGACACCAGCGATTTCGGCGACGAGCTCCTCGTATCGGATCTCGACGTATCGAGAGGGCCCGAGCCGACCCCCGAGCGCGCGCGCACGCCGAACCTCGGTGCGCCACTCGCGTGCGAACCCGGCCGGGCTCCGAGGATGTGCCCACGTCCTCGTGACGACGCCCTCCGGCATGTCCAGGAAGGCCAGCGCCGCATCGCGGCCGTCTCGGATCAGGTGGACGTACTGAGCGTGGGGGAAGAGCTCCTCGATGAGATCGAGGTGTCGCATGTACATCGGCGTCTTGTCGCCCCAGCGAGGTTTGCCGTGCTTGGTGGCATACGCGGAGAACACCGCATCCAGCGCTCCCCCCACGCTCATCCCCAGCTGAAGCCGAGCCGCGAAGTCCTCGGCGGGGACTCCCCACGCCGCGAGCCTCGGAAGTCGCCGAATGTCGTCGAGGAAAGCAGCCGGATCGACCGGGCCCGAGTGCCGGTGCGCCAGCTGCGGGATGAAGAACGTCTCGTCGGGAATGGCGATCCCGGGCGAGCGATCGAGAATGACCCGAAGCAGTGTTGTTCCCGAGCGGCTCACCCCGAGGACGAAGAGCGGCGAGCTCACGGCGCCGCGCCCGGCTCGGAGACCACGACTTCCGCCCGGTCCGCGCGACGTCCGACCGAGACGTACAAGAAGTACGTCCCAGGTGTCTCAGGTGCGCGAAGCACCAGGACCTGCCGCCGCGCGACTCCCTTCTCGCCGGCGAAGACCCACCGGTACGCCGGTGCGTCGGTGAAGACCCGTACCGAGTAGCGCGCGCCGGCGACCACTTCGATTCGGTCACGCGAGAGCTCGACGTACCGGACCTTGACGGGCACGGCACGCGTTCGAGCCGATCGGTTGCCGGCCCGATCGACGGCACGGAGGCGAATCTCGTAGATCCCGGGGCGCACAGGATCACCATCCACCCGCCCGAACCAGACAAGCTTGCCTTCGACTGCTCGGAACCGGCTCAGAACGCGCCGCTGGCCGTCGACGAGCATCATCGCTCGGGCTTTCTCGTCGATCGAGTACGTCGCGGTGACGCGATCTCGGCGGCCGTCGCCGTCGGGCGAGAACACGCGCGGGACAACTCGAACGATCCGTATGCGCGGAGCCGTCGTGTCCACCCGAATCGGATTGGGAAGCACGATCGTCCGCCCGTTCCGCTCGAGCTGAATGCGGGGTCTGTAGTCGCCTTCG
>Ga0209342_10008575_pt1 | contig 10250 bp, 10 predicted proteins | sample RifCSP16_2_FD_184023 | JGI IMG/M metagenome (GOLD analysis project Ga0209342, IMG submission 184023) | Soil microbial communities from Rifle, Colorado - Rifle CSP2_sed 16_2 (SPAdes) (version 2) | ecosystem: Environmental > Terrestrial > Deep subsurface > Rock core/Sediment | place: Rifle... | reverse complement strand
GGAGCCGAAGAACATCAGCCCCACGGCGATAGCGAGCACAAGCACTCGCGCCTGCAGGCTCCATCCAATGATCTGGCGCATCATTGCTGATCACCTCCGTCGCCGATGTTTCCAGACTGGTCGGGCGTTGGGGCGCGATCACACACGGGCGCCAGCGATAGCGTTGGGCAGAGTGGTGGCTCCAGGGTTGGCCCCGCCTCATCCTCTGCGGGGCGTCTGGTGGCCTCTATCATCTCGTCCACCCGCGCCTCCCTTTGCCCTGTGGCCGGCCAGGTTGGCTACTGGCCGCTATCCGAGGCTACGGATGGTGGGGGGAGGGGAGGGGGAGGGGCCGGTGGCTCGCCGCCTGACCTTCAACAGCGGCGGGGCCGCCGGCGCCGGCCCAAACACGCCCGCAACGCGGTTGCCCTGCGTGGGCGACTTGGCTGGCTGAGCCAAGCACGGGATATATTCCCCACACCTGGTGCCGTCGCCTCGCCGGGCCTCGGAACTCCGCGGGGCGACGTGTTTTATCTCGTTCGCCTAGCTGCAAGGTCAGAAGCCTGTGCCGCGCCTGTCTCGGCCCCGGTCACAGTCTTCTTTTCCTTGGCATCCCTCCTTCTTAGCTTCTCCCCCCGATGCAGCCTCTATGAGAGGCTACGCTTTGTCGTTGTAGCATTCCGGAAGGAACGGGTCAACGGTTTGTTAGGAGTTCTTGCGAAACCCTAATAATATGAAATGCTCAAATTTGGCCGCCGCACCCGGCCCATTGAACGGATAGGGGAGCAACACCGCCGGAGTGCCGGAGCGGGACATGGACTGTTGTCAGAGCTGCGTGAGCCGCGCAATAACCGCGCATTCCCCGCATGGCCGGAACGCGCTACGAGGTCAAGTCGAAACGGATCCTGTGGTGCGCGATGGTGAGAAGGTCCCCGTCCTGGAGGGACGCCTGTACCACCCGGCGGCCGGCAACCATCATCGCCGGCTCTTGCGTGAGGTTCAGGATGACGAAATCGCCACCGCTCGCCCAAATCCAGGCCTGCCGATCAGCGGTCCCGGCCAGGACCACGTCACATCGCTTGGCCGCGCCGACGGTGATGGGCAGACCGTTCAGAGCGAATTCGCTGCCCGTCTGGGGTCCCCCCGTGACGACCAGGCGGGCCAGTGTCGGCGCCGCGCCGGAAGCGGCCGCCGTCGCAGGGGCGGCCAGCGCCGGCGCCGTACGGGAAGCGACCGCCTCAAGGGCGGCCAGCGGCACCGCATCAGGAGCGACCGCCTGGCGGGCGGTCAGCGCCGGCGCCGTATCGGTAGCTGCCGCCTCGGGGACAGTCAGCGCCGGCGCCGTTTCGGGAGCTGCCGGGGCAGGGGGCTGCACCGGCGCCGTCCCCCAGGCCTTGGAAAGGCGCTCGACGAGCGCTGCCTCCTCCTCCGAGCCGTTGGTGGCGGTTGGGCGCGCGGACTTGCGGGCGGTGATAGCCTCTACCACGCCTCTGGCGGCCTCGCCGAACCGGGCGAGCGCCTCCCTGCCGCGACGCCATGGAGGGGTGATGGAAGGGCCGTCCGGCGCGGTCTGCTCCCAATTTCGGGGGACCACCTGGCCGGGGAGGTCGCCTTCCCCTTCCTTTGCCGCGCCGACTTTGGGACGTGCGTCCGGATCGGACAAAACGGCGTATGCTTCCTCCAGTAGCTCCAGGAGCTCGGCTGATGCCTCGCCAAAACGGACGTGCCGCAGGTAGTGGTTCCTTACCACCGCCCGGGCGAGAGCTAGAATCGGCGGCTCGGCCTGCGGATGGACCCGCAGCACCTCATAGTAGTCAACGCTCACTTCTTCAGGCTCGGGCTTGGCAGCCCGGCGGGCCATCAACGACCGGCGACGGCGGTGGGGCTCACGCAGGCGCGGGGGCAGGGCGGGAAACGGGGCGGGCAGGGGAAGCCCCAGGGAGACATCATGGGATCGCCGCAGGGTGGGATCGGCCAGCGTCTGGTAGGCCTTGGTCAGGTGATGAAGGGCCATCTCCGTATCGTAGCCGGCGTTCTTCGCCTGCTGCTCCCGGTTGATCAGCCACCAGTAGGCGCCGGTGATGAGCTCCAGGGGCGCCGCAGGATGCACCTGTAGCACCTCGTAGTAGTTCTCACTGCTTTCTTCGTCATACATAGCTGACATCACGAGGAGAGAAAGCCGTAAAAGCGCACTACGATAGGGCCGACGACAACGATGAACAGCGAGGGCATGACGCACAGGACCAGCGGAAACACCATCTTCGCCGGGGCTTTGCGGGCCATCTCCTCAGCTCGCTGCCGGCGACGGGTCCGGATGGTGAACGCCTGCGCCCTCAAGACCCTTCCCAGACTGGCCCCCAGCTGTTCCGCCTGGACGACGGCGTTGGCGAAAGTCATCACCTCGGGCACGCCGATTCGGGACGCCATGTCCTCGAGCGCCTCGCGCCGGGGGCGGCCCATGCCCACTTCCCGGAGCATCTGAGCGACCTCTTCGGCCAGGGGGCTCTTGAGCTTCTCCGACACCTGGCGGAACGCCGCGTCCAAGCCCAGGCCGCCTTCCACGCAGATGGTCATCAGGTCGAGCGCGTCGGGCAGACTCTTCCAGATCGCCAGCCTGCGGGCGCGGCTCCGCCGCATGAGCCAGACGAAGGGCGCGGTCCCGCCCATCGCAGCCAGGCTGAAGATAAGGAATAAGCTCAGCACTGAAGGTGGGTTTCGGGCCAGCAGCAGGATGATAAGGGCAGAGCTGGGCAGCAGGGCAGCGACCATGAATACGACCGCGAAGAAGGTTTGAGTGGACATGATCTGCCCAGCTGCGACGAGCTGAACGGATATGCGGGCAACGAAGCCGGGCGGAAGCAGTGCCATGGCTCGACGGGTCAGCCCGTCGATGATCGGCGTCACGACCCTCTGGCTGAAGGGAACATCGATGAGGGCCGGGCGGGACCCGCGCGCCAGCTTCCTCAACCGTGCTTCGGCCGGGGTGCCATGGAACTGGCCCAGCCAATTGAGGAAAGAGGTCACTGCCAGGAACATAGCCGCTGATGCCGCCGCCGCGATAACCATGTGACCCCCCTATTAGACGTCCACCGAGAGGATGCGTGGAATAGCGAAGGCGCCGATTAGCTGGAGCCCGATCCCAACGCCCATGATCACCTGGCCCAGCGTCTCCGTCCACATGACAGACATGAGCGACGGGTTGAGGGCGAAGAAGATCACGGCCAGGGCAACCGGGTATATGGAGAGGACCTGGGCCGTGAACCGCTGGTGCGCGGTGAGTGAGCGGATCTCGCCCCGAAGCCGTTCCCGCTCCCGCAGGGTGTCCGAGACGTTGCTCAGAATCTCCGCAAGGTTGCCGCCGGTGGTGCTCTGGACAAGGATGGCGGTCACGGCGATGTCCAGGTCGTAGCTATCCACCCGCTCTGCCATACCTTTAAGGGAAGCCTCCATGGAGCCGCCGAGGGCCGTGTCGCGCAGGAAATGGTTCACCTCGTCAAGGACAGGCGGCGTTAACTGCTTGGCGGCAGTCTCCATCGCCTGACTGAAGGCGAACCCTGACCTGAGAGCGCTTGAGACCAGTTGCAGCATTTCGACGAGCTGGTGGCTTATGATGGCCGCCCGCCGCCGCCGGGCCCGCCTTACGTACCACGCCGGCAGCATGAAGCCGAGGCCGCCGAAGGCGAGGGCGAACAGCAGGCCCAATGATCCCGAGCCGATGATGATAAGGCCGGCCAAGCCGGTGATCACGGCAACGATGAGGCGGAGGAGCAGGTACTCGCCCACCCGCAGGCGAAGACCGGCGCGTTCCAGGTCCTTTGTCGCCTTCTCGCTCCAGGAGCTGTGCGCCAGCAGGGCCCGCAGCAGCGGCAGGGACGAAGCCTTTCCCCTGAGGATGTCAGCGGCATCTGGTGCCTGCGCCTTGGGAATGAGAAGGCGCAGCGCGCCGAGCCGCTGCTCCGCCGGCCGGGCCAGGGGCCCTTGGCCCAATATCGCCATGCACAACGAAGTCACGGCGACGAACACGAAGGCGGCACTCACAACAGCAATGGTCATTAGCCCCACCTACCCCCCGCCGGAGCGATGGATTCCACAATCACCCCAGCCTTGGCGAATCGCTCAGCGAAGGTGGGCATGATCCCCGTGGAGTCCAGCCGTCCCTTAATACGTCCGTCGGCTTCGATGCTCTCGATTTCGTGCCGGAACAGGTCCTGCATCGTCACCAGATCGCCTTCCATACCGACCACCTCGCTGATGCTTACGATGCGACGGGTGCCATCGCTGAAGCGCGTCAACTGCATGATCAGGTGGAAAGCGGAGGCCATCTGCTCGCGGATTCCGCGGACGGTCACATCGAAGCCGGACATGAGGATCATGTTCTCGATCCGGGCGAGGGCGTCACGGGGCGAGTTGGCGTGGACCGTCGTCAGGGAGCCCTCGTGGCCGGTGTTCATGGCCTGCATCATGTCGAAGGCCTCCGGGCCGCGCACTTCGCCGACGATGATCCGGTCCGGACGCATGCGAAGGGCGTTACGTACCAGGTCACGCTGTGTGACCTCGAGCTTGCCCTCCATGCTGGGTGGCCGGGCCTCGCAGGAGATGACGTGGCGCTGCTGGAGCCTCAGCTCGATCGGGTCCTCGACGGTGATGATCCGCTCCCGCGCCGGGATGTAGGCCGAGAGGGCGTTGAGGAGGGTTGTCTTGCCGGTGCCGGTGCCGCCGGAGATGACGGTGTTGAGGCGCAGCTGAACGCAGGCACGAAGGAACTCCGCCACCGGTTCGCCCAGCGTACCGTTGGCTATCAAGTCCTCCATGCTGTACTTGTCCGGACGGAACTTGCGGATGGTCACGGTGGGGCAGCGGGGTACCAGGGGAGGGATGATGACGTTGACCCGGGAGCCGTCAGGCAGCCGGGCGTCCACGTAGGGCGAGGACTCATCCACGCGCCGGCCCACGGGGGTGATCATCCTATCCACGGTCAGCATGATGTGAGCGGCATCGCGGAAGCGCAGGGAGGAAAGGTAGATGATGCCGTCCCGCTCGAAGTAGATCTCGTCGGGGGCGGCCACCATGATCTCGGAAACCGTGAGGTCCCTCATGAGGGGCTCCAGGGGACCCAGCCCGACGGCGTCGTCTACTACCCGCCGGATGATGAGCTCTCTGCGCTCCCCGTAAAGGCCATTCACCGAATCAGCGACCAGCCGGCGAACAGCCGCCTCCACCGCCTGCCGCGCGTCCTCAGATCCCTGGCGCTCCGCGGCCTCCAGGTTCACCTCGCGGATGAGCCGCTGATGCAGGCCGTGGGCCAGTTCTTCGTCCTCGGGCGGGAGCGGGGCGTACTCGTCGACGACCTCCCATGCCTGGGGGGGTTCGAAGTCGGGAGAGGTCTGCGGCTGTATCATCTCATGATCTCCCCTCTAGGGCAGTAGTGGGCCGCTGGGACGGGGCGCGCTTCAGCAGCCAGCGCCAGGGCGATGTCGCCGGCTTGGGCGTCGGCTTCGGTCCCGACCCGGCGATGGCGCGGGCCAGCTGAACGATGCTGCGGGCGCCGGGGCTGGTCGCACTGCTGAGCACCAGGGGCCACCCGATCTGCGTACCCAGCCTGAGCCGCTGGTCATAGGGGACCAACCAGAAGAGCGGCCTTACCAGCACCTCTTCGATCTTGATGGGGCGGATGCCGTCCTGCGGAGTGGTCGCGTTCAGGACCAGGCGAATGCGCCCTTCCGGATAGGAAAGCTCGCGCAGCGTTTCGAACCCCAGCAGGGAGTTGTGGATGCTGGAGAAGTCAGGCGACGTGATCCAGAGCACCATGTTCGCCTCTTCCAGGACGGCGAGAGAGATGTCGCTCAGGGCTCCGGCGGAATCGACCAGGACGAGATCGAAGCGCCTGGCCAGCAGGTCTATGATCTTTCGTACACCATCCGGGGCCACGCTGCGCCACTGAAGGGTTCCCCGCGGCGCCGGCAGGACCCAGAGTCCGCTTGCGTGGCAGGTGAGGTAATCGGACACCGAATCGCGGTCGACGTTGTCGATGTCGCGGAGCAGATCGATGATGGTCCGCCGGGGCTTGAGGTCCAGCATGGCGGCCACGTCGCCGAAGCCCGTGTCCGCATCGATGAGGACGACCGACTGGCCCATTAGCGCGCTCAAGGCAACGCCCATGTTGGTGGCCACGGTGCTCTTGCCCACTCCCCCCTTCGCCCCAAACAGGCTGATGACCAGCCCGCGTGGACCCAGTTTCGCGGCCTGGCCGGTCTGCCGCTGCCGCTTCTGCTCCTCTGACTCCAGGACGGCCATGATGGATTCGTGCAGCCGCTCGGCCTGAACGGGCATCACCAGGAAGTCGCGCGCTCCGGTCAGCATGGCAGCGCGCATCGTCTCCACGTCGCTGTGCCAGCCGTAGGCGACGATTGGGGTGTCCGGGCGGGTGTCCAGCAGGGCGCCGATAGTCTGGAGCGCGCGCTCCTGGGGGACACCGATGCCGCAGACGATAACGTCAGGCGCCGTCTCGGCCGCCAGGGACACCGCTTCCGTACCCAGGGCTGCCGCGCCGGCCAGGGTCAACTGGGCCTGCTTCACCAGCTGCTTGAGCTCAAAGCGGGCCTGCGGGTCCTGGTCAACGAGGAGCACAGCGGGAACCCTGGTCATCACATACCTCCCGTTGGTTGACTAGCCGTCGTGATACTCATGGCACGTTCTCTAGGGCCCGGAAACCGAGCCAAGGGTGGACTCAGGGAGCTCAACCGGAGCGTCATCCCCGAAGCGCCTGAGGCTGAGCCAGATCTTGCCGCTCTCCTGGATGAGGGCCAGCTCCTGGGCCTGCTCCGGGGTGATGGCCAGGGTGACGGTGCGGGCCTCCGGCTGGGGTTCCGCGTCGGCGGGCCGCTGGCCGCTGGCGGACGTGTCCGCCGCGGACCTTGCGCCCTCTTCTCCCTCGGCAGGGGGCAGCGCCTCCTGGGCCTTCTGCCCTACTGACAGTACCTCGATGTCTTGAAGGACGGTCACCGCGCTGTCGACGCCCGCGGCCTCGGCTGTGAGCACGGCGATGACGTCCACCCTGTCTCCAGGCAGAATGAGGCCGGAGACGCCTCTAATCTCGTCGACCTCAACGGACAAGGCCCGCAAGCCTTTGGGCACAACGTTTGTCAGTTCGTCTTTGGTCTGCGGGCCCACACCAGCCAGGGTGACCTGCTGTCCGGCGGCGATTGGGTAGCGGGTGGTCTCCCCTACGAGACGCTCCACGCTATCCAGAGCACCGTTGACCGCCAGGGAGCCCGGAACCTCTACCACGCTTAGCATGGCAGGCCCGATCTCTGTGCGGGCAGGGATGTCCTGCTGTGCGACGACCACCCTGAGGGTACTGCCCGCCGCTCCGCTGCCGGGCCGAGAGTCATCGCCGGCCCGGGCCAGAGCCACGAAGACAAGAACGGCAGCCACCAGGCCGCTGACAACGGCGAGGGGCAGCAGTCCCCTACTGTTCCGAGCCTCTCCTAACTCATAGGTCCTGGCCATGGGTTACCTCCTCACTCCACCAGGATGATCCGCTTTGGGCTCCACTTGCTTATCTGGGCCACAGCTCCCGAGGGGGCGTAGAGGTCGATGAAGGAGCCCCGCAGGCGGAACTGCTCGTCGTCCTCGTTGTTGTCGTCCTCGTCGTTGTCGTCGTCCTCCGGCCCGTCTTCATCATTGGCGCAACGGGCGTCGAACTGGTCTCCCAACTCGCAGCCGGCGATGAGGAATGTGGCGAACGCTTCGATGGGCATGGGCTGGCCTGATCCGTTTGGGAACTGGGCGGTCACGAGCAGCGTCACCAGCCGGGGGCTCGTGCAGTCGCGCCGAAGTAGGACGGCATGGGGAGGTGAAGGGGGGTCTCCATCGATGGCCTGGACGATCTCGCGCAGCTCGTCAGTGCCGTCGCGGTCGCCGAAGCTCCCGTCGCACTCACCCTCGCCGGAGAGCAGCTGGTGGAGGGCGCCCAGAGCCGTGTCGGAATCAACATTCGGCAGGATATAGGCGCAGCCGCCTGGGTCGCTGTTGCATTGGCCGGTATTGACGTGACACTCGGTGTCGGCGCCGCCGTTCTCTACCTGATTTTCCCACCTACTACGGCTGCCGTTCTGATCGCTGCAGCCCGCGCTGCCGTTGTTGTAAAGGCGGACGCTGGTGATATGGTCCGAGTCCTCGTCGCCAAAGCGGAGGGCGCAGACCTCGCCAAGGCGGGGCTCGGTGTCACCGTCGCCGTCCAGGTCGGCCCAGCAATCGCTGCCCGGGCCGTCGCTTTGGATGGCCAACGGCAGGAGTCCCGTGGCCGTGGAGATGGATCCGACGCAGGCCTTTGCCGGGGCGCCGATCTCAGGCGCCACACCGCCGAAGATGGAGGCGAAGAGGGCGGGGGCGTCGTGCTCGGCGGCTATGGAGACCGAATCGATGACCTGAGAGGGGCCCAGGCAGTTCGTGTCGTCAACCTGCATCTGCGCAACGTCAGCCTGATCCAGGCCGTTCAGCCCCGCCCAATCGTAGACGGCATCCTCGGCGAAGGCCCGGACGGACGACGGATCGTTATCAGCGGGGTCTGCGAAATGCTGTCGCAGGAGCTCAAATGCCCCCGCCCTGGTGGCGGAGTCCGCGTCCTTCTGGGCGCCCTGGCGCTCCGTCAGCCAGAGGCCGAAGTCCAGGGCGATGGCCCCCATGGCGAAGATGATGGTGATCGCTAGCAGCATGAGGATGAGGGCCTGTCCGGTCTCCCCCGGGCGGCCCCCAAGCCTATCCGCGGCGCCTACCCAGGTCAGCATCTGGGGGCCCCGCCCACGGAGTTCTCCAGGCGCATGTCCGCCCATGGGTCCATGTCAATCGTCGGCACTTCGACGGAGAAAGCCGAGAGCAACTCACCGCCGCCGACCGAAAACCTGTACGTGTACGTGGCACGCACCCGCACATCGTCGCCGGGGTCGCCGCTCCGGCCGTTGCCATTCATGTCCCGGTAGCAGACAGTGACGTCGCCGGGCTGTAGCAGTCCCTGCGACTGGGCCACGGTGGTATCGACGATCTCTGAAGTGCTCGAGGCGACGGCGCCCCGTCTGGCGCCCTCGCGGACGGCGTGCTGCAGCACTTCCCGCCGGTCAAGCGCGGTCCCGAAGTCCACGAGGAGGAGGATGAAGACGAAGATGACGGGCAGGACGAACGCCATCTCCATCAGAGCCTGCCCCCGCTCGGACCGCGGGAACAGGCGCGGGGCAGCGAACCTCCACCCACGCCCCGGGGATGGTCGGCCCGACCGCCGAGGGCGCCGGTTAGAGATAGACGGCCATGTCAAGCGAAAGTCAGATTTCAACCTCGCCTCTCTCCGTGATTCCCTTGCGCCCCCGGACGGCGGGAGAACTCCCTTATCTTGCCGCCGTCCAGGGGCCGCTACCGGCTGTGGCTAGTTAGGCGTGAAGGGCGTGCACTCACTGCCAGCACTGGTCTTGAAGTCGATGCAGTCCTTGATCCCTTCGGCCATACTATCCAGGCCGCCGGTCATAGCGGCGACCACTCCGGCGGCTGTGATGGCCAGGGCGATCAGGCCTCCCAGCAGTGCGTACTCCAGCAGGTCCTGTCCCCGCTCATCGCGGTGCAGCCGTGTGACCAGCCAGGCGTAGACGCTCAGCAGGCGATTATCTATCCTCGACACCATGACTTCCTCCCTCCATGGTTATAGTGAACAGAGTGTGCGGCTACATCCTTAGCTTGGAAGCAGCCCTGGCGCTCATCTCAGCCCGTTCAAGGCTGAAGCAGCACCCTCCGTCACCGGCTTGCCGCCATCGTAGGTGAGCAAACGTAAGAGGTGTATAAGAGATATCGCAGAAAACGATTAGAACTCGGTTCGCGGCGGCCGCTGCCGCCCCGGGCGACGAAGGAACGCCGCCCACATCGACGCGAGGCCTCACTGCCCCGTGGTGATCGAGCCGCCGGGACGTTCCGGCCCCTCGTCAAGGGACCGGGTCAGCGAGAGGAACACCGTGGTGCCGGAGCCGGCATCGCTTTCGACCCGCACGTCACCGCCGTGCAGCTCTACCAACTGCTTCGCCATGAGCAGGCCGGGGCCGGAATCCCCTTCCGGCCGGGCGTTCGGGTCGAACAGGCGCTGGAACGGCAACTGACAGGTTCCCTCCCCTCCATCGGAGACGGCGATGACGCAGCGCTCATCCTCTCGGTAGGCCCTGATGGTCACCGTCCCCAGGTGAGGCGTCTTGCGGACGGCGTCATCCAGGAGCTTGGCGAGAACCCGCTTCAAC
>Ga0209342_10008573_pt1 | contig 10250 bp, 9 predicted proteins | sample RifCSP16_2_FD_184023 | JGI IMG/M metagenome (GOLD analysis project Ga0209342, IMG submission 184023) | Soil microbial communities from Rifle, Colorado - Rifle CSP2_sed 16_2 (SPAdes) (version 2) | ecosystem: Environmental > Terrestrial > Deep subsurface > Rock core/Sediment | place: Rifle... | reverse complement strand
CACCCTCAAGGCACGGGTTCCACTAACGTCAATACCGCTACGGTACGTTCGTCATTTCATGGTATCTGTCACCCAGACGTAGCGGAAGATATTCGCCAACTCACCGGATTCATCGGTGTGGAGCAGTACGGTGGATATACCGAGACCTTGGTGGGTGAATTTGGTGCCATCAATGGTGTCCGTTGGGTCATGTCTGAAATCGCCCCGATTCAGACCGCTGCCGCGACGACATCGACTTCCAGTGTATTCCGCGCTACTTCTTCAACGTCTGCGGATGAAAATGACGTTTATACTTCGTATATTTATGGCAAGGAAGCCATTGGTACTATCGGTCTGGGAGTTGCTTATTCCGATGGTGTCAACAAGATGTACGAGAAGAAAGAGCAGGCCGTCATGCTTATCCACAAGAAACCCGGTTCTTCGGGTGTGGCGGATATGTTTGATGAAGTCGGGTCTATCGCTTGGAAGGCGTGGCATGCGTCGAAAATATTGAATGGAACATGGATTGTTAAGGTACATACGTTGGCTAAATCCATTATATAAGTAATCAGCAGTAGTTAAATGGGGCTGGGAAACTGGCCCCATTTCTCTTAAAATAAGAGAATGAAAATTTGTTCTAAATGTAAAACAAATAAGCCATCAGATGAATTCTATGATGGATGTAAAGATACGCCAGACGGTAAACAGCGTTGGTGCAAATTATGTATGAAAGCATCAGCTAAAAATAGATATGATTCTGATCCTGAAAAATTCAGGAAAAATACGCGAGAATACTATGTAAGAAATAGAAATAAAGTTCTTGCTTATGGTGAACGTTATTTTCAAGAACATAGAGAATATTTTAAAGAAAAATGCAAAGAATCATGGCATAAACATAAAATAAAACGTTCAGAATCAAGAAGCACTAAACGACAAGGCGATCCTGAATGGAAGAAAAAAGAAGATGCCAGAATTAAAAAATGGCGTTCTAAAAACAAGCATCGCGTTATTGCATGGGTGGCAAAACGAGAAGCTACAAAATTAAATGCCACCCCAAAATGGGCCGATATAGAAAAGATAGTTTCGATTTATAAAAAAGCTCAGGAACTGACAATAAGTAAAAATATAAAACATCATGTGGATCATGATGTTCCTTTATGTGGGAAAAATGTTTGCGGTCTTCATGTTGAAAACAATTTACAAATACTTACGGCAACAGAAAATGTTAGGAAATATAATATATGGATTTCATAACAGGGGTTAATCGTCTGCTTAGAATTAATGGCGTGTTACGCGGTGACGATGACGCCATCACGACATTTTCAGATACCCAACATTCCGCTGATATTCAAATTGCTCAGATAGCGATTCAGGATGAATTATCGGAGATCGTGTCTGATCGTCTTATTTCTTATGAAAAGACTTCTGACACGGTAACGCTTCTCACAGGGACAAGGACATACGCACTTGCCTCGGATTTTGTCAGATTTTTTGGGGACAATCCTTCCTTCTACGACTCCACCCGGAATGTCAGGATTTACGAATATACAGGTGGTGAGAATCTTCTGAAAGACCAGATTTATACTTATGCCACCGACTCAGGAGCACCGACTTGGTGGTATTGGGAAGATACGACTACCAAGAAAGTCGCGTTTTTCAACGTACCAGATTCCAGTTTTAACAATCGTTCACTGTCTTACGATTATGAAAAAGACGTTTCTGTTACCAATTCAACCGATACGTTACCGTTTCATAACACGATTGAAGCCAATGCTTTCATTCAAGCCGCCGCGAGGCGGTTCTTTTTCATGATCTCCAATCAACCGCAAGGTCTTTTGACTCAAGACGCGACTTATCAAAATGCCAAAACTCGTCTTTACAGTCTTTTAAGACCTACTAACCCGTCTAAATACTACGGACATGGTTATTACTAATGGCGGAATTGACCTTTCAGGGTGGACTTAACGAACAGGACGTTAGTCTTGTAAACCCTCAAGATTGTATTTCTGGGTATAATTTTGAACTAGGGTCAGTTAATACTCATTTCAATCCTCGCAAGCCTTTCGACCTGTTAGGAACCGCGACAAACGCGGCTTCGATAAACGGTTTTATTCAGCTTATCAAGAATGACGATACCGAAACGACTCTAGTTCAATCTGGAGATACAGTCTATCTCTGGAATGGGACTTCGACCTTCACTTCCAAAGGGACGGTCGCTTCAGGAAGTAAATTAAGAGGCACGACTTGGGCGTTAGGTGGTTATTCTGTCATTACCGACATAACCAAATCCACGGTCGTTAAAAAATGGGATGGGACTTCTTTCACCACTCTAACAACAGGTCTTGGTGCTTCACTATTCGCAAAATACGGGGTTGTCCATTTAGGACGAGTTTGGTTGTTTAATGTCACGACTGGTAGTGCGACCCCGCATTTATTGGTCGCTTCGGCATTTGAAAACCCTGAAAGTTACGATACGACTCAAAGGGCTGTCTCAGGGACATTTGCCACGGGTAATGAAGCATTTTACATGCTGACTCCCGACCTTCGCCCTATTAACGGCGTGGCTTTGTTTTATGGCGAATTAATCATTTCGACCGAAGGCGGAAGACTTTGGAAACTGTCAGGAACGACGACCGCTACTTTTGCTTGGGTTTCCTATTACGCTGGGTCTTCGGCCATTGGAACCGAGACATTAGTAAACATCGGTGATGATGTTGTTTACATGAAGAAAGACGGCGTGATCGAATCGGTAAGGTCAACCGCCGACTTCGGAGACGTTAAGACGGACGACTTGTCCAGATTCGTCAGAACGACCGTCTCAGGTCTCACGGATTGTCAGACGATTTACGATCAGTCCAGACAGAGAGTTTATTTCTTCGCTGGTTCTAACAAACTTCTTGTCCTGTTCAAAGAGATGTTAGGGACTCAGTTTTCTCCTTGGTCTTTGTATAAAACAGGCCATACATCCAGTTTTTCAACCAATGGGCCAGCTTATATAAGACAGCCCGGTGGCGATAATTACTACGTCTATTGGGGCGATTCATCTGGGAATATATACCAGATGGATGGTACAGGAGGTTCTGGAGATGGTGGATCGGAAACTATCGAGACTAATCGTAAGTCTCGATATGTAGATGACATTGAAGGTCTGGACACGAATACCATGAGACTTCGGGGAAGGATTGAATACCGAAGAATCGCAGATTGTGATCTATTGATGGACTTTGAATGGGCCGATGATTATGCAATCAATCGTTGCACCGTCCCGTTAGACGGACCGGGGACTGGAGATACAGCTTCTTATTTCGGAGGATCAGCTTATTTCGGCGGTCTCTTTTACTTCAATACAGGTTTTCAATTAAGCCAACGGACTTCGACTAAAGGTTTTTCACCTGTCGGTCGTGGGCCTGGTTTTTATGTCAGTCTTACTGTTCAGAGTGTACAACTATTCGACATAATGAAATTAAAGGTGTAAATGACCAAAGACAAGCGGGACCGGCTATTTCGAAAAAGCCGTCCTTACTTCCGGCCTTTGCAAATCTACGATGGTGACAAATATCACAAAGACATCGGTATTTTGTGGGCCGCTTATCAGAATGGTTGTTTCCATGAACTGCCTAGAGACTTGGAGCAGTTCGACTTCGCCACCGAAGTCGAGAAATTGACCCAATCCCATGAATTGTGGATGGCGGAAGATGTAAATGAGTCTTACGAATCCCATAAAGGCCCGATAGCCTTCGTATCCATTATCGGAGACGGCTGGAGAATAGAACCGCATTGTGAATATTTTCCGTGGGCTTCGATCAGGAACAAACTGAGGTCACAAGTCGCTTTCTATCAAATGGTCAGATACAAAAAGATCGGAGTTTGCATCGTCAAATCTTTGGAAAAAGACATGGCTTTACATAACAAATGCAAGGAATATGGAGTGTTATTTTATGTTGGAAAGATTATCAACGGAGACCCCCGTGGGGATGAATATATCTATTCTGTCAGAGGTAAATTGAAATGTCAGGAAAATTAGGATTTGGCAGTAAAAAAGAAAGTCTGAGCCAACAATCCACCAGTCGTCCTTATTTCACGAACACGGGCTATTCAAGTTGGAGTGGGACTAAACTTAATCTTGATCCTTCTATACGAACTTTGCAGGAAGAAGCCCTTGGCAGAAGTCGTGGAATGTTGGGAAATTTGAGTCAGGGATTTAATGATTACCAAACCAATACAATGGGGATTCGTAATCAGTTAGTCTCAAATCAAAGTCCTTATATCCAAGCCAGAGTTAATCCCGTCGCTCAAGCAGGGGCTACCAGACTAGGGGCATTACAAAGCGACTTGGGTTTAAGACAGATGGGCGGTTCTTCTTTCGCCAATCAAGCTCTTTCCAATCTCGACTTCGACACGGCCAGACAGATTGGTGATGCCTCCGCGATTGCCAATGCTGAAAGTCTTTCAGCTATCACTGGCCTTGATAAAGACATGCTCAATGCCTTGATAGGAAAAATTCAGGTAGAACAGAATATAAATGGATTCTCCAATGAAATAGCACAACAGAGGCTTCAACAAGAATTAGCTTCTCTGGGGCTTGGAATGGAACAGCAAGGAACGGCTACTGGTAAAAGTAGCAGTTCTGGTTTCGGCCTTGAATTCGGTGGTAAACGTAAACCGGGAACAGACTAATGGCCGGACTTCGATCTGACATTAAATCTATGCGGGATTTACCACAAGAATCACAAACATCTTCATTTGCTAAATATGTGGACTCGCTCCCTGAAGAACGCGGTTTCATGGAAAAACTTACAGGCCAAGTTGGTCTTGATCCAGGAAGCCCGAATGACCAACGTAAATTATTGAGTAATCTGGACGCCATTAGAACGGGGCAATTAAACGAAGATCAAGTAAAGAAATTGATGAGACGTAATAAATTATCAGCCGGACTATACGCTAGTGCCTTCGATGAATACAAGAAAGCCTCTACTTTGCAAGGCACGGAAAAAGGAATCATCGCTCGTTACTTCGGAACTCAAGAACAATTCGGCCCAACCCGTCCCGGCGAGACTTTACTTCCCGTCCAGAAAGCCAATTATGGACAAGCCATTCCTGAATTGATTGGAGCCGGACTAACCGAATCTGCCGGGAAACTGTCAACTATTGAAAAGCAGATGCGTGAAACAAGTGGTGGTCCAGACCCATCGGCCGTTAAAGAATGGAATTTCTATAATGCTCTACCTAAAGCAGATCAAGCACGTTTCCTGGAACTGAAACGTCAGGGTTATCGTATTGCCGATATTGGCGGTGTGCCTAGCATGGCCCCGACTGTCACGGGACTTCCTGTAATTCCGCTTTCCACATTGAGCGGTGAAGTAACTGGTAAATCCGCCATTGAAGGTGGAAAGAAAGCCGCTGAAGTCAAAGCCGGTGCTCAAGCACAAGCTCAAGTTGATTTAGGCTCGAATCTGGATGAAATTAACAAAATGCGTGAAGGAGTAAGCGGATTAGTAAATTCCAAAGGATTCGACACGATTTACGGGCTTTCTGGAAAGATCAGTCCAAGTGTTTATATTCCAGGGACGGAGGCTTCAAATTCAGAAGCCAGACGTGCTCAATTAGAAGCCGCTACTTTCGAGATTTCAATACAGAAGATGAAGGGGCTTGGTCAATTATCGGACGCGGAAGGAAAGAAAGTCACGGCAGCCTATACAAGAGCTATCAATACCAAACAATCCGCTCCAGCGGCTAGACAAGCATGGGCGGAAGTACAAAGGTATCTTGATCTAGCAGAAAAACGTGCTAATCAAAAGGCTGGTCAGGAACCAACCGCAAAACAGCCCACATTACCCGGTGGTTTTGTTTATAAAGGATCAAGAACTAAATGAAATCATTCGATTTCGAGGGGCCGGACGGGAAGATTCATACCATCGAAGGCCCGGATGATGCTACTCCTGAACAAGCCTTTGCTGCCTTACAAATTAAATTAGGAACAACTAAAACAACGCCAACGATACAACAGAATCAGAATCCTATTCTTGAAACTATCGGTAATATCCCTGAAAGTGCCGGACGTTTTATATCTGGAATTACACAAACAGTAGCACATCCTCTTCAAACAGGTAGTAATTTACTTAATGTTGCCGCTGGTGGGTTACAAAATCTTCTTGCTCCTGAGTCTTTTAAAACATCAGGAAATCCATTGTTATATTCACAACAAGCAGAACAAGCCGCTAGTGCTGTTGGGCAGTTCTATAAAGAACGCTATGGTGGGATAAGAAATATTGGTGAAACCATCAAAACCGATCCAGTAGGATTTGCCGCTGATGTGTCAGTCTTAACTGGATTAGGAGCCGGATTAACACGTGGAACAGGATTAGCAAAACCGCTTTCTACCGTATCGAAAGTAACGAATCCTCTTTATCTTCCCGGTAAAGCCGTGAAGGAGGTGGCTGGTCATGCTTATCAATGGGGGACTGGCATGACGACTTCGGCTGGTTACAAAGCCGTTGGGGAAGCTATAAAAGGAAGCAAAGAATTCAAAGACGCCATGCGCGGTAATGTTCCTGAATCACAAGTTCTTCAAAATGCCACGGATGCTTTAGATTCAATAAAAGAATCTCGTCGCTTGGCTTATCAAAGCAAATTGTCCAATCTTAAAAATGCCACACAACAAATTCCTATTAATGATATTAAGTCATTGGCTAATAACTGGTTAAAAAGGTTCAATGTTAAAAAAGTAAACGGAGAATTGGATTTCAGTCGTTCCACGGTTACGGGAACAGCGGCCAATGAAGTTAAAGATATTTATAACATGGTACAAGAATGGGGGAGTAAGGCCGGAGACAATACTCCGGCCATGCTGGATGTTTTGAAAAGACGCATTGGCGATTATTATTCAACCAATCGAAATTCCCGCGCTATGGTCTCCAACTTAGAGAAAGCCGTAAAAGACAAGATCATTTCAGCGGTTCCAGATTATGCCGACATGGTTAAGGAATATGCGAAATCCAGCGAAGTTATCAATGATATAGAAAAGGCTTTTTCATTAAAAAGCATGGCAGGTGGGAAAGCTGCTTCAGATACGGCTATCCGAAAACTCATTACCGCCATCCGGGAAGATAATACATTTAGGAAATCTTTATTGGAAACGATGGATAAAAGCGGAGGTAATGTAACAGGAGCGGCTTCGGGTCTTTTGTTTAAATCTCCCTGGTCACACCGCATTGGCCCCATGTTTACTCTTTTAGGTGGTGGATTGGCGGCTTTAGCTAGTCCGAAATTAGCCGCATTGATTCCGCTTTCTTCTCCCAGATTGATAGGTGAATTGAGTGTCTTGCTTGGACAGATAGGGAGAACTGCTCCCATTGCCAGAGGCACAGGTATTACTGCTTATCAGGCGGGAAGGCTACCCATGAACCAACAAGATATTAATCAGGAATAAGGAGATGTGCCATCGGTACTACAATTTTAACGCTTTATCAAAAGGCCATCCATATCTAAATAATCTCTGGTAAAGGGTGTGGTATGGAATTTCTGTTTCAATAGACCATTGAGCAACAGTCATGGTCTTTCCATTAAATGTAATACGCTTGTTATTGCGTTTATTGTTAGCTTGTTCAGTACGAGTAGCCCATTTGCAATTATTGGGAGAATAACCATTCGAATTGTTTTCCCGTTCGATTGACATCTTACTGGGAGCTTCTCCCATGTCAGCTAGGAAATTCTCAAATTTCTTCCAATGATGGCAAACCGTAATTCCACGGCCACCATAGTCACGAAATTGGATACCTTTTTTATAATGGCAGCGATCTAACATAGCTTGCCAAAGCTCCCATGTACGAGTATGGGATTTTCCATGAGTGATAGAACGTTCTCGTGTTTTATCTATGCGAAGGCAACCGCAGCTTTTGCTATTACCGCTTTGTAGATTTCTACCATCAACAATAAGTTCAATGCCGCAATTACAACGGCATAACCAAGCTGCACCTTTTCTAATCATTCCTGCTTGCTTTAATACTATTAGGCGCTGGAATCGTCTGCCTGTTAAATCAAGAACGGGCTTCATTTAAAACATTATATAGGAGTCCATCGTGGGCAGCAAGTACACTACAGAAACAATCAGTGGTTGGGATGCAACGCCTCCCAGTGATGACGGAACAGTATCAGAAGCGAATAAAGTAAAATATTCTACTGTAAAAGGAAAGTTATCTACTCCCCTCAAGACAGCCATTGAAAACATAGATTCCAAACTTACGACTCATTTCAATGTCGGCCCCACGGCTTTAATTACCAATACCACTTTAGATTCAACCCATTTTAACAAGGTAATCCAAGTCTCCGGTTCAGGAGTTACGCTGACATTATCCGATGCCGCAACATTAACGGCGGGATGGTTTTGCGATATTATCTCTACAGATGCTTCCAACAGCGTCACACTGGCGAGAACCACGGGCGGAAATACCATTAACGAGACAGCCGCAAACATAACGATTCTATCTCTGCAAGAATTAAGAGTTATCGTTAATGCGGCGGCAAATGGTTTTCTCGTATCAAATAAGGCCAGACATTCCAAAGCCTTCAAGACAGCCGAAGATTATACCCATTCCGGCACCCTCACCATGTCCGGGAAGTCTATTATCGACGCCAGCGGAACGTCTGCCGGACACGCCTCGACATTGAACATCTGGTCTAGTGGAAATTACTTTACCCCCACGGGAGGCCCATTCACATTCACCGACTTTGCCGATGCTCCCCAAGCGGGTGCGGAAGTCGAACTTTACTGTGATTCCTCCCATGTCTTTACTGATAACGCTAATCTTGAAGTGGATGGAGATGCGAATTGGGCGGCGGAAGCCGGGGATAGAGTATTACTCAGAGCCAAATCCACCACAGTCTTTACCGTACATCCCAGGAAGAAAACCGGAAATCCAATAGCAGATCAAAAAATAGGGTACAAGAAAGTTGCGTCTGGAACAGCTTCAGCGGCGGCGACGCTCGACATAGACATTACTCCTTATTATTCCTACGGGACTAATTTTGAAGTGGTACTGGATAGTTTAATATCTAGTTCCGACGATCAGGATTTGTATCTTCGTGTCTCGACCGATTCCGGGGTGTCATATAACGCAGGTGCCACCGATTATAAATGGGTATCTTCCGGTGCCCGTACCGTAACGGGAGCTTTGGTTACAGTCAATAATGCGGATGCTAAAATTATCTTAAATCCAAGCTCCGGGGCGAACATGCGACAAGGATCAGCGGGAAGTGGAAATGTAACGCTTACCGTATTTCATCCTAACAACGCCGCGTTGAAACCACATTTTAAATGGGATTATGAATACCAATCGGCGGGAGAAGAGTTCGTTGGAGCAAATGGAGGCGGGACACGCTATGCCGCACAAGATACCGACCATATCAGATTTTTATTCGCAAGCGGAAATATATCTTGTAATTGGGCCTTGTACGCACTCACATAATTCATAACACATTTGGCGGATGAAACTCAGATGATCTTTAACCGACTAACCGAAAAACTCACCCTTTCTCCACGATGCATCGTCCCGTTGATTGCTGTTCAATGGGGATGCGGGAAAGGCGCACCCGACTTTACCCATCTCACTGTCTCGTTGGGAAAAAAAAGGACAGTATCGTTATATTATAATGGCGTTTTCTTCTTACGTCTGATGCTGCCGTTCTACATCGGAATTATGATTCGCTGGTCAGGCTCCACCGTGAAGAAATCGTTCTTGCAAACACACATCGGCTGGCGATTGAGCGGAGTCCCGGCCATCACTTTCAGGGTTCAATCCGACAAGTCTGGTTTTGAGAGCAATAAAGGACCGGAATTCGACAATCACGATCAGGCCAAGGGTTTTTCTTGTGGAACAAAATAAGGAGTAAATTAAATGGCAACTGACAAACTATCTTCTGTACAGGAATTCAACAACCCCCATCAGGCCAAAGTGTGGGCTTGTGAAATCAAATAAGGAGTGAATATGTCCAACAGTTTTGGATCACAAGGTACAGTACAAGTCTTTACGGAAGATAGCATTTCTGGAACTTTAGTCCCTAATAAAAGCCTCTCCGGCGCGGAGCTGGTCATTCACGGGATTGCTGGGGAAGGGCACACTCGGCGACTCAACGCTTTAAATACAACGTATGCTCGCGCAACAAATGGAGCGGATTTCACCGCTGTTGGGGGGGTCAAAGAAATCTATGTCACAGTAATGCCGTCGGCGGCTGGCGTGGCGGGGGATTTGTCAAAAGAGGCGATTCTGACGTAT
>Ga0209342_10008572_pt1 | contig 10250 bp, 9 predicted proteins | sample RifCSP16_2_FD_184023 | JGI IMG/M metagenome (GOLD analysis project Ga0209342, IMG submission 184023) | Soil microbial communities from Rifle, Colorado - Rifle CSP2_sed 16_2 (SPAdes) (version 2) | ecosystem: Environmental > Terrestrial > Deep subsurface > Rock core/Sediment | place: Rifle... | reverse complement strand
GCTCATTGAGCTTTTTCTTGGCGTTTTCTATTGCCGTTTTGAGGTCCTTTTCTGGCTCCAGGGAGATTCTGCCATGACCCGGATATATCTCCCGGATATTCATAGCTCGAAGGCGCTCCAACGAGTCTACATAATCTCCAACACTGCCTGACTCCAGGATCATAGAAAGTATCCCACCAGCAAAGACGGTATCACCAGTAAACAACATGCCCTGGTAAGGTTCATAGATACAGATACATCCCGAAGTATGGCCTGGGGTATGGATTATCACCAGTTTATAATTACCTAAGTCAATCAGATTCTGGTTATCTAACCACAAGTCAACCTTAAAATTCATGGCACTCTCCAGCCCGAAGCGATGGGCATGCAGGACATACTCATCCTGGAGCTCGATCTTGGTAGCCGCTAAACGGTGGGCAGCCAGGATACTCTTCTCAGCAAAAAAGCGGTTAGAGCCAAGATGGTCTAAATGCTCGTGGGTATTTACTACTATATGTACTTCGTCAGCTCTCAGCCCCAATTGCTTCAAGCTATACTCCAGATGGGGGTAGTATGCCTCCATACCAGAATCAATCAAGAGGTTCTTATGCATCCCTTTAAATAGATAGATATGACTCCCGGGTTTATAGGAACGTATCTGGTAAATATTGGGTTTTAACGGGGTTATGTTCTTAGGCAGGCCAGTAGTCACTACTCTTTCGTAAGGGGAGAGGACCTCTAGCGAGATGGCATTTACCGGACAGCTCCTGACACAGGATAGGTCCTGGAAGCATTCCTTTAGGTTCTCTGCCACTACCTCTGCCTTTCCCTCTTCCAGCCGATATATACCAATAGGGCACATATTGAAACACATGCCACACCCTATGCATATATCCTTATCCAGCGAAATTTTAACTGACATATCCTACTTATAGCAAATTCAATTTTTTATAGCAATAGCGTATTTGTCTATAAGATAAGTCATTACCTTCCAGCACCTCATTTGACAGGCTTCCCTTTCGTCTGCTATGCTCAAAGTAGCTCTTTTGGAGAGCTAAACAAAGGTCAAATTTTATGAAGGCAGTTTTTCAAAAACTTAAAACCCATATTAAAGGAGGATTAGGCATGGTTGATGTGATTGATGTCCATGATTTACCAGAAGAACAAGTAAGCCTTATTCAAGAATTTGTGGAGTTTTTAAGAAGGAAACTAAAACCCAAACAGCTTATCAAAGAAGAGGAAGAAAAAGATAAGGAGTGGGGCAAATTAGCCATGACTAGTTTTGCTAAGGATTGGGAAAACGAAAAAGATGCAATCTACGATAACTGGAAGGAGCTCTATCATGTATCAGAGAGGTGATGTTGTTTTAATTCCCTTCCCTTTTACTGATCTTACTACCATTAAAACCCGACCAGCGGTAGTTGTTAGTGTTGATGAATTTGAAAAAGAAACTGGAGACCTGACAGTAGCCATGATTACCTCTGTATTACACACTACTCCTTATGACTATGAACTTAAAGATTGGCAAGCAGCTAATTTATTTTCGCCTTCCTGGGTTAGAGCAAAGCTAGTTACTCTTGATCCAAAACTAGTTCGCTATAGACCCGGTAGATTAACTGACTCGGATTTGGCTGAAGTAGATAAAAGAATGAAGTTAGCCCTGGGACTATAATAAAAAAACCAATCAAACACAAAAACCAGTCATCGCCATACTGCCGTTGATTGAGGATAAGTTCGGCTACCCCCATCTATCTCCCTTAGGCTTCCGCTATCGCCCAGCCCTTTCCCTCTCTCATCCCAAGGAGGGAAAGTATTTATGCCGAATAGTTTTATAATTTGTGAACAAGTTAAATATCTACGTAAGGTAGGGTATTATAATGTGAGGTTTGGTAAAGTGATCTCGACAAGAAGATTCAATAACTCCATAGCAACCTCCGGGTTTAAATCAAATAATACTTCAACGTTTGATGCCCCGGTTTTTAGCAATTTGCGACCATTTTTTTACTATTGAGGGAAGTCGTTCAATTACTTCATATCCAAATAAAACCTCGTTAATATAGCCCATATGGAGCATATCAATAATTCGACAGAGGGGAGCGATCAAAAATCTCCCCCCTCTGATAAATGTTTTTACAAAATGTAGGGGCGAACCTATGTGTTCGCCCGAAAAACAGGACAGACACGCAGGTCTGCCCCTACTTTTCTGCCTCTTCTGCTAAAGCGGCGGAATCGGTGTTCTTTCTCTGGATATTATCTCCTAATTGCACAAGGATTTTGTCTATGATCTGGTTAACAGACTTAGCGGCTTCACTTTCGGCGAAGGCATGGACAAAGGGTGTCCCATTATCAGATGCCCTGGCCAGACGGGCATCTAAGGGGATTTTACCCAGGAAGGGGACATCAATCTCTTCAGCCAGGATCTCTCCCCCCCCTTTCTGGAATATATATTCTATGCCGCCACATTCTTCACATACGTAACCACTCATATTCTCTATGATCCCCAGGATTCTGATACCGGCCTTTTTAGCCAGCATAGCCGCCTTATATGCTACCCCCTGGGAGACCTGAGAAGGTATGGTGACAATAACCACCCCAGCAGCATCAGGTAGGAATTGGAGGGTATTTGTAGTATCAGAGCTAGTCCCGGGTGGTAAGTCGATCAGCAAGAAATCTCGCTCCCCAAATACCGTATGGGATAAGAATTCCTCGGTTGCATTTCTCCTCATCTCGTGGAACCAGGTCAGTACCTCTTCCGATTTGATGAGATTGGCCATAGATAATATCTGGATCCCCATAGGTCCAGGGATCGGCAGTAACCCATCAGGGGATATCTGCATCTGTATGCCCATGGTTCCCAGCATCTTGGGGATGCAGGGGCCGTCGAAGTCCTGGTCCAATATAGTAACCTTAAAGTCCCGCATAGCCAGGCCCATCCCTAGATTGGCCGTAGTAATGCTCTTTCCTACACCACCTTTCCCGCCGGCCACAGGGATCTTATATTTTACCTGCGATAAAGCCGCCTTGGCCTGCTGCATCCTTCGGCGTTCGTAGATCTTAAACCTCTTGGGATCATCACAATCAAAGAATTTTTCACAAGATTCGCACCACCTGCCACAATTGAAATCTACATTTATCTCTAAGATATCTCTCTCTACCGCACTTTCTTTCTTTTCCCTCATAATAACTCCTCCATTTTTACTTCTTCTTCCATGAAGCCCGTTCTTTTCCCTCTTCCCATACCCTTTTCATATCCTGAGGATAACCCCACTCCTGCCATTTATTACATATCTTCTCTATGGTCCTTTCTGCGTACATATCCCAAAAAGTTCCCCTGACAGGAATATCTCTAGTTGGGGACCAGTCTAAGGGCCAGGTACAATCGAAGACCACTTTGGTAGTCCTTCCCAGGAGCCTATCCTCATAGCTAAGGTGGGGTAGGAGAGGTGTTGCCGGCTGATTATCGTAATAAGTTATCCCTTTTTTAGGATGGCACTTGGTAGCAAAGGCATGCAGAACTTGCTTGATATCGAATACATCTATATCCTCATCGCAGACGAAGAGCTGCTGAAGATTCATACCGGTATTTTTGGTACCGAATAAAAGGGTAGCTATTCTATTAGCCACATTGCTATGGGGTTTTCCCACAGAGACTATGGCAGCATGAGAGACCATCTGGGGGGGTATGCTTATATCTACCACCGGGATACCATTAATCTCCATGGTGGTAAGCATATCCGACCTGGCCAGGACCGCAGCCATCATATCTGAATCATCTGTGGGGACACCCAGGCACGCAACACAATTGATGGGGTTATTTCTAAAGGTTATAGCAGTGACGCGATAGGCTACCCGGGGCATCCGTGGTGAAGTCCTATAGCCCGTATATTCTCCCACGGGTCCTTCATAGAGCCGGAGGACATCCGGATCTACCACCCCTTCAATGATAATCTCCGCATTAGCCGGGACGTATAATGGCTGTGAGACGCATTTAACCAGCTCAACGGGCTCCAGCCGCAGACCACCCGCCCAGTCTACCTCGCTCTTTCCCCGGCCATAAGGGGCAGCCGATACTATTGTGGTAAGGGGTTCAGTCCCTATGACAGCCGCCCAGGGCATGGGTTTCTTATTGGGAAGATACTTTCCATAAAACATAATACCTATATCTTCTTGCGGCAATAAAAGCCCCCCCAAAGTCGTCTCATTGTGGACCATAAGGTGGCACATGCCCCAATTAATCCAATCCGTATCGTAATCAGGAGTTGCTATGAACTGCCAGCTACCCAGGTAGCGGCCCCCATCACCCTCATGGATATAAGGGGCACAGAGCTCCAAAAGGTTGATATCATCACCAGTAATGACATTCTCCTGGCAGGGAGCCTTATCTACAATTAGGGACTTTATAGGGTGTTTAGACCTCCTATGATATAGGTTCAATATTTCCGAAGGATGGAGGTCGGGGTCCAGGCCTATGGCAATAGCTGCCCGCCGGTAATTAGAGAATAGAGCCCCGGCTAAGCTACAGCCCGGGTAGTCCTTTATATTTTCCATGATAGGTGCTGGTGATCCTAGCTGATTAGCTAGCCTAACAATAGCTGAGGCCCCCAGGTCCCAGTCTATCTCCTCTTTTATCCTGATTGCCTCGCCGGAATCTACTAATGATGAAATATATCCTCTTATATCTCTAAAGGCCATTCTCTATTCACCTCCTTTGGATTAGGTTAATACACCGGTCGTATGAGCAACCCACTGCAGATCTTTACTCATCTCCAGTATTTCTATGGACCAATTTCCCGGAAATAGTAGACCCCGCTGGGATCGTACCAATAATATATCCTTATATTTCTTAGGCTCCTGACTTATCTTGGCCTTTACCATCCGGAAACAATACTTCATGCGCCGATTTTCTGGCGCCAATAATCTAATAGAGAAAGTTACCTCCTTATCTTGTTCCCCCAATAGCTTGTCCCGGCTATCGTCAAGGATTATGGTGTCATAGACCTCTCTACCTTCCTTCTTTTTTATCTCATAGGGATCCTCGCCCCAGCTAAAACCCTTATGGACTGCTAAACGCCTGTTTGGTCTCTCATGCATTATGACTCCCTCCCTTTCTTCCAGTAATTAACTTGACAATGAATTTTCTTTTTGGACGCCGATGAGCGCAGATTTAGCCGATTTTAGGATAAAAAGTAAGCAGACAACTGGTTACGGCTTACTGCTCCCTATTTTCACTTTAATTTTATCTGTGTGAATCTGCGGGGCTCCGCGTCCTATAAAATTTAACTTAGGGTATATTATTCCCAGGAAACCAGCTTTTTGCCGGTTTCCCAAACCTTCTTCATATCTTCTTTGTAACCCAGCCTCTGCCATTGATGGCATACCCCTTCTATAACCCGCTCCGAGTATATATCCCAGAAGGAAGACCTAACGGGGATATCCCTGGTGGGAGACCAATCCAGGGGCCAGGTGCAGTCATAGACATTCCTGGCCGACTTCCCCCAGATCCTCTCCTCCATACTCAGATAAGGGGTCAAGGGCATGCCGACCTGATTATCATAAAAGGTCGTTCCTCTCCGGGGATGCCATTTGGTAGCCAATACATGCAGGACTTGGTCTAGGTCATAAACATCAACATCCTCATCACATACAATGACATCACGGATAGCCATGCCGGTATTTTTTGTCCCGAAGAGCAGACTGGCTATAAGATTAGCCAGGTTGGATTGGGGCTTCTTAATGGATACCACCACAGTATGGCCCACCATTTCCGGGGGGACATGGAGCCCTAGCACCGGAATAGCATTGTCTTCCAGGACATTTAACATATCAGAGCGGCAGAGGATAGCGAAGGCCATATGGGAATCATCTACCGGTACTCCTAGAGGCGAGTGGGTATGGATCGGGTTATTCCTGTAGGTTATAGCTGTCACGTGGAAGGCGGTTCTGGGTGCCCGTGGAGATGTTCTATAACCGCTGTATTCACCCCAAGGTCCTTCATAAGCCCTATCCTCCAGCGTGGGGTTAACATACCCCTCGATGATAAACTCGGCATTAGCAGGGACATAAAGGGGTTGAGTGACACACTTTACTAGCTCTACTGGCTCAAGCCTCAATCCCCCGGCCCAATCTACCTCGCTGCGGCCTATACCATAAGGTGCCGCCGAGACAATAGTCGTTATCGGCTCTGTCCCTATAACAGTGGCCCAGGGCATCGGTTTTTTATTGGGCAGGTATTTAGTATAAAACTGGTACCCTATATCTTGCATGGGCATTACCAGTCCGCCCAATATCCTTTCATTTTGGATCATCTGGCGGTACATCCCCCAGTTTATCCAATCGGTATCGTAATCTGGTGTAGCAATGAATTGCCAGGTAGCAATATAGCGGCCAGCATCACCATCATGGGGCATGGGTGACACAATATCAAATAAGTTTACCTCGTCCCCGGTTATAACATTCTCCTGACAGGCGCCACGATTTACTATTATAGGCTTTATAGGATGCTTAATCCTTTGATGGTAAGCATCCAGGACCGTTGCCCGGTCGGAATCGGGGTCTAACCCAATAGCAATAGCTGCTTTACGGTAATTAGAAAAATATCCCCCCATCATCCTCTGGCCAGGATAGTCCTTAATATTCTCCATGAGGGGTGCCGGCGCATTGAGTTGACATGCCAGCCGGATAATGCCCCCGGCCTCCATATCCCAATCTACCTCGTCCTTTATCCTTATTAGTTCTCCATGTCTTTCTAAAGCATCTAAAAAATCCCTTAAATCTCTATAAGCCATCTTTACACCCCCTTCCTAATAACCAGCGCCATTGACTCCTATGCTTTCCAGTACCTTATCAGTAATGATTTTTGTGGCCTTCATCAGCAGTTTTACTCAAAGAACCATCCAAAGGAATTTTGCCTAAAAAAGGTGCTTCTAACTGCCTGGCAAGGCTCTCACCTCCTCCACTAGCCAGGATATCATTCTTATGGCCACAAAATCGGCAAATATGGCCACTCATATTTTCCACCACCCCCAGGATCCTGACATTAGCCTTCTTGCAAAGGAGAGCGGCCTTAAGGGCAATCCCTTGAGAAACTACTGAGGGGATAGTAACCACTAAAGCACCATCTATGTCGGGTATGAATTCCATCGTATTTACCGAGTCAGCACTAGTTCCTGGGGGCAGGTCAATGATGAGAAAATCTCGTTCCCCATAATCTACATGGGACAAGAATTCCTCCGTGGCACCCCGCCTTAGATCGGTATACCAGGTGATGACCTGGCCTTTCTCCACCACATTCCCCATAGAGATTATCTGTATCCCCAGTGGACCTTCCACCGGTATGACCCCCTTATTGCCGATCTTAAGCCTTTCCCCCACAGTGCCCAACATCTTCGGCACACAGGAACCATCAAAATCAGAATCTAATATACTTACCCTGTATCCCCTTAAGGCCAGGTCCATAGAGAAATTAACTGAAACGGTTGTTTTTCCCACCCCACCTTTGCCACCAACAATGGCGATCTTGTGCTTTATCCTTTTCATCTTTTCCTTAACCAGGCCCATACGGCCGGCATTATATATCTCCCATTTTCTGGGGCTGCGGCAATCGAAGAATCTCTCGCATTTGTCACACATGATGCCCCCAAATTCATTCACCGGGCAAGAGAAATCCACATTAAATCTTTCCACCGTTAGAGTAATTTTGTTAGATTCCTTCTCCATAGGTTATCTTTCCTCCTCTTCATCAATCAGCGCAGAAAGCACACCTCTTACACCCTGGCGTTTTCTGCCATCGGTAAGTGAATAGTTACCACAAAGAATAGCCACACCCTATTAATAAGGGAGTGTTATCATTGGTAATAGAGAACTTAGCACTTCATATGAAGGCTCTTTATGGACAAGGATTGCTTTATACCCCATAGCCGACGCCACTATCCATGATTGCGCCGTGGTGAGCCCCAAGCTAGCCTTTATATCCCCGGCCTTTATTGTTATCCTCTCATCTATACCCACTATCTCTACCGGTAGCACCTTCATATAGAGGTAAAAATCTCGTGCACTTTCTTCGTTTCCTTCCTTCAAGATAGAATGATAACCCTCCATGATACTCATAAAAGATGCTAAAACCCTGGCCCTGTTTATATAAGCCTCTCTCAAGATCTTTTCTACCTCATCAGCCCCTTTTTCATTCTCTATGAAGGTCATTAACGCCGTTGTATCCAAAAGATATAATCTTTCCCTATCTGAATTATCCCTTGCCTTTCCTTTCAATACCTCTCTCTCCTTCCCGCCCTTCAGATAAGGATTTAGAAAGACCGCGTCCCTTATACATACCCCGCACCATAGCGATAGGATCTTCCGGTACAGGAACTACTATCATTACCTTTCCGCCATCTATCCACTCCAGTTGGGATTTGGAGGTGATGTTAAATTTCTTGCGCATCTCTGTGGGTATAACGGTCTGGAATCTGGCTGATACCTTGGTTTTCACCGGACACCCCTTTGCTTTATCGGTTTTCCAATATTAATAGTTGTATACGTTATTTTGCTATTATACAAAGCAAAAATAAATATTGCAAGACAAATTAATTTTTTATTTTGTCTTGAAGGTAAATATACCATCCCAGTCTGTGGGGGGTGGGGATTGGATAAGCTGGTCACAACGGGATAAATAGAGTTGAGAGGGGTGGTCCTGGGGGTTTAATTGGAGGGCTTTTTGAAAGAGGGCGATAGCTTCAAGCCAGTTTTTTTGCCGGTAATAGGCCAGGGCCTTATGAAAGAGAGTTACCAATTCCTGGTCTTTATCAGGAGCGTCTAGCCGGTTTAGTGCTTCATATATCCTTACTGGTTTATCTTTCCCTTTTACCCTTACCAGGTCTAACTCACGGCAGAGGATCTGGTCTTTAATATTTTCATAGGTAAATTCGCTAATGATAATATTAGTCCCGTATTCTTTATTTAAACCTTCCAGGCGGGAACCCAGATTGACATTATCTCCTAAGACGGTATAATCAAACCGGCTCTCTGAGCCCATGTTTCCTACTACCATCCAGCCGGTATTAATTCCTATCCCGGCTGCTAATTTAGGGGTACCGGGTGTTTGCTCTTCTTTCTGCATTTCATATAATTCCTGAGTCATATCTAAAGCGGCCAGACAGGCCCTTAAGGCATGGTCTTGCTGGGGTAACGGGGCGCCAAAGATAGCCATAATGGCATCACCCATATATTTATCTACCAGGCCTTCGTGGCGGAAGACAAGATTGGTCATCCGGGTCAGATATTGATTGAGAAAGTGCACCAGGGCTTCAGGCTCCATCTGTTCAGAGATAGTAGTAAAACCGCGGATATCAGAGAATAATACGGTAAGTTCTTTCTTTTCCCCACCTAAGCGCAGTTGCTCGGGGTTCTTCAACATCTCGCTTACCACCGAAGGGGCTACATAATACTGGAAGGCCCCCCGGATCTTCCTCTTCTCCCGCTCCTCAGTCATATAGTTAAAGGCTGTTATCCCCAGATAGACCAAGACTATATTTAAGCCAGGATAGACAATGCCCAACCACTGGTTGAACCGCTGGAAGAAATACCGGTCAATAAAGAAATAGGCCAGGAACACCAGGACAACAAATAAGAAGCCCCAGGTTGCCCTTATCCTCCCCAGTGTAAGGGAAAGTATCAAGCCGGTTAAGATAATGGCTATGATATTAAGGATCGCAGTCCAGTTAGGCCGGGTAAGGTAGTCCTGGTGGAGTAAATTATCAATGATATTGGCATGGATTTCTAAGCCCGGGAAGACACTGCTGAACGGCATGACTCGTAAATCATAAATACCCACCGCAGTAGCACCAATGAGGGCGATCTTATCTTTAAATAAGGTGGGCGAGAGCCGTCCTTTGAGTAGGTCAGAGAACGAATAATGCGGAAAGGTCTTGGCCTGGCCCCGATAATTAATCAGTAACCGGCCCTGTTCATTGGTAAGGAGGCGATGCTGGCCCAGGCGGATCTCCTCTACGCCAAAGTCTGCTACCTGGACCGATAAAGTTTCTTCTTCCAGATATTTTTTCACTATTTCTACGGTAAAAGGAGAATAGAGTTGGTCATGGTATTTAACTACCAGGGGAATGGAGCGGATAGAACCGTCCTGATCCGGAAAGATATTAAAAAAGCCAGAACCACTTACTGCAGCCGCTAATGAGGGTAGGGGACTCTCGACGGCAAAGGCCTTTACCAGTGGGAAGTCTTTGGCTCTACGGGATTTGAAGCGTGTAAGGGAATAGCCG
>Ga0209342_10008571_pt1 | contig 10251 bp, 9 predicted proteins | sample RifCSP16_2_FD_184023 | JGI IMG/M metagenome (GOLD analysis project Ga0209342, IMG submission 184023) | Soil microbial communities from Rifle, Colorado - Rifle CSP2_sed 16_2 (SPAdes) (version 2) | ecosystem: Environmental > Terrestrial > Deep subsurface > Rock core/Sediment | place: Rifle... | reverse complement strand
ACCGAGGAAGTCTGGGGCTCGACGCTCTCAAGCTCTGGAACGCACCTGGGAAAAGGCTGCGGGTGCGACGAGATGGCGTCGGATGTGCTGGATGCCTGGCTCGACGGCGCGGGAGCGGTGAAGGCGACGTTCGTCTATGGCCTCCACGTGAACGTGCCGGAGTACATGAGCACTTCGTCCGGCACGTACCGCTTCGTCCACGACCACCTCGGGTCGCCGAGACTGGTGGTGGACACGACGAGCGGCGCCGTCGTGCAGCGGATGTACTACGACTCGTTCGGGCAGGTCTTGAACGACTCGGCGCCGGGGTTCCAGCCGTTCGGGTTCGCGGGTGGGCTGTGGGACCGGGACACCGCGCTGGTGAGGTTCGGAGCCAGGGACTACGACCCCTCGGTTGGCAGGTGGACGAACAAGGACCCCGCCGGCTTCAACGGCGGCGATCCCAACCTGTATGCCTATGTTTTCAACGATCCCGTCAACTGGATCGACCCGACGGGTTTGGATGGCCAGCAGGCGCCTGATGACGACGCGAAGCTCAAGGAACTCGAACGCAAGCTGAACGCCAGAGACGAGAATATCAAGCGGTTGGCAGGTGAAGTCTGCCAGAACCAGCCGCCTGGTCCAGTACCACCGAGGGGCCCATGGGGTGTTCCACTATGGGCGTACAAGGCCATCAAGTTCATAATGCCGTTCATTGACGCGGCGGATCGAGCCGGCGACTACAACGGGAGTGGCTCCCCGTCACCACCGCAGCCCCCAACGCCGCAACCTCCGGTTCCACAGTCTCCGCAGCCGGGGTCAGGCAACTAGCAGATGGGCTCCCTGCGCAGCTCGGAGTGCCTTCGGTGTCGAACCGAGCTCGTGCCGGTGAGCACGGGCTCGGTGGTGCTGCGAGCATGCGAGAAGTGCCTCGGCATCTGGGCAGACGCCGGGAGCTTCCAGCGGATCTGCGTCAGCAAGCAGCCGACCGAGCTGCCGGCGGGCGCTTCTCCCCTACGACGGCGACACGGCCAGAATGAGCCAGTGCGCTACTGGCCGTGCCCCGCCTGCGGCGACCTCATGAACCGCGTGAACTTCGCCGACACCTCGGGAATCATCCTGGACGTGTGTAGGGCTCACGGGGTATGGCTGGAACACGAGGAATTGGAGCAGGTTCGGCAGTTCATCCAGCGAGGTGGGGCTGGCCGCGCACGTCACCCGAGCCCACCTGTCGTGAGGAACGTCGAGTCTTGGCCCACCCCTTGCCCGCCCATCGCGTTCGGCCCTGGAGAGGTGGCCGACCTAATCGTGCTTGTCACGGACGTCCTTCGGCTCTTGCATTGAGATCAACAAGCACCCCTATGTCCGCTCCTGCGCCCAGAGTTCACTGATGAGGCTTCGACAAATAGTGCTAAGTAGCGCAGGGGGTTGCCTGCTCTTGGCGGTTGGGGTGGTGTCGGCTGCTCATGCGTCGCCACTGGAGAAGGAAGAGCCCAACCTCGACGCCCAGCTGGGCGGGCTCACCGCCCTCCTCCCCATAGTGGATGCCCGACGTGCCGGAATGGCTGCAATCAAGGTCCACGAGGCGGCCATCCAGGACGAGGTCCGGAAGACCCTGCGCTCCTCGACCGTGCGTGTGATCAGCGAGGAAGATGCGCTCAAGTCGATGAAGGGAGTCGCGGTTCTGCACGTCTCTGTGAACGCGCTCGTGGACGACAAGACCCAGGTGGCTGCCATCAAGGTCGACGTGGAATGCCTGCGGCCGGCGGTAGTCGACCGCCGCAAGTACACACCGACCGTCATCGTCTGGAGAACCGGCGGTATCGGGCTGTATCCCGTGAAGGAGGCAGAGCAGGGAATGCTGAAGGCTGTGGACGACTACGTGGGCGCGTTCGTCGCGAAGCTGCAAGCAGCATCGAGCGGTGCTTCTCGTTCACAGCCCGGCCACCCTTCAGGTCGCTGACGCTGGATTACCACCTGGATCGCGTCTCAGAAGTCTACTACTGGCACACCCCCGGCTCGCTGGCCGGATTCCGGGAGCTTGGACCCCTCGTCACGCTGCATCTTTCCGACACGCCCTGGCCGCCCTCGCGACCGTGGCAAGCGGCACCTCGTCGGCGGTGGCTCGCGCCGGGCTGGATACTCTTCACGGAAGAATGATCCAGGGAGCGGGGCGGCTCACGCCTTGGAGAGGAAGGCGTCGAGGGTGCGGAGGAGGGCCTCGCGGTCGCGCTTGGAGAGCCTGTCGACGTCCTGGAGGCGGCGCAGGAGGCGGCGGTCGCGCGGCGCGCGGGCCGGCGGTGTCTCCTCGAGGCCGAGGATCTCGTCGGTGGAGACCTTGAGGATCCGAGCGAGCTTCACGAGCAACTCGCCGTGGAGGCGTAGCTCGCCGCGCTCGTAGTCGGAGACGTTGGGCTGGGAGACGCCGAGCAGCTCGGCCATCTCGATCTGTGTGATGCCGCGCTCCTTGCGCAGGCGCGCGAGGCGCTCGCCGATGGCGCGAGAGCCGTCCTCGGTCACCAGTCCTCTCTTCGTACCCAAGGCGGACTCCTCCCCGATGTCCGCCGGATTGTAGGGGGCGATCTCCGCTGGCCTGGTTTCTGTCATGTCGAATCCCTGTTGATCAGTATAGGAGTTTCCTATAGTCTCGGTCCACCTTCGCGACGACCTCCGGAACGGGTCGGGAACCGCGCGAAGGGGCTTGACAGGTTTTCGAGGGAGGCCCGATGGCGCGCATCCCGCAGGACGAGGTGGAGCGGCTAAAGAGGGAGGTCTCGGTCGAGCGGCTGGCCGAGGCAGCCGGGGTCGAGCTCGCGCGCCACGGTGCGAACCTCATCGGCCGCTGCCCGTTCCACGAGGACAAGACGCCTTCGCTGGTGGTGACGCCCTCGAAGAACCTGTGGCACTGCCTCGGGGCCTGCCAGCAGGGCGGCTCGGTCATCGACTGGGTGATGAAGGCGGAGGGCGTCTCGTTCCGGCACGCGGTGGAGCTGCTCCGGGCGGACCTGCCCGTGGGCGCGCCCAAGGCGGTGAAGCAGTCGACCGTGAAGAAGCTCGCCCCGCCGGTGGCTCCGGACGCGGACGACCGGGCCGCGCTCCTGCAGGTGGTGGACTACTATCACGAGCAGTTGAAGCAGAGCCCGGAGGCGCTCGGGTACCTCGAGAAGCGCGGGCTCCGGTCGAGCGAGATGGTGGAGCGCTTCCGGCTGGGCTTCGCGAACCGGACGCTGGGCTATCGGCTCCCGGACAAGAACCGCAAGGCGGGCGAGGAGCTGCGGGGCCGGCTGACGAGGCTTGGCCTCTTGCGCGAGAGCGGGCACGAGCACTTCGCCGGCTCGCTGGTGATCCCGATCTTCGGCGAGCAAGGCGAGGTGCTGGGGCTGTACGGGCGGAAGGTGACTCCCAAGCTGCGGCCTGGCACACCGCTCCACCTGTACTTGCCCGGCCCGCACCGCGGGGTGTGGAACTGGCAGGCGCTCCGGGCGTCGAAGACGGTCATCCTGTGCGAGGCGCTCATCGACGCGCTCACGTTCTGGTGCGCGGGGTACCGGTACGTCACGGCGAGCTATGGCGTCGAGGGCTTCACGAAGGATCACCTCGAAGCCTTCGAGCGCCACGGCACGAAGACGGTGCTCATCGCCTACGACCGAGACGACGCCGGCGACAAGGCGGCGGAGGCGCTCGCGCCGCAGCTCCAGGCAGCGGGGATCGACTGCTACCGGGTGGTCTTCCCGAGGGGGATGGATGCGAACGAGTACGCGGAGAAGGTGAAGCCGGCGGAGAAGAGCCTGGGTCTCGTCCTCCGCCAGGCGACATGGATGGGCCAGGGGAAGAAGGCGCTCGAGGAAGAGCTGATGGTGGAGCGGTGCGCCACGGCGGCGGCGCCGAAGCCTGCGCCGCCCGTCGAGGCCGAGCCCGAGGAGATCGCCGAGCCCACCCCCTCCTCCTCTTTAGCTGCCGAGGCCGCGGCCAGTGCAGCGGCCGTGACGGCGAGCACGGAGCCACTGCCGGCAGCGAAGCCGCAAGCGGAGCCGCCGGCGACGCCCGAGGCAGCGGCGATGGAGGTGACCGCGTCACCGGTGCCACCGGCGCCGAGGGCGGCGGAGATCCTGGCCGAGGTGAGTGAGGAGGAGGTGGTCTTTCGGCTCGGCGATCGGCGGTACCGGGTGCGTGGGCTCGCGAAGAACATGAGCTATGACGCGCTGCGGGTGAACCTGCTCGCCTCGAAGGAGGACGCCGCGGCCGCGCTCTCGGGCGGCGGCTTCCACGTCGACACGGTGGACCTCTACTCGGCCCGGCAGCGCGCGGCCTTCGTGAAGCAGGCGGCGCTGGAGCTCGGGGTGACGGAGGAGGTCATCCGCAAGGACCTGGGGAAGGTCCTCTCGAAGCTCGAGGCGCTCCAGGAGGAGCAGCTCCGGAAGGCGCTCGAGCCGAAGGAGAAGGCGGTCGCCATCGGTGACGCGGAGCGGGCGGCGGCGCTGGATCTCCTCCGGGACCCGCGGCTCGTGGAGCGCATCCTCCAGGACTTCGAGCGGTGCGGGGTCATCGGCGAGGAGGTGAACAAGCTCGTCGGGTATCTCGCCGCCACGAGCCGGAAACTCGAGGAACCGCTGGCGGTGATCATCCAGTCGAGCTCGGCCGCCGGGAAGAGCTCGCTCATGGAGGCGGTGCTCTCGCTCATGCCCGAGGAGGAGCGGGTGAAGTACTCGGCGATGACGGGTCAGTCGCTCTTCTACATGGGCGAGACGGACCTGAAGCAGAAGATCCTGGCCATCGTCGAGGAGGAGGGGGCGAGCCGGGCGAGCTACGCCTTGAAGCTGCTGCAGAGCGAGGGCGAGCTCTCGATCGCGTCGACGGGGAAGGACCCGACGACGGGGAAGCTCGTCACGCACGAGTACCGGGTGGAGGGCCCGGTGATGATCTTCCTCACCACGACGGCCATCGAGCTCGACGAGGAGCTCCTGAACCGCTGCCTCGTGCTGACCGTGGACGAGGACCGGGAGCAGACGAAGGCGATCCACCGGCTGCAGCGGGAGCGGCAGACGCTGGAGGGGCTCCTCGCCCGGCGCGACCGCGAGGCCATCGTCGCCTTGCACCGGAACGCGCAGCGGCTGCTGCGGCCTCTCCTCATCGCGAACCCCTACGCCCGGGAGCTGACCTTCCTCGACGATCGGACGAGGACGCGGCGCGACCACGTGAAGTACTTGACCCTCATCCGGACGATCGCGCTCCTGCACCAGCACCAGCGGCCCGTGAAGACGGTGAGCCACCACGGGCAGCCGGTGGAGTACGTGGAGGTGACGCTCGACGACCTCGCGCTCGCGAACCTCCTCGCGGACCAGGTCCTCGGGCGGAGCCTCGACGAGCTGCCGCCGCAGACGCGGCGGGTGCTCCTCCTCCTCGACGAGATGGTGGCCGAGGCGTGTGTGAGCCAGGGCATGGAGCGGAGCGCGTACCGCTTCACGAAGCGGGCGCTCAGGGAACGGGTGGGACTCGGGCCAACGCAGGCAAAGCTCCACCTCGGGCGGCTGGAGGAGCTGGAGTACGTACTCGCGCACGTCGGCGGCCGGGGCCAGAGCGTCGCCTACGAGCTCGTCTACGACGGCAAGGGGAAGGACGGGGCGCCGTTCCTGACCGGCCTCATCGAGGTCGAGAAGCTCGCTGGGCAGGGGTACGACGCGGGCAGGTGGTCGGAGATTTCGAGGGGGTGGTCGGGCAGAAAGGCGGGGTGGTCGGGGGCCGGTCGGCCCGTGGTCGGGCCGGAATCGGGGGGCGGTCGGGGTGGAGAGATCGCGATCTCGATCAGCAAGGACAGGCCGAAGAGCGCGACCGCGGCCCCGACCCTTCGAAACGCACATCTGGGGAACGGAGCAGCGCGGCCATCGTCGTACGCACAGACGTCGCACACGAACGGCGCGCTTGCGGCGAGGTGCGAGCCATGAAGATCGCGCCCACCTGCTCGCGCTGCCTCCACCCGGCCCTCTACCACGAGTACGACCCGCTCGCCTGCGCGCACTGCGCCCTCTCGCCGCTCGCGCACGCCCACGGTATCGGCTGCTCGACCTACACGCTGCGGGAAGGCCCCGCGTACGGGGCCCGCTGCAACGCCCCCGGCTGCGACTGCGGCGGCGGGTACTGCCCGCAGGAGGAGGCGGCTTGATGGCGAGGAAGCGGCAGCCGCCGCCCTCCCCGCTGGCGCTCATGCAGGGCGCGGCGCCGGGCACGATGCGAGCGCACATGGGGGCGTACCTGGAATCGATGCAGGTGAAGGGCTACACCGAGCAGTCGGTCGAGAGCCGCGGCCCGGTGCTCCACTACTTCGCGCTGTGGTGCGAGGAACGCGGCATCACGAGGGCGCAGGAGGTGACACGCCCCATCCTCCAGCGCTACCAGCGCTGGCTCTTCTACTACCGCAAGAAGAACGGCCAGCCGCTCGGGATGAAGACGCAGCACACGCGCATCAACGATGTGGCGCTCTTCTTCCGCTGGCTCACCCGGCAGAACCACCTCCTCTACAACCCGGCCTCGGAGCTCGAGCTGCCGCGCAAGGAGAAGCGGCTCCCGAAGGCCATCCTCTCCGTGGAGGAGGTGGAGAAGGTCCTCGCGAGGCCCGATCTCGCGGACCCGCTCGGCGTCCGGGACCGGGCGATCATGGAGGTCCTCTACTCGATGGGGATGCGGCGGAAGGAGCTCGTGGGCCTCACCGTCTTCGACCTCGACCACGCCCGGCAGACGGTGATGATCCGGCTCGGCAAGGGGAAGAAGGACCGGCTCATCCCCATCGGCGAGCGGGCGCTCCTGTGGCTCGAGAAGTACGTGACCGAGGTGCGGCCCAAGCTCGTGGTGGAGCCGGACGAGGGCGTCGTCTTCCTCTCCGGCGAGGGCGAGCCGCTCGACCGCCGGTACCTCTCCCACCTCGTGAGCAGCTACGTCGATGCGGCCAACATCGGCAAGGAGGGCTCCTGCCACCTCTTCCGCCACACCATGGCGACGCTCATGCTGGAGGGCGGCGCGGACACCCGCTTCATCCAGCAGATGCTGGGGCACGAGAGCCTGGAGAGCACCCAGATCTACACGCAGGTCTCGATCCGCAAGCTGCACGACACCTACCGCGCGACGCACCCGGCGGCGAAGCTCGCGAGGAGGGCCGACCGCGGTCGGGAAGACGCGGGTAGCGAGGCGGAGGTGGACCGGGCCGAGATCCTCGCCCAGCTCGATGCCGAGGCCGAGGAGGACGGCGAGGGGGCGTGACGGTGGGCCAGCCTCCCGGTCCCGCCGGCGCCGCGTCCCGCCTTCGGCAGTCGCGGAGCGTCAAACTGCGACCGGCAACGACACAGGAACGGCAAGCAGTGACCAGCAACGACCGGGAGCGACCACAACGACAAACAGTGACACTTCGTGACAGATCTCGCTAGATCCCCCTGTCCCAACCCTGTCGGCCGAGGGCGACAGGGAACGTGACAGGATTCGCGTGCGGCGAAAGGGTGAGGGTACCGGCTCCAAGGGCGCGGACTTCCCCGACCTCGCCCCGCCGCCCGGGCACAAGTCCGAGGTACCACGTTGGAGGGTTCCACCGTCCCGACCCCTCTCCCACAACGACCGGTAGAGGGGTCGGGACGGTGGAACTGGATGCTGGAAGGGCAAGGGAGGGGCGGCGGGGGCGAGGCTGGAGGAAGGAAGGCGGGAGCCGGAGGCGAGAGGGGGGGCCGAAGGGCAGTAGCAGAGGAGGGAGTCGGGTCGAGGTGTGAGGTGGAGGTATGGGGTGAGGGTGTCGGCGGAGGGAAAGATGAGTGGGGGCGTGGCCTTGGCGAACGAGGCGGTCCGTAGGCGGGCGCTTGGCGGCCTGCCGAAGGTCCGAGAGGCGCACTGCTCGAAGTCTGCGACCGGGGCCAGGGGCCTCCCTCTGGGAGCCCGTCGCGTGCCCGGGACGTCCTGGGTGCTCCTGGGCCGCTCTGACGTCCCCTGCCCCCCGTGGTCGACGTTGGCCGGGGTCCGGGCGCTTCGCTTGCTCCTCCCGCCGCGGAGCGGATAGCTTCTAGGCCATGGTGCTGGTGCTCACGATCGAGACCGAACTCGAGGAAGACGGCCGGCGCTGGATCGCCGAGGTCGAGGAGCTGCCCGGCGTGATCGTGTACGGCGACAGCCAGGCAGACGCAGTCGCCCACGCCCAGGCGCTCGCGCTGCGGGTCGTGGCCGACAAGATCGAGCACGGCGAGATGTCGGCGGAGCCCGGCCTCGCCCTGACCTTCCGTGCCGCCGCGTAGGCATCGCTTCACTTCACAGGTCCTCGGGCCGGAGCCCCGTCCGCTTCGCGATGCGCCGGAGCGCGCCCGGCCAGATCTCGACCCCGTCGTGGTAGGCCCACGTCACGTCGGGCCACCCCGGGCGCTCGAGGATCCTGTGGGATCCGCCGGTCTCGCGCTTCACGCGCCAGCCGATGCGCAAGAGCGCCGCTAGCACGCGCGCTGCCTTCGTCGCCGGCCATTCGCCCATCGCCACCTCCGGTCCCCACTGTAGCCCGGCAGCCGCGGGCGGCGGACCGCGGACCGCGTGTTACGCTCGCGACCGTGGAGGTCACTCGAGCCGGCGGCGCTGACTCTCCGACCGCTGCCCTCGCGGCCGATTACCTCTCCAAGCGTGAACTGCTCGGCGCGAAAACTCGCGTCAGGGGGATCGACCTTTCGTGTACCGAGGAAGTCTGGGGCTCGACGCTCTCAAGCTCTGGAACGCACCTGGGAAAAGGCTGCGGGTGCGACGAGATGGCGTCGGATGTGCTGGATGCCTGGCTCGACGGCACCGGGGCGGTGAAGGCGACGTTCGTCTACGGGCTGCACGTGAACGTGCCCGAGTACATGACCATGGGCGGGAGCACCTACCGCTTCATCCACGACCACCTCGGGTCGCCGAGGCTGCTGGTGGATTCTTCGAGTGGTGCCGTGGTCCAGAGGATGGATTACGACTCGTTCGGGCGGGTGCTTTCCGACACGAGTCCGGGGTTCCAGCCGTTCGGGTTCGCGGGTGGGCTCTGGGACAGGGACACGGGGTTGGTGAGGTTCGGGGCGAGGGATTACGACCCCTCGGTCGGTAGGTGGACGAACAAGGACCCGATGCGGTTTGCGGGCGGCACGACGAACTTGTACGAGTACGCGACTAACGACCCCGTCAACCGGATGGACGCGACCGGGCTCTTCGCCCCGACAATCATCATCCCGGTCTGGGCCGGGGCGGCAGCGGTGGCCGCCTATGTGTATGGGCTCTACGACGCATGGCATAACTCTGCGAACACGCCGCCGACTGGCGGAAACACTCCGTCGCCGCTGCCTTACGATCCGGCAGACCCCCAGCCATTCAATACCGGGCTAGATCCGGCGACCGGTGGGTGCTTACCGTGTCCACCGTCCGGGGCTCCGTGGGAGGAGCCCGGCAATCAACACGGTTCCACGTGCGGCTCTCACTGGCACTGGTTCCAGTGGGACCAAGCCCCGGACTGCACGTGCTACCCAAAGCGGATGTCTGGACCTTCCAGACCGTTTTAAGATGGCGGCTTCAACGAGGACGCAATGACAGACGCAGCCCAGCTGATGAGCACCTACCGTGAGGGTGCGCGTGGTCTGTGGAACAACGCGCTCCGACCTGGCGCCGACTTCGACCGCGTGGATGCCTTCGCTGAGATTTGCGGCAGGCTGTTCGACGAGCTTGTGCTGAGGCCGCTTGGGATGCGCGGTTACAGAAAGCCGAGAGCGGATGATCCTTATCCGTTCCTTCGGCTGGTGCCGAGAGGCGATCCGGTCCCCATCATGATCAACCGTCCGAGCGAGGACGGGAACAGGTACTGGGATGACCCCATCCGTAGGCTCGGGTGTAAGGGCCTCACGTTGCTGTTTGTCGACTACTTTGACTGGGATCAGAGGGGCTACATCGATCTGCAATACTATCGAGTGAAGATAGCCGCCAGCGACGAGCAACCCCAGATCGTGGGTAGAGAGGCGCTGGTCGAAGTACATCACGCACAGGCTGTGTTCGAGCCTTGAGACTGGCAAGGCTTCATCTCGACCTGGAACGCGAGGATGACTTTCACCGCGAGGATCTGCGAGCCGGCCTGGACCGGGTGAGTTCGCAGGCGCGAACGGGGCCGGGTCGCCCGGAGCGGCCGCGAAGTCACGCCTTGGAGAGGAAGGCGTCGAGGGTGCGGAGGAGGGCCTCGCGGTCGCGCTTGGAGAGCCTGTCGACGTCCTGGAGGCGACGGAGTAGCCGACGATCGCGCGGGGCGCG
>Ga0209342_10008570_pt1 | contig 10251 bp, 10 predicted proteins | sample RifCSP16_2_FD_184023 | JGI IMG/M metagenome (GOLD analysis project Ga0209342, IMG submission 184023) | Soil microbial communities from Rifle, Colorado - Rifle CSP2_sed 16_2 (SPAdes) (version 2) | ecosystem: Environmental > Terrestrial > Deep subsurface > Rock core/Sediment | place: Rifle... | reverse complement strand
ACCCTTTTCACTCACTCTCCCGCGCAGGTGATCAACCGATAAGGGTGGACAATTCTAGTTGTCTTTGGTCAAAGTTTCAAGGAACTCGATATTGTTCTCGGTTTGGCTCAGCCGGGTCAGGATGGCCTCGGTGGCCGTCGTGATATCCATGCCCGCGCCGTTCGGCGGCGCCGTCATCATCTGCCCAAACATGCGCCGCATCAACCACACTCGTGGAGTGATATCGGGCCCGAGCAGCAATTCCTCGCGGCGGGTGGAGGAGCGCTCGATGTCGAAAGCGGGGAAGATGCGCCGCTCTTGCAGCTTGCGCGAGAGGTGCAGCTCCATGTTACCGGTGCCTTTGAACTCCTCGTAGACCATGTCGTCCAGGCGCGAGCCGGTATCCACCAGGCAGGTGGCGATAATGGTCAGCGAGCCGCCTTCCTCGATGTTGCGCGCCGCGCCGAAGAACCGCTTGGGCGGATACAGTGCGGCCGGGTCGAGGCCGCCGGAAAGTGTGCGCCCGGAGGGCACCACGACCAGGTTGTAGGCGCGTGCCAGGCGGGTGATCGAATCGAGCAGGATGACTACGTCGCGGCCGATTTCTACCAGCCGCTTGGCTCGCTCGAGAGCGATCTCGGCCACGCGCACGTGTGAGGTGACAGGCTCATCAAAGGTGGACGAGATGACCTCGGCCTCCACCGAACGATCCATATCGGTGACTTCTTCGGGCCGCTCGCCGATGAGCGCCACCATCAAGTGCACATCCGGGTACTTGCGCGAGATGCCGTTGGCGATATGCTTGAGCACGGTCGTCTTGCCGGCCTTGGGCGGTGAGACAATCAGGCCGCGCTGGCCTCGTCCGATGGGCGAGACCAAGTTGAGCAGGCGGGTGGCCAGCTCGTGGCGGTCGGTTTCCAGATCAAAGCGCTTCTCGGGGAAGATCGGCACGAGCGATTCAAACGTCGGGCGCTGTTTGGCCGCTTCCGGGTCGAGGCCGTTGATGGCTTCCACTCGCAGCAGGCCGAAGTACTTCTCGGATTCCTTGGGTGCCCGCACCTGTCCGATGACCATATCGCCGGTGCGCAAGCTGAAGCGACGAATCTGCGATTGCGAGACGTAGATATCGTTCGGCCCCGGCAGGTAGTGTTCGGCGCGCAAGAAGCCGATCCCCTCTTCGACGATCTCCAGAATGCCTCCGCGCAGTTCGAGCCCCTGACGCTCGGCATTGGCCTGCAATAAGCGCAGCACCAGATCGTCCTTCTTCATTCGAGTGAAGGCGGGGATCTCCAGTTCTTTGCCGGTGCGGCGCAGTTCGGCAAGCGTCATCTTTTCCAATTCGGCTATATGCATTGTGGGCTCTCGCTTATCTCTCGAGGAGGGTGGAATGGCATCGGATGGCCGCATCGCCGGCGGCGCGTTGGGCGGAATTGAGATCGGTGGACCGTCTTAGCCTAAGGGTGTGCAGACGCTCTCGGGGCGAGTGAACACTGGAAGAGTACGGCGATCTCCCGAACCAGCCGGAGTGTAGGCCGTGTGCGAATAATAGACTGGCGAGCTTTCCGATAGATGGGGTGCCACCAGGTCGCTTACGTACAGGTGACCCACGTAGGACTTGAACCTACAACCAACTGATTAAGAGTCAGCTGCTCTGCCAATTGAGCTAGTGGGCCAAGATGGGGTCGGTAAAGCGGGAGCCACCGGGCATATGATCGCGGGCAGATCCCTGGGGGCGCCGGTTGACAATTGGCTGGGGCTCACCGCCATGCAGCGGCGAGGGGCGCCTCTCCCCGTACTGGCAGGATTATACCTGGAATCATGAGGCTGTCAATAGGAGCGTGTCAAGCTCTGATGACTCGACGCGTTCACGGGGCTCTGGTCGTACGAGCCGCGCACGGCGCCGCGTATTTCGCTCACTTGGGCGCCCCGGTCGGCTTCTTGGGAGTACGCGTTGGTTGCGAGCCGTGGCCCTTGTCCTTGGACGACGTGGGACTATCCTCGCCGCGCGTCGTGTGCTTCGGTTTGTCCGGATGGGGAAGGTTGTTCCCATTGGAGAGCGGGAAGTCGAACTTGTGCTGCGGCCCGAGGTGCTTGCCCGCTTCGGAGGCGCGCATGCCAGAAGCGGTCAACATCTCAGCCGCGCCTTTCATTTGCGTCGAGGGTGCCCCGCGTGCGAGCGCCACGGCACCCTCGACCCGAGGCAACAATCCCGCCAGACGCCCGGTCAGTAGGTCCAGCGCACGAGCTTCCTGGACGCCTTCGAGAAGCTTCACGCTCCGATCGAGTGCGCCGGAGGCCGCCTCAAGAGCAAGACCCGCCTGCGCCCAACGGCCGTGAGAGGCCAATTGCTCCCCCTCGCTGAGCCGCCGCTCCGTAATCGCCAGGCTGAGGTCGGCGCGCGCGGACGGGCCCGGCGCGAGATCGAGGGCGACTTGCTCGACGGCGGCTTTGGCGGGGAACAGGATATCCCCGGGGAGCGCAGCGGCCGTGGCGTAGGTAACGCCTGCGGTCCCTGCCAATCCCACCACCAACATCGAGACCAGTGGAATGGCCCACAGCGGCCGCGGCCGCATGGGCAGCCCGCCGGGCCGAGGCCGGGCGGGCTGGGTCGCCTCGATCGCGTGCAATAGGCGCCCGCGCGCGCGGGTCATGAATGCCGCGGGTGGAGTTGCGCGGCCTGCCTGTCCCATTCGGCGCGCAAGCCTTTCGAGGGCTTCGGATTCACGCAACGCCTCGGTCGGCAGGCCGGGGTCTTCCGTCGGCGCTCCACTCAGGCGGCGCGCCAGGAGATCCGCGAGGAGCTTCTCGGTCCTATCGTCCATCGCCTTCTTGCAGCCTCGCGCGGAGCTTGCGCAACGCGCGGAATTGAATGACTCGAATCGATTCCTGACTGCGGCCAAGGTGGGCGGCCACCTGCGCGTGGCTCATTTCCATTACGAAGCGCATGGTTAACACGTCACGACCGACATCGTCCAGCTGCTCCAGCGCCGCGGCCAAGCGGCGGCGTTCTTCGTTCTCTTCGGCTTTGGCCTGCACGTCGACCTCGCGCGCCGGCATGCTGGAGTCCAGAGCCACGGTTTGGCGTGCAGTGCGGTAGTGATCGATCACTGCATTGCGCGCAATACGGTAAAGCCAACCCAGGATCGGCGTCGCGCCCGGACGAAACCGACGGCGTGCCTCCCAGGCCCTCAGAAACGTGGTTTCCGCAAGATCTTGTGCCAGGGCTTGGTCCCCTACCCGAAAGCGGATGTAACGAAAAATGACCGGCAGGCAGGCCAGATACAGATCGCCGAACGCCTGCACGTCTCCGGCCAGGGCGCGCCGTAGCGCTGCATCATCAAGTGCGGTGGGTGGGGTATCCAATACCTGCATGGCTCAACGAATTGGAGCGTATGGCGTTACAAATCGCCTTGGCACGCTCCGCGCACTCCCTCTGGAAGAATATGAGCAGGTCCGCTCGCCGTCAAGTGCCCTGCAAGAATCCCGCAAGTAACGCCGTTCCGGCGGCATCGTTATTGGGGGTGGCACAAGCCACCGATTGCGTGCCCTGGATGGGTCATGACTCGACGACGATTTCTCCTCATAATGGCCATGATGGGCTTTTTCGCCGCGACCACAGTTGGTTGCCAAACGGCTGGCACGGCCGGTCAGCCGCCAACCAGCTCGCCGCCTGCCGTGCCAGACTCGGCCTCGGCGATCATCCTGGCTTCGGGCGAACTCTCGGTCCGTCTCCTAACGCCCAGCGACGGGGCCATCTTCGACACGCCCGACATTGTGGTGGTTGGCGAAACCAGCCCGGGAGTCGTCGTGAGCGTGAACGATGCTGTGGCCATTGCAGATGCGCAAGGGGATTTCGCACTCGCGCTGCACCTCGAGGAGGGCACCAACCTGCTCGAGTTCGTGGCCAGCAATGAGTTGGGCGATCAGGTTTCTATCACCCTGGCGGTCTCGTACCTGCCGGCTTCGTGATCCCTCCGAGCAGCCAGAGACCGGACGTCAGATCTGGAGGTGAGCGATGTATCGCATACGTTACGTGACAACTATTGTCGTCCTGGTGATCGCCGCGCTGATGGTAACATCGGCCATCGCCGCTCCCTTGCCCATGGCTGATGGTGCGCCCCAGGCGAAACCGACCGAGCGCCCGCATGGCAAGCCGACGCAGGTCGGTCCGGGAGAAGACACGAGCAAGCAGGATGCGCGGGCCACTCAGCGAGCCGAACGCGAAGCCGAGCGGGAACTCCGTCGAAGCCGAGCCCACTATCGCGGGACGGTCAGTGCGGTCGACGGGAGCTCGATTTCCCTTGACACAGCCGAAGGGGCCTTTACCTTTGCGATCACCGACAAGACGCGCATCAATATCCCGTCGGGCAAGGGGGGCGGGGCCGGCGACATCAATGTCGGCAGCCAGGCCGTGGTGCTCGCCCAGCAAGAGCAGGGCGACAGATACACGGCCCTCAGCATTCACATTGTTCCAGGCAAGCCGATCCACATCCACCACGTGGGCACTGTGACGGGCTACACGCCGGGCGTAAGCATCACGATCGAAGGCAACGATGGCGACCTGGTCACCTTCGTGTTGACAGGCGACTGCAAAATCCTCCCCGAAGAGCGCGCCGAGGAACTGGCCGTCGGCCGGCGTGTGACGATCATCGCTCGCCGCGACCCCACCGGCGGCCCGCTCACGGCGCAGGGCATCGTCATTCATCCGGAGGTCGAGGCGACGGAGACGGCAGAAACCGAGACACCGACTCCCTCCGACACGCCCTCTGCTACCTTGGAAGTGACTGAGACCCCGACACCTGCGCCGGCGACCTGACCACCCGACAGTGGCTGACCAGATCGTGGAACTCTCGACGAGAGACCCGTGGCTTCGGGTCTCTCATTCTGTGCCTCCCCGATGCATCCCTTCATCCATTCGGTCGCCCTAAGCGGCATGAGAGTCCCCTGCTAATTCGCGAGCGGACTTGCATATTGAATTCGAGCAAATCAGATATAATCTCGCCCATTCCTGGGAGGCGGACCTCGTGTGCGCTAGCTGTGGGGGAGCTTTTCAGGAAGGATTCGCGGCAAGGGACGGGTCGGCGTCTGTAGGCAGCGATTATTGGGCTCCACTCATGACCAAAAGGGGCTCGCCTCGTCCCCGGATCGCGGCCGCTCCTGTCCAAGTCATTGTGCACGGCCGGTCCCTGTGTCATCCGTCGCAAGCGCATGCCAATTGCGTTCACGGGATAGTGCCGCGCCGCCCACAGGACGCTCCGCGGGCGTGCGATGGCGCTAGTGCAGTGCATGAGTCTTATCCCTGTGAAGGAGGCGTCCATGTTCTCCTCTTTGTGGTGGCGGGTCGGGCGGTTCGTGAGAACCTCACCGGCACGTCTCTTCCTCCTGGCGGGTGTTGTCGTGGCGGGTGCGTTGGCTCTCTCGGGATCGGCCGCGCCGGCCGGCACCACCCAACCGATGGCCTTCAACCATCAAGTCATGGTGCAAGCCGGCGTGCAGTGTCTGTTCTGCCACAATGATGCACTGCGCTCGCCCTCGCCCGGCATGCCCAGCGTGGGACTGTGCATGGGCTGCCATAAGACAATCGCCGCCGAGCGCCCGGCCATCAAGCAACTCGCCGATTACTATGCGCGCGGCGAGCCCATCCCCTGGGCGCGCGTCAACTACGTGCCTCGCTTTGTCTACTTCAGCCACAAAGTCCATCTCACGGCGGGGGGCCTCAACTGCGAGAATTGCCATGGCGATGTGGGCCACATGAAGGAGGTCGAGCCCGTGGCGAGGATGAGCATGGGCTGGTGCCTCGATTGTCATTCCAAACAAACCAATGCGCCGCAATTGCGCGACTGTGTCATCTGTCACCGCTAGGAGAGCGACATGACCGAGAAGATCTCACGCCGTGATTTCCTCCGGCTGGGGGCGGCCGGCGCCGCGACCGGTGTGCTGGCAGGATGCACCTCGCCCCGGCGCTGGGTTGTGCTGGAACCGTTTGTCCGTCCTCCGGAACAGCAAGTCTCGGGCGTTGCCACGTGGTACGCCACGACGTGCCGCCAGTGCCCGGCCGGTTGCGGGGTGATCGTTCGTCTCATGAATGGACGCGCGGTGAAACTGGAGGGCAACCCCGAGCATCCACTCAACCGCGGCAAGCTGTGCGCACGCGGTCAGGCCGGGCTGCAGATGCTGTACCACCCGGATCGTCTGAGCGGACCACTGCTGCAGTCCACGCGCGGCTCACGCGAGTTCTCCGCCATCGATTGGAATGAAGGCATCAACCGATTGTTCCAGGCGCTCGAAAAGGCCGGCCCGGCCGTGGCGGTTTTTGGCGGCGCAACCATGTCGGACCACTTGTTCGACTTGTTCTCGAGGCTGCTGGCAGCCGTCGACGCTCCGGCGCCGGTGATCTACGACCTTTACACGGAACTAGGCGGCTACCGCATGCTTGCGCAAGCCATGGGTCAAGTCTACGGGCGCGCGGCCTTACCGGCCTACCGGTTGGCGGAGGCCGATGTGGTCTTCTCCTTCGGCGCGGAGTTCCTGGGCACGTGGACCTCGGCCGTCCGCTACGGCGTCGAGTACGGCGCGTTCCGCAGTCAACCTTACGGCAAGCGGGGTCTGTTGGTCCACTTCGAGCCGCGCCAGTCCTCAACGGCCGTCACGGCCGATGATTACGTTGCCATTGCGCCGGGAAGCGAAGGGCTTGTGGCCGGGGCCTTGTTGCGGATCATCGCCGACGGCAACCTGGGTTTGCCTGGGCGCGCGGAGAGCGCACGCGGGCTTGCGCCATCGCTGGATGTCGATCAGGCCGCGCGCGAATCCGGGATTCCACTGGAGGCGCTTCAACGTTGGGCGCGGCGTTTTGCCGAGGCAGAACGCGCCGTGGCGATCCCCGGCGGCGCGCTGGCCGGGTCTTCGAATGGGATGCTTGCCGCGCGCGCCATCGAGGCGCTCAACGTAGTGTCCGGGAGTGCACCGGCTGGCGTGAATACAACGCCCCCCGACCTCGGGTTGGCGCGCAAGTCGCTCAATACATTTGCGGATGTTCAATCGCTTATCGCGCGCATGCGCGCCGGCGAGGTCCAAGTGCTTCTGATTCACAGCACCAATCCGGCCTATGAACTCCCCGCAGCGGCCGGGTTCCTCGAGGCGCTGGCCCAAGTGCCGCTGGTCGTCTCCTTCGGGCCGATCGTCGATGAGACGGCTGTCTGGTCCGATCTCATCCTGCCCGATCGCTCGTACCTCGAATCGTTCGGTTACGAGGTGGTGTCGCCCGACTTCGGATCGCCGGTGGTATCGAGCCAGCAGCCGGTCGTAACGCCGGTCTTCGACGCGCGAGCCACGGGCGATGTCCTGTTGACCGTGGCTCGCGGCATCCCTGCGGCCGCGGCCGCCATGCCCTGGGGCGACGAGGTCGACTACTTGAACCAAATGGTCGCCGGGCTGCCCGAGGCGGCTTACCCGGCGTCGACGCCGGAAGAAAAGCGCGCGCGCTTCCAACAACACGGCGGCTGGTGGCCGGCGCCCGCGGCGGCGGCACCCGCACTTCGCCCACAGCCCTTCACCGTCACCGCGCAGCGCGCCGCCTTCGACGGCAACGAGACGGACTACCCGTACTTCCTGCACGTCTATCCTTCGGTATTGCTATCGGATGGGCGCGGTGCCTCCCTGCCGCTCTTGCAGGGCGTGCCCGACCCGATGACCACCATCGCCTGGCAATCGTGGGTGGAGCTGCACCCCGCAACGGCTGGGCGCCTGGAGATCCGTGACGGCGACCTGCTGCGCGTGACCTCGCCACATGGCGAGATCGTGGCGGCGGCCTACGTCACCCCGGGCATCCGGCCGGATACGGTCGCCATCCCCGCCGGGCAGGGGCACCAGGATTTGGGACGTTACGCCCGCGATCGCGGTTCAAACGTGGTGCAGCTGCTGGGTGCAGCCCTGACCGATGAGGGCGGGGGCCTGCGCTGGAACGGCGTGCGAGTGGCGCTGGCCCGCACGGGCAAACGAATCGCCACGGCTTCACTGGAGAGCAAGGTGGGTGTCACGGAGGGGTTGGGCTATGAGTGAGTTGGAGACACGCCTCTTGGATCGAGGTCCGAGCGCCGCGGCGGCGCCCAAGACCGAGCTGCCGTCGCACAAATGGACGATGCTGATCGATCTCGATAAGTGCACCGGTTGCAACGCCTGCGTCGTGGCGTGCCATGTCGAGAACAACGTGCCCATTCGCAGCGAGCGGGAAGTGATCCGCGGCCACGGCCAGCACTGGATCCGCATCGAGCGCTACTGGGAGGGGGAGGGCGACGCGCAGCGCGCCACGTTCCTGCCCATGTTGTGCCAGCAGTGCTCGAATGCGCCGTGCGAGCCGGTCTGCCCGGTGTACGCTTCGGTGCATAGTGAGCGCGAAAACCTCAACCTGCAGGTCTACAACCGCTGCGTGGGCACGCGCTTCTGCGGCAACAACTGCCCCTACCGCGCGCGGCAGTTCAACTGGTTTGCGCCCCAGTTCGAAGGACCGATCACCGAGATGCTTAACCCGGACGTGACGGTGCGCAGCGGCGGCGTGATGGAGAAGTGCACCTTCTGCGTGCAGCGTATTCGCCGGGTGGAAGAAGACGCGCTGGTCGAGGGACGCCCACTGCGCGACGGCGAAATGGTGCCGGCCTGCGCGCAGACCTGCCCCACGAGCGCCATCGTGTTCGGCGACCGCAGCGACCCCCAGAGCCAGGTGGCGCAGCGGTTGGGCGGGCAGCGTGAGTTCCAGGTGCTCGAACATCTGGGCACCGCACCCAACGTCTACTACCTCAAGGCGGGAGGGTCCGATGGCGGAGCAGGCTAGCCCCGAATCACCGGTCTGGAACCGGCCGTTGCCCGACGACCCGGAACTCGCCGCACAGGTGCGCGAAATCCGCGAGAAGCATCTGCTGCAGGATGCCCGCCCGCCGGGTGAGGTGGCCGAGAAGGTGCTCGGCCCGATGGCGAGATTAGGGCGTGTCTTCTGGCTGGCCTTCGTGGTGCTTGGCGGCCTCACGGCCACCTGGCTGGTGACGTGGGCATACCAGGCCTATCAGGGCATGGGCGTCACAGGTCTCAACCGCACCATCATGTGGGCGCCCTACATCGTCAACTTCGTGTACTTCATCGGCATCGGCCATGCCGGAACTTTCATTTCCGCGGCACTGCGCGTGCTCAAGTTCGACTGGCGCGCACCGATCAGCCGCGCCGCTGAGAGCCTGACGGTTTTCGCACTGCTCGTGGCGTTCACCATGCCCCTCATCCATATGGGCCGCGTGTGGAAGTTCTACTGGATGCTTCCCTTCCCCAACCAGCGCCAGTTGTGGCCGAACCCGCGCTCGCCGATCTTTTGGGACATGACCGCCATCTTCACCTACCTCACCTGCAGCATGCTCTTCATGTATCTGGGCATCCTGCCGGATATTGCCACCGCCCGTGAGAAGTCCAGCGGCTGGCGCAAGCGACTGTACACCGTGCTGGCACTCGGATGGCGGGGGACCGACCGTGAGTGGAAGCACCTCGACACCACGCTCAACATCTTCAGCTACGGCATCATCCCGGTGATGTTCTCCGTGCACACCGTCGTCTCGTGGGATTTCGCCATGACCCTCCAGCCGGGATGGAACAGCACCATCTTCGGCCCGTATTTCGTGGTGGGCGCGCTGTACTCCGGGGTAGGTGCGGTCATCATCATCATGGCCATCTTGCGCAAAGCGCTGCACTTGGAGTACTTCTTGCGCGACGAGCACTTCAACGCGATGGGCAAGTTCCTGCTCATCCTCTCCTTCACCTGGGTTTACTTCTACTTCAACGACTACCTGCTGCCGTGGTATCACAAGGAACCGATCCTGACAGTCATCTTCCGCCTGTTCACATCCGGCTGGGCCGCGCCCCTGTGGTTCACGATGCTCATCGCCAACATCCTCGTTCCCTGGGCCACGCTCTGGTCGCGCAAGGTGCGATCGTCGATCCCGGCGCTCGTGGGCGTGGCGCTGCTCGTTCAGGTCGGCATGTATATCGAACGCTACCTGATCGTGGCGGTGATGCTGGGTTACCCGGAATTGCCGTTCAACTGGTCGGTGTACATCCCGCGCCTGCCGGAGATCCTCATCACCCTGGGCGTGTTCGCTTTCGTGGTGCTGGGCATCACCGTGCTCAGCCGCCTGGTGCCGATCATCCCCATCTGGGAAGTGGTGGAAGGCCAGTTGCTGCAAGGCACGCGGCGCATCGGTCGGGCCATCTTCCCCGCCAAGCCGGAGGCCGACTAGG
>Ga0209342_10008566_pt1 | contig 10254 bp, 9 predicted proteins | sample RifCSP16_2_FD_184023 | JGI IMG/M metagenome (GOLD analysis project Ga0209342, IMG submission 184023) | Soil microbial communities from Rifle, Colorado - Rifle CSP2_sed 16_2 (SPAdes) (version 2) | ecosystem: Environmental > Terrestrial > Deep subsurface > Rock core/Sediment | place: Rifle... | reverse complement strand
TCTTTCTGCTGCGCTCCCGCCAGGATCTGGTCGCTACGCTGCGTGACCGGCAGCGGGAGCTGGCCGAGCGATTCAAGCTTCTCTACGAAGAGCGGTCCCTGGTCTAAGAGTCCTTCCCGCCGCCGTTTTGCAATTCCAGTGCCAACGAGCGCGCGATCGCCAGACCAGGACGCCACCGCGGGATTCCCCGGTTGACGGTCGGGCCGTCGAAGACCCAATTGGACTGACCCGGCCGGGGCCGTGCGCCCGCGCCTTGGAGGGCTCCGTTTCCCCTCTCACGGAGGTATTCATGAGGCCAAGGCTGCATGCTGGAATGGTGGTCGCGTCCCTCGCCGGGCTCGCCACCGCGTGCTCTGACAGTCCCACCACACCGGCCCAGGAAACCCGGGACCTTCCGGCCCCGATGTTCTCGGCCGCGCAAGCCGTGCCCGATCGCTACATCGTGGTGTTCAACGCGCGGGCCGGCGACCCGGCCGCCGAAGCGGACCGTCTGATCCGCCTCTACGGTGGCGAGCTGGTGCACACCTATCGCTGGGCGCTGCGCGGCTTCGCGGCCACGCTCTCGCCGGCCGCCGTCGAGGCGTTGCGCCGGCTGCCCATCGTCGCCTATGTCGAAACGGATCAGGTGATGAGCATCGTCGGCGGCGGCAGCCAGGCCAATCCAACATGGGGCCTGGACCGCATTGACGAAGCCACGCTTCCCCTCGACAACACCTATCTCTACCACGCGAGCGGCGAGGGGGTGCGGGTCTACGTGATCGACACGGGGATCCGTACCACGCACGGCGAGTTCGGCGGGCGCGCGGGGGTGGGCTACGACGCCCTCGGCGGCGACGGCCAGGACTGCCACGGCCACGGCACCCACGTCGCGGGGACCATCGGCGGAGCCACCTACGGTGTCGCCAAGGACGCCACGCTGTACGCCGTGCGGGTGCTGAACTGCAGCGGGTCCGGCACCACGTCGGGCGTGATCGCCGGGGTGGATTGGGTCACCGGCAACCACCAGGATCCCGCGGTCGCCAACATGAGCCTGGGCGGCGGCGCGTCGTCCGCGCTCGACAACGCGGTCAACAACTCGATCAACGCGGGCGTCACCTACGCGATCGCGGCGGGCAACAGTAACGCCAACGCCTGCAACTACTCGCCGGCGCGCGTGGCCGCGGCGCTGACCACGGGGGCGTCCACCCAGAGCGACGCGCGAGCGTCGTTCTCCAACTACGGCAGCTGTCTGGATCTGTTCGCGCCGGGCGCGAGCATCACATCGGCCTGGTCAACCAGCGACGGGGCCACCAACACCATCAGCGGCACGTCCATGGCCGCCCCCCATGTGGCCGGCGTCGCGGCGCTCTACCTGGAGACCCATTCGACGGCCACGCCCGCCGCGGTGGCGCAGGCCCTGGTGAGCGGGGCGACCGCCAACCAGTTGACCGCGATCGGCAGCGGCTCGCCCAACCGGTTGCTCTACTCGCTGCTGGACGGGAACGGCGAGCCTCCGCCGCCCCCGCCCCCACCGGCGCCATGCACCGACTGCGAGCAGTTCACCGGCTCGCTGTCCGGCACCGGCGATTACGACAACCAGCCCAACGGCACGTACTACTACAGCGGCATCGGCACGCATCGCGGGTGGCTGCAGGGTCCGTCGGGCACGGACTTCGACTTGTACCTGTATCGGTGGTACGGGTGGTGGGGCTGGCTCCCCGTGGCGTCCTCCACCAGCGCCAGCTCGACCGAGGAGATCAGCTACAACGGGTCGTTCGGCTACTACTACTGGCGGATCACTTCGTACTCGGGCAGCGGGTCGTACACCTTCTGGCTGCAGCGGCCGTAGGTAGCCGTCACCGCCAACGGAACGTGGCGCTCCTCCCGCTGAGCTTGATGCGCGGGAGGGGCGCCACCTCCACCAGCACCCGCCGCGCGATCCGGTCCAACAATCCCGGCCCGCCGCTCTGTCCCTTGAGCCACGCGAAGGTCTCGTCCACGTCGTCGTCCGACAGGGTTCGCGCGGTGACTTCACCCGCGCAGTAGTACTCGCCGGCGCGCTCGGGCTCCAGCGGGACACGGTACACCCGCGCCAGCCGCGCCCGCAGCGCCTCGCGATCGGGCAGGCGCTCGGTGCCGTCGGGCGTCTCCACCGTAAACCGCTCGCGCACCGGGTCGAACAACACCACGTACTCCCAGACCACAGGTTCCCCCACGGTCCGGTCGCGCAACGAGCGCGTACGCCTGAGCGCCAGTCTGTACTCCATGTACAGCGGGAAGCCGGACTCCAGCGCCTGAAGAAATCGCGGCTCGCCGAGCAGGTCGCGCACGCTCACCAGCGCCTCCGGGGAATCCGGCCCGCCGAGATCCACGCGGAGCGAGGGCCGCTCCTGCCCGCTCAAGGCTCCAGCGAACAGTGCTCCGAGCGACACCGCCAGTCCCAGGCGCACTCTCTAGAACCGGCGGTGGATGCGCAGGGTCCAGCGGATCGGCTGATTCCGCTCGATGGCGCGCGCCGCGTACAGGCCGACGCTCCCCACCTCCAGCCCGGCGCCGATGTCCCAGTGGAGCCGCCCCGGGTCGGACCCCTTGAGCCACCCGGTCCCCGCGTCGGCGAACAGCACGACCTGCGGGCCCTCCCACCAGAAATCCTCCCAGTCGCCCCAGTCCCGGTCGCGACGCCCGTGCCAGGCGTCGCGGTCCCAGGCATCGAACGGATTGATATCCAATCCGCCGCGGTATTCCGCCTGGAACACCACCATGCGATCGCACAACGCCGGTAGGGCGGGGTCGGCGACGAAGTCGTTGCAGGCGAAACGCCGGAACCCGTACCCCGGCATCGGCTCGGGGCCCCCGAGCGAGAAGCGGCGTTGGATCGGGAGCGGCGCGTCGCCCAGCACGGTGCCGCCGGCCGCCCGGAGCCGCAGCTCGCCCCAACCCACAGGCTGGTACAGGCGCAGATCGCCAAAGACGCGGTCGTACTGGTAAGGGGTAAGGGGTAAGGGGGGCCGCACGGCCAGCGGCAAGACCCGCTCCGCCACTGCCTCACTCCGGCCGCGCTCCCATTCGGCGTGCAGCCGGATGCCGGTGGACCACCGGTCCTGGTATCGGGTGTCCACATCGAAGCCGGCGGTGAAGCGCGTGAACGTGCCCTCGTCCACCAGGGGGTTGAGCCGCCAGGGCTCGGCGTCGCGGAACGGGGTCCACGGGTCGCGGGCGGCGACCGACGTGGCCTCGGCACGCGCCAACTCCCCGAACAGCGTGACCTCCGGCGATGGCTTCAGGCGCGCGAAGCCGGCCACGCCGCGATCCAGGTAGTAATCCCGGTAGTCGCGGTGCCACAGCAGCGTCGCCAGCCCGGCTTCGTCACTCCGGAGCTGCCAATCCTCTATTGGCGTCACGACGTCGAACGCCCGGCCGCCGATCTCGATCTGCCGTTCCGGTCCCAGCCGCAGGGAAACCAGCGCGTCGTAGCCCAGCTCACGATTGTCAATGTCCGGATCGAAGCCCGTGGCGGTGCGCCAGATGCCGAGCGCCTCGAGGCGGACCGCCGTGGCGCGATCGGACCAGGTGATCCTCGGGCCCGCCATCACCGCCAGCCCCTCGACCCGGTTGTAGGTGCGTCCGGTGGTCACCGCCAGCGAAGCGCGTCCCCGGTTGTAGGATCGCCGCAGCCGGCGATCCCCGCTCACCACGACCGGTCGAGGGCGTGCTCCGGTGACCTCCAGCCGGCCGTCCACCACGCGGACGCCGATACGATCAGAATGCCGTTCCACCGAGCCGCCGACGTCGGCGTCCTCGCTGACGAAGAGCGTGCCGCCCACCACGAGGACATCGCCCAGGACCTCGGCGCCCGCGTAGATCGAGACATCGGCGTTGATCGCGACCAGGTCGCCCTCGACCGTGCCGTACAGGTTGAGGGGGCCATCCAGAACGCCGAGGTCGGTGCGGATGGTCGTCCCGCGGCTGATGGTCTGCTCTCCATAGTGGCGGGTGGTGTTCTCACCGTTGAACATCCGGAGGGCGCGTTCGCCGGCCGGCACGCCGCGCGCTACGAGCACCGTGTCCTGCGCCGCCAGCGGGAATGGAGCCCCGAGGACCGCTGCCAGCAGGGCCCATCGGCTCGTCATGGCGAGGGCTCCCGGTCGCGCACCACGAACACGACCGTTCCGGCCGGCAGCTCGCAGCGGGTGCGGATCTGGGTGAGCACGGGCAGGGAGTCGGCGGTCACCGCGGACCGGGGCGGGCGGGGCGGACGCGACGCCGATGTTCGCAGCACCACATCCAGCGTCAGCAGTCCGGCTACGCACCAGAAAAACACGAAGATCTTGGCCATCGCTACCTCCGGCATGGTGCATATGCACGGAGCGTACCGGCGGCGTGTCGGCTCGTAAGTGCTTCCTGGACAACGGACCACCGAAAACGGACAACGCCGCGTTCCGTGTCACTCGGACTCGTTCGGGTCGTTTCGACTCATGCCCAGGCGACGCATACGGCGGTTGAGGTTGGCGCGGTCGGTGCTCAGGCGTCGTGCGACCTCTGCGAGATTCCCGCCGGCGGCATCCAGCGCCTCGCGGATCAGCCGCCGCTCGTAGTGCTCCAGCGCGTCGCTCAGTGACGGCGTCGCGGAACCGGCGCGCGGTGTGGTAGGCGCGCTCAGCGGGGCCGCGAGCATCGGCTCGACCTCGGCGACGCTCACCGGGCCTTCACCCAGGATGGTGAGCCGTTCAATCAGATTGGCCAACTCCCGTATGTTGCCGGGCCAGGTGTGCGCCCGCAGCCGGTCGAGCGCCGCGTCACCCACGCGGCGCGATGGCCGGTTGCAGCGGGCCGCCGCTCGGCGCCCGAGATGCTCGACCAGCATAGGTAGGTCCTCGAGCCGTTCACGCAGGGGCGGCACGTTGACGGGGAACACGTTCAGCCGGAAGAACAGATCGGCACGGAACCGGCCGGCCTGAACCTCCCGCTCGAGGTTCTTGTTGGTTGCCGCGACCACCCGCACGTCCACCATCCGCGCGGCGGTGCCGCCCACCCGGTCCACCGCCCCGGTCTCCAGCACCCGCAGCAGCTTCGCCTGCGCGGCGGGCTCCAGCTCAGCCACTTCATCGAGAAACAGCGTCCCTCCGTGTGCCAGCTCGAACTTCCCGACGCGCCGTTGGACCGCGCCGGTAAAGGCTCCCTTTTCGTGGCCGAACAGCTCGCTTTCCAACAGCTCACGGGGGACGGCGGCGCAATTGAGGCTCACCAGCGGCTTGAGCGCGCGCGGGCTCTGCGCGTGGACGCCGCGCGCCACCAGCTCCTTCCCCGTGCCCGACTCCCCGGTGATCAGTACCCGGCTTGTGGTGGGAGCTACCTGGCGGATGAGTCGCCGCACCGCGGCCATGGCGGGGCTGTCGCCCACCATCTCGTCGTCGTGCGTCAGGGCGGCGCGAAGCGCCCTGGCGTCGGCTCGTGCCGCCGCCAGGTCCAGGCCGGCGCGCGTGGTGGTGAGCACGCTCTCGGGTGAGAGCGGCTTCTCCAGGAACTGGAAGGCGCCGAGCCGGGTGGCGCGCACCGCGTCGGCCAGAGTGGCCTTGCCGCTCATCATGATGACCACCAGGTCGGGATCGCCCGCCTTGAGCTGCTCCAACACGGCGAGGCCGTCGGGCCCGTCGCCGAGCACCAGGTCGAGGAGCACCGCCTCCGGGCTGAAGGCGGGCACCGCGGCGAGCGCTTCGGCGCCGCTGGCCGCGGCGCGCACTTCGTGGCCGGCGTCTTCCAGCAGCGCCTGGAGCATCCGCCGGAGGTTGGCCTCGTCGTCCACGACGAGGATGCGGGGGCTCACGCCGCGGGGAAAGAAAACACGAACGTGGCGCCGCCCCCCGCCGTGTCTTCCGTGGTGAGCGTGCCGCCGTGGGCGGCCACCGCCTGATGGGCGATCGCGAGCCCGAGTCCGGTGCCTTGAGGTTTGGTGGTGGCGTACGGCTGGAACAGCCGGCGGCGCAGCTCCACCGGAATGCCGGCTCCATGGTCGCGCACCACGCAGATCACGCGGGCGCCGTCCCGCGAAGCGCTCACGGCGATGCCGCGGCCGTCCGTCGCCTGCACCGCGTTCCGCACCACGTTCTGGACCGCGCGGCGCAGGGCTTCGTAGCGCCCGCGAATCACCAGGCCCGGCTCGAGGCTGCGGCCCACGGGGCACTCGGCCGGCACGGTGGCGGTCAGCACGCTCTCGAACAGCTCGGTCATGTCAATGTCGCTCTCCGGACCTTCCGGGAGGCGGCCGAACGCGGAGAATTCGTCGGCCATGCGTTTCAGGCGCTCGGTCTCCTCCGCCAGTACGCGGTGAGCCGCCTGCGAGTTTGGGTCGGCATTCTCGACCAGGCGGCCGAGGGCCAGCTGGGCGGCCGTGAGCGGGCCGCGCATTTCGTGCGCCACGCGCCTGGCGGTTTCCCGGAACGCCTGGAGGCGCTCCCGTTCGATCTCCTGCCGGCGCGCCCCCTCCAGGGCGGCGGCCAGCTCCCGGAGGGCGTCCCGCAGCGTCACGAGCTCCGGGGCGACGCGCCGGCTCCTCTCTGGCGGCAGGGACTCGCCGCGCTGGATGCGGCGAGTCCAGTCCACCAGTTCCTCCACTGGCGCCGAGACCTGCGCGGCCCAGCTCCGGACGAAGATCACGGACAGGCCCACCAGCACGGCGGCCGCGAACAGCGCCACCGCCGCCAGCGCGGGCGCCGCGACACGGGACAGGGTTTCCGCCCGGCGGGTGAGCCTGGCGGCGACCGCCATCTGCCCTTCGTGCCGGCGCACCAACGCGCGGGCCGAGTCGTCGAGGGCGGTGGCGTCCAGCGCCTCGATGACGGCGCGCCCGCTCACGGCGATACTGTCCACCGCCGCCCGAGGGCCGGCCAGCGTGGCGGTGGAGCGCACGTACAGCGCCAGGGCCACGAGGGCCGCCGCGAGCGGCACCGTCCCCAGGGCGATGAGCCCCAGGAACAGGCGGTGGCGGAAGGTCAGGCGCATCGGGGCTAATCTACACCGCGGGGTTCGAGGCGCTGGTCGGGCCCCGAACGGCGTCCCCCACTTGATTCAGGGCCGCTCCCTGGGCATGCTGTTCCCAACCCCTTCCAAGGTGACCGCATGAACACCCGTGCGTTGATCTGGTTGACCGCCGCCCTGCCGTGCGCCGCCGTGGCCCAGCAACCGGCCCACGGCCACGGCTCGATGAGCGGCATCGCCGCGGTACAACGGCCGTACGACCGGCTCAAGGATCTTTACGAGCGTGCCGCCGAGCTGATGCCGGAGGAGCATTACGGCTTCAAGCCGGTCCCCGAGGTCAGATCCTACGGGGAGATTCTGGGCCACGTCGCCAACGAGAACTACCTCTTCTGCGCTGCGGCCAAGGGAGAGGAGAATCCCAACAAGGCCGACTTCGAGAAGACCACCAGCAAAGCGGCAATGGTGCAGGCCCTCAAGGACTCCTTCGCATACTGCGACCCGGCCTATCGCATGGAGGAGATGAAAGCCATGGAGGAGGTCACCTTCTTCGGGAGCAAGGGCAGCCGCTTGTGGGTGCTCATCTTCAACGTCGCGCACGACAGCGAGCACTACGGGAACCTGGTGACGTACTTGCGCACGAAGGGCGTGGTCCCGCCGTCGAGCCAGGGCGGGATGTAGCCTCGTGCCGGGCGCCGCGTGGCTGACGCGGTGCCCGGCGCCACCCCCAACCTTATGCAGGTGGGAGGGTCACATGATCGTCATGCAGGTCGTGCCCCGGGACGCGAAGGTCGACATCTACCGGCTCTTGCGAGCCAAAGTGCTCCACGAAGCAACCACCTGGTACTGGGGGAACAAGGCCAGGACCCGCCTGCGCCACCTGAACTCCAAGGGATACATCGACGTTCGCGGCGCCGACGGCGTCCTGGTGGCCCACCTCCATCCCAAGGCGCCCCGAGACGTCTTTTACCTCTCTGAGAAATTCCTGGGCCGGCTGACGGCGTGGTTCGAGCAGCACCTGGCGGCGATCAATGTCCAGTTCGCGCCCGAGGCGGCGCCCGCTCGCAAGAAGCGACGGCGCCGATAGTTAGCGCAACCGGCCCGGCCCAGAGGCCGTAAGTCGAACCACCATAGCCGGTTACACCGACGGCCAGCGAGTGTGATCTACGTCATACCGCCCAGACCCTCTATCTGGCGAGCCTGTTCGTTGCGCTCATACACCCAACAGGAGGTGGCTTGTGTTGACCCGTCCGGCGCTGTGGGCGGTTGGCATTGCCCTGACACCTTTCACGGTCCCCATGGACCGCGGGCTCTTGCATCACCCGGTCCCGCCCTCCCCGGTCTGGCGGGTGCGCGGGCCCGGTGCGGCAGCGGCCTGCGCTCGCATGCCCGATGGTCTGGTAAGCTGGTGGCGTGGGGACGGGGATGCTCTGGACTACACGCAGACCAACCCCGGAACCCTCCAGGGCAACGTCGGTTTCGCCCCCGGGGTGGTGGGGCAGGCGTTTCAGTTGAACGGTGACGGCTTCGTGTTGGTGCCGGACCACGAAACGCTGGACCTGGTTGACGCATTCACCCTGGAGCTCTGGTTCAACTACACCACCGCGCCGACGAACCGCGGCATGGTCGCGAAACGCGCGGCAAACCTGGTCACCAACTACGGCGTGACCCTGCATCAGACGTTTTTGGGACTCGGCCTGTACTACAACGACCCCAACGTGGTGGGCGGCGACGACTGGCAGCAGGTGCGGTCGCGGTTCGAGACCATCCGCATGCTCCCCCCGCCGTCCGCCAGCTCGTTCCATCACTTCGCCGGGACCTACCGGCAGACGACGGGCGGGGTCGAGGTGCGGATGTACGTGGATGGAGAAATCATCAAGTCCATGACGCTCCCCGGCAGCCTGGTCCGGACCTTGAACGACGCGCCGCTGACCATCGGCGCCGCGACGTCTTCCCGGGCTGACCCGTTCGTGGGCCTGCTGGACGAGGTCGCCATCTACGGCCGCGCATTGTCGGATGACGAGATCGCCGATATCTATGGCGCCGGCAGCGCCGGGAAGTGCACGGTCGTCGCGTTCGCGAGTCTCCAGATCACCCGCGCGCGCATCGGGCAAAGCCGGGGCGCGACCCGGGATCAGATCGACCTCTGGGGCCAGTTCGCTCTGGGCCCGTCGAGCGACGGGATCGCCCTGCCTGGTGAGCAGGTCGCCGTCACGCTCGGCGGACTGACGTGGACGATGCCGGGGAGCGCCTTCGTCCGCACCGACGAGAATGACGGGTTCCAGTTCCAGACCACGGCTCCGGGGATCAAGCAGGTCGTCATTCGCGACAACGGGATCTTCCGGGTGCGCGTCAGTGAGGTGGACCTGGGCGTGGTCAACGCGGCGAATCCGCTGGTCGTCACGCTCCGAATCGGAGACGATGAGGGGAGCGCGAACGTCGCCTCCCCGGAGCGGGGTGGGATGCACTAACGAGGAGGGCGACGACCGTGGCCCTAGCCACTCCAGGGCGGGGCCCCTAACGTACCAGCCTCAGATCCCCAGGCGGCCGGGTCCGATTCCGGCCGCCTTCGTCTCCCTTCCACCTGGAGACCCGTCATGGCGACTTGGACCATCGCCCGCGCCGGCCTGTACGCGGCCCTGGCGGCCGCACCCCTCGCGGCCCAACAACGCCCCATTTCCTCCGCCGACTACTACCGCCTGATCTCGGTGTCCGAGCCCGCCATGTCGCCTTCCGGAGCGGCGGTCGCATTCACCGTGACCACGGTGGTGGAGGACAAGGATCGCCGCCACCGCGAGGTCTGGTTCGCGCCCACCGACGGCTCGGCGCCGCCCTACCGGTTCACCAGCCTCTCGACGGAGGGATCGAGCCCCGTTTGGTCGCCCGATGGCTCGCTCCTGGCGTTCAGCAGCCGGCGGGACAGCGCCGGCGTGGAGGACGAGGCCGGCGTGTGGTTCCTCCGCACCGGGGCGATGGGTGGTGAAGCGTTCCGCATGCGCGGCGTGCACGGCATGCCGGAGTGGTCCAAAGACGGGAAGTGGATCGCGTACACCTGGGAGGGCGAGGTGCCGGACAGCGTGCGGCGGAACCCGCGCCGTGGGTGGATGGCGCCGGATGCCATCTCTCGGGGTCCCGATCCCCAGCGGTTCGACGGCCGGGTGATCACCCACATTCCTTATATGGCCGACGGACGCGGCTTCCTGCGCGACGTCGCCAGCGAGCCGCGGCAACACCTCTACGTGGTGCCCGCGGGCGGTGGGGAGCCCCGGCAGCTCACCCACGGCCGGCTCTCGCAGCGGAGCA
>Ga0209342_10008563_pt1 | contig 10256 bp, 17 predicted proteins | sample RifCSP16_2_FD_184023 | JGI IMG/M metagenome (GOLD analysis project Ga0209342, IMG submission 184023) | Soil microbial communities from Rifle, Colorado - Rifle CSP2_sed 16_2 (SPAdes) (version 2) | ecosystem: Environmental > Terrestrial > Deep subsurface > Rock core/Sediment | place: Rifle... | reverse complement strand
TCGTGCTCGATCACATCGCAGGGGAATTCCCCATGATACTCCCCATGCGGTTCGCAGCCGTAGATGATCCCGTTCGTGCTGATCGTGACCACCCAGATTTCGCACTTATCCTCCGACCCGAATCCCCATTCTTTCGGATGGACCTTGAGATAAAGCTCGAAACTCTTGATAAACCCTGCAGGAATCCTCTCGTTGTAATCCTGCGTCGAATCGTCCGGCAGGTCCGAGGTCCTTCCGCCGGTCTCCCGGGAGATCAGCTCTCCCGAGATTTGCGAGGTCCGATCCGCGCGCATCGCGCGAAGTTTCCCGACGTTGAAGTATCTCCCCTGCCGCTCCCCTTCCACTACATCGAACCAGGAGTGCTCGACATAGCGACCGACGAATTCCCCTCGCTGGAAGTATCTCATCGGCACACGAGGATCGGGGAAGAAATCCTGCGGACGCACGTTGAAGATCTTATTCCCGCGATACTTCGGCAGCTCCATCACCCGTTCGACTTTCCTCGGGGGCACGCCGATCAGCGGCATCCCCATGAACATCACAGGCTCTTCCACTTCCTGTCGAACGTTGATATACTGCTCATCCCAGTAGTGCCAGACCACGCCGAACCCATACTTACCCGGATCCAGCAGCCAGATGAACAGCGGCACCATCATCTCGCCGATCATACGCTGATACTCCAGCACAGCCTCGACGGCTTGGGTATTCATCTCCGCCTCACCATTCCTCCCCATGACTTGCATCACGGGGCTGCGCGAAAGGAATACCGAGCTGTAATACGTATGCGCAGTCATCAGCACGGCGTAGGAGTAGGGAATCTCGATCGTGCGGTAAGCGGGAATCCCCGACTGATTCCTCCGATTCTTCCTCAGCGCGTCGAGATCGCTCTCGGGAATATACGCCTGAAAGCGATCTTCATTCCTCGCCATCTGTGTATAGCGATCCCGCATTTTCCTTTCACTCATCCGCAAGCGAGACCGCACGGCATCGAGGAGCTTTCGATGCTCCGCCGTGCCATACTTCAGCTTCTGCATCAATTCTTTAGGCGTCGCCATTAAGGGCAACCTCCGGGGGAAAGGTCTTCATATTGGCTTTCGTCTTCGATCCGGGAGTATTCGCCTTCCAGCGTATCCCCCTTAATCGCCTGACGAAGCGCGGGGTTCATAGCGACGATCCCCATAGCGATCGCGTCGAGTAAGTCATCTCGAGGATTCTTCTCCTCGGGATTGTAGTCGTTTGCTTGGGTAAGCAGCTCCTCCATCGAGGGCTTGATGAAGAAATGCCCATAGGCAGCAAGGGCCGGGATCGCCTGCATGATCCGATCCGCCTTCCGCCGCTTGTCCTGAATCCGATCCACAGCGACGAAAATCTTCCGCTTGATCATCTCCTGTTCAAGATGCCAGGCAAGAACCCGCTGATATCCGATCGCTTCGACGGCAGCCTTCCTCGGCCCATACAGCAGTACGAGGCTGAAGAAATCGTTCGCCGCCTTGTCCGGCATCGTGCCCTTGGACAGCTTGTAGTCCAGCACGTAGCAGTCCACTCCGCGGAAACCCAAAGCAACGATCGCATGGTCGTCAGCTGTCGGCGAATCGCTTGAAGCCGGATCGATAGCGATGACAACATCCATCACCTCGGGAAGCAAATCGTAATGCTTCCAAGCCGAGGTATCGATCGCCTGATCCTCGCCCGAGACGATCGTGCATTCCTTCTCCCGCATCCACAGTCGCAGCTGCCCCCGGCGGATGGCCGCTTCCTTCTCCCCGCGGAGAGTTTCAGTCGGCCACCGGGCTGGCCAGGAGCTTTCCCCCTTCTTATCGAAAACGGAGAAGGAATAGGGATTCCACTGGGGATCCCGCATGCACTTCTCTATCGCATCGTCTCGATTCAGCGGAGTTTGGAGAAACACGGCCTTCGCCCAAGGCGCCTCCGATGCTGGGGCTAGGGAATTAAGCAACGCGCCGAATAGCAGAGCCTCTATCTTCTGACGCTGGTCAGGCGTGGCCGTGTTTTCTTCGTTCAGAACGTCGTCTATGATGATGAGATCAGGACGAAAGTCGTCAGGATTGAAGCCACGAATCTGGCCTGTGATACCCATTGCGAGCAGGGTAATGATAACCGGAGTGCCGTCGTCGTTCAGCGTTTTGGTGCACTTGATCTCGCACCATTCGTCCGTCCACTTCTCTCCTTTTTCCAGCCCGAACGTCTGCGCCCACTTCGTATTGAATTGCACTTGCCTCTTTATCCAACGGACGGAAAAGCAAGCGTGTTGCTGACTCACGCTGACATACATGATCGTGCGAGAGATCATATACGCGATCCGCTGCGAGGTAAAGACGCGGAGCAGCGTCGTCTTCGCCCCATCGCGGAAGATCTTGAACGCATTGTAGCGAGCCGGGGAGTAGAGTGCCCGGCCGATTTCTTCATGAAATTCCGGAGATTTCTGTCGGAAGGTCCGGGGGAAGAAAATCCTTCCATACTGCGTCAGCGACTCCGCCCCGCGTTGCACGGCCTCGAGCGGGGAGAGCTGGATCATCTCAACGGAGATCACAGAATTCCCCTCGTTGTCTCCGCTTCGCATTCTCCGCGACGAAGCGTTGCGCGGCGAGAACCCAGCCGGCTTGGGGATTCAGCGGCTGCATCCAGACTTCCATCGGAACGGCATCCCGACCGAGCTGCCGGGCCCTCGCCTTGAGAAAAACTACTGCCGCAGCAACATCCAGTTCCGTCCCGGCCGTCGATCCGGTGTCCGCTGAACCCGAAAAGTGATTCTCCTCGAGGGGAGCATTCGGCCGGGCCAGCGCTTGCTTCGCGGAAAGGATTTCCCCTTCCCTCGGAGTCTCGTCTTCGAGCTCGATTCGATCACGAGCCTTCAGCGCCGACAGGTCGATGATATTCGCCATTACAGCCTCTGTGGGTTGTAGAGATGAATCGCCGTTCTCCTCGCATTCGGGATTTCTCGAATGTTCGGGGTCAGCGATGGGGGTTCCGGCCAAGCGACGGCCGGGTCGAACCACTTGCAAATTTCCATGCAGCTGAAGGAACAGCCGCGGAAGATGTATTCCAGCACCGGAACGTATTTCCTCCAGAGCTGGAACCAGGCCTCGTGGGTGTGCCGATACTTGATCTCGTAGACGATTCCCGAGGAGCCATCCGCAGCTACGGCCACGGCATCCGGCTGACACCATCCCCGGCCGTTGTCGTCTATGAACTCGATCCAGGGCCCGATCAGCAACGAGGAATCTGTCCCGGCATAGACTCCCTTGAGATGCTCGTGAGTCTTCGCTTCGTATTTCAGCCCGCGGCCGCGCGCACCACGTTGCCGATGAGGCTGAATAAACGCAGGCCGTTCGTCGAGCAACTTCGCCCAACGAAGCCCTACGACGGAAGAAAATCCCCTAGGTGCGGGCAGCGACCTCGGCATTTGCCACTCCTGTAGCAAGTTCCGAGGTTGAAACGAGTCCAGGCTCGTCAGTTCCGCTGGGGAGTGCGGGGATTCCGCATTCAGCGCTTCCATTGATGATCTTCTCTCTCGCTTGTTGAATCGCTTCCTTCGGCACGCTGAAGAAATTGTTCTGGGTATTGTTCGTTACTGGGGCATTCCCAGTCCCGACCTTCGGGGCGAAGCCGGCTCGATGAAGGACCTTGTCGAAGGAATCCAGGATGAAGTCCTGGTCCTGAGTCTTCTCGAGCTTATCGGTAAGCTTGTCGATTGCGAGGTGGGCGGCGGCGTTGAGTTTCGCCGGAATATCGAGCATGATCTCCGCCTCGATATCCCCTCGACGCCTTTCGTATTCCGCCCGGAAGCAGCCGCTGCGCTTGATCTGCGACAGCCAGGAGATCGAGTAGCCGGTCCGCGCGCTGAGTTGCGCCAGCGTAATGAACGGTTCCGCAATGAGGATATCCAAGATACTCTCATGCGGCGGACGGACTTCCGCGATTCCTGTTTGCGCCATGCTAAGTCCCTGAACGGGCTTCACTTTATCAATTCCCGCAATTCTATCTGAAAAGGAAATTTTTGTCAATAACCCCCGCGCGGTAGATTGGAGGCGGTAGTTTCCTCTCCGCCCTCTGCGGGGAAGCGGCGGAGGTTCAGCGAAGGGCCGGGTATGCCTCGGGGTATATTGGGAATATTCCCCGACATTAATTCCAAAAATTGAGCTACCGGGGCGAGTGGTAGATAGGGGGCTCCGCACGGCGCGCGAGGGGGGATGGCCCCGGGGCGAGATACCTGAATGGAATCAATGACTTACGGATTGTGTTGCGTTCGGCAGTGGTTCGTGTATAATGAAGTCATCGGTTGGTTGCAACCGGGCCGAGTCGGGCGGAACCCGACGAAGAAGGAGAATGAAAATGGCTAAGAAGCAACAGGTCGCTTTCGACGCGACGAAGGGCACGGTGACGGTAACCTACCCGACGATCGGGAAGTCCGTTGCCGTGGACCTGAACAAGCTGTCGGAAGAAGTCAAATGGCAGGGTCTCGGGCACGGGATCAAGCAACGGCTCGGCGATGCGGCTTCGGGTGGGACCGCGAAGGAGAAGTTTGAGATGGCTTCCCGGATTGTGGAAGCGATGCTCGGCGGAACCTGGGACATCGGCGACCGGATGGTGGATAACGAGTCCATCGTGATCGAAGCCGTCGCGCGGTTGAAGGACCGCGATGCCGAGGACGTGGAAGCGGCCCTGCCGGATGACGAGGACAAACGCGCGGCGATCGTAAAAGACTGGCGGTCGAATGCCAAGGTCAAGGCCGAAATCGCGAAGATTCGAGCCGAACGGGCCGAGGCGGATGCGGCGGGTGCGGACGAGCTGGAAATCGACGGGCTGGACGACTAAGCGGAGGGCCGGGGGCGAAATCCCCCGGTTTTTTGAGGAGAATGGAAATGCGGATTCAACAGTCTGGATTTCACATCAAAACGGACATGGGCGAGTTTATCGGAATCGTCGCCTTCGATGCGGAGAAACATACGGCGAAGGAGGTTGCCCACATCGCCTGGGGAAGTTCGGCGGAGATCACGGAACTCGCCTGGAACGAATTAGCCCGCGCAGGAAAAACTGGGGTTGCGATATTCACCTACAGCCACAACGACTGACGCGGCCGGGGGCGAGATCCCCCGGTTTTTCCTTTCTCCTCGGCATGAGCTAGGGCGCCCGGCGCCTGGTCGGCTGCAGTGGAAAGCCGAAACGCTTACAGTGTATCGGCATCGGGCTAGGTCGTGGCGCTTGGCGCTTTGCGCTTGGCACTTACAGTGGATTGGCCGGCGTTTCACATCGTGGGAAATAGAGTGCTTGACAGCCTTATCCCCATATGCCATGATATCCAACGTCGCAGCAAGAGCGACGCTTAACCGGGGGAAACCCCTAAACCCTTAAGGAGTTATACCATGAAGAAGAGCATCCTGGCCCTGGGTATCGCCGCGGCCTTTCTGATGGACGAAGCGCAGGACGGCACGCAAGGCGGAGCGGGTGGCGCGGCTACCCCGGAGAAGAAAGTCAAATTCGCAGCGAAGGAATACGACCTCGACACCGGCCTGCTGGAGATCAAGTTCGGCGACGGCGAGACCATCTCCGTCAACGTCTTCGAGCTCCCCGATGCGATCAAGACCCAGCTCATGCTCCACGGCGCCGCGCAGAAGCTCGGTGACAGCTACGCCGGCGCGAAGGGGGACTACTCCGTCGCGAAAAGCTCGGTCAACGACGTGGTTGCGCAGCTGCAGTCCGGGGACTGGCGTGCTGCCGGCGGCGAAGGGGAAGCGAAGCCGCGTATCGGCGAGCTGGCCGAAGCCGTCGCCAGGGTAAAGGGCGTAGACGTCGACTCGGCGAAGTCCGCCGTGGAGAAGATGACGGATGAGCAGCGGAAAGCGGTCCGGGCTCATCCGCGGATCAAAGCTGCCATCGCGACGATCCGGGCGGAGAAGGCTCAGGCGGAACTCGCCAAGGCGGAAGCCTCCGGCGAAGTCGAAGTCGCCGGGCTGTAGTCGAAGAGGGCCGGGTCCGAAAGGGTCCGGCTCTTTTTTCCCCCTGCGGATTGTATCTAATGTGCCCTAATCATCCCTGATTCCCTAGTACAAAATACCCCCATGCCCCCACCCCCTCCGCCTTACCCCCACACCCCAAGGCGGGGGGAGTAGTCAGTTTTTTTTTTTTTTTTTTTTTTTTTTTTTTTTTTTTTTTTTTTTTTTTTAAATACTTAACCCCCAAGGCGGAGTCGGGGGCCGGGGATGGGTGGGGGTTTTTCGTACTAGGGAATGAGGGATGATGAGGGATTATTAGATACAACCCAACGCTCTTCACAACGGAGGCTTTTATGCCAGCATCGAAGAATCTCGCGGCCTACCCGGAAATTTTCTGGGAAATTATCCGCAGGGTAGCGCAGGATAAGCCGAATGGGTATCAGCTTACGATGCCCTCTCGCGCGGGGGCTATTGCACTTAGGGGAAGGTTTAATCACTTTCGGAAGTTGATAAAGGAAGTTGGATTGGAAGGGAGTATGCTTTCCGAGGATGAATTTGCGACACTGCAGGCGATGCAGGTGCGGCTTCTTCCCCGGCTGTCGAGGAAGGAGGAGAAGGAAAAAATGCTTTGGGAGGCGAAACTTCATTTCGAGCATGTGGATTTTCTAGAAGAATTCCGGCCCTTACGGGAAATGCGGGATAGGGAAGGGTTAGAGCTGCGTAGGAAATTAACGCCGAATAGCCCGGAATTACGCTTAGATGAAGTAAAGCAAGGAAATATCCCGAAAGCAGAAAAGGTGATGGACGACTTTCTGGAGAGTTTCCTCGGCATTCCCGCGCATCCGGAGGAGACGAAGATTTACGCCTTGCCGGAGAGGGAAGGGCCGACGACGGCGCCGCCCGGCGTTCCGCTGAATGCGGTTCCAAAGGAAATCGCTTGTCCCCTGTGCGAAGGGAAGGCGGGGAATGTGGGGTGCTTGATGTGCGAGGGAAAAGGTGTGCTGCCGGAATAGTGCCGGGCGGAACGCCCGACTAACCCGGTTCACCCTATACCGGAATGAAGCCGGAGGCAGGCCCCCGACTAACTAGGTAAGCTCTGTCAGTGAAATCCCGCGGTGAGCCGCGGTCTAGCTAGGTGGGCAATGCCTCAGACTGGAGCCTTTTCTATGTTGAAGCGAATTCCGTCGAAGAATAAACCCGGGCGTTCTCCCGAATCCATAGCCCGCGGAAAAACTCGGAATGATTTATTCCGGCTCATGCGACTGCGGAGGGATCTCGACCGACTGCTCGAGGAATATCTCCCCGGACCCGGCATAGAGGAAAAACTCCGCGATTCCCTCCTCGCCCTCGAGCTTACCCTCCGCCGTCGCTGGGCGGGTGGGAAATAGTGTGCTTGACATGCTATTTTGCATGGGGTATATTCGGAATATACCCCGGGGACAATCCCTAACCTAGTCCCCGCCGCACCTGGCCATTGACTCGGGACCAGCTATGGTGCAGTCGAAACCGAGTTGAAAACAAGGAGAATGAAGATGAAAAGCTTCCCCCGCATTCCGCCTAAATCCCCCGAGGGCCTCAAGCAAGACACCTTCGGCACATACCAGGTCGGAACCATCCGCTGGAACGAGAAGAACCTCCTCCTCCGCCTCGAAGTCGATCCCGGAAACGCCTTCATCCCCCGGGAATTGCAAGAGGAAAGGAAGAGAATCGAACGCACGCAGAGCCCGCGAGGCACCTTAAAACTCAAGAAAGTCGAAACCGAAAAGGAGAAGGCAGAATGATCACCTCGATCAGTGTTCATCGAGTCACCCGCGTCGTCGTTACTATCCGTGGTGAGCGGAAGGAAGGCCGCTGGCTGAATCTCGAAATCTTTGGAACGGATAGCTACGGGCCTGTGGACAAGGCGAATCCTGAGAAGCAACTCGGCGATATCACCCTCTGGCATCCCGAGGACGCAGCCTTCCCCTCCTTCTCCTTCCCCGCGGAAGTCCAAGTCGAAATCCGGAGCGACGAGAATGCAGATCTCGAGAACGATTCAAGCGCTGACTGAAGCCCAACGTGAAGCCCAAGAAAGGGAAAAGAAAAATGCATCCTCTACTTACGAGACGAAACGCACTGCGGCGCTCGCGTATCTCCGTGGGACAAGCGCGCCGCACCGAGATCAATCCATCTACGCACTCGACGGCGGGATCACAAGGCCAGAACCCCGGCTCTCCCGCGAGCCTTTCGTCCTCCGCGAGCTACTCGCCCGGCTTCGTCGCGGCCCTCGCTGAATACGAACGCGAGCTGCTCAACATGAAGCGGGCGGTGGATTCGGAACTGAATTCCATCCGCGGAGAGGCCGAGGCAGTCGGACTCGGGGCTCCGCCGACGTTCAGCATCCGGCATTCCATCCTACAATTCGCCCGCTTCGTCATCGACCTGCAGAGGAGACTGGGATGAGCGGCATCCTCCCTCCGCTTTTCTCCGAGATCGCTCGATTCGCCGGGCTCGAAATCGAGCTCCGCGGTATCGGAATTAGGAGCGAATACGACTATAGCATTACCGATGTGCTGCAAGTTGCAGACGCGATAAAGGACGGATATCCCCCAGTCTCAATCCGTCGTCAAGCAATTACCCTTTACAACGCTTACCGTCGTTACAAGGAGAATTACAATGAGCGTATTCCAGAAACCTCAGTCGCAGGAAAAGGCCTCGGACAACCTTCTCGCCGAATTGATGAGCGAGTTCGGAAAGAAGCCGAAGGGAAAAGCTTCGACCTCTTCCGCTCCGAAGGAAAAAACGGCGCGGGACCTGAATAAGGAATTCCATCAGCGGATTTCCGGCTCGAACACGCAGACGGCGCTGCAGCTCTTCGCCAATACCGTCTCGAAATCCTGGAGCGAAGTCCCCGGATTTTCGCCTGTTGCGAGGATAATTCACATCCAAATCGAACGCTGTCGTTGCTGTTCCGGAATTGTGAAGAGTATCGGGAATGAGTTCACCCGCTTCGAATCCTCGCGGCTTCGCGCCAAAGTCGATTCCCCCGAGCTCCTCCTCGTAGACGAGTTCGGCTTCGAACTCCCTCGCATCCTCGAGGAATGGCCGCATGAAGTCGATATGTGTGCGCAGTGCCTCCGGGTGGATTCCTTGGTTAACGAGCTCCTTTCCGCCGGGCTGATGCAGGACAAGCCGGCCGTGCGGCAGCTGAACCTTTTCTCGAAACTGGAACCAAAGGAGAAGAAACGTGAAGAAAACTAAACGGGGAACGCCCAGCGGGACGCGGCCCTTTATCCTCGAAACCCATTTCGGCTCAGGACGCGGCCGGCGAGTAGTCAAGTCCCGATACCTCTACCTCCACCGCGCATTTCTCGCCGCGATGGCCAGGCAATTGCAGGGCGCAAGGCATAGCGAAGTCATCGCTTTGCGAAGCGGAAAGGTGAAGGCGAGGATCGCGCAGGATGGGCGGTTCTTCTATATCAATCAGCTGGAGAAAGCATAATGGAAAAGCACATCCCCGTTTTCCTCTCCTTCACCCTCGGCTTCGGCCTCGGCGTTCTCGTCTACGACGCGGCGGTTAAGTGGCCTCCGCCGGCCTTGCGGAAGGAAGCCCCTTCCTCCCCCGCGAAGCCCGCAGTCTACCTGAAACCCTCGACCAAGGTATAACTGCATGATGACTCAATACATCTGTCACTGCAGCGCCTACACCTTCCCTCATGCCTACGGCAGGGGGAAGTGCAAACCCCTTCTCATCGTGGAGAAGGCCTGGAATGAACGCAGTTGCCCGAAGGATTGCAGTTTCCTCCGCGGCGACTTAGGCACCGGGTTGGAAAGCTGCACCGTTCTCAGCGGGAATGAAAAATTCCTCATCCAATGCCCCGTTCTTTTTTCCCAGCTAAAGGAAAAGAAATGAGATATGTTATCTTCGGACTAGATGGAAAACTCACTACCATCGGGGTCTTTCCTTCGTTGAAGAAAGCGAAAGAATGGGCACGTATTCGCGAGGGAAAAACCTACGCAGTCATCGGTCGAGTCACAAACATTCGTCGCTTTTCAACAAGGGAAAAGAAATGACTTCCCCCTCCATCATCTTCATCGAAGGCCAGCATCTCGGCGTCCTTCTCCCCATCGCGAAAGACGCCCTGCTCTCCGCTGACCATACGAAACGCAGCCGGCAGCGCAAATTCCTCGAACTCGCGCGCCTGCTTCGCGGCCTCAAGCTCATTCCTGAAAAGGAAGGAGCCATGCATATCGCTCTCGGCACAAACGACAGCGGAACCTTCGGTTTACTCGTGCATCTTCACAACTCGGCGCCCGACGTGA
>Ga0209342_10008561_pt1 | contig 10257 bp, 13 predicted proteins | sample RifCSP16_2_FD_184023 | JGI IMG/M metagenome (GOLD analysis project Ga0209342, IMG submission 184023) | Soil microbial communities from Rifle, Colorado - Rifle CSP2_sed 16_2 (SPAdes) (version 2) | ecosystem: Environmental > Terrestrial > Deep subsurface > Rock core/Sediment | place: Rifle... | reverse complement strand
TAACCCCAAAGCAATCAGCATCACTACCGAAAATACCCCAATCATAATTCCTAAAGACGTCAAAAACGTTCGAATTTTGCTACGCTTAAAATCGCTCACCGCTGACGTCATCAAATGATATACCCCATTTCGAAGTCTCATTTTAATTTTAACTTTTCACTTTTTACTTTTAACTTCTAATTATCCTTCCATCTCTCATTTTAATTTGCCGTTGTGTCCGTTTTGCCACTGCCGCATCATGAGTCACCACTACTACTGTCGTTTGAAAATCTCGATTCAATCTCTCCAGTAAATTAAGAATTTCTTCACCGGTTTTACTATCCAAATTCCCAGTTGGTTCATCAGCCAAAATTACCTTTGGGTTCATGATGAGCGCCCGAACCATCGCCGCCCGTTGCTGCTGGCCACCGGAAATTTTATTGGGGAAAAAATTTCTCCGTTCGTAAATACCAAATTTATTTAACAATTCTTCTGCCCGACGACCAGGATCAAAAGCTAGTTTCAATTTCGTATAACGAGTCGGCAACAATACATTCTCCAAAACCGTAAACTTATTAATTAAATTGAAAGATTGAAACACAAACCCGACAGTCTGATTTCTAATCACTGATAACTCCGAATCCGATAATCCCGATACATCCTTTCCATCTACAAATATCTTTCCAGCAGAAGGCGTATCTAACAATCCCACTAAATACATAAGCGTCGACTTTCCACACCCAGATGGACCAACAATAGATATAAATTCCTTGGGCTTAATCTTTAAAGATACATCACTAACCGCTGCTACTTCTTCCTCACCCAAATAGTAGTTTTTATAAACCTTAGCCAGTTCAATCATGGATCACTTTTTGGTTCCAATAACCACTCTATCCCCTTCTATTAGCCCCTCCACCACTTCTACCATCTCCTCAGTTTCAATTCCCAATTTCACTTCCACCGACTCTTCCTGACCCCCACGCATGACCGTCACCAACTTTTTACCATCACTTGTTTCCACTGCTTCTAACGACACTGCTAAAACATCGTTTTTTTCTTCGACTACAATCGTCGCCTCACCATTCATTCCCAATCGATAGAATAGCATCTCTGTCTCCGGTAGCTTAAGTTTAATAAGAAAGACCGTTCCCCCGCTCTCCGACGTACTGGCCGCATAATCGACCTGCGCTACCTCCGTTTCGATTTCTTTATCCGAATAAGCATCAAAAATGATAGTTGCCTTTTGCCCGGTTGTTACACTCCCGATATCCACTTCATCAACTTCTGCCACAAAATAGGTTGTCTCGGGATTTACAATTTGAAAAATATCCGTCGTCGTGATGTTAACCCCAGCCACCGCCTGATCAAGCTGAGTTACCACTCCCCCAATCGGCGTCACTAACCTCGATAATTCTAATGCCACATTGCGTATCTCCACATCCAATACCGCACTATCAAGCTCCCCTTGAGCAGTCTTTAGTAAATCCAATATCGTCTCTCGCCGATCTTTTTCCCAATTTTCTATCGTCTGATCATGCTCCCGTAACTCTTTTTCAAAAATTATTAAATCTTGTTTTAAGCTTTTTTCCACTCCCCGCTGATCTTGGGTGGCAATCACCTGCCACTTCTTGACAGTATCCCCTTCCTTCACTCCCAGCCAAGTCATCTTCCCAACCGTTTGAAAGTGCAAATCTACCTTTTCTAAAGCCTCAATCTCTCCGCTTACTACCAAAGTTTTCGTCAGACTCTGCCGCTCCACCACTGCTGTTTCCACCTTCAAAGCTTCCCTACTTCTCCACCAAAAGAAAACTCCAGCCAAAACCAACAGGGTTCCCACCACCAAAAACCAGCGTCGCCTTAGCCACCCACTAACAATTTTCAACACCTGTTTCATAAAACCTCAACTACCAATTGTACTCCTGAAATAGTTTTTTTACCAGAGGTAACTATCACCAGTTTCTTTCTTCAGTTGAATTTAAAACGAACCAGTTTGCTCTTTGAAGGGCATTGGCTGCATGGAATCGAACACCCTCAAAGACAACCAAATATCAACCATGCAGGCATTGAGTGAGCAAACCTATCATAAAAGGTCAAGAGACTACACGCGAACGTCCCTGAAAAGAGTAACTGGTGAGTTGCTCCTAGAATAAAACAGGTAACTTTACACCGTCATGATTTACAACTAAATCAATCCGCTAGCCTGCCTTTGCTTCTTCCAAAACTCCCCTCTTCGACACAACAATTTCTCCGCCTCTTCGGGATTACGCATCAGTTTCTCTACTGCATACTCCAAAAAAATTGTGTTTTGCGAACCTTTCACCATTAGCACATCATCTTTTCTAAGCTCATTCTTAATCGCTTCCGCCGCCTCTGCCGCGTTAGCAAACCACCGTACCGTCCTTCGAATATTCGAATCTTTGTTTATCACCGATAAACCAAACTCTTTTATTAATGGTCCCACCAAATACAACTCATCACCTACCTCAATTGCTTTTTTAATCACCACTTCGTGGGCAAACTTCGCTTCTTTCCCTAGTTCCCTCATATCACCAAGAAGCGCTAACTTCCGCTTTGGAGCAATCACCTGCAATAGATCCAAGGCATCAAGCATCGGTTCCATCGACGCATTGTAGGAAGAATCGAGAATAGTGGCGCCGTTTATAGCCGGCAGTAACGACATTCTCCCTTTCGGCAATCTGAAGTACTTTACCAGCCGCAATACTCCCTCATCAAAATTAATGTCATACGTCAACCCTGTAGCCAATGCCGCCGCCAAAGTGTAACCATAATGTTTCGGTAGTGCCATTGCCGGAAACTGGGCTTCAATCGCTTGATCGGCGTAGCTAAAACGAAACTGCGTCCCACTAATAACTACCTTGTAGCCAATCACCCGCACCGTACTTTTTTTTGAAAAGCCGAAAGTAGTAACGTTAGCTTTCGTCTTGGCGGAAAACGCCATCACATTAACGTCATCCGCATTCAGTACCGCCACCCCATCTTCTGGTAGCGACTGGATGAGTTTTCCTTTCTCTTCCCCGATAAGTTTCCTGACTGCTGCTTCCCGTTCTTCTGCTTTAGTTTGATTAATCAAACTATCAAAATTATCACTATGAACTCCCAAAGCATTCAGAAATACACCCACCTTCGGTTGCACGATGGTGAGTAAATATTCCATGTTTTTTGGGACCCTTGGGCTATCAATCCCTAGTTCAACCAGGTAAATATCATATTTTTCCCAATTTGTTAACGCTTTAATCGGGGCCAGGAAAATTAGCCGCAACCAATCAACCACCGAATAGTCATTAGGTGTCAAACCTAATATATTAAGGGGAATTCCCGACTCTGAATTTGCCTTCTCACTCACTTTAACTCGAAAACTATCACCCAAGATAGCCACAATCGCCTGCACGCAACTGGTCTTACCCGCACTGCCCGTAATTCCAATAATATCTGGCCTGATTATATTTAACTTTAACCTCGCCCAAAACCGAAGATAGTATAGGACCGCCAGCTGTAGCCACCTCACGCCAACTCCTTTAAAAAGTCACTTCCTCAAACCGAGCCGGATCAACTGTATAATCAGACAGCCTCAACCATTGGGGAATCACTTTAATGAATACCGTCTCAGGTAATCCCTTAAATTCCACCGCTTCCGGATGAGACCTAAAGTAAACTCTCTCACATTCTTTAAGCGCTTTACCTGTCTCTGCTAGCTCTACCCTCCCCTCATACTGAATATTAAGTTCTTCAAAACTCCAACCAAAAGTCAAAGCTACCAGGGGATTTTCTTTAAGATTTTGCCATTTTCTGCTAGTCTTATCTGTAGATAAAATTACAGTCAAACCATCCATCACCGCATACCCCATTACCGCACACTCCGGTTTTCCAGTCTTGGAACTCGTAGCAATCACACACAGTTTAGGATCTTGGTTTTTGAGAAAATTAAAAACTTCTTCAGTAACTTTCTCCGCCATAACCTTATCTTACCACTGTCTTACCCTTGCCTGCCGCCGAAATTCCCAAGGCAATATATTCTACCTCCCTCTTCCCCACATTCCGCATCCAATGCACCACCTGCATCGGAATCACCACCGCATCCCCTCTCTCTAACACTGCTCTCTCTTTTCCAATCTTTATTTCTGCCCTACCCGAAACGACAATAAACACTTCCTCCATATCCTCATGGTAATGAGCTCGAAACTCTTTTCCTACCGGCATCTTCGCCCAATTGATCATCTGCACTCGACCGGCTAAAAGGTCTTCCCGCCGCCACAATACCTTCTTTAATGAACCCGGCTCATCCGGCAACTCATGCGACGCTGGAATAAACGCCAGTTCTTTTCCTCTAATAATTCTCATACCATAAAGCTTACCAATTCCTGATACTTGATACCTAATACCTATTCATCCCCACTGCATCCCCACTATTCCCCCGATAATCACCGCTACACTTATCAACTTATACCACGCCACTTTTTCTTTAAAAAAAATCCTCGCCACCGTCAGCGACACTATTGGCGAAGCGTTAGCAATAGTATAAACATACGACACCTCGTATTTCGTCACTGCAAAATTATAGCCAGTAAACCCCACCAACTCAATCAAAATAATTGGTAGCAAAGTCCGCCAAGGAATCGGTCGCTTTACTTCCCGGCTGCCAACCATAAACCACCACAGTATTAACAGGTTAAGGCCCGTCAAACCCCGAAGAATGAGAGTCGTCATAAACCAACCGTGCAACCGGTTAACTGGTCCTAGAAAGAAAAAGTAGAATCCAAACCCCAACGACGCCAATATAGCCGCCGGTACACCATTAGCCCACTTGAACGAACTTCTCTTACCTATCAGCTTCCAGTCGAACGACACCCCCACCAAACCAAGAAAAATCACACCAACACTTATCACCTTAAATGAGCTCACCGACTCGCCCAGAAAAGCTATTCCCAACGTCGCCGTTACCAACGAACTGGCTGCCACAATCGCCGTCACTACCCCGGCTTGTCCCGAAGCTAACGCCTTAAGCATCAACCCATAATTTCCCGCTGCCAGTAACCCCAAAAGCATAAATGTTGACCACTTGATTTCACCAAAAGCATCTCCTCGAACCAACCACCACCCTAGAAACACCACCCATGCCAAAAGTTGAACCGAAACCGCTGTCTTGAGGAAACCGACTCTTCTCCCTAACCGCCCCACCAAAACATTATTAATTCCCCACCCAAACATTGGCAGCAACGAGAGTAGAAATACCATGTAATCCTAGAAGCTAGTTTCTTTTTCGCCTTTGCCACCACCAAAAACCGGCGGCCAGGGGCACCCATACCGGAGCATATACCCCAACCCAAATCAACCCGGTTCCCACTTTCCGAACATTCGCAATCAAGGACCGTACCGCCAGTTTAAAGATTGCCTGTGGCCGCCACGGCTGATCAGGAGTATATGGCAATCCCAGTTCGTCAGTCGACAAGTAAACGGTAATCCTCGACAATTTGGCGGACTGCTCCAAATACTTTTGTTGGCCTTTCAAACCATCAACCTGTGCTTGAATATTAATCAGCTCACGTTGCACTTCCATAAGATCTTGTACCCGCGTTGCCTGGTTTAAAATCTCCTCAAACTTAGCTTTTGTCTTAGAAAGTACCTCTAGTCGTGCCTCGATATCCACATATTCATCGGTCACATCTCTTCCGCTCACGTTTTCGGACACCACTCGTACCCCCAACGCTTTAAAGGCATCGAGCGCCTCTGTTCGCTTGTCCTCAGACACCCGCACGCTGATCGACCCCGTGGCCGCGCCTTCTGGCAATAACATTTGAGAATCGACTAAAAATCCCCCCGCTTCTTTCGCCTTCGCTTCAATCTCCCGAATGGCCGCTGCCACATCTTTGACTAGCAGCGACAAAAAGGTCTCTTTCACCACCAACCGCTCCTGACTCTCTACTGGCGCAAAATCCGCCTGCGGCGGTACTATCCCCCCAATTCCCATTCCCTCTTGGGCCATCATCGTTATCGGTGCCATCCCGCCGACCGCAGACGAACCATAATCAACAAATTGTTGTCGCTCTGCCAAAAAAGGTATCAAAGGCAGTTGATATTGCACCAGAAGATATCCCACCACCACCAAAAGAAATGTCGTTAACTTATTCTGCTTTATCCAAGCGATAATCCGTACCATACCTCTATTCTACCCCCTAAACAAAGGAAAACAATCGCCTCTAAAACTCTTTCTCTTAACCGCTCTTCATTACTCATTACTTTCTGCTTTAGTGCAACTTAAGTGACTTGATACCTATACCAAATACTTCAATTGTCTCGCGTATGATACATTAATAGTTATGGACGTCAAAGTCATCCTGCCCAAACTTAAACGCTTCGCCCTCTTCCTATTACCGGTAAGTACGATCATCACTGTCGTCATCTTGGTAATCTTCCTTGCTACCTCCGCCAACTTAAATAAAAAAGTCAACGACTTTCGCTCTCAAAGTCTTGATTTATCCAGTCAGCTCGCTTCAGTCAGCGCCGAATTAGCCACTTTAAAAGCCGACGACCAATATGTCAAAAATAAAAACCTCCAAGCCACCATTAGTGCCATTGAACTTACCTATCAAAAGGCGGTAACTAGCTACGAAAATCTCCTGGATTTCAAAAGCCAATCCACTAAAACTTCTACTCTCGATGACCTATTTTCCCAAACGCTCGCTCAATTATCAAAGCGCGATTATCAAGCTGCCGAAACTTCTCTCAAAGAACTCGACACCAAAATCGCCGATGAACGACAAAAGCTGGCCGCCACCGTCACCATTCCAGAAAACGTACCCGTCAGCAATTCCCCTCCCGGCTCTGGCTACAGCCGCCAAAAAGTCACGACAGACGTCGGTGAATTTATGGTCAGCATTGTTTCTGCGGACTTAAACTCCACCCGCGTCATCGTCGACACCGCCTCTGATGGCACTTGTGCCAGTAACTGTCCGGTCTTACCCCTGGCAGATTATGTTGCCAGAAGTGGCGCCTTTGCTGGCGTCAACGGTTCCTACTTTTGCCCAGCCAGTTACCCGAGTTGCGCCGGCAAGGAAAATTCTTTCGACACTCTCCTCATGAATAAAAACAAGGTTTATTTCAATTCAGACAACAACGTCTATAGCATCGTCCCGGCCGTCACTTTCTCCGGTAACTCCGCCCGTTTTGTTGGTCAATCACTCGAATTAGGTAGAGATACTGGAATCGACGCCGTTTTGGCTAACCAACCGCTTCTCGTTAGCGGCGGCAACGTTGTTTTTGGCGGTGACGGCGATCCCAAAAAAGGTAGTAAGGGTGGCCGAAGTTTTGTAGGCGCCACCGGTTCCACGGTCTATATCGGCGTCGTCCATTCGGCCACTGTCGCCGAATCCGCCCGCGTCCTCAAAGCTCTAGGTCTACAATACGCTCTAAATCTCGATGACGGCGGCTCAACTGCTTTATGGTATGGCGGCTACAAAGCCGGCCCCGGTAGAGCCCTTCCCAACGTCCTCTTATTCGTCAGAAAATAACATTTCTAAAGGACTGTCTTTAAGGATAATCCCTATCTCGCCACTGACAACACAATTCCAACAATTCCAATCCCGTTTTGGAGATGTCTTGACAAACCGGGATTGATCTTAATTTCCTCACTTCTCTATCAAATTCTTCAGCTTCTGGAAATCTTTAAGTAAAAGCTTTTTGTACTTAGGAAACCGAATCGCCGCTGCCGGATGCAAAGTAATCAAATGTTTTCTGCCGTCTTTCTCCACCACTCTCCCATGCTCGGAAAGTATAGCCAATTTTTGCCCCAACACTCCCTGGCACGCCACGCTCCCCAGTAGAACCAAGATTTCGGGCTCGATCACCGCCAACTGCTTGTCTAAATGTGATCGCCCGTGTTCGATTTGAGTTTTGTTCGGCGTCCCTCGTTTGGGCAAATACTTCACCGGACTGGTGATAAACACCCCCTCTTCCCGTAACCCGATTCCTCGAATCAACTGTCGCAATAATTGGCCGGACCTTCCCACAAACGGCCGGCCCGTCTTTGCCTCCTCTTTTCCCGGCGCCTCACCAATAAAAACGACATCAGCATTAGCATTTCCTTCACCCACCACCGCCCTGCCGAGAGAATCCTTCCGACACCGCTGACACTCCTCAATCTCTCGCCCAATCTTCTCCAACAGTTTTGCTTTATCCATGATACCCACTAAGTTGAAGTCTCAACTTCTAAACTACCATCGTTTTTGTATAATTCAATCATTATGCAATTTAGTTTAGCCACCGTCAAAGAAAAGTTATTAAAAGAGAATAGGTTCAAAATCGTTTTTTTTGGCGACTCCATTACTTCCACCGAATGGGTTCATCCTAACTGGCGGGAAATCATTGAGTATGTCCTCAAAGGAGAACTGGAAAAACAAATTGGTGACTGGAAAATCAGTTCTTGGCGTATAACCTGCATCAACTCCGGCCTCGACGGCGCCACCACCGACGACTACCTGGCCCACCTCGACTCTCACGTCATCAATTTCCAGCCTCAACTCCTAATCTGGATAGTCGGCAGCAACGACCAATTATACAAGTTCGGCGGCAAAAAACATCAAGTCAACGTCCAAAAAATCGTCGATATTCTTGCCCCAAAAATGGACTACCTTATCGTTTGCAGCGATTCAACCAGATTAAACGATAAGGCCAACCACATTTATGAAAATGAGTACTTAAAAACGCTCGCGCAAGTTAGTTTTCCAAAAAATGCCATCTTTGTTGATTTGTTTAGAAAATATAAACAACTTGATCTCAAGCGTTTTTTTACCTTTATCTCAGGTGGCAACGAAGTTGCTGGCATGAAACCAGGGGATATCGACTTTGCTCATCCCAACCAGCTCGGCAACGCTTACATCGCCAAAATTATTCTAGAAGAAGCTTTCCAAGTGAAATTCGACCCCGAAAAATACATTCAAACCACTCTCTCCGGCCAAATGTATCCCAGTTACTAACTCTCAAGCAGCCAACCAACCCCCATCCACATACAACGTTGCCCCCGTCACAAAACTGGCTTCATCGGATGCTAAATACACCGCCGCCGCGCCGATATCCTCCGGCTTCCCCACTCGCCCCACCGGCATCCGCGCTAGCATCCCCGCTTTCACTTTCTCATCCGAAAGCATGCCGCTGGTCATATCGCTCTCAATCACTCCCGGACCAATGGCATTCACCGTAATTCCTTTGGGACCAAGTTCCACCGCCAAATCCTCGGTCATCCCGATTACTCCCCCTTTACTGGCCGCATAATGAGCAATCGCTCCAAATCCCACTCCCACTCCACCGGACGCAATCGAAGCTATGTTGATAATCCGGCCACCGCTACTCATCAACTTGACTGCTTCTTGAGTGCATAAGAATTGACTTTTGAGATTGGTGTCAATCAATCTATCCCATTCTTCCTCACTAATATCCGCCAACGCCTGTTGGAACACTATCCCCGCATTATTGACTATAATGCTCAAGGAACCAAACTGCTTTTTTACTTCCTCAAACATCTGTACCACTTGAACCTTGACAGACACATCTGCCTGCACACTAAACGCCTTTCGCCCCAATTTGACAATCTCTACCACCACTTGGTCAGCTTGCTCTTTGTTCCCGCGGTAATTCACCGCCACATTCGCTCCGGCTTTTGCCAACGCCAAAGCAATTCCTTCCCCAATCCCCCGGCTCGCCCCGGTTACTACTGCGTTCTTTCCTGCTAACGAAAACGTTTTGCACCTCCTACTAACCTCTTATACCTATACAATAATATCATTATTCAGGAAGTTCCACCGAGCCAAAAACCCCGCCAGTCGGAATCTACCCTTCCTAATCGCCTCACTTGCACTCAACAACCACACCCCGTCGCACCAAATCTTGATATAACTTCTGGTCGTTTTCTTGGATAAACAAAATAACCAAATCATCCGGGGGAAATTCCCGATAAAGATGCATATAGTGAACATGTAACTCAGGGCTTTCTACTGGCATCAATGGTCTGCCTCAACTTTTAATATCTTCACCGGCCAAAACCTCCCACGCATCTTGGTACTCGTCAAGAAACGCTACTACCCCTTTCGGATAAGTTAGTCTGTAAATAAAATTTTGTTCACTCATCCGTTAAATATAAAACATCAATCATATGTAAATTTGCCAGTAAAATAGCTGTATTCCCCAATTTACTTCGCACTTCTTCTGGCAAATTTGATCCACGACCACCTATCTTATCAACTAGCTCCTGATGCCTAACTACCTGAT
>Ga0209342_10008559_pt1 | contig 10259 bp, 10 predicted proteins | sample RifCSP16_2_FD_184023 | JGI IMG/M metagenome (GOLD analysis project Ga0209342, IMG submission 184023) | Soil microbial communities from Rifle, Colorado - Rifle CSP2_sed 16_2 (SPAdes) (version 2) | ecosystem: Environmental > Terrestrial > Deep subsurface > Rock core/Sediment | place: Rifle... | reverse complement strand
CCTGACGGAGTACATCCTCAAGACACTCCGCGTCGAGCCGAAGGGGGAGGACCTGGAGGCGTGGAAGGACTTCCTCGACCGTCTCAAGACCCCTGAGAAGGAGGTCGAGATCGCCCTCGTCGGGAAGTACACGCACCTCAAGGACTCGTACATCAGCCACATCGAGGCGTTCCACCACGCGGAGGCCGCCGCCCGCGTGCGGGTGAACCTGCGCTGGGTGGAGTCGATGGACATCGAGAAGAAGGGCGTGAAGATCCTCGAAGGGGCGGACGGGATCCTCGTCCCCGGAGGCTTCGGGGACCGGGGGATCGAGGGGAAGATCGCCGCGACGCGGTACGCCGCGGAGAACGGCATCCCGTTCCAGGGTGTGTGCCTCGGGTTCCAGCTCGCGACCGTCGGGTTCGCGCGAGCCGGACTCGGGCTGAAAGACGCGAACTCCTCGGAATTCGATCCGAAGACGCCGGACCCCGTCGTCGACCTGCTCCCGGAGCAGCGGTCCGTGAAGGGGATGGGAGCGACGATGCGTCTAGGGGCGCACGAGATCCACCTCGATCCCGGTTCCATGGCCTCGAAGCTGTACGGATCCGCGACGATCCACGAGCGCCATCGGCACCGGTACGAGATCAACCCGGAGTACATCCCGAAGCTCGAGGCCGCGGGCCTGACGTACGTCGGGCGGTCGGACAACGGACGACGGATGGAGGTCCTCGAACTCCGGGGCCACCCGTTCTTCGTCGCGTCCCAGTTCCACCCGGAACTCCGGTCGAGACCTCTGCGGCCGTCGCCGTTGCACCTCGGCCTCGTCCGCGCCGCGGCGTCCTAGGTGCACAAACCTTTAAACCGGAGCCCCCCTTGGGCCGGATTCGATGGCGATTCCCTCGTACGATGCTCTCCTCCAACGAGCGAAGCAGGCGCTGCCCCAGGCGCTGAGCACCGGCGAGCGCTTCCAAATCCCCGAGGCGGAGATCGTCGTGGAGGGGAAGACGACGATCCTGCGGAACTTCCTGGACATCGTCGAGGCAATCCGGCGGGATCCGAACATGGTCCTCACGTACCTCCTCCGGGAACTCGGCACCGCAGGGGCGCAAGACGGCCGTCGCGTCGTGTTCAAAGGCAAGGTCACCGGCCAGCAGGTCGCGGACCGCGTGAAGTCCTACGTCGACACGTACGTCATGTGCCAGGAGTGCGGGCGGCCGGACACGCGGCTCGTGAAGGAGGACCGCGTCGCAATGCTCGAGTGCGATGCGTGCGGCGCGCGGCGGCCCGTGAAATCCGTGAAGAAGGCCGCGAAGGTCGAGGAGCCCCCCCTCGTCGAGGGGAAGGTCTACGAGCTCATGATCCAGGACATCGGGAAGAAAGGCGACGGAATCGCGAAGCTCGACCGCTACGTGATCTACGTGCCCGGGACCGCGAAGGGCGCGATCGTCAAGGTGCACATCGAGAAGATCGCGGGCACGGTGGCCTTCGGACGTATCTCCCTGGAGTAGCCCCCCATGCGGCGCGAGATCGCGTCGATCGCAATCATGGGTGTCACCCTCGCGGTCTCCCAGCTCATCGCCCTCGCAATCGCTCCCGCGTTCAAAGAGAGTGGCCTCCAAGCGTTTCCCCAGCCGGACGACCCGACCAACGCGGTCGTGTACATCGCGATGATCCTCGCCTTCACCGCGGTCGTCCTTGCCCTACTGAGGTACCGCCGCCGCAACCTCGCGAAGGGGATCATCCTCGCGTCGATCTTCCTCACCCTCGCCTTCGTCATGTTCCTTCCCGTGTTCTACGGACTCGTCCTGGTCAGCGAACCACTGTTCTACAACGAATTCGGATTGAATCTCGCGACCGCGATTGCATTCGGCCTCGCGGCACTCCTCGTCGTCCTCCTCGTCAAGTATCCCGAGTGGTACGTCATCGACGGGATCGGCCTGGCGACGGCGGCCGGCGTGACCGCGATCCTGGGCGTTTCCTTCGGCATCCTCCCGGCGATCCTCCTCCTCAGCGGGCTCGCGGTTTACGATGCGATCGCCGTCTACCGGACGAAGCACATGGTCACCCTCGCGGACGAGCTCACGAGCCAGCGGCTCCCGGTCCTGCTCGTGATCCCGAAGCGTTTGGACTACTCGTTCCGCGAACAGAAGAGTCTCAAGGAGCAAATCGCGGAGGGCGAAGAGCGCGAAGCGATGTTCATCGGCCTGGGGGATCTCATCATCCCCGGGGTGATGAGCGTCTCGGCGTCCGCGGCCCTCCTGCCCACCGGCGCTTCCTGGGCCGGTCTGGGCTCCAACGTCCTCGTCGCCCTCGCGTGCCTCGCGGGCACCCTCGTCGGCTTCGTCGTCCTCATGCGGTTCGTGATCCGTGGGAATCCCCAGGCGGGCCTCCCCCTGCTCAACGGCGGCGCGATCGCGGGGTTCCTCGTCGGATACGTTCTCGTGTACGGGAACCTGACATTCGGAATCCTGACATTCGGAATCGTCTGACGCCACGCATCCCCGCAACGCCTTTATAGGGCGGCAGACTTAGGCGGCTTCTCCGAGGTCAACGATGGCTCTCTGGCAAGGTCGATCCCGACGGAAGCCCACAGGCGGCCGGTACCGCCCGTTCCGGAAGAAGCGGAAGCACGAGATCGGAAGGGAGCAGCAATACGCGTTCGTCGGACCGCAGAGGCTGAAGGTCTACCGCACGAAGGGCGCGAACCAGAAGGTCCGGATCCTCAAGGCGGAGTTCGCGAACGTCTTGGACCCGAGGACGTCGACGACGAAGCGCGTGAAGATCGTCACGGTCAAGGAGAGCCCGTCGAACCCTCACTTCGTCACGCGGAACATCATCACGCGCGGGGCGACGATCCAGACGGAGGCGGGCCTCGCCAAGGTCACGTCGAGTCCGGGCCAGGACGGCGTCGTGAACGCGGTCCTCCTCGAGGGTGCGGCCGCCGGAGCCACGGTCACTCCGCGGACCGCGTAATCCGCACGCCTTTGATGAGCGCATACGGCACGAAGTTCGGCACGCTCACCTCGCCCCACCACATCATCTGCTCGGTCCTGTCGCTCAGGGCGACGACGTTCTTCATCAGGCGGATGAGGTTGTCCGTCACGCGGACGTCCTTCCAGGCCTCCACGACCTCCCCCTTCCGGATCCGGAAGATCCCGTCGCGGGGGATCGTGCTCAGGTCCCCGGTCACGTAGGACTGGTACCGCGTGTACCACGTGTTCGTGAGCCACAGGCCGTCCCGGACCTCCTGGAAGACCTCGTCCTTGGACCAGTCCCCCGGCTTCACGAAGACCGCGTGGTGCGTCGGCGTGACGAGCCCCGCGTTTCCGGTCGTCCGGGTCCCGAACCGCTTCGCCGTCGTCGTGTTGTGCAGGTACGTCTTCAGGATGCCCTTCTGGACCAGAGGCTTCCGTCGGGTCGGAACGCCCTCGTCGTCGAACCGACGGCGGGCGATGGAGTCCGCGGAGCCGTCCTCGTGGATCGTGACCGCGTCGGAGGCTACCCGCTTCCCGACCTTCTTGCCGAACGGGGAAAGCCCCGCGAGCACGGCCCAGGCGCTGAGCCGTCCGGCGACCTGGTCCGTCAGCGAGCCGAAGATAAGGGGGTCGAAGACGACGTCGTAGGTCCCCGCCGTCCCAGCCTTGGGGGACTTCACGAGGGCGGCGACGCGCCCGGCCTTGCGGCCGGCCTTTCCCGCTTCGAAACGGGAGAGCCTCGTCGCGGCCGCGATGCCGTGTCCGCTCGCCTCGGGTGAGACAAGTGCGCGGATCGATAGATACAAGCTCGCGCGGCGGTCCGTGCCGTGCGCGCCGTTCGATGTCTCGAGGGCGTGCTCCTCCTCGTACTTCCAGAAGGACCCCGCGGTCTCCGTGGCACCCATCTCCAGCGCGCCGTTCACCGCGGCGGCCACGTGGTCGCTCCCGTCCTCCAGGGCGAGGATCCTGGGATCCGGACGGATTCGCGGATAGGTGAACGGTCCGCGCGCGATGCCCGCGTAGTCCGGGTTCTCCTGGGACCTCTTCGCGATCTTCACGAGACGTTCGACGGTCTCGTCCACCTTCGAGAGGTCCTTGATGTCGCTCGCGAGGACGCGCTTGTCGACGACGAGGAACACGGATGCCGTCGCCTCCCGCCATCGGTTGCTGATCACGGGCTCGTTCCGCGCGAACCGGATCTGGTACGACCGGTTCCTCACGACGTCCGCGACAGCGTCCTGGCATCCGAGGGCGACGGCCCGCTTCACGATCTGGGATGCGATGTCCTCCATGGCCTCACCTCAGGTACACGTTCCGGAGTCGCATCGAGGGGCCGCCGAGGCTCGCATCGAGGGCCTGTCCCGGGTCCGACTTCCCGCAGTAGCCGCCCTCGAAGTCGAGGTCCTTCCCGACGGCGTCGACCGCGGACCAGAACGCGGGCGTGGTGAGCTCGATCACCGTGTTCCGCACGGGGTGCTTCAACTCCCCGTTCTCGATGAGGTACGCCTCGCGGCCCGCGTATTTCGCGTTGAACCGCTTGTCGTCGATGTTCCACTCCATGAAGGACTTCATGTAGACGCCGTACCGGACATCCTCGAGCAGCTCCTCGAGCGCGTGGTCCCTCGGCTCGACGAACGTGTTCGCCATGCGGACGATCGCCTCGACGTTGTAGTTCACCGCACGGGACGCGCCGTTGCTCCGCGTGCCCATGGCGGCCGCGGTCTCCCGGTTATGGAGGAACTCGTTCACGAGGCCCCCCTTGTACAGGTACCGGCGGCGCGCCTTCACGCCCTCGTCGTCGTACAGGTAGTGCGCGATCGCATGTTCGAGCGTAGGGTCGTCGACGACGTTCACGAGGTCCGAACCAATCTTCACGCCGATCATGTCCGGGGTGATGAACGACTTCCCGGCTTGGCTCGCCTCCCGGCCGAGCACCCGATCCGCCTCCGTCGGATGGCCGCACGACTCGTGGGCCGCGATCCCGGAGACCTGGGGCCCGACGACGAGGTCCATCTTCCCTTCCGGCGACTTCTTCCCCTCGACGAGGGATCGCTGCATCGACTGCGCTTCCTCGAGCACACGGTTCGTGAGGTCCCAGGACGCGATCCCCTCCCAGCCGCCGGACCAGCCGTAGTTCCGGTGGGTCTGCTCGACGCTCGAACCGTGGACGACCGTCAGGTAGTAGAAGAACCGGAGCCGCGGGCTGTACGAGCGGATCCGGGAACCGTCCGAGTTCGCGAAGTCCTTCTCGATCCGGGAGCTTCCGAGGAAGAAGTAGCGGGCGGGGATCTTGTACCCGAGGGCCATCACGGCCCGGTCCACGTCCCGGATCTCCTCGATCCGCGCCTCCGTGGGGACGGAGGCGAGCCGCTTCCCCTCGGGCACGGACCAGTTCCGGACATACGCCTGCTCCTGTGCGAACGTGATCGGGGTCTTCCGCTTCGAGGTGCGCGCGGCCTTGAGCGCCGCGTCGACGGTCGCGCGGACCTCCGGCTTCGTGAGGAGGTTCGTCGCCGCGAAGCCGAGCGCCCCCTTCACGAGGACCCGCACGCCGATCCCCCGGTCTTCGCTGACGTACAGGGCGTCGAGCACCCCGTTCTTCAGGATGAAGCTCTCCTGGTCCTGATGCTCGTACCGCGCTTCCGCGTACGTCGCGCCCTTCGTCCGCGCGTGGTCGACCGCGAAATCCACAAGGTCCGTGTCCAGCATGGGGGCCCTCCTCTCGGAAGCCGCGCGGGGATTGGGAGCGCGGAAGTTAACGGTTCCGACCCCGCAAACTCTTATGGTCCCGCCGGACATCGCGCGACCGATGCCGAAAGGGGACCGACCGATCGTGCTGTATCCTGCGTACTTCGACGCGGGACGTTCCCGCGAGGAGGGGCGGCGGGTCGCCAAGAAGTGGGCGGTCGAGTCGCCGACGGTCCAGGAGATCGCCGTCGCGGCGAAGGCCCTCGGACTCGAGCCCACGCTCGAGGAGGGGAAGGCCCACTCCTCGACGCCGTGGCGAAAGGAAGGGCGGGTCCTCGTCCGCGCGGACTACTTCAAGACCTCCGTCGTGAGGAAGGTCGCGGAGCGGCTCAAGTCGACCCGATGACCTCAGTGCTGTTCCTGCGCGGTCTTCACGTCCTCGACGAGGCGCTTCCCGGAGGCCGCGAGGTCGACGGAGTGGATGACCGCACCGAGCTCGCGCAGGGTGTCCTCGACGCCCTCGTAGTTGATCGAGCTTCCCTCGATCGTGACCTTGACGCTCTCCGTATCCTGGTCGACCTCCTCGAGCACGCAGCTCACCCCGTCCACGCCCTTCAGGGAGCTCAGCCGGCGGGACATCTCGATGAGGGACGGCTTGTGCGGCTTCAGGACGTCGAGCACGAGCCGTTTGAGGTCGCTCACGTGGACGCAGCTCCCAGAGGTCCGACCCATCGGGGCCCACGATAATAAACGTTGCGCGCTCGCGTCTCCGAGAGGCTTGAACTATTGCGTCGTGACCTCCGTGCCGTCGGGGCCGACAATCATCGTGTGCTCCGTCTGCGCGACGATGCCTCCCTTCACGTCGACGAGCGCGGGATACGTCATGATCGCGCCCGCCCGGACGAGCTGGTTCAGGTAGCTGCGGGCGCGCGCGTCGATCCGGTGCGCCCAGCGCTCCGCGAACGGGAGAGTGCGGAACGCCTCCGTGAGCCGCACGAGAAACTCGTTGAGCTCGGGTCGACGGACGGGCTTCGTGCGCACGACGCGGTAGATGTTCCCCGTGCGGCGGCCGTCGACCTGGCCCGCACCGGAGGACGAGAACGGCTCGATCGCGACGACCTCTCCTGCAACGAGGACGTCGTGGCCGTGCGGTACGTTCGGGACGCTCTTCCCCGCGTGGAGGAGGTACCGCTCGACGGTGTGGCCCGTCAAGTTTCGAATCGGCTTGTACGCATGGGACTCGATCGCCCTCTGGATCCCCGCGCCGAGAAGGCGCGTCTCGACGCCGGGATGGACGCCCTCGATTGCGGTCTGCAGGGCGAGTTCGGAGGCGCGGATCAGATCCGTCCAGTTCCGGGTTCCCACCTCGACGGTGACCGCGGTGTCCGCGATCCAGCCGTCCAGGTGGGCCCCGAGGTCGAGCTTCACGACGTTCCCGCGCCGGAACCGCAGGGCGTCGTCATGGGTCGGCGAATAGTGGGCCGCGATGTCGTCGATCGAAATGCACGTAGGGAACGCGGGTTCCGTTCCGTGCGTCCGCATGTACTCCTCGACCGCCTCCGCGACATCGAGCAGGAGGACGCCCTCCCGGACCTCGGAGACCGCGAGCTCCCGCGCGGCGCGGGACACGCGGCCCGCCTTGCGCAGCTTGTCCCGGACCTCGGAATCCATGCCTACGTCCTCGGTACCGCGCCTTGCCTAAGGATGTTTGCCTTGGGGCCGGTGAGGTCGATGACGGTGGACTCCCCGCCGAGGGGCGTCGGGCCGCCATCCAGATAGACGTCGACCGCGTCGCCGAGCTGGGCCAATGCGTCCTCGCACGTCGCCGGGGACGGCGATCCGTGGCGGTTCGCGCTCGTCGATGTGACGGGCCCGAAGGAACGGGCGAGGAGCCGGGGGATCGGATGGTCGGGCACGCGGAGACCGATCCTGCCGTCCTTCGAGACGAGGGGGCGCGGCGCCGCGGGCGTTGCGCGGAGCACGACGGTGAAGGGACCGGGGAGGTTCTTCCCGACGAACGCCTCCGCGATCGTCGTGGCACTGCCGTACCGGAAGACGTCCGCGACGTCGGCGACGGCCATGGAGATCGCGAGCTCGCGCGGCCGACCCTTCGCCGCGTAGAGACGGTCCACGGCGGCATCCTGGAACGGGTCCGCGGCGACGCCGTACACGGTGTCCGTCGGATGCACGACGAGGCCGCCCGCGCCCAGGACCCCGCGGATCCTCGCGACGGCGTCCGCGTCAAGGACGAACTTCGTCCCGAGCGATTGCGCCTGGACGACGAGCACCACGACGGATGGAACGGACTCGGGCCTAAAGGCCTTTCGCGCGCTCGACGTACAGGAGGTACGCCTCGTGATCGAGGACGGATTTCGGGGGGGCGTATGCGTCCCTCCGGAATCCGCCGGTCCCGGGGACCTTCGCGATCATCGCCTTCGTGAACGGTGCGGCCTCGACGGAGGCCGCGAGCTCGGAAAGAGGGAGGAACGCGGCGTCGCTCACCTCGGTCCCGTCGGGCTTCGGTTCTCCGGTCACGTGGGACATCGTGAACACGAGGAACGTGTCGTTCACGCGCGCGCTCACGAGGTTCCGCACGGCGACGATCGCCTCCGCCCTCCCGACGACGCCGGCCTCCTCCTCGACCTCCCGCTCGATCGTCCCGGCGATGGATTCCCCGGGCTCGACGTAGCCGGACGGGATCGTCCACAGGCCGGCCCACGGGCCGTACGTCTTCTTCACGACGAGCAGGCGACCGTCCCGCACGAGGAAGCCGCCGACCCCGACCGTGATCGGACGGCTCGCGACGTCGAGTGCCATGCAACACCGAACGTAGAGCAAGGACATCGCTTTTATCCCTCCTCGCGTTGCCGCGGGTGGCGGTGGCATTCATGGCGAGACGGGTAGAGTTCACGCCCTCCCGGTTCCGACGGAAGATCTGGGAACTCGACAACTTCGATGTGTCTAGGGACGGACGGTGGCTCGCGTACTCCGCGAACAAGGGCAAGCAGTACGCGGTCTACGTCATGGACCTGAAGACGCGACGGGATCGCACGGTCGCGACCTCCGAGCAGGCGATCCTGAACCCCGAGCTGTCCCCGGACGGCGAGTGGATCGCGATGCAGGCGGACTTCGAGGGCGACGAGAACTCGAACATCTTCGTCATCCCGAGGAAGGGAGGGCATGCCCAGCGGCTCACGGAGCCGCCCATGGACCACGCGTCGCCCCGGTGGTCCCCCGATGGCACGAAGATCGCGTTCATCTCGAACCGGAACGGCGACCGGGAGAACATCTTCGTGCTCGACGCCGCGGGCGGAGAGTCGCGTCAGCTCACGTTCGAGGACGACATCGTCCAAGAGATCGCCTGGCGCCCGGACGGCGACGCGATCGCGTTCCAGGTCGGGACGGGGAACCTGGACTGGGTGGGGGTCGTGGACCTCCAGGGGCACGTCCAGCGTCTCGCGGGGTTCCCGGACGCGGAGGCCGAGCTCGCGGACGAGTTCGGCGGCGGCTGGAACCACGCCCACCCGTGGTCGCCCGACGCCCGGGAGCTCGCATTCTCCTCGAACGTCCACGACCACGTCGACATCGGCGTCGTCAACGTCGAGACGAAGGCGATCCGCTGGATCGCGCAGGGCCCACGGGACAAGGCGATGCCCACGTGGTCCCCCGACGGCTCGCGGATCGCGTACTTGGAGCACCGCGACGGGAACGTCGTCCTGAAGACCGTCGATCCGCGAGGACGCGGCGCGGTGCGCCTCTCCCCTGAGAAGGGCGTCGCGAGCCATCCCCGGTGGCATCCCGACGGCAAGTCGATCCTGTACTACCACTCGTCGTCCGTCCAGCCGCCGCGGATCCTCCTCCAGCGGGGCGGCCGACGGACGGTCCTCTTGGACTGCGCGCGGGCCAGACTCCCCCGCCACGAGCTCGGCGAGCTCAAGTTCGTGCGCTACACGAGCTTCGACGGCCGGAAGATCCCCGCGATGATCGTCATGCCGCCGAAGAGCCGGTTCCGGGGTGCGGCGCTCGTCGAGCCGCACGGCGGACCCGAGTGGCAGGTCATGAACGAATGGGACACGAACACCCAGTTCGTCGTCGCCCAGGGGTTCGCGATGCTCTTCCCGAACTACCGGGGGAGCACGGGGTGGGGACGGGCGTACCGCCACGTGAGCAACCGCGACCTCGGCGGCGCGGACATGCAGGACATCATCGAGGGCGGCCGCTGGCTCGTGAAGCGGCGGATCGTCCCCCGGGGCCGGCTCGGGATCGTCGGCGTCAGCTATGGCGGGTACTCGGTCGCGCATTGCCTCGAGAAGGCGCCGGACCTGTGGGCGGCGGGGGTGAGCATCGTGGGCTACTTCGACTGGTTCACCGCATGCGCGAACGAGCGCGGGAGCCTGATGAAGTACGACCGTTGGAAGATGGGCAACGTCGAGCTGGAGACGGAGCACTTCAAGACGTACTCGCCACGGTTCGAGCTCGGGAGGATCGTCGCCCCCGTGCTGTTTACGGGCGGGGCGCACGACCCGAGATGCCCCGTCGGGGAGGCGAGGCAGATGTTCGCGGACATGAAGGCCGCGGGCAAGACGGTCGAGTACATCGAGTTCCCCGACGAGGGAC
>Ga0209342_10008557_pt1 | contig 10260 bp, 11 predicted proteins | sample RifCSP16_2_FD_184023 | JGI IMG/M metagenome (GOLD analysis project Ga0209342, IMG submission 184023) | Soil microbial communities from Rifle, Colorado - Rifle CSP2_sed 16_2 (SPAdes) (version 2) | ecosystem: Environmental > Terrestrial > Deep subsurface > Rock core/Sediment | place: Rifle... | reverse complement strand
AGCGGGACCCTCGCTCGCGCGAAGACGATCCCTCCGACAGTGGATGCCAGCGTGATGACAAACATCCCGCCGTAGAAGGCGAGGATGAAGGAACAGACCATTGCCCCACCAATGATGCTCAGCACACCTGCGCCGACCGCACTGGATACGTTCCCGAAATCGTGTCGAGAGACAATGTTGCAGACGCCTTCGAGGATGAGTGATACGCCTAGGAGGATGAGTGTGACAATATACGGTAAGATCGCCCAATCGAGGGGGGAGGAGCAGAGACCGTAGTCACACCGTATCTGAACGACAGAGGCCACCATCAGCGTGGACGCAATCAGATACGCAATCGCCGCGGCGAGACCGAAGCCGAATGTAACAGCTCCCAAGGCCGACCCGTAGTTCCGCCACAATCCATAAAAGCCGACAAGCCCTACAATGACGGCAACGGCCAGGAGCAAGCCTAGGACGAAATGCAGAAGCGAGTCAAGAGACCGGGGTACGTCGGCCGACAGTAACACAACCCCGAGGACCGCAGCCACGCCCGACGTGAAGAACTGGCCGGAGGCACCTACTAGGAACCAGCTGCGGCTGGGGCCCCTTCGAGGGCGGAGGTACGCGCCGCTGGATGGGCGCGACGAATTCATCAATCCCGGGATGGGGAACCCCCGGATTAACCGTTCGGCCTACCTTACCCGTTCGCTCAACTCCCGCGAATGCTTTTATCGCCTCCCGCGATGGTCGGTCGTTGGTCGACTGGGCCGAGAAGTACCGGCCACGCTCCCTCAAGGAGATTGTGGGGAACCCCTCGGCGGTGAAGGAGCTCCGAGCGTGGGCGGACTCCTGGGAGCACCGGCCGGCGAAGAAGGCCGTTGTCCTCAGCGGCGACGCCGGCGTGGGGAAGACGAGCGCGGCGCTCGCGCTCGCGCGGGACATGGGCTGGATCCCCGTGGAGATGAACGCCTCCGACGCGCGCACCGCCAGCCGGATCAAGGAGACCGCCGGGCGCGGCGCGACCCAGCAGTCGTTCACCGCCGGCGGCGACTTCCTCACCGCCCGGGAGGGGGGCCGCAAGCTGATCATCCTCGACGAGGCGGACAACCTCTTCGGGAACGCGGACCGCGGCGGCGCCGCGCAGATCGCGGAGACCGTCCGGGAGACCGGCCAGCCCATCGTCCTCATCGTGAACGACTATCGCGAGTTCACCCGCCGCTCCAGCAGCATGCGGACGCTCGCCAAAGAGATCAAGTTCCTGCGGCCGCGGACGGACACGGTGCTGGCGGTGCTTAATACCGTGTGCGGCGCCGAGGGCGTGGGCGCCGGCGAGGACGCGCTCCGGTGGCTCGCGGAGCGCTCCCAGGGCGACCTCCGCGCGGCCCTCAACGACCTCCAGGCGATCGCCCAAGGGAGGAAGCGTGTCACGACCTCCGACCTCGATGCCCTCGGGAAGCGCGACACGGCGGTGAGCGTCTTCGTCGCCCTCCGCGAGATCTACCAGTCCGGCTCGGCCGCGCGGGCCCGGGCGGCGGTGGAGAACCTGGACGAGAACCCCGAGGACCTCATCCTCTGGGTGGACGAGAACCTCCCGGCGGAGTACCGCGACGCCGACGACCTCGCGCGCGGTTACGAGGCCCTCTCCCGGGCCGACATCTTCCTCGGTCGTGTGCCGCGGCGGCAGCACTACCGCCTCTGGGCGTTCGCCTCCGACCTCATGACGGCGGGCGTGGCGGTGGCCCGGCGGGGGCGCTGGTCGGGGGGCCCGTACCGGTTCCCGTTGTGGCTCGCGAAGATGGGGCGCTCGAAGTCGCTGCGCGCGACGAAGGCCTCGCTAGGCCGAAAGATCGGGCCGCGGGTCCACCAGGGAGGCCGGGACTTCGTCCAGGAGACCTTGCCGGCGCTGCAAGAGATCGCCCGGGCCGACCCGGAGTTCCGCGTGGTCCTTGCGTCCGAATGCGGCCTGGAGGAGAAGGAGGTGGGCTTCCTCCTGGGCGAGGAGGAGGACTCCGAGGCGGTGAAGCGCACCCTGGCCGAAGCGGCGAAGCTCGCGAAGACCCCCGAGGTCCGGCCGACCTTCATGGAGCGGTTCTCGGAGGGCTGAGGTGCTCATCCCGCAGCGGGGCCTCACGAACCTGCGCGTCCGGTTCACGGACGGATTGGTGGACGCGAAGTACGCGTTCCCCTTCTGGGACCGCGAGTGGCGGGTGAAGTTCCTCCTGCTCGACCTCATGGGTCACCCCGCCGAGGTCGTGCCAGCCCCGGTGGGACGGGTCACGATGAACGAGATCGAGGCGGAGGCACCCCGGTCGGCGGCGAGGCCGCTCGTCGGGGAAGCCCCTTCACGATTCGCCGGGATGCATCACCTCGACCCCGCGTGGGTCCTGCGAGGAATGCCGGGTCCCTCGGAGTCGCTCCGCCTCGCCATCCTGCGCACAAACCTGGCGGGGAGGGCGAAAGCCGGCACCGAGAAGGTGCACGACGCGGAGTTCGACGAGCGCCTGGACGGCCTCGTCTGGCTGGTCACGAAGGACCGCTCGTTCGTCACGCGGCGGTACGGACCCGGCAAGCTTGTCTTCAGCGACCTCCGGTGATCACGTGGAGGGCACCGTCTAGGTCGCGGCGGCGGTGAGGAACTCCCATGTTCCAGGACTGGGAACACTCCGGATCGGCCCGGAAGAGGGAAGGAATATAACGTCAGCACCGGTATGCGGCGGCGGGTGGACGCAGAGAAGCGCGAGGTCCTGGAGCGCCAGGGCTACCGCATCGTCGGGGAGCACAGCGGCGTCAAGGTGTGCCACTGGACGAAGCACAAGCTGACGACGGGGGAGGGCTGCTACAAGGAGACGTTCTACGGCATCGACTCCTCGCGCTGCCTCCAGATGACGCCGACCGTGGACGCCTGCAACCTCGGCTGCCTCTTCTGCTGGCGCGCGCAGGAGTGGGGTTCGGACTCCCTCCTCGAGGCGGAGGATCCCGACCTGATCATCGACGGGGCGATCGAGGGGCAGCGGGAGCTCCTCTCCGGGTTTGGCGGGGACGACCGCGTGCCCCGCGAGCGCTACATCCAGGCCCTGTCCCCGAACCAGGTAGCGATCTCACTCACCGGAGAGCCGACGCTCTACAAGCGCCTCGGCGAGATGATTGAGTCCTATCACCGTCGCGGGATGACGACGTTCCTCGTGACGAACGGGACCACGCCGGCGGTGCTCCGGCGGCTTGCCGCCAACCGCCAATTGCCGACCCAGCTCTACGTCACGGTGGCCGGACCGACCCTCGAGGTGTACAACCGCCTGATGGCAGCGCCGAGCGACCACCAATTCGAGAAGATGAAGGAGACGCTCGCCCTCCTGCCGACGCTCGACACCCGCACGGTGGTCCGCCACACGCTCGTGGCGGGGTGGAACCTCGGCTGGGAGGACGAGTACGCCGCCCTGGACGCGATGGCTTCGCCGATGTTCATCGAGTGCAAGGCCTACATGTTCGTCGGGGAGTCGCGGCTCCGCCTCACGGTCGAGAACATGCCCTCCCACGCGGTGATCCGCGAGTTCGCGCGGGGGCTAGCCGACCGCCTCGGCTACAAGATGGCCTCGGAGCGTGACGACTCGCGCGTGTGCCTCCTCACCGCCGACGGGAAGCTCCACAAGTTGGCCAAGCCCGCGGCGCTGGAGCCTGTCCTCGATGGAACCGAAGGGCGAATCCCTCTCCCGGTGGTCCAGGCGTGAGGTCCCTGAGTCGCGGCCTCCGGGGCTCCCCGCCCTACCCTATTAATACCCTCCTCGGATAGCGGGGCGGTTCGCCGTGGCCGAAGAGGGTGCCCCGCCGGTGGCGGGCGGACGATGGGCCTGGGTCCGGACGCGCTGGTACCTCGTCGTGGCGGTGATCGTCCTCGCGGCGTTCGCGGCGGCCTATGCCCTCTCCCCGCAGTTCCGGGACGCGCTTGCGGGGGGCCTCGGGTGGGCCCTCGGCAACCCCTTCGTCTTCTTCCCCGTGCTCTTCCTCTACGCCATCCTCATCGCGGTCATCCTCCCCATTCCCGTCGAGCTCATCCTCCTCAACCCCGCCATCCTGGACAGCCCCGCGTTCTTCCTCGGCACCGCGCTGACGATCGGGTCCGGGAAGGCGGTCGGTTCCTGGCTCATCTTCTTCCTCGGGGTGAACCTCGAGGAGCAGATCCGCGGTTGGAGCCGTCGGCTCCGGCTGGTCGCCGCGATCGTCCGCGGCTGCGAGTGGGTCGTGCAGAAGACGCGCTACGTCGGCCTGTTCCTCCTCCTGAGCATCCCGCTCATGTCCGATACCGCCGTCCTCTACGTGTTCGCGCTGTTCAACCCCCCCGCCAAGAACGATGCGAACGGCCGGCCCGTGCATGCCCGCCACACCCTGAAGATGGTCCCCTTCGTCCTGACGAACTTCTTCGGCGGCATCGCCCGCGTGGCGATGTTCGTCTTCGTCCTCCGAGTCTTTGGCGTGTGTCTCGGCCTGGAGCAGTGCCCTTAGTCTCGGCCTAGAGCGGTGCCCTTAGAGCCCACGGAGGGTTTATCACCGCCACGCCGTCCCCAGGGCTGTGTACAAAGGCCCCCACATCCTCCGGTACCAAGAGCTCCTGGACAAGGCGCTCCACCGCGCCGCGAAGATTGCGCGTTCCGGGAGGACCCGGGAGCAGCGGGAGCGGGAGACCACCACGGCGAGAATCCGGAGCGCCAGCGACATTCTCGCCAAGGACCTCGCCGCCTATGTGAAGGGCTTCCCGAGCCTGGGACGGATGCACCCGTTCTACCGCGACCTCCTCCCGGCGCTGCTGGATGTCGACCGACTGAAGCACGCCATCGGCGCGGCGGACTGGGCCTCCACCTCGATCCTGCGCGTCGCGCGGGACAGCGTCCGCGGCATCGGGCGGGCGGAGCCGGGCGAGATCCCCCGTCGCAAGCGCGCTGCCTTCGGCCGGATCACGTCGCTCGTGAACCAGATCGGCCCGGAGCTGGAGACGCTCGCGTCCGCGGCAGCCACCCTGCGCCTCATCCCCGCCATCGACGTGACGCTCCCGACCATCGTGGTCGCGGGGGCACCCAATGTGGGGAAGAGCGCCCTCGTCCGCCGCCTCTCCTCGGGGAAGCCCCTCGTGGCCCCGTACGCCTTCACGACGAAGGAGCTCAGCGTGGGTCATTTCGACGAAGACCCGATCCGCTACCAGGTCCTCGACACCCCGGGCCTGCTCGACCGTCCCCCGGAGGCCCGCAACGAGATCGAGCGAAAGGCCGCCGCCGCGCTGCGCCACGTGGCCCACGTCATCGTCTTCCTCCTCGACCCCACGGAGACGTGCGGGACGACCCTGGAGGACCAGGAGAGCCTGCTGCGACGCATACGCGAGGAGTTCGCCGACGTGCCCCTCCTCGTGATCGAGAACAAGGGGGACCTCCTGTCCGGCGCCTCGGGCCGGAAGCGGGTGTCCGCGCTCACCGGCGCCGGCATTGCGGGGTTGGCCAAGGTGGCGACGCAGACGGCGAGGAAGCGTGCGGCGGCGGTTTCGGAATAGGTCTCCCTACCGCCCGCGCTCCTGCAGGCGGGCCTCGGCGGAGATGGAGGCGACATGGATCCCCTTCATGGAGACGCCCAGGTTCTTGGAGACCTCGGCGACGACGGCGGGGTCGTCGAAGTGCGTCGAGGCCTCCACGATCGCGCGCGCGCGGACCTCCGGGTTCTCCGACTTGAAGATGCCGGAGCCCACGAAGACCCCGTCACAGCCGAGGAGCATCATCATGGCGGCGTCGGCGGGCGTGGCGATACCCCCGGCGGCGAAGTTCACGACGGGTAGGCGCTGCATCGTCCGGACCTCCTGGAGGAGTTCGAAGAGGCCCTCCGCGATGTCGTCGAGCGTGTACTCCCCGAAGACGATGTCCTTGTCCGCGACGGCGGCGGGCAGGCCTTGGGACGCCCGCACCTCCCGGAGGAGGGTGGCGTACGTATCCGCGTAGATGTTCGCGATCCCCCGGACCGCATCCTCGTCCCGGAATTGGAGGTCCTGAATGGCGGTGGTGATGAGGCGCGTGTGGCGGACCGCCTCGATGACGTCGCCGGTGCCGGCCTCGCCCTTGGTTCGGATCATGGCCGCTCCCTCGAAAACGCGCCGCAGCGCCTCGCCCAGCGAGCGCGAGCCGCACACGAAAGGGATGGAAACGAGCGACTTGTCGATGTGGAAGTAGGGGTCGGCGGGGGTGAGGACCTCGGACTCGTCGATCATGTCGACGCCGATCGCCTCGAGGGCCTTGGCCTCTGCAAGGTGCCCGATGCGGACCTTGGCCATGACGGGGATGGTCACGGTGTTCATGATCTGCACGACCTTCGTGGGGTCGGCCATCCGGGCGACGCCGCCGGCGGCGCGGATGTCGGCGGGGACGCGCTCGAGGGCCATGACCGCCACGGCGCCGGCCTCCTCCGCGATGGCCGCCTGCTCCGCGTTCGTCACGTCCATGATGACGCCGCCCTTCTGCATCTTCGCGAAGCCGCGCTTGAGCAGCTCCGTGCCGCGGCGCATCTTGGTCAGGTCGAGTTCGAGGGGCATGCTTCTCCTCCCTTGGTGTGATGGACGAAGGGCGGCGGATATGTAGTTTGTGGTGACGCCCTTCGCCGGGGGAGATCCCTGCCCGGCCGCCTCAAATGGGAATCACGCCGGGACGGCCCCCCGAACAGAGCTGAGGGGCGGAGGGCTTCACCCTTAGCTCCGGCGTCTGAGCGGGTTCCGAGGCGCTGTCTGGTCCGACACAATTCGGGGTCAGCAACCCGTTGTTGTAGTCGTCCAGAGTGCCCGCCAGTTGGATCATCTGCTGGCCCGTTGAGCTGGAGGGCCGGACCCCGTAGGGGAGCGTCCCCGAGAACGTGGCGAGCAGGGCGTCCGCCATGGCGATCGTCGGCAGGATCGGCGGTCCGTTCGATCCAGCAGCGACGTTGAGCTTCGCGGCAATGAGCTGGTGCGCGAGGTTGAGGCTGGCATCGCGCCGGACCGGCGTACGGAGGAGTATCAGGAGCGCGCTCTGCGAGTAGGTCTGGCTGCCGAGCTGCAGGGAGGACACTGGCCAGGCGCTGGCGTGGTTCTTCCAGTAGCCCTGGGTGCGCGGGCAGGGGTTCCCGATGCCCGCCGAGGAGAAGGTGACGTGTTCCCACTGGCTCACGGAAGCGAGCAGGGTCTTCTGGAAGCTGCTGCTCGGGGCGTCCCAGCGCACATGGTAGAGCAGTCCCGGGCTCTCCTGGGCGACGAGAAGGTCCCCGGTCATTCCGGCGAAGGCGCCCGGCGGGGCGGTCCACACGGTCTGCGCCGAGTAGTCCACGCCGTAGAAGTTCTCGTTCGCCGGGATGACGTCGAGGTCCTCCGGGTTGATCCCGAGGGCCCAGCAGGTCGAAGCCCCGGAGGCGTCGATGGAGTAGAGACATCCGATGCCCTCCGCGCCCGCCAGGATCTTCCCCGACCAGGGCCCGTACCTGGCGATGTCGATCGGAACCGTGGTGACGCCCTCGAGCCACGTCCCGAGGCTGGCGACCTTATTCGCGAGGGTCACGACGCCCGAGGAAGGCACCCGCCACACGTTCCCCGCCGTCGTCACGACGATGAGGTCGCCATTGAAGGCGCAGTACCGGTCCTGGAACAAACTGCCCCGCAGGAGGCCTGTCTCGCCAGGGAGCGTGACCCACGGGGAGGTGACCGGGGTGCCGGTGGCGCCGATCCGGGCGATCTGTCCGCTCACCCCGTTGCCGGTGAAGAGTTCGCCCGCGACGAAGGTCTGCTGGCAACCGCTGGTCCGAATCGTGGCGATCTTGACCTCATTCCCGAACCCGCTCGCCGTGGAGAACTGCGCGTGATTCCCCGCCGCGTCGATCAGCTCGAAGTTGTAGGGGCTTCCCGAGGGGTAGTTCACGGAGACGACGACCTGGTTCGTCGGCTCGTGGTGGTCGATCCCGATGAGCCCGTTGAAGCCGGTCGCGACGGCGGTGAGCGTGATGGTCGCGCGCGCCGGCGGGGGAATCGTTACCATCACCGCCAATAGAACCCCCAAAACCACGATCGCTCGGACCACGGACCCACGGTGAACCAACCGCTGTGCCATCTCCCCTCACCCTCGTCCTCCCCAACCACTCGGCCCTTCATAAGCGTTTCTGGGGCGGAACTGCGTGGAGGAGATATGGAGCTCCCCGCACCCAACTCCCTGGACGGCGGAGCACGCTCTCGATTCCTCCGCCCCGGGCCGAGGAGTTGAAGCCGAAGGCGGCCCTCTCGGGATCCGGTAGCCGTGTCGACCGTCCACGTCCGCGTGCACTACGCCAGTGACCGGGACCTCGAGGTCTGGTCCCAGAGGATGTTCTACGACATCGACCCGGGAGCCCGCCGGCGGGTAGTGGCCGAGTTCGCCCTGGAGGTGAAGCCCAAGGTCCGAGGCGTGCCGAAGTCGCTCACCCCCCAGGAGGTCGCGAAGTACGTCTTCGTGGGCTTCAGCGGCGTGGGCCCTCCACTCGCGGCCTTCCACAAGGCCGGGGTCCGGCCCATGACGGTCGGCGACGTCGTCGAAGTGGATGGGGTGAAGTTCCTGCAGACGCTCACGGGATCCGAGATACTCCCTTGACCGGCGGAGACCTGGGCCACGAGAGGCTCGCGGGCCCGACGTGGCTCCCGTCCCCCCCTTCCCTCGCGGGCCCAAGAGGAAGTCAGCGGACCTTGTCCGGGACGCTTTGGAACGGGGTCCAGAACTTAGAGTGGAAACAGGGGGAGCAGTACCCCTTGTCCGCGAGGCTGAACCAAACTCCCAGGCGCTTCCCGCAGGACTCGCAGTTGGTCGGCTCCTTCTCTCGCTCTTTCGGGGGCTCCTTGGTTGGCGCCGCGGACTTCCCGAGGCGCTCCTTGGGGTTGGTGACCTCTGATCCTGGTCCGGTCATACTGGGCCCTCGCACCCAGCGGAGCCTAATAACCCTTCTTGAAACAGGCCTGGCGGGCCGGAGCGCACGCAAAGCCTTTCTCCCGGCCCCCGTTCACGGCCTGATGACCCGGATCCTCTGCGTCACCGGCATGCCAGGATGCGGGAAGGAGGAACTCCTCAAGGTGGCGGAGTCCCTCGGCCTCCCCGTCCTGCGCATGGGGGATGTCGTGCGCGAGGAGGCCCGGCGCCGCGGCCTCCCCCCCACGGACGCCGAGGTCGGTGGGATGGCCAACGCGGAGCGCCAGAAGCACGGGCTCGGGATCTGGGCGGAACGGACCATCCCCCAGGCCACGGTCCAGACGACCCTCATTGACGGGATCCGGGGGGCCGCCGAGGTGGCGGCGTTCCGCGCGGCCTGGCCCGGCCGGGTGGCGGTGATCGCCGTCGAGGCGTCTCCCGCGGTGCGCTACGAGCGCGTGAAGAACCGCGCGAGACCCGACGACAGCCCGACGTTCGAGGCGTTCCTGGAACGGGACCGGCGGGAGCTCTCGTGGGGTCTCGGCGAGGTCATCGCGTCCGCGGACCAGCACCTCCGGAACGAGGGCTCCCTCGAGGACTTTCAGCGAGAGGCGCGCGAGCTCCTGGAGAGACTCCTGGAGGCCTGACGTGTTCCACTGGGTCGATCTGCGGACCTTCTGCTATGCCACCGAGGAGCGGGAACGCGTCGAGCAGGCCCTTCGCTTCGCCAGCGGGGGGGACATCCGATCCACCACCGCCGAAAGCCACTACGGGAACCCCCTCCTCCTCCTCGGCTCCCGACTCGACACCGCTGAGGCCATCGTGGCCTGCTGGAACCGGATCGTAACGCGAGACGTCGCCGCCGTGTGGCGGGAGCATCTCGAGGACCGCGTCGATGATTCCAATGTCTTCCATGCCCGCCTCGACAAGCAGGAGGCCTACCGCGAGCGCATCGTCCCCGCCACGAGCGCCGACGTGATCGACCTCACCGCCAAGGTCTGCGCCTACCCCGCGAAGCGCGAGACCGCCCTCGCCCTCCTGCGGGAGGACCTCGACCGCCGATGCAACTGACCCGCGAGCAAGAGCGCCTGGCCGCCGAGGGGACGGACGCGGAGCGCCTCGCGATGCGCCTCCTCCTCACCCTGGGGAAGGTCTACGCCGCCGACACCCTGATCCCCATCACCTCCGCCCATGTCTCCGGCGCGTCCCTGAAGACCGTGGGGGAACCCGGCCTCGAGTTCATCGAGGACTTCGCGAAGACCGCCCAGGTGCGCGTGAAGACGACGGTGAACCCTGTCGGCATGGACCTGCAACGGTGGCGGGAGCTCGGCATCCCCGAGGACTTCGCCGCCAAGCAATTGCG
>Ga0209342_10008556_pt1 | contig 10260 bp, 7 predicted proteins | sample RifCSP16_2_FD_184023 | JGI IMG/M metagenome (GOLD analysis project Ga0209342, IMG submission 184023) | Soil microbial communities from Rifle, Colorado - Rifle CSP2_sed 16_2 (SPAdes) (version 2) | ecosystem: Environmental > Terrestrial > Deep subsurface > Rock core/Sediment | place: Rifle... | reverse complement strand
GTCACCGATAAAATCGTGCCCGTCATGCGTCAACCCACGCAGCGCGGCAAACAAAAACCCGGGGCGGACCTCCCGGGAGTCGTGCGCGATGCCCTCAATCGTCCGGTGGGCGTCGCCGGCTACCGACGGGGTCTCCACCTCCGCCAGCAGCGCGCGCAGATCCATCCGTACACCTCCACCGAATCCTCGCCCATTATAGCAGCCGCGCTCGCAGACGCCGCCGAACTTGTGTGCGTCAGCGCGTGCTCAAGACCTGCATCACCGCTGGAGGGATCCTCAGATACCACAGCGCCTGCGCCGCCACCGTTCGAAAGACCGGTGCGGCGACGGCGCCGCCGTAGTAGATTCCCTGGGGCTCGTCGAGCAGCACGAGGATGGCGAGCCGGGGATGTTCGACGGGCACGATCCCGAGGAAGGACGCCACGTAGGCGTCCGGCATGTACCCCCCGCGCGGTGACGGCTTTTGCGCCGTGCCCGTCTTGCCGGCGACCCGATACCCGTCGATGCGCGCGCCGGTCCCCGTGCCGTTCGCGACAGCGCCTTCCATCAACGCCATCACTTTGCGGGCCACCGCCGGCGAGACGACCTGTCTGACCGGCTCGGGGCCCGGCACGGCCACCGACCGGCCCTCCCGATCCCGTACCGCGCGCAGTACGCGCGGGCGCACCAACGTCCCTTCATTGGCCAGCGCCGCGGCCGCCGCGAGGATCTGCAACGGTGTCCCCGAGATACCCTGTCCGAAGCCGATCGTCTGGAGCCCTGGGCCGAGCCACTGGGACGGCGGCGGCACGAGCCCGGCGGCCTCGCCCGGCAGATCGACCCCGGTCGGCGTCCCGAAGCCAAATCGCTGGATCACCTCGTAGAATCGTGCCTTGCCCAGCCGCGTCGCGACCATCGCGGCGCCCACGTTTGAGGAGTTGCGGATGATATCGGCGAGCGTCTGCGTGGGAAACACGCGCCCGTGCGCTTCCCTGATGGTATGACCGGCGACTTTCAGGACCCCATTGCTCGTGAAGACATCGCGCTCGTCGACCGCGCCTGCCTCGAGCGCGGCGGCGGCGAGGACGATCTTGAACGTCGAGCCCGGTTCGAGCACGGTCGAGATCGCTCGGTTGTTCCATTCACCGGGCTTCGCGCGGGCGTAGGCGTTCGAGTCGTAGCGCGGTGCCGCGGCCATGGCCAGGATCTCGCCGGACGGCGGATCCATCATCAGGATCGCGCCCCACTTTGCCCTGGTCTCGAGCACGGCCCGATCGAGCTCCCGTTCGGCGATGTGCTGCAACACCTGATCGATCGTGAGCACGACGTCACTGCCGTCGATCGGAGCCCTCACGACGTTCCGGGTTTCGAAACGCGGCCGGCCCATCGCGTCACGCTCGATGCGGGCCACACCGGTCTGCCCCCGCAGGGAGCCGTCGAAGGCGAGTTCGGCGCCGCCGAGGCCCTGATTGTCGATGCCGGCGAACCCCAGCACGTGCGAGGCGAGCGTTCCGTTCGGGTACGTCCGCCTGGCTTCATCGACGAACCCGATCTGCTCACCGAGACCCTTCGCCCGCAGGCCGGCAACGGCTTGGGGCGACGCCTTGCGGGCCAGCCACACGAAGTGGCGCTCGGGATCCAGCTTGGCCAACAGGTCGTCAGGCGCGAGGCCGAGGATCGGGGCGACGGTCCTGGCAAAGGCCTTCGGATTCTCGATCCGTGATGGGACGGCGAACACCGACGGGGCTTCGACGTTGACGGCCAGGGGCCGGCCCGAACGGTCCAGGATCCGACCCCGCGCCGGGGCCAGGGTCAGGGTGCCCAGCTGCTGCCGTTCGGCGATGCGCTCCAGCGTACCGGCCTGCACGATGTGAAGAGACACCAGCCGGGCGGCGAGCCCGAGCGTCCCCAGGGTCAAGCAGACGACGAAGATGGTGCCCCGCATCCGCACCAACCGGTGATGAGCGGACTCATCCAACGCCGCCTGCCGAAATGAACGCCGCCCGGGTGGCCCATTCCACCCGGGCGGACGGCGGCGTGATCTGGGGGTCATCGCGTCCGCTCGCGGGCCTCGGCTTCACCTCTCCAGAGCCAGTCGCCGAGCAACCGCAAGACGCCGCGGTGCTCGACCGGCGGCTCAAGCCTCGCGATCGCCGGCCCGACGGTGACGGCGGCGAGCTGCTGCAGGCGGGGCGGCGCCATGCCCAGCTCTGTGATGGCGTAGCGTTCGATGCGCTGCGGTGACTTCATGGCTGATGCCAGGGAGTGCAGGCGCGCGTTCTCCGCGCGCAGCCCCGACAGGTCGTGTTGCAGCCGCAGGATCGCGTAGCCCGTCTCCGCGCGCGTCGCGCGCTGCGACACAAAGAACAGAGCGGGCAGGGTGAGAAGCACCGCCGTCACCATCGCACCGGCGACCGGATTCCACCGCAGGCGGCGGCGCAAACCCGACGGCCGAGCGGGGACCCGATCGGGAAGCCAGACAGGATAAAGACGCTCGCTCCTCTCGGCCGCCAGCATCGTTAGCGCCGGTAGCGAGAGGAGCGTCGTACACGTCGGAGGCCGGGTGCCGGAGGAGGAGCGTAAGGAGAGATGGTGGGGAGGGTGGATTCAGCGCTAGGATGCCCGGCCCCCGACGCGCTTGTGGTGCACCGTTCTTGAGTGCTCTCTTCGACGATTCGCTCGGCGACGCGCAGTTTGGCGCTGCGCGCGCGAGGGTTCTTGATCACTTCGTCCGGCGACGCCATGACGGGCTTACGCGTCAAGACGCGCAATGATCGCCGGCCATCACAGGTGCAGGTGGGACTCCCGGGAGGGCAGATGCAGCCACGGGAGAGGCGCAAGTAGGTGTGTTTGACGATGCGATCTTCCAGGGAGTGGAATGTGATAACGCAGATTTTTCCGCCCCCCCGAAGAGTCCCCACCGCATCTGGTATTACATGTTCAAGCGATTCCAGCTCTCGGTTCGTAGCAATCCGTAGCGCCTGGAACGTCCGGGTCGCGGGATGGATTCCGCGGGGCCATGCCCGGCGCGGGATCGCGTCCGCCACCACCGCGGCGAGTTCGTCCGTGGTCCGCAGCGGGCGCCGCCTCACGATCTGGCGCGCGATCCGGCGCGCCCAGCGGTCCTCGCCGTAGGTCCAGATGATGTGCTGCAGCTCTTCTTCAGGTAGCTCGTTGACCAGATCCGCGGCGGTCAGGTCCTGCGTGCGGTCCATACGCATGTCGAGCGGGCCGGGGCGCGTGAACGAGAACCCGCGCTCGGGCGCCTCCAGTTGCATCGATGAGGCTCCCAGATCCATCACGATCCCGTCCACCGCCTCGACGCCGGTCTCCGTCACGACTGCCCGGATGGCCGTGTAGTTCGCGTGTCGAAGTTCGACCGCCGTCCCGAACCGTGCCAGCCGCTCTGCCGCGACCGCCAGCGCCCCGGCGTCCCGGTCGATGCCAATCAGCCTGCCGCCCGGCGCGATCCGTTCGAGGATCGCCTCCGCGTGCCCCCCGGCGCCCACCGTCGCGTCCACGTACACCCCGGGCGAGCGGGGGTCGAGCCAAGCCAGCACTTCCGTGACCATCACCGGGACATGCCCGGTCGTACCGGCCTGAGGTTCCGACATTGCTAGATGCTCAGTTCTTCAACCTGATCCGCGATCTCCGGCGCCGACTTCTGCGCTTTCTCTAGGTAGGTCTGCCAGGTCGGCCGGCTCCAGATCTCTATCTTGGTGCTGAGCCCTACCACCACCACGTCGCGCTCGATCGCCGCATGGTCCCGGAGGTGCTGCGGCAACGTGATCCGCCCCTGCCGGTCGAGATCGAGATCAGCCGCGCCGGCCAGCAGATACCGCACGACGGCCCGCTTGCTGGTCGGGAGGCGCCGGAGCGCCTCTTCCACTTTTGCCCACTCAGGCGGAGAATAGATGCTGATGCAGGGGTCGATGCCCCGGGTCCCAACCACCTGGTCGCCGAGGGCGCGCCGAAACTTGGGAGGGATCACCACCCGCCCCTTGTCGTCGAGCGCATACTGGTACTCGCCTCTCAGCATCCCCACAACTCTCCACTGTACCCCACGTTATTCTCCTCGTTCCCACAAAGTCCTCCTTCAAGACCTCAACGTTCCACAGAAATTTTGCCGTGGATAAGCGGCTGAAACCCGCGCTGGATGCGGGTTTCCGGCACCGCCTGGGGACGCTAAATCCTCAGATGTAGTGGGTTCGCGTGCTGTTGGACGCTAGATCTGGGTGCGGGGTGACGTGGGACCCGTCTAGCTGGTCGTCCTGCGGTGGCTCCGACCTCCCGGGACCCCCGAGACAGACACAGTTTCTGCCGTGCCGAACAGCAGACGTCCCGGACCCGAGATCCAGTCGGGGCCGAAGCTGTGCTCGATGTCCAGGCGCCTAGCCAGACCCTCCGGTGACTCGGCGAGCGACGGGGCTGGATGCGTCACGAGCATGATCCCGCCGTCGGGTAGGATTTCGACGATGAAAGCGACGGACGTCAGCAGCCGAGCGACGCCGATCGTCGACACCAACTCGGGCCCAAAGAAGTTCGCCCAGTGGAGCAAAGGCCGGGCGTCGCGATCCCCAGTGGGCTTCTCCAATGGACCAGCGCGGCCCCCGGGCGCGGGCACCGCAAGTCCAACACCTCCCCAGAAGGATTCGAGAAAAAGGTAGAGCCCTTTACAGACCCCGAGCAAACGGTCAATCTCCTCGCTGGAATCGATGGCGGTCGAGGGGACGCCGAGTACTACCTCCGTGGGCCGTGCGCGAGGATTCCGGCTCACGGAAAACGTCAGAACGGGCTGGGGCCGCGCCTCGGCGACGCGCATGAAGGTGGTTCGGGTCCCCCCCTCTCCCACTTCTTCGAGCAGCCGCGCGGGCCGGGCGCCGGTAATACGGCGCACGCTCTCTCCGGGTGACCTCCGGACGAGATGAGGGACGTAGCTTCCCCCTTGGGCGGTGAGGGTGTCGAGGATCGCGCGTACCATTCCGGGCCGGATAGGCCGATCGACAAGAAACCTGGCGACTAGTGTCCGAGTCATGATTGTTCGCCCCCTTGACTAGAGCTGAAACTAACAGCAGCCTCTCACGGCGTTCTCACGGGGGTGTCTTCGGGGAGAATGCAAGAACGACAGTTCAGGTGGCTGGAACCCTCAACGCTCTCCGAGTCCTTCAGTTAACCCATCATGCATTCGACACTAGGAGGGATCGCTTGAGATCTAACCCCGAGGGCCGGCTTCACAGCGTTGTTGTACGTATCCCATGTCTCGAGAATTGTCTGATTCAAGGCCACCTGCCGGCAGAACCGCAGTCGCTGTGCTGAGGACAGAGTTGAGGCCTGTCCTTCAATAGACTTCACCGCGCGCTCCAAATAATGCATTCGCGGCTGTCGACCGACCCCTTCGAGGATGAGGAAGTGATGCCAAAATACTCGCTGTGGCTGCATACTTGCGTAGTCGTTCTCCGCTAGGGTGCGCAGCGCTTCCTCGGACGTGGCTTGAGCCCGATTAGTTTCCCCTTTCTTCGCATACGCCATTGCCAGATATGTGAGCGTGTCTACCAGGATCAGATGGTCACCCATTTCCGCTTGCACACGCCCCGCTTGCTCCAAGTCCCGCACAGCGTCTTCGAGTCTTCCCATTCTCAGCAGTATCGCGCCCCGTCTTGCCAGGGACTCCTGGTTGGGTCCGATAGATCCCCTCTGACATTGCAGCAACTGCAAGACATGATTGATGACAGCGAGTGCTTCGCTAAGCCGACCCTCGTCAAGCAGCAGTGCCGCTTGCGAATCCCTGCACATTGCTATCAGGAGGCTACTGCCAGACCCTTCAGCTAGTCTGAGGGCGTGCGCCAGGGCCCGGCGAGCCCAAGTATGGTTTCCAAGAATGCGGCCAATCCCGTAGGCCACTTCGTTGAGACACGCCAATTGCGTCCTCGTGTAGCCCACGGATCTGCTCGTCAGGATTGCCTTCCGGAGCCGCCGCAGACCTGCGCCAAGATCGCCCCTTAGAACATCAAGCGTTGCAAGGTGAAACGATGCTCTGGCAATTCCCACCTGATCGCACGCTTCTGAGGCGAGTTCCAATGCCCGTAAGAACCCGGCTCTGGAAGCGACAATTCTACCGGTCCACTTGTCGCCAATCGCGCGCAAAGCTGCGATGTGATGTAGTTCTCGGCGGAGCCCGAGGTCGAGCGCGATGGCCTCAGCGCGCTCAAGGAACGCGGCTGCAGACTGATAGCGACTGCGTTTCAGATGCGCTGCGGCCGCCTGCCAGAGGGTTGACACCAGTGAGGGCGGTCTTGAGTCTCCAATCCTAGCAAGCGCCAGCTTCGACACAAGCATAGAGCGATCGTGCCGTCCACCGCGATTGAGAACCCATGCCAGGATTCTTAGCGCCTCAACTTCGCCCGTCGCGTCGGCGGCCGACTTGGCCAGAAACCACGCTCGTCGGGCCAGACTTGCAGCCAGAGAAAAGTTGCCAATGTGCTCCTGATGCACGGCTCTTCTCAGGTACCAGGCCGCGATCAGATCCTTCCGGGCCGATCGCCGGCACAGCTCGCCGAGCCGATCCAGGACTGCGTTCCAGTCGGCAGGGTTACCGTGATTTGCCAAGACTTCGTCGAGTTTGAATAGGAGCAGAGCTTCCGGTTGGATCGGCCGTGACGAGTCCGTGGTCTTGTCTTTCTGTAGACAGGAAAGCGCGCGGCGATATGCGCTCGCTGCTTCCTCGAAAGCATAGACCTCCTTCGCCCGGTCACCAGCCAGTTCCCAAGAGGCCGTGGCGAGTCTCCACTGGCAAGCAGAGTGCTGGTGCCATGCCAGCGACTGTATTGGGACGCCGGGCATCTGGGCTAGAACCGCGGCGGTGCGTGCGTGATAGGCGCGTTTGGACTTGAGACTCAGGCTCTCGTAGCAGACCGCGCGGATCTTGTCGTGGGCAAAACGATAGCCTCCGCCATCTCGTTCGAAGATCCCCGCCATGATCAATTGCACGACAGCGCGCGAAAGACGACTTCCGCTCATCTCGACAAGCATGTCAAGCAACTCCTCGCTAAAGCTCCGCCCCAAAACGGACGCAATCTGCGCCACCCGGTGAGTGGCTCCCTGGAGTAGGGCCAGGCGTTGCTCAACGGCTAGTCTGACGCCCTCGGGGATCTTGGAAGGGGCTGCTCGACCGCGGAGATCACTCGCACCCCGATGGAGAAGACTGACAGAGGTCGATGGGTATCCTCTCTGCTGTAGCAGACGCACTGTCTCCACGACAAACAGCGGATTCCCTTCAGTCTCATCGTGAAGCCAGTCAGAAAGGTCGCCGGGAAGCCGGGTGCGATCGAGGAGAAATTGAGCAAGCTCAGCGGTCTCTCCTCGCGACAGAGGGGCCAAGTGCAGAACGAATGTGCAGTTCCGAGCCACGCGCTCAGCATTTCTGCACGACTGACGATCTCCGACAGAACGCGTCGTGAGCACAACCCCCAATCGCGTGCTCCGGACATGCCCCAAGACGTATGAAAGGAAATCCAACGTCCCCGCGTCTGCCCACTGCATGTCTTCAACTACAACTAGAAGAGGCCTCTCGGTTGCTGCTTGCTCCAAACAGGCCAACAGCCTCGCGAAAAGCCACGTCCTGTCCGCCAGCCACGACTGCTTCGCGTCAGCTCCCCGATTGACGGTGGTCCTTCGGTTCTCATCACGATGTGTCGCGCCTGGATGCTGTCTGAACAATTCGCCCAGGTCCTTTGCGTCAATCAATTGAGAGAGAGCGTCGAGCACTGGCTGGTAGGGAACCGGTTCATTGAACTCGATGCAACGCCCCTGACCCAAGACTCCGCCACGCCCAGCCCACTCTTCGACCGCCCAGTCGGCCAACCTGGATTTCCCGATTCCAACGTCTCCGAGCAGCAGAATGCTCCCCCCGTTACCTGCTATTGTCGAATCCATTAAGCGAGTGATAACCGCCTTCTCGGCGGCACGGCCAATGATTGGCGCCCGTTCCAATCGAATCGCGACGGCGCCGTGCCCACTCGGGGCGCCACTTGCGACGTCCCCACTAGGTGGATTGAGGATCCCACGAAGGGCCATTGTCTCTGGATCCGGTTCGATGCCAAGTTCCGATCGGCATAGCCGCGCAAAGAGATTAAACTGGGCAACAGCCGAAGCTCGGTTGCCGGACCGGTGCAACAGACGGATAAGATTTCGCTGTACAACCTCATTCAGCGGGTCCGCCTCGGCCGCACGGCGCGTGTACGCGAGTGCCAGATCGAGGCGACCTCGCTGCTCGAAGGCATCGCTCAGCGCTCGGATCGTGTGCAGGTAACGTTGCCTCAGTTCCTCCCTCTCGAGGCGGCACCACTCAACGTCCCAATCCTCCAGTAGATCACCCCTGTAAAGACGCGCGCACTCCGCAGCCCGTACTAGCCCGGCCGGTGATCCCATCGCCACCACAGAAGATGCAGAATTCTTTCGGAAGTCCGCGAGATCAACCTCGCACAACCGCGATTCAAGCCCAACCGAGTCCTTTGACGAGATGATCACGGCGGTAGGCAAACCTTGCTTCGAAAAAGCCGACGCAAGGCGCCACCGCGCAGTACTCAGATTGGCTCTAGCTCTCTCCTCCGTCGATTCCGCCCAAAGTATGCCGGCCACCCTTGGACGCTGAATGACCGCCGGGTAGTGAAGCGCTAAGCATGCAAGTAGTCGCGCTTCGCTCGGTCCGAGAGCGAGCTGCCCAGATCCGACACTCGCCGAGAACTGGCCAAGCACACAAACACGCAGCCTGTTCACAGCGGCCCACCTCCTGTTGCTACGTTTACCGGTGGATCGAATGTGCAAAGATCAGACCAGGGGTATCAAGAAGGAGCGTTGAGAGGTCCGACTAGAGGGCGTCTGCTATCCGTTCCAGCGCTTTGAACACCTCCACGTCAAACTGCGTACCGGCATTAGCCCGAATAACGGCGAGCGCGTCAGCCTTGCTGGCCCCCTTACGATACGGTCTGTCAGTTGTCAACGCATCGTAGGCATCGCAAACCAAAATGATGCGCGATCCGATCGGAATTCTCTCGCGCGTCAGTCCATCCGGATATCCGGACCCATCGCAATGCTCATGATGATGGCGAACCATCGGCGTAGACTCACCCAAGACGGTCAGCTGCTGGATGATCTCCGCGCTAATAGTTGAGTGTTTCTTCATCGAGGCGCGCTCTTCCTCAGTCAGCTTTCCGGGCTTCCTTATTATCCGCCCGCTTATTCCTATCTTGCCAATATCGTGCAAGAGCCCGCCGACTCGGATGCGCTCCACTTCAGCCTCATCCAGGTCCAGTGCTCTTGCGATTCGAACCGCATACTTCGAAACTCGCTGAGAATGATTCGAAGTATACGGATCCTTCAGGTCAACTGCCTGTGCCATCATCTGCACACTCGTCAGGAGCACGCCCCTTTGTTCCCCTAAGAGCTTCAACGGATAGTACGTCTCGACTAGAATAATCGTAGCGAGTCCGCCGACCCAAAATCCCAGTGTGCTCATGACATAACTAAGAGACAAGGCCGCTGCACCGAGTGCCAAAACATGCCAATAAACACGACGAGTGATTTCCTTGAGTGCGGTGCTGTAGCGGATGCCTTCAGAAGTGGACAGGTCTAGCGCCTGAAGTGGCGTTTGCACGCACCAGAAGGCCGTGAAGCTTGCAAGCCCCACTCCCAGATAGTGCAGCACGTCTGAGCCATTGGGCAACAGGCGCCCGCCTAGGCTCTGATAGGTCGCCACGCCTGCCCACAGTGCCAGAGCCTCTCTACCGGCGGCAACCAGAGGCGACGCACCATCAGAACCCCGCCCTCTGACGCGCAGGAAAATCAGAGGCAACAACCCCGCAAGCATCATCGTGGCGGGGCCCCCGTTCCATAAACCCACAAAAGCCATCGCTGGCCTCAGAGTGAATGCAGCAAGATGACCAAGCCTAACCTCAAGCCATTCGCCGACGGTCGCCATCACGACCAGCAGGAGGACAAACGGGAGGTTGTCGACCCGTAGCTCCGTTAACCCGTAGCCCAAGGAAAACCCCGCCGTGAGGGCTAGGCCAGACTGGAGAAGGATCTTTGGTATGCGTTTCAGCATGTTGCGGGCGACTCCCCTAGTTGACCGGCTGAGGCCGGCTCATCGAGAGGCGCGTTAGTCTCCACAATCGAAACGGCGCCTCGATCCAGAAGCCGCAGGAATGCATCTACGACATCTGGATCAAACCCTCGTCCGCGCTCTGCTGCAATGTGGGATCGAATCTCAGCGTCAGACGATGG
>Ga0209342_10008555_pt1 | contig 10261 bp, 11 predicted proteins | sample RifCSP16_2_FD_184023 | JGI IMG/M metagenome (GOLD analysis project Ga0209342, IMG submission 184023) | Soil microbial communities from Rifle, Colorado - Rifle CSP2_sed 16_2 (SPAdes) (version 2) | ecosystem: Environmental > Terrestrial > Deep subsurface > Rock core/Sediment | place: Rifle... | reverse complement strand
CCTCGTCGTTCCGGACCCGACGGGTGTTCTTCGACACGACGAGGCGCACCTCCCCCGACAGGAGGACGTCCGCCGCACCCCGGCCGAACTGGACGTCCGCCGTCGCCCGAACCCGGAGCAGATTCCAGTCGACGGACCGCGGGGTCGGGGCGAGCGCTCGCAGCTCTGCGAGGGTCGCCTCGCCCTCCCAGAGCCGGCCGAACGGGTAGCCGGCTCCCTCCGCCCAGTCGCGGAAGAACACCTCCGCGGCCTCGAGCGCGTCCACATCGAGGCGCTCCGGGACCAGGGACTGGGAGAAGGGCCACACGTGGTCGAGTTCGAGCGGGACGGGTCCCCAAACGGACTTCACGACGAAGTGAACGTCGGACTCCCGGAGGACCTCCTGCACGACCGTCCCGAGGCGGTCCCCGTACGGCCGGTCCCCCTCCCGGAACACGACGAGGCCCTTCGCGGGAGGCGCCGCGTACCGTTCCCGGAGCCGGCGACGCATCCGATGCAGGACGGGTCGATGGGCCGGCTCCGGGCCGACGTAGTACATCGCGCTCCGGCGGGACGTCGGTTCGAACTCCTCGAGGAAGTCGTTGTAGAGCCTCACCTCGCGCAGCGCGTCCAGGAGGGCGGGGTGGGCTCGGGATCGCCGCTCGACCAGCTCCCACAGTTCGCCTTGGGCGATCGCGCGGCGCACCTCCCGAATCGCGGCGTAGCACGCGTGCAGGTTGTGTTCCGCGAGGAGCCGCTCATCCTTCGCGATCTCCGCCATCGGATGGGCGTCGCACGTCGGGCACGCGCATCCGCTCTCCGCGAGGTCCGACGCATGCCGGGTCCCGTCGGGGAAGAGCATCCGGCCGTCCCGAGCGTACTTCGCATACGACGCGGAGTCGAACAGGTCCACGCCGAGGAGCACGGCCAGGGGGAAGACGATCGGGTGGCCCGCGCCGAACAGATGGACGGGCTTCGACGGATCGAGACCCTTTTTCGAGGCGACGATCACGCGGACGAGGTCCCGGAAGCGGTACCGCTCTAGGAGCGGGACCACCCCGCCGATCGCGGCGACCGCGATGTCGAGGGCGGAGACCTCCCGGGCGCACCGCTCCCGGAGATCCTCGTGGAGGCCCCCTTGGACCGCCCCGACGAGGGCCATGTCCCCTTTCGCGCCCTCCGCCTCCTTCGCCCGCCGGATCGTCTCCTCGACGTCCGCGGCCGCGCGGTCGTGCCCGTGTTCGGGCTCCGAGAACACGTCGAGCATTGTCCCAATGTCCGTGCGGATCGCGCGCTGGAACGACACGACCTCCGCGTTCGACGCGTCGACGCTCCCGTACACGTGGGCCTGGAACGCCCCCGAATCCGTCATGATCGCCTTCGGGAAGTCGAGGAACCGATGGACCCCGTCCCGGAGGACCGATTCCCGGAGGGGTGGCTTGCCCAGGATGTACGCGTTCGTGATCAGGACGTCCGCCCGGAAACGGGTCGCGAGGTCCCGGGGCGGAATGATCGGCCGGTTCGGGTTCACGACGGGGAGAAGCGCGGGGGTCGACACGGGCCCGTGGGGCGTCTCCAGGACGCCGATCCGGGCGAGCCCGTCCCGGTCCTTGACCTCGAACACGCGCGGCGATGGCGAGGCGCGGCATATGGGCTTTGCGGGTGTCCGCGGCGCCCCCCGCAAGGGACTTGTAGCGGGAGCCCGTCGTCACGGGACCCATGCTACGGCAGACGTTCCTGCACATCCGAGGGGTGGGGCACCGCACGGAGGAGCGGCTGTGGCGTTCGGGCGTCGAGTCGTGGGAGGACTTCCGGACGGGCGCGGCGCGGGCCCACGTCGGCCGGACGCTCGCCCGACGGATCGAGGACGAACTCGTCCGGTCCGAGGAGTCCCTCCGCAACGGTCGATACCGCTACTTTGCAGACGGGCTCCCGGGGCCGGAGCAGTGGCGCGCGTGGCCGGAGTTCCGGGACGACGTCGCGTACCTGGACATCGAGACGACGGGCCTGTCGATCGGGCGCGACGCCGTGACGGTGGTCGGCGTCTACGACGGCAAGAGGGAACGCTCCTTCGTGAAGGGGGTGAACCTGCACGAGCTCCCGGATGCCCTCTCGAACGCGAAGCTCCTCGTCACGTTCAACGGGGTGCGATTCGACGTCCCCTTCCTCCGCCGGGGATTCCCGCGGATGCGGCTCGACCAGATCCACGTGGACCTCCGGTACCCCCTGCGGCGCCTCGGGTACGTCGGCGGGCTCAAGGCCATCGAACGCGAGGTCGGCCTCGAGCGGAGCGACGAGACGGAAGGCCTCTCCGGCGCGGACGCCGTCCGACTGTGGGGCGCCTACCGGGACGGGGATCCAGACGCCCTGGACCTCCTGCTCGACTACAACATGGCCGATGTCGTGAACCTCGAGCCCCTCGCGGAGCTCGCGTACCGCGGGCTGCGGACGATGTACCTCGAGGGGGACTTCGTGACGGCGGACCGGCTCGACCGGATCAGGGCGCGCGGCCCCTGACCCGATCCGCGGGGTACTTCGCCTCGTTCTTCGCGATCTTCGCCAGGATCGCGTCGGACACGTCGAGGGACAGCGCGTTCGCGAGGCTCAAGCCATAAATCAACACGTCGGCAAGCTCCTCCGCCACCGCTTCGCGATCCTCCCCCGACAACTGGGACGGAGGCGACGGGTCCCCCCAGAGGAACCGCTCGAGGAGCTCGGCCGCCTCGATCGACGTCGCGATGGCGATGTCCTTCGGATTGTGGAACCGGCCCCAGTCCCGCTCCTTCACGAAACGGGCGACGCGTTCGCGCAGCAGGCCCACCGTCACCGTGGCGTCCGCCATGCGAAGGATATCCGCCCGGACGAGGAAGAACGCTTGCCCCCCCGCGGGGCGGACGGTTCAGGTGGCGCTCGCTCACCGCGGAATCTTCAAATAGACTCCGGGGCAGTGGCCCGATCCGTGGCCGACTGGATCTCCGGAATCCTCGCCATCCTCCAGATCCTCGGGGCGGTCGTCCTGATCTTCTTCCTGCCCGGGTTCTTCCTCGTGAACGCCCTCTACCCGAGGAAGGGCGAGCTCGACCGGACGTACGACGGGCTGTACCGCCTGACCCTGGGGATCGTCCTGTCGATCGCGGCGACGGTCCTGTGGTCCATGGCCCTCAACTCGTTGGGCGTGAATCCGGGCACGGGGCTTGGCTACGTCCTGCCGCCGAACATCGCGGGGGGGCTCCTGGGCCTCACGGGGCTCTTCTTCGCGGTCGGCTGGTGGCGCGGGGCGTACCCGGTCCTCGCAAAGCTGCACCCGTCCCTCGCGCGGGTCCCGAAGCCCGGGCCGTCGGACCTCCTCACGGAAGAGGAGCGGGACCACCGGGTCCTCCTGAAGCTCCAGGAACTCGCGGGCGAGCGGGAGCGACTGCGACGCGAGATCCAGGACGCGGAGCGGCGCATGCGCCTCCAGTCCGCGGACGCGCGGTCGCACTACGAGACGAAGCGGGACAGGGCGAAGGCGGAGCTCCGATCCATCGAGGGGGAACTCCATAAGCTGGAGGAGGAACGGGCCGCGGAGCTGTACTGAATGGAGTTCAAGCTGGTCGTCGCGGTGCGCGAGGACCTTGAGTTGTCCCGGGGCAAGCTCGCCGTGCAGGTGGCCCACGCGGCGGTGATGGCCGCCCTCGACGCGAAGGCCCACCATCGGCGGTGGTTCGGCTCGTGGGTCGACGAGGGCCAGAAGAAGGTCGTCGTGCGCGCCTCGGATGTCGCTTCCCTGAAAGACCTTCGGTCGGAGGCGCGGGCCCTCGGCCTGGCGACCGCATGGGTCGAGGACGCCGGGCTGACGGAGCTGCCCCCCGGGACGGTCACGTGCCTCGCCGTGGGGCCCGGGCCGAACGCCCTCGTGGACCAGGTGACGGGGCGTCTCAAGCTGATGTGAATGAAAACGAAGTCCCGCTTCCTCGGGATCGACGACGCACCGTTCCGCTTCGACGACGCGGAGGTCCCGGTGGTCGGGGTGGTCGTGCAGGCGCCCGCCTACATCGAGGGCGTCCTGACGACGCGAGCCCACGTGGACGGTCGCGACGCGACGGAACGCCTCTCGGCGATGGTGCGCCGATCCCGCTACCGAGCGGGCCTGGGCATGGTGTTCGTGGACGGCACGGCGGTCGGGGGCTTCAACGTGATCGACATCGACGAGTTATCGGAGGCGGCCGGCGTGCCGGTCGTGACCGTCACCCGCCGAAAGCCGAACCTCGACGCGATTCTGGCCGCGCTGAAGCGGAAGTTCGACGACTGGGAGGATCGATGGCAGGTCATGAGGCGCCATGGGATCGAGGAGGCCCCGACGAAGCATCGGCCCCTTTACGTCACGTACGTCGGCGCGGAACGGGCCGAGGTCCGCGAGGCGCTCTCCCTCACGACCGTCCGGGGCGCCCTCCCGGAACCGCTCCGGGTCGCCCATCTCATCGCGGCCGGGATCGTGCGGGGAGAAAGCCGGGGGCGTGCCTGATCCGCTCCCTCACCGGATCGGGAAGCGGAGGAGCGCGGCGATGCCGCCGAGGGACTCGAGCTTCTGACCCGCCTCGTGGTGACGGGACACGAGGACGACGGAGCCCCGAGCCGCTTCCGCGTCCCGCAGGAGCGCCTCGACGCCCGGGTCGCGTACGGCCGCGTCGCTCACGAGGAGGGTCTCGACGGCACCTGCGGTGACCGCCTCCGCGACCTCCGCGGGTCCGTAGGCCACGGGGCCCGCGGTCGCGATGCGCTCCAGGACCTGTTCCACGAGGCGGGTCTCGAGGGCCACCCGGCTATCCTCGAACACCTTCGCACCGACGCCTGATCGGAGCGCCTCCTGGATCCCTCGCATCCCCGCGTGGGAGCTCCCGGACACGTGGGTCCGGGCCGCGAGGGACGGCTCCCGGGACCCGAGGAACGCGTGGAAATCCTCCCGCGCGAATCCGGGACCGATCAGGACGAGCGACTCCCCGAGGTCCGACATCCGGAGCTTCGCGAGGATTTCCTCGAAGTACGACGTCTTCGCGTCGCCCGATGGAAACATCTTCCCGTGGCCGGGCGCGCGGATCGTCGCAAGTTCCTTCACACCGTACTGCCGGAGCTGCGCGAGGAGGGCCTCCTCGTCGTCGAGGGACAGGAACGCGACGATGGGCTTCTGTGTCGCGGCGACGGCGTCCTCGATCCGGCGAAGCTCGTGGGGCCGCCACTCCTTGATGATCGTCAGGACGTCGCCCACGGCGAGGTTCAGCGTGTGATGCTGCCCGTGATCCATCGCGCCCTCGACGATGACGCCGCTGAGCCGCAGGCGGTCCGAGAACGCCTGGAACTCGACCTTCTCCACGCGGATCGTCAGGGTGACGCGGACCTTCTCCATCCGGTCGGGCCGGATCTTGTCCGCCTTCGATTCCTCGCGCCGGGTCGTCGTCGCGCGGACGAAGTCCCCGGCCAGGACGAGGTTGTGCAGGTGCCACAGGTCGTCCGGATTCTCGAAGCGCAGCTTGACCTCGCCCGCCTTGAAGTCGCGGTGGAGGACCCTCACGGCGTCCGGGCCATGGAGCGGGGCCTAGTTCTCGATATCGGCGGGAGAGAGCCCGGCAGGCAATCCCTTCCGGGTGTTCCTGGCGCGCGCGGCCCCGTGGTTCCGATGTCGGAGCACAACGTCAGAGGCGTGTGCATGCAAGGGCCGACTTACCGCTACCGGGCTCCGGGGATTCGAGGCGCGCGACCGATAATAAAGGCTGTGTACTGGCTATCACGCCCGCGGCTCCGAAGGTCCGCGGATCACGCCGTACCCGATGAGCCGCCACTTGCCGCCGATGCGACGCGACACGGCGACTCGCTGACCCGTCTCCGCGATCACGGGGATCTTCAGGCTCATGTCCGCGACCCGTTCCCTCGCGGACGTCACGACCCCCACGGTCGTCGCCGTGCCAACGGAGACCATGAGGGGTTCCGACGTCTTGATCCCCTCGACCTTGAGGTCTTCCGCGGTCCCGACGACCCGCTCGAGGAGGTTCACCTCGACGGACATCTTCGACATGACCTCGGGCAGGCTCCCCGGGGGCCCGACGACCCGGCCGACGAGGCTGTCCGCCTTCGTCAGGACGGGGTCCAGGTTCGTCCCGATCGCCACGAGGCCTCCGGGCCGGACCTCCTTCTTCGACGTGCCGCCCGAGTGGAGGGACCGGACCGTCGTGCGGATGTCCCTCCATTCCGTCTTGTTCCCGACGCTCACCTGACGACCGGGAGCGATCTCGACCTCGTCCCCCACCTTGAGCTTCCCCTGGACGAGGCTGCCTCCAAGGACGCCCCCCACGAGTTTCTCCGGCCCGCTCCCCGGCTGGTTCACGTCGAAGGACCGCGCGACGTACATCTTCGCTGGGCGGTCCTCCTCGTGGGGTCTCGTCGGGATCGTCGTCTCGATGAGCATCAACAGGGCGTCCAGGTTCACGTCGTGGTGGGCCGACACGGGGATGATCGGGGCGCCGTCCGCGACGGTCCCCTTCACGAACGCCTCGATCTCCCGGCAGTTCTCCAAGGCCTGCTTCGAGTCGACGAGGTCGATCTTGTTCTGCACGATGACGATCTTTTCTACGCCGATGATCCCGAGGGCCATGAGGTGTTCCTTCGTCTGCGGCTGCGGGCATGCCTCGTTCGCCGCGATGACGAGGAGCGCTCCGTCCATGATCGCGGCCCCGCTGAGCATCGTCGCCATGAGGGTCTCGTGGCCGGGCGCATCGACGAAGCTCACGATCCTCTGGAGCTGGCCCTTCGAGCCGCAGTTCTTGCACACGTCCGACGCGGAGTAGTTCTGCGGCTCCTCGCACTTCGGACATCTGTAGATCGCCATGTCCGCGTAGCCCAGGCGAATCGAGATGCCACGCTTGATCTCCTCGCTGTGCCGATCCGTCCGGTCGCCCGTGAGGCGTTCCGTGAGGGTGCTTTTCCCATGGTCCACGTGGCCGACGACCCCGACGTTCACGGCGGGTTGGCCCGGGACTTTCATCGGGTCTGCTCCTGCCAGGCGTCCTCGACGGACTTGGGACCGCGCTGGATGATCCGCAGGTTCAGCTGGAGGATGTCCGGCGACACGGTATTCCCGCGCACGGCTTTCTTCTTCCGGAGACCCGGGCGGTCGGGGTGGAAGCCGACGCCCCCGCTGAGCATGAGTCGCCTCCGGCGGGGTCCGGGGAGGTCGGGCCGCATCGGAAATCCGTCCTTGTCGCTCCCCCCCGTGATCTGGAGCTTGTACCCCGGCAAGCCGAAGTAGAGCCCGTCGATCTCGTCCCCGATTTTCTTGCCGACGAGCGCGTTCGCGTAGTGTCCGGAGACATCTCGCTTGAACGCCCGGCCGGACTTGGGGTCCGCGATCACGGCCTTGAACTCCGCCATGGAGAAACCTCGAGGTACCGCGCTGGATACGAGCCCGTGATAAAAGGTTTCTGGCCGGTCGCACCCGGAGTCGAATCCGAGCGTTGCGCGGCCTACGGGGCTCCTTGGAACAGCCCGAGGATCCCGCCGAGTTCCTCGTACGTCTCGACGATCGCGCGCCCCTCGTTCGGGCTGAAGGATTCGATCTCCTCGAGGGCCTCCGTCATCTGCTGGAGGGCGTACACCGCGTCGTCCGTGCGGACGTCGTCGTCCAGGGCTCGGAGGAACGCCTCCCGCGTGCGGAGGAGGAGGGCGTCCACCTTCCCGTCCGTGCCGCCCCCGCGGGCAGCCTCCGCCCTCTCCCTCTGCCTGTCCATCGCGTCGTACTCCTTCTGGGTCCGCCGGAAGCACTCCACGTCGTACTCGACGTCCTCGCGGTAGTGCGCCTTCAGGAGACACATCCGGACGACCTCGCCTGGATGCTCCCTGAGCACTTCGCGGATCGTGACGAAGTTTCCCAGGCTCTTCGACATCTTCTCCCGCTCGATCGTGATGAAGCCGTTGTGCAACCAGACGCGAGCCCACTCGCGATCCCAGGCCCCTTCGCAGATCATCGCCTCGCTCTCATGATGGGGGAACTTCAGGTCCACGCCCCCGCCGTGGATGTCCAGGGGCGCACCCAGGTGCTTGAAGGCCATCGCGTTGCACTCGACGTGCCACCCCGGCCGACCGTCGCCCCAGGGGCTCGGCCAGGACGGCTCTCCGGGCTTCGAACGCTTCCACAGGGCGAAGTCGAGCGGGTGTTCCTTCGGACTCCCGGGGGGAAGGGGGTCCGCGACGATGTCCTCCACCCGGTGGTGCGACAGGATCCCGAACGAAAGCTTCGCCTTCCGGGTGCGGAAGTACACTTCCCCGCCAATCGAGTACGCGTACCCACGTTCGATGAGCCGCCCGATGAGGGACTCAATCTCGGGAATGTGCTCGCTAACCTTGGGGTAGTGGTCCGCGGGAAGGACGTTCAACGCGAGCATGTCCTCCAGGAACGCGTCGATGTACGTCTGGGCATACGCGAGCGGTTTCTGTCCCGCCTCCGCTGCGCGCTTGATGATCACTTCTTCGATATCCGTGAAGTTCTGGACGAACGTGACACGGAAGCGACGATGGAGCAGGTAGCGGCGGATCGTGTCGAACGCAACGTACGATCGGGCGTGGCCCAGGTGACTGTAGTCGTACGTCGTCGGGCCGCAGACGTACATCCGAACGCCCTCCTCCCGAGGCCGAAACGTAGCCTTCCTCCGGGTGCGCGTGTTGTACAGCTTGAGGGCCATCGAGCGCGTTGCCACCGGACGGGCGCTATTAAATCCTTGGCCCGTCCGCGAGCGGAGCGATGGAGCCTGCTCGACGGAGAGGGACGAAACCTATTTGCGCCGACTCGATTTGTCGACGCCTCGCGGGCCGATAGATCAGCGGAAGATCGCCGCCTTCGCAAGGCGGAAGCCGTGGGTTCAAATCCCACTCGGTCCACTGCCACGGAGCGCGCCGGGCCTATTTTCGGCCGCCGGACTTGTCAATGACGATGCTCTTCAGGCGGGGAGCCGCGTTCGGGGTGTCCTCTTCGATGTACGTGAGGTAGCCGGACCCGACGTTGAAGTGGATGACCGTGACATTGCGATTTAGATCGACCATCGCTTTCCCCGACTTCCGTTTCATGGGGCGCCTCGAGAAAAATCGACGCGTCGCGCGGGCCTTAAAGGGTGTCGTGAGAAATTCACTATCGATAAGTGTAACGCGGGTTCGAGCCTCGTCCGCACTCCGGTGGGCCCGGATTGTTCGGATTTGGGCGAGCGTCTGGCCAAACTATATCCCTGACGCCGCCCCAGTATACGTCGTGGGAACGGAGGGGCATGATTACCCTTGAGAAGCTTGCCTCGGCGATCGAGCGCCGGCTCGGTCATCCGGCCGCGCAGGCGCGCGCGGAGGCGCATCGGGTCCTGAGCTACTTCGGGTTCCGCACGGTCATCATCGACAACGCGATCCCTCCGGACGACCGTAGGCTGTTCTACGCGCTCCACGACGCAGGACTCCTTCGGAGCACCTGGGAGACGACCCTCCTGATGAACGGCCGGTCCTGGAGGATCTTCTACTGGGAGCTGGTCGAATCGGACCTCGACCGCCCCGACCGCGAATCGGCGCCGGAGGAGCCCTTGTATAAGTCCCTCCCGGACGAGGCGTGGGGCCACTCTGCTGCCCCGTCGTAGTCAGCCTTCCGGCCAGGCGTCGCTCCCGATGAGAGGGACGAAGGCGCACGGCACGCTCGACCGGACGTCGAGGCTCCCATCTGGGCGCCGGATCGCGACCACGAGGACCTGTTCGCGCCGGGACCCCCCGACGGGCGCGACGATCCGCCCGGAAGGCGCGAGCTGGCCCCCCCAGGCATCCGGGATTCGCGGGGCGCCCGCCGTGGCTAGGATGCAGTCGTAGGGGGCGCCCTCGGGATACCCGAGGCTCCCGTCTCGGACCACCACCCGTACGGCCCCGAACCCTGTCCGTTCGAGGTTCGACCGGCCCCATTCCGCGAGGGACCCCAGCCGCTCCACGCTGACGACCTGCTCCGGACCGACGAGGCAGCCGAGGAGCGCGGCATGGTATCCCGACCCCGTACCGACCTCGAGGACCCGCTCGCCGTTCGAGAGATGCGCTTCCTCGAGCATGATCGCGATCATCGACGGCGCGGAGATCGTCTGCCCGTGAGGGATGGGGAGGGGCGCGTCCCAGTACGCATGGCCGCGTGTGGCCTGGGTCACGAACTCCTCGCGGGGGACGCGGAGGAAGGCCTTGCGGACGGCCGAGGACCGGATCGTACCGGTTCGGACGAGATCCTCGACGAGCCGACCGCGAGCCG
>Ga0209342_10008552_pt1 | contig 10263 bp, 12 predicted proteins | sample RifCSP16_2_FD_184023 | JGI IMG/M metagenome (GOLD analysis project Ga0209342, IMG submission 184023) | Soil microbial communities from Rifle, Colorado - Rifle CSP2_sed 16_2 (SPAdes) (version 2) | ecosystem: Environmental > Terrestrial > Deep subsurface > Rock core/Sediment | place: Rifle... | reverse complement strand
TTTGGAAAACGATTTGAGGATATTACGGAAGGGCAATGGCTTGAATTCCAGGTTAGACAATCCGTAATCAATGAGGAAAAAGAAGCCTTTACCCTGGCTGAATTTATATCCGAATCTCCGAAACAGAAATGGAAACAAAAAATTATGGAATATGAAAATAAAAACAAAACCCGCTCCGAAGCCTATCAATATGCTTTGGAATTAATTCGGAAAAGGAATGATGAATAATGGCAATTGTCCGTGAAGCTATCATAAGAATGACCGGGGATAACTCCAAGTTACTCCGGGCATATAACGAGGCGGGAAGGATAGGAATTCAAGCGGGGCAAACCATGTCCGGGGCTTTCAAGGGTGCAAGCGGGATGTTGGATAAAATCACCGGCAACCTTCAGAACCTGGCACGATTGGGAGGGATTGCCTATACATTCGGAAAATTCAAAAGCGAATTTGATTTTACCGGATTGGCAGATTCTGAAGATACGATGTATAAATTACAATTACGCACATTAGCAACCAAAGAAGAAATGAAAAGTTTAAAGGATAATATTGATGTAGTTGGACAAATTACCGGAAAAACAAATAATGAAGTTTCCGGGATTACTTTAAAAATGGGACAGTTTAACACCAACGTAAAACAGTTAAATGAAAATTTGGTTATCGGTGCCAGATCATCCGCTAAATTCGGGGAAGATTTGGGAATTACAAGCGAAACAGCCAATAAATTATTTTTGACATTCGGATTACGAGGACCGGAATTAGCCAAAGCGATGAATCAGTTGGGCGAATCCGGATTGGGCTTTGAGGGATTTAATGAAATTCAACCGGCTACAATTACAAGATTGGTAGCCGCAGGACAATCTTTTGAATCCATTGTAAAATCTGCATTACTTTTAAAATCTCAGGGATTGGGCGGAGGTAGGGCAATCTCTTTAATTGCACAAACACAATTGGAAGCCATTCAACGAGCCGGAGATATTTTTGGTCCGCCTTCAGAAATGAACCCCCTGGCCCGATTATATAAAATGAAGGGATTAGATATTAATAAACAATCCTTAATTGATATTATTAAAACCGTTGAATCTGCTATTCCCAAAAACGCCAGTCCCGAATTAAGAAATAAAATACTGGAGGAAACGCTGGGTTCCAGCGGTTTATTATTAGCTAATTTATTACGGCGGGATTCTGAAGCCTATAATAAAGCTCTAAAAAGAATGAATGAATCCAGCGATGAATTATCCGGTGGAAATGATAGGTTGACTTTAACGTTTGGAAGATTAAATGCTAATATTGAGGATACTAAAGAATCAATGGCTGGAATTATTATCAATGCCCCTAAAGTTAGGGATTCGCTGGAATTGCTTTCAAAAAGCAAATTAGCTGTAGGGGGTTATCAAATTGGAAAAACAGCGTTGGAGGGTATTGTTGGCTCCGCATTAACCTATCAATTACTCCGGGAAGTATTCGGAAAAACAGGGATAGGAGGAAAGAAAATCGCTGGAGTTCTGGACCTCGGATTGAAAGCGACGGCAACAAAAGTATGGATTGTGGGTAGTGATATTCCTTTGGGCGGGGGCGGAATCGGTGGAGCCGGAAAGACAGTAGCTGAAATAGCGGCAATAAAAACAGTTTTATCAAGCGGTGGTTCCTCTGTATTGACCCCTTCGTTAATTACCGGCGGTACAGTGAGTGCTTTTAGTTTAGCCGGATATGCCAAATATCGAAATATGTATGAAACCGTTCACCCGTCCAATGAAAAAATTCTGGAAAGCCGGGGATATAAATTGAGAAGTATGGAAATGGAACTGGAAAGTAAACGGGATTTATATAAAAATATTCCGACAACAGAATTAAAAAAGCAAATTGATGAATTGACTACCAGCTTAAAATCTATGAACGGGGAAGTCGATAAATTTGAGATGCCGATATTTAATATAGGTTTGCGGGGTATGATGCCTTCTCACCCGACAGGAGCCAGAGACTAATGAAAAAATTCTTATTCACCTTCATCCTGATATTTTCTTTTACATTTTCATTTGCTTTAAAAAATCTCCCCTGGGGAGATTCAACTTCAAAGAATTACCCTGCCTTCATTCCCTCTTATGATACCGTTTACGCCTATGAATATTCCGGGAAAACCGGATATTTCCTGCAAAATGTACCGGTGATATTTCCGGCGACAACGGATTCAATGGGGAAATGGAGAACTTATATTACCGGTGCTTGGGCGGTTTCACCAGATCGGGAAGTATCGGTTTATTCCCAACCGAATTTAGCAGGAACGCATTATGTGATTTATCCCTATTTGGGTTTGGCAACGACTACGACCAATACATTACTTCTGGATTATGCACATGGAGATATTTATTTTGATAAAACCAATGCCAGCAATACTGTTTATTTTACATTCACCGGATTGGGAACGGTTATCCGGCCTGAGACCCATAATGTTTTATTACGGGATGTGGAGGCGATTGCACAGAGAGCAGATACGACTTTTTCAATTGTCACACTGGGAACGGTAGCCGGAATAGATTCTACTAAACTTTCAAAAAATGATTCTCGCGATACTTCTAATACCGAATATATTATGAATAAAGCTGTTTATGCGGACGGGGATATATGGCTTAATTCAAGGTATACCACATGGTCAGCCGTATCTTCGGCTGTTTTAGATGGTTATTTATCTTCCCCTTTCATTGCTAACGATACTCTTTATATAGCAACAGGTTCTTATGGTGGTTCAGATGATACAATTCGTATCAAAGCATTAATATTAAATTCTAATGGACAAATTACCGCCTTATCTCAAGTTTCAACTGGAATATTATCATCCTCTTATGGTCAAAATGCCTTATGGTGGCAATGGGATAATAGGGTTTATATCGCTTCCAGAGGAACAGTTTTTAGATGTTCTACTGGAGACCCTATAACAGGTTCATGGACTGGTCATTTAGTAGATAGCGATAATACAAATGGTTATGTATCAAATATTTATGCAGACGGAAAAACACTATATATTTTAATGAATATTAATTCAAATATTGATACAGGTTTATACTCATCTAAAAACGGAACATCTTGGACTAAATTAACAACATTTTTTGGAACAAGCTATAGTTCTGGTTATGATAGAGCTATGACCAGTAAGTGGGGGACATTATTTTTAATTATTAATGGAGGATTATTTTATTACAAAGATAATCGAATTGGATATATAACAAACAATACTGGGCAATCAATTAGATGTCTATCAAATGGTGACGATGGAATTTATTTATTTGGTGGTATTTATCCAAATATAGGTGCTTTTTTAAAATTTGATGGTAGAAATATATATACATTATCAACTGTTTCTTGGATTCATTTTGTTTCAGGGTATTATTATAATGGCAGAGCTTATGCAGGATGGGATGAGGGGATATCCTCCAGTGGGACTACATTTATTTATTCTTATGATGGTGAAATATCCAAACCTGAGTTAAAAGGTTCAGACTTATCTGCACCTTGGCAAACACAAGCAAGGGTAAGGTCATTTATTAATTACAAAGGATTATTAATTGCTTTTGTAGGTGCTGGATTAGGAAGTGCTTCTCCGATATATATTAAATCAGATTCAATTCGAGATAGATTAAAAATAGAACGCACAAGACCTGAGGGCGGTTTGGTTTTACCAACAAAATCAGATATTTCATTTGATGGCACAGCTAATAAAATTCAACCAGCAGATATGAACTCATTAGGTGATTATACTGCTAGAAATTTAAGAGTAACAAATTCTTTAGTCGTTGGGACTACAGTCAGAGATCCTGCTAGTTTTACAATAAGCAATACCTCAACTTTTCCCAATGCAATACTTTTTGCAAGAATATCTTCTCAATATAATTTATCTGGTGATGCTGAATACAGGGATTTAACAAGTAATTTAACAACTAATATAGCTACTCATTTATGGGGATATAATTTCACTTCTACGTCACATTATTTTGTTTATATAGGTTCTGAAAATAAATTTAATCAGATAGTGTGGAGTTGTCCATCATCAGTAGGTGGTGGATTTCTTTCACCTGGTCATGCGAGTGCATCGTTATCTACTGTTGAAAGGTGGAATGGTACAGGATGGACATTAAGTGTGGCAACATCGCAAAATGGTTTTAATGGTGGCGGAGCATTTAGGGGAAGCGTGTTAACTACATATTTTGAACCCCTTACTACATGGCTACCATATACTATTTCATCAGCAAATTCTTTAAATTTATATTGGACTAGATTTTCTATTTCAGTGGGTGCAAGTATAGCAATTGATACTCAGGTTTTAAACGGTATATGGACTTATACAGGTGAATCAACCAACAATTACACCGGTTTGTTAATAGCAGATTCTACAGTTCAATCCCCTCTCGGAGAGTTCACAACCAGTCGAGGTCAAGTCCTTTGGTATTCCAATGCCACAATGACTTTTATCAATGCCGGGAATGCTATTATTACTACTTTAAATGTGGTAGGAACTTCTACGGCCGATAAATTTGTGGGATTGACATCCCTCACCGCCCCGACCGTATCTGCCCCTACAGTTACTCGTGGTGGCTATCAGGTCGTAGTGGCTACGGATTCATCCGGTGCGACTAATCGGCAACCTATGTTTTTGTATGGGTTAAGTTCAACTCTCGGTGCGACTGGTTTTGCGACAGTTACTTTTATTGTGCCGTTTACAGAAATACCGATAGTGACTGTATCGGTTGCAACGATTATTTCTGGACAGATATATATGGCTAATTCAGAAGTTATAGATACTACGAAATTCAGGGTAAAAATCTCTGGGATGCTTGATGATGTTGGAACATCTACGGGTTCAGCTTTATCAGGAAAATATGTTGGCGATGACGATGCTTTTACTCCGCCCGGTTCTAATGCAGAACATAATCATACAGAAATTACAACCCAAGTTGATATTTTAGCCACTCTACCCATTAAATTTAATTGGACAGCAATAGGGAGGAAAGACTAATGAGATATATATTAATTATCGGATTGCTTTTATTAGCGACTGTATCACATGCATTTACTATTTCCACTACACTTTCAGGAATGACCGTTTCTGCAAATGTAGTAGGTGATAATTCCAAAGATTCATGGCGTATTGGAAATTATTATTCCATTTATGCAGTTGCGACCATACAAGTGATATTTAGTGGGGAAACAACAGTGAAACCCTATAAAATCACATGGCGTGGGATTGCTACGGGAAATCAATCACAAGTAGTTCAGGAAATAAGAAGTGGAATAACTAACCTGTTAAAAAATTCATTACGCCAATATATTATAGATGCTATTGAATCAAGTAATCAGAAACAGGTGTTGGATTTATCCGGATTATGAAAGACCTGTGGATAGGAATATTTGACTGGATTACGGGGTTCTCAAATGAGAATAACACAGGGGAAGAAGTTGACTTATGAGTGATATTTATATTCATAATGACACGCCCTCTCCAAAAGATTACCGCCGGATACAATCTAACGAGAGGTGGTGAACTACCTCATTTTAGATTATCATAAAACAATCCGGCGGTAATTCTAAAAAGACAAACGATATGAGTCATTATCAAGGTGAAACAAAAGTTCAGTGCGAGACGGCAAATCATAAAGTGAAAACAAAGAATCTTATCCACATAACGATTGCGTTAGAGAATGGATTTAATGAATCTATATCCCATTATAAATGTATCCATACCTGTAGATTATGTTTTAATAAAAAATATGCAGGGATTTTGGATATAGATAAATTAGAGGTATTAATATGATAGGTTCTATTTGCATCGTCATCGTAACGAGTTATCTGCTATGGTATGCGATTTGTTGGTTATATAACAAAATTAATCCGGATAAATCTTTATCATTTATCTGGAAATCTGCCATTATGATTTTTGTTTTAGATGTTATCATTATATCAATTTTGATAGGAAGGACGTTATGAAAAACATATTACTTATATTCATTTTATTAACCTCATCCTTATGTTGTCATGACATCCCTAACGAGAATATCTGGATTCAGAATACTACAATTACATATACCATATCCACTACTATCGGGGAATTGATAGTGGATACAACAGTCACGGTCATTGCCAAAATCAATGAGACCAGAACCCGTATTATTTTGACAATTGAAACCGTTACACAAACCGAATTAGTTTTGAAATCATATCCGATTACCAGTTTGACTGGATGGAATATTGTCGATAATGGCTCTATTTCAAAACCCTCTAATTGGTCAATTAAACTCAATGACAATCGAATCTATCAGGGTAGCAATATCTATAATAATCCCGTTACAGCTAGTGAGCTTAGTAAATTAGGAACCTATATTATTTCACCGATTGTTTTGCAGGATTATTTCAAGGTGGTAATTGAGGCATTGGATAATGATGGGAAAGGTGTCATGTTCCGGTATGCTAGTGATTCAAGTTATTACCGTTTATCATGGGATAATGAACGCAAATATACCCGTCTTGTGCGAAATAATAATGGAATATGGAAATTAATTCATGAAACCAATACTACACCAATTCTTTATTCAAAGGTAACGATAGAGATTCAATTACCACAAGTTGATCTCACAGATGTTCTTTCATCCAATGCTATTGAAATTAAAATCAACGGGATATTATGGCATACATTATTGACTGCATTTACATCGATTCAGCCTGTCGCTTTTTATACTTGGGGCGAACAAGGTATATATTTCGGAGATATAGAATATAAATCAACTGGATTGGTTACATCCGTAAAAACCACTCAAGTTACTGAGACTTATACAGTGGAAGTCGATACCACCATTACATTATCTTATCCATTCAATCCTGATTACCAGGAACCGAACTGGAGTAGCTATACAATTATTGGTTATCATTATCAAACGATTTCTGAACCTGTGACCTATGATGTTACAATCGAGGAATATTGGAAAAATATTTTTAAAATGAATCAACGCGGAGAATGGATTTTAATTCAGAAATGGAAGGAAATGTTTCGAGCAAGTCCGGACGATTTGTTATAAATAACTTCATATCGTTTGAGGAGGCGATATGTGGATTGGAGAATATAGAAAATGTCTTATGGTGGACATGAAAGACGACAAAAAAGTAGAGATGGGAATGGGAATGAATATTTTAAAGGTATGACAGAAGCTCAAATTAAAACCCTTTTTGATAATCAACATAAAACAGATGAATCGATAAAATCTATGGGTATTGAATTTGGAACACGTTTTGATTGTCTTGAAAAAAAAGTGGATTCATTACGACTTTGGCGTGCTACGGTTATAGGAGCGAGTGCCGTAATCTCTTTTGCCGGTGGTTTTTTATCGAAATTTATATGGAAAGATTAATTGACAATACTATGAGATTGAATAATAATTTGATTATGACTTCCCAAGGGCAAACAATCAACTTAATTAGACTTGTAACGAAAATTCTGTTTTTAACCCCTTCCCTGTTTGCCCTTTTATTATTCTACGGATGCTTAACCCCCAGTTATTCGTTTTCTATCTGGACATCCGGTTTTAAGAATCTACAATATATCGGGGTTGATAAGGAAATCAAAAAGGAAATCTATCAGATCACTTATTATATCGAGGTTCAATTTGTGAATGAAGATACGCAAACATTATTAAAACGGGATACTACGATTCAATGTTTCTTTGATAAAAATAAAGAAGGTCAGGTTTATAAAACAATCCGAATTTATGCCAACGATAAAACTGAGGCATGGAATGAAGCCGATAGATTAAAGAATCAACGTTGGAATGAATTAAAAAATAAAGTATCGGATTATGAAGAACTGACAAAAAATTATAATTTACAGAGGAAATAATGAATCGAAAAATATTTTTAGCAGGATTATTTGGATTAATTACAGGAAATATCTTTGCTCACAAAACGCCAGAAGCAAGAATGTTTTATAATACTAGATGTCCTGTTTGTGGTACAGAAAACGAATCACAAATAAGTAGAATTGAAGGTAGACCGGCAAAAGGGAAAATAACTATTACATTTGATGACCCATATTATCAAACTCAAGCATCTTTACCAAATTATGATTTATTAATCTGTAAGATATGCGGTAATTTATATACTAATTTAAAAGAAGATAAAATAAAATGACCCTGAATCTACCCCAATGGATAGTTGATGAATTTAAAACATGGACGGGTATCACTTTGATAACTATGTTGGGATGGGGTTTGCTTTGTGCGGGTACGGGATATTGGATAACGGATTATATTAATAATCAAGTTGAAATGAAGCTGGTACAGAGATTGAATTCAAAATAAAAGAGGAGGTGAATAAGAAATGAAAACGAATCTGCTTTGTGTAATGTTAAGCATTTTGTGTCTAGCCCTGACGGTTTTTACTCCTGTCATGGCAGATGAAATTGTAACTGCACCGGATACAACTGAAGTTGAACAAGCCGAATCTATACCCGCATTGGTTTATCAAGGTGTTAAAAACGGCTTTGATAAATTGGTGGATATATCCCAATCAGGACGGAAAATGTATGGTGTCAATTTCAGCGACTCTGATAACCTGGTAATAGGTCAGGAATGGCCATTAAAAGAATTTGATATTATCAAGGATAATAAACTGGTGCTTGATTTGGCGATGGGTTATGTAGTGACAGAAATCGATGTTGATGGAACCGAAACAACGAATGACGATGTCGATACGGCTATGATTACTGGATCGGTCAATTTAACTTTTAAAACAGAATTGGATGCAAAATTTGCCGAATTCAGTAATTCTGGTGTTGGATTATGGGGTGGAATTGACCCAAATGCCGAAGTTGGATATGGGATAAAAGCGCATACCCAATTAGATGAATTATTCGGTATTCCAACAGATAATATATTTCTACAGATTGGACTTGCCGGATTAGCATTATTGGCAACCGATTAAATGCTGATACTCTCTATGATAGCCTTTTGGGTACTGGTATTGATTTTGATATTCTGGAAAACAGACAGTACCCACCAGGCACATGTAAAGGATAAAAAATGCTCAATAAATTCAAAAAAATAGTAAGGGAAATAATCGCAAAACTGGAAGAGGACGGGAAATTAACCAAAGATGAGTTAATCAAAATTCTCACGCAAAATAAATACACTTTTGATAAACTCAAGAAATGGGCAGGTTATAAAAAATGAAAACAACGGTTTGGTATTTATCAAAAACACTTTGGTTTAATGTGATTGTAGTTATTCTCACTATTGCTTATTGTGTTTCTAAAATAGTACGTAATGAAGCATTTACATTGGACGAAATATTAATTATCATCGGTGTTTTGGGCGGTGGAAATGTGGGGTTACGAACTATAACCAATAAACCCCTGTCAATGACAAAAAAGGATGAACCCCCGAAATGATTCACGGGATTAATATTCATAAAATATTTCCCTGGGAAACCTGGATGTATTCCGCGATTACGGAATTGGGGATTGATTTTGTAAGAGTCGATTTAAACTGGAATGAAATGGAATTTGAACGTGGGAAATGGAACCCGGATTATGAAGCCATGATTAATACTCTAACCGCTAAGAATGTTCAGATATTTGCTACCCTTGCTTATACCCCTGCATGGTTGACCGATAATTTCCGCAAGCCTCCCCCGATTTCTGAATGGGAAAAGATTATTATCACCATTTGTAATTATTATAAGGGATCAAAATTAAAATATTTAGGGGTTTGGAATGAACCGAATTTAAGCGATTTCTGGCTGGGGAGTGTTGACCAATATATTGAAATGGTAAAAGTCGCCTCAGATATTTTCCGGGATAACCATTTTCAATGTGTCGGTCCCGAAGTCAGTCCGCAGGGAAATGATTATTTGCATAAGGTATTGAGTCAGGTATCGGATAAATTTGATGTCATTTCCATTCATCAATATAAAGCAACGGGCGGGCGAACATGGGACAATATAACGGGATATAATAAAAAAATCCTTTGTTTTAATCATCATGAGACCGGACAAAAAGAAATCATCCGGCAATATTCGGCTATGCCTATCTGGTTAACTGAATTTGGTTTTGAAACCGGTGAACAAGCCCCGATTGAATTAAAATCTTTCTATGAGAAATCAGACAATCAGGTTGACGCAACATTCCTTTATCATTTACGGGATTTTGATACTACTTCCAAGCAATGGGGATTAATGGAATCCACGAAATATTTACACCGGAATACCTACAATATTTTTAAGAATCGATAT
>Ga0209342_10008551_pt1 | contig 10263 bp, 10 predicted proteins | sample RifCSP16_2_FD_184023 | JGI IMG/M metagenome (GOLD analysis project Ga0209342, IMG submission 184023) | Soil microbial communities from Rifle, Colorado - Rifle CSP2_sed 16_2 (SPAdes) (version 2) | ecosystem: Environmental > Terrestrial > Deep subsurface > Rock core/Sediment | place: Rifle... | reverse complement strand
CTCGACCGGATCGATGCGCTTACCGCAGCCGCGCCAGTGTTCGCCCTGGGCTGGCTTTTTCTGTTCAAGTCTTCGGCATGACGCGCGCGATCCAACAACCCCGGGGCGTGACACTCATCGGCTCGATCCGGCTCAACACGTTCGCGCCAGTGTTCGCCCTGGGCTGGCTTTTTCTGTTTAAGTCTTCGGCATGACACGCGCGACTCAACAACCCCGGGGCGTGACACTCCTCGGCTCGACCGGCTCGATCGGGCTCAGCACGCTCGATGTGATCGCGCGCCATCCGCAGCGTTACCGGGTCGTGGCGCTTACCGCCAATACCCAGGGGGAGCGGCTCTTCGAGCAGTGTCTTCAGTACCGGCCCGAGATGGCGGTGCTGCTGGATCCGGCCGCCGCCGAGGAACTGCGCGCGAAGCTGCGCGCGGTGGGGCTCACGACGCAGGTGTTGTCCGGACTCGAGGGTCTCACCACGGTGGCGACGCTGCCCGAGGCCGCCATCGTGGTCGCGGCGATCGTCGGGGCGGCGGGGCTTTTGCCCACGCTCGCCGCGGTGCGCGCGGGCAAGCGCGTACTCTTTGCGAACAAGGAGCCGCTGGTGATGTGCGGCCACATCTTTATCGACGAGGCGCGCCGTAGCGGCGCCGAGCTCTTGCCCGTCGACAGCGAGCACAACGCCATCTTCCAGTGCATGGCGGACGGATTCCGTGCCGGCCGCTCGCCGGCGGCGGTGCGCCGGATTTATCTCACCTGCTCGGGCGGTCCGTTTCGCTCGACCCCGGTCGAGGCGCTCGCGCGCGTCACTCCGGAGCAGGCCTGCGCCCACCCGAACTGGGTCATGGGGCGCAAGATCTCGGTGGATTCGGCGACGCTGATGAACAAGGGGCTCGAGCTGATCGAGGCCTGCTGGCTCTTCGGCGTCACGCCCGATCGGGTCGAGATCGTCATCCACCCGCAGAGCATCATCCATTCGCTGGTCGAGTACGTCGATGGCTCGGTGCTGGCGCAGCTCGGCAACCCCGACATGCGTACGCCCATCGCGCACGCGCTCGCCTGGCCCGAGCGCATCGAATCCGGCGTGAAAAGCCTCGATCTCCTGGAGATCGCGCGGCTTGAGTTCGCGCCGCCGGATCGGCGCCGCTTTCCCTGTCTCGATCTTGCCTATGAGGCGGCCGCTGCCTCCGGCACGGCGCCGGCGATCCTCAATGCCGCGAACGAGGTGGCGGTCCAGGCGTTCCTCGATCGGCGCATCGGCTTCACCGACATCCCGCAGGTGATCGCGCGCGTGCGCGCGCGTCTGCCGGCGGGGCGCGACGTGCAACTGGATGCGATCCTCGCCGACGACGCGGCCGCGCGCGCGGAGGCCGCGCGCGCCATCGCCGTGCTTGAGCGCCCGGTGCAGCAGGGGGTGCGGTGACCGATTTTCTCTATTACGTCGTCGCCTTCGTCGTCGCGCTCGGCGTGCTGGTCGTGGTGCACGAGTTCGGACACTTCTGGGCGGCGCAGCGCCTCGGCGTGAAGGTCCTGCGGTTCTCCATCGGTTTCGGCAAACCGCTGTGGGTGCGCCGGGTGGGGCGCGACCGCATGGAGCTCGTGGTCGCGGCGCTGCCGCTCGGCGGCTACGTCAAGATGCTCGATGAGAACGAGGGTGAGGTGGCGCCGCAGGAGCTGCACCGCGCCTTCAACCGGCAGAAGGTGTGGAAGCGGTCGCTCATCGTGGTGGCCGGACCGCTGTTCAACTTCCTGTTCGCCATCCTCGCGTACGGGTTCGTGAATCTGATCGGCGTGGACGGCGTGAAGCCCGTGGTCGGGAAGGTCATGGAGGGCTCGCGCGCCGAGCAGGCCGGTTTCCGCGTCGGCGATGAGCTGCTGCGCATCGACGGCAAGGAGGTCCTGAGCTGGGACCACCGCCGGCTTTATCTCTTCCGGCGCGCGCTCGATCGCGCGGTCGTGCGCATCGAGGTGCGCGACGCGCAGAGCAGTTTGCGGGAGCGGATCCTGGACCTGGCGAATTTCCCCGCGGAGGAGGTCGGCGCGGGTCTGATGGAGCTCGGCATCGGCCTCTTCGGCTATCAGCCCCAGGCCCTGCCCGAGATCGGCGCGCTCGAACCGGGTCCGGCTATGCGCGCGGGTCTCGAGATCGGCGACCGGATCGTCGAGGTCGACGCCCGTCCCGTGCGCACCTGGGAGGAGTTGGTGGCCGGGATAAGCCGCAATCCGGGACGCAGCATCGGCCTGACCGCCGAGCGCGGCGGCAAGGCGCTGTCGTTCGTCGTGACACCGGACAGCGTGGAGCAGGACGGGCGCAAGATCGGGCGCATCAATATCCGTCCGCGGTTTGCGGAGCTGCCGCCGGAGATGCGCGTGCGCGTGCGGCTGCCGCCGCTCGCGGCGTTCACCGAGAGCGTCGACAGCACCTGGTCGATGTCCTGGCTGACGCTGCAGATGCTCTACCGCATGCTCAAGCTCGAGGTCTCCACGAAAAACCTGAGTGGGCCGCTCACGATCGCGCAGTACGCGGGCCACTCCGCCAAGGTCGGGCTCGATCAGTTCGTGATCTTTCTGGCCGTGATCAGCATCAGCCTCGGCGTGCTGAACCTGTTGCCGATCCCGGTGCTCGACGGCGGCCATCTGCTGTACTACGCCATCGAGGCCGTGAAGGGCGGCCCGCTCCCGCCGCGCGCGTTGGAGCTCGGGCAGCGCATCGGTATTGCATTGCTCGTGGCGCTGATGCTGCTTGCGTTCTACAACGACCTTACCCGGATTTTCCGCTGATCCCGTATAATTCGGCGCAACCCAAACCAGAATAACGAATGAAACGCTTTTTGTTGGCGCTGCTGCTCGCCCTGTCCCCTCCGCTCGTAAGCCATGCCGTCGAAACCTTCGTCGTCAAGGACATCCGCGTCGAGGGGCTGCAGCGCATCGCCGCCGGCACGGTCTTCAACTACCTTCCGGTCAAGGTCGGCGACACCCTGACGGAAAAGGGCGCGCAGGAGGCGATCCGCGCGCTTTACAAGACCGGCTTCTTCAAGGACGTGCGGCTCGAGCGCGAGGGCGCGGTGCTGGCGGTGACGGTGGTGGAGCGGCCCTCGATCGCCGCGATCCGCATCACCGGCACGCACGAGCTCTCGGAAGAGGATCTGAAGAAGGGACTCAAGGAGATCGGGCTCGCCGAGGGACGGGTGTTCAACAAGTCGCTTCTCGACCGCGTGGAGCAGGAGCTGGGGGGGCAATATTTCGCGCGCGGTTACTATTCCGTCATCGTCCGGCCGACGGTCACGCCGCTCGAGCGCAACCGCGTCGACATCCGCATCGACGTCTCCGAGGGGCGTACCGCGCTCATCCAGGACATCAATATCGTCGGCAACAAGATCTTCGCGGACGACGATCTGCTCGATGTCTTCAGCATCGGTCCGGCTCCGTGGTGGGCGATCTTCTCGAGCCGCGACAAATACTCCAAGCAGAAGCTCGCGGGCGATCTCGAGCGGCTGCGCAGCTTCTACCAGGATCAGGGCTACCTCGAGTTCGCGATCGACTCGACCCAGGTGTCGATCACCCCGGACAAGGAACGCATCTACCTTACCGTCAACATCGCCGAAGGGAAGAAATACACCGTCTCGGGATTCAAGCTCGCGGGCCGCTTCGAGGTCCCGGAGCCGGAGCTGCGCGCGCTGATTGCGCTCAAGCCGGGTAGCGTGTTTTCGCGCAAGGAGGTCGCCGAGTCGGCCAAACGCATCTCCGACCGCCTGGCCAACGACGGCTACGCCTTCGCCAACGTCAACCCCGTCCCCGAGGTCGACAAGGAGAAGTCGCAGGTCTTCTTCACGTTCTTCGTCGACGCGGGCAAGCGCGTCTACGTGCGGCGCGTGAATTTCGCCGGCAACATCACCACGCGCGACGAGGTGCTGCGGCGCGAGATGCGCCAGCTCGAGGGCGCCTGGTACTCGGCGGGGAAGATCCAGCGCTCGCGCTCGCGCCTGCAGCGCCTGGGCTTCTTCGAGGACGTGAACGTCGAGACCCCCGCGGTGCCCGGCAGCCCCGACCAGGTGGACGTGAACGTCGGCGTCAAGGAACGCTCGACCGGCAGTCTGCAGCTCAGCGTCGGCTACGGCAGCGGCGAGGGCGTGCTCTTTGCCGGCAGCGTCACGGAGAGCAACCTCTTCGGCACGGGCAAGGAACTCAGCGTGAGCTACGACAACACCCGCGCGGTCACCAATTACAACATCCGTTACACCAATCCGTACTATACCCCGGCCGGGATCAGCCGCGGTTTCAACATTTTCTCCAGCGCCGTCGATGCCGCCAAGGCGAGCACGACCGCCTACAGCACCAGTACCGTCGGCGCGGGGGTGTTCTTCGGCGTGCCTTTGAGCGAGGACCATCGCCTCAATCTCGGCGCCGATTTCGAGCGCATCGACATCGAGACCACCTCGAGCAGCGCGCGGACCGCCCAGGACTTCGTGGGGAGGCACGGGACGTCCAACGTCATGCTCAAGACCACGCTCGGCTGGTCGTACGATACGCTCGACAGCCCGATCATTCCGAGCCAGGGCCACCTGCAGCGGATCTCCCTGGAGCTCGGCGTGCCCGGCAGCGACCTGACGTATTACCGGCTGGTCTATATCGCCGGGCGCTACTGGCCGCTCACCGAACAGACGAGTTTCAAGCTCAAGGGCGAGCTCGGCTACGGTCGCGGGTACAACGCCGACGAGCTGCCGTTCTTCAAGAATTTCTTCGCCGGCGGCAGCACCACGGTGCGCGGCTTCCAGAACCGCTCGCTCGGCCCGCGCGACGAGTTCGACCTGCCGCTCGGCGGCGACCGGCGCGCGCTCGGCAACGCGGAGCTGCTGTTTCCCTTCCCCGGCGCCGGACGCGATAACCGGTCCATGCGCCTGAGTCTGTTCCTCGACGCCGGCATGGCCTACGGTTCGGGCGAAGCGCTCGATCTGGGGCAGTTGCGCTACGCGACCGGTTTGGCGTTTAATTGGTTCTCGCCGGTCGGTCCGCTCAGTTTCAGTTATGCGGAGCCGCTGAACGCCAGGACCCAGGATGACACCGAGCGTTTCCAGTTCACCCTGGGCGTGCCCTTCCGATAGCGATGACTCAGGAGCCGGTCTTGGACAGCACATCCTCGTTTCTGAAAATTGCGCTCGCGACGCTGGCGTCCGTGATCGGGCTCGCGCTGAGCCCCGCGTCCCAGGCGGAGCTCAAGATCGGCTACGTCAACGCCGTGAAGGTGGTTGAAGAGGCGCCCCAGGGCGAGGCCGCGCTCAAGAAGCTCGAGGCCGAGTTCGGCCCGCGCGACAAGAAGATTGTCGAGATGCAGAACCGGGTCAAGCAGACGGAGGAGGAGCTCGAGAAGAACGCGCTGGTGTTCAAGGAAGCTGAACGTCGCACCAAGGAGTACGAGATCGGTATCCTCAAGCGCGACCTGCGGCGCGCGACCCAGGAGTTCCGGGAGGACTACAACCTGCGCCGCAACGAGGAGCTCGCGGCGTTGCAGAAGGTCGTGCAGAAGGCCATCGCCGAGTTCGCCCGGCAGGAAAGCTACGATCTCATCCTGGAAAGCGCGGTGTACGCCGGCACCAAGGTGGACGTTACCGAGAAGATTCTGAAACGGCTGGGAAAGAAATAGGCGCACATGGCCGCCACGTTGGCAGAGCTGGCGCGACGCGTCCACGGGAGGGTGCGGGGGGATCCCGGGCTCGTCATCGAGGGCGTCGCCTCGCTTGAGTCCGCCGGACCGCGCGACATCGCCTATGTCTCGGACCCGAAGTATCTCGCGCAGCTTGCGACCACCGCCGCGGGCGCGGTGATTCTGACGGAGACCGACGCCGAACGCTTTCGCGGCAACGCGCTGATCGTGGAGAACCCGCACCTGGGCTTCGCGCGCATCGCCGCCGGGCTGCACCCGGAGTCGGCACCGGCTCCGGGCATCCACCCCACGGCCGCGGTCGATGGCGCGGCGCGCATCGCCGCAAGCGCCTCTATCGGGCCGCAGGCGGTGGTCGAGGGGGGCGCCGCGATCGGCGCCGGCGTCCAGGTCGGTCCGGGGTGTTATATTGCGCGCGGCGCCGCGATCGGAGATGGAACGCGGCTCGTGGCGCGGGTCGTCGTGCTTCGGGACTGCGTCATCGGCCGCAACTGCCTGCTGCATCCGGGGGCGATCGTCGGGAGCGACGGCTTCGGCTACGCCAAAGACGGCGAGACCTGGATCAAGGTGCCGCAGCTCGGGCGCGTCGTCGTCGGCGATGACGTCGAGATCGGCGCCAACACCACGATCGACCGCGGTGCGCTCAACGACACCGTGATCGGCGACGGCGTGAAGCTCGACAACCAGATTCAGATCGCGCACAACGTGCGCATCGGCGCGCACACCGCGATCGCCGCCTGCGTCGGGATCGCCGGCAGCAGCGTGATCGGCAGGCGCTGCACGATCGGCGGCCAGGCCGGCCTCGTCGGCCACATCGAGCTCGTCGACGATGTGCATGTGACCGCCGGATCGCTCGTCACGAGCTCGATCACACGCCCCGGCGCGTATTCCTCCAGCCTCAAGGCCGTGCCGGCCGAGGAGTGGCGCCGAACCGCCGCACGGCTGCACCGGCTCGAGGAGCTCGCCCGGCGCGTGAAGCGGCTTGAAGAAAAATTCGCACCGTCGTCCGAGGAGCACAATACTTGAACCAGCTCGACATCCATAAGGTCATGCAGCACCTGCCGCACCGCTACCCGATGCTGTTGCTCGACCGCGTCCTGGACTACACCAAGGACGAGCGGCTCACCGCCATCAAGAACGTCACCATCAACGAGCCGTTCTTTGCGGGGCACTTTCCGAATCGCCCGGTGATGCCCGGGGTGCTCATCCTCGAGGCCATGGCCCAGGCCTGCGCCGTGCTGTCGTTCCGCAGCATGGAGGCGCTGCCGACCGAGAACTCGGTGTACTACTTCGTCGGTATCGACAAGGCGCGCTTCCGCCGTCCGGTGGAGCCGGGCGACCAGCTCCAGCTCGACGTCGCCATCAAGCGCAGGATGAAAGGCGTCTGGCTGTTCGAGGGCAGCGCCTCGGTCGCCGGCGAGCTCTGCGCGAGCGCCGAGCTCATGTGTACCTATAAAGACATCGCTTAATTAAGGACCCGCACGTGATTCATCCGCAGGCGATCGTGCATCCCGAGGCGCAGATCGGGAGCGATGTCCATATCGGCGCGTTTTCGATCATCGGGCCGGATGTGGAGATCGGGCCGAACACCTGGATCGGCCCGCACGCGGTGATCCACGGGCCCACGCGCGTCGGCGCCGAGAACCGGATTCACGAGTTCTGTTCGCTCGGCGGCGCGCCGCAGCACCTCGGGTACAAGGGCGAGCCGACGCGCCTGGAGATCGGCAGCCGCAACGTCATCCGCGAATACTGCACGTTCAGCCGCGGCACGGCGGCGGGCGGGGGCGTGACGCGCATCGGCGACGACAACTTCGTCATGGCCTACTGCCATGTCGCGCACGATTGCCAGGTCGGCAGCAAGACCATCTTCGCCAACGGCTCGAGCCTCGCGGGCCATGTCCACGTCGGCGACCATGCGGTGCTCGGCGGCTTCACCCTGGTGCACCAGTTCTGCCGCCTCGGCGCCCACTGCATGACGGCCGTGAATACGGTGATCTTCAAGGACGTGCCGCCGTTCCTGATCTGCGCGGGCTACAGCGCCGAGCCGCACGGCATCAACCTCCGCGGCTTGAAGCGCCGCGGTTTTTCGGAGGCGGCCATCGCCGATCTGCGGCGCGCCTACAAGGTGCTGTACAAATCGGGACTCATGCTGGAGGAAGCCGTGCGCCAACTCGAGGAGCTCGCCGCGGCGCAACCGCCGGTGGCCGAGCTCGTAGCCTTCATCAAGGCCTCGGACCGGGGCATCATCCGCTAACGCGTGGCCGGCGCTTCTCCGCCCATGCGTATCGGCATCGTGGCCGGCGAGGTCTCGGGCGACGCGCTCGGCGCCGGGCTCATGCGTGCGCTCAAGCGCCGTCTGCCCGAGGTACGCTTCGAGGGCATCGGCGGGCCGGCGATGCAGGCCGAGGGTTGCCGGAGCCTGTATCCGATGGAGCGACTCTCGCTCATCGGCTTCGAGGCGCTCGGAAAGTTGCCGGGCCTGGTGCGCATGCGCCGCGCGCTCGCCGCGCACTTCGCAGCCGACCCGCCGGATGTTTTCATCGGCGTGGATGTCCCGGACTTCAATCTCGGGCTCGAGGCCATGCTCAAGGCCGCCGGCATCCGCACCCTGCACTATGTGAGCCCCACGGTCTGGGCCTGGCGGCGCTGGCGCATCCGCAAGATCCAGCGCGCGGTCGATCACATGCTGACGCTGTTTCCGTTCGAGGCGAAATATTACCGCGATCGGCGCGTGCCGGTGACCTTCGTCGGCCATCCGCTCGCGGATGTCATTCCCGAGCGCTACGATGCGCGGGCGCTGCGGCGCCGGCTCGCGCTGCCGGCGGACGCGACGCTGATTGCGCTGCTCCCCGGCAGCCGGGCGAGCGAGCTCAACCGCCATGCGGATCTTTTTGTGAAGACCGCGGCGTGGCTCGTAAAGCGCCAGCCCGCGCTGCAGTTTGTCGCGCCATTTGTGAACGCGCGCACCCGCGCAATTTTCGAGACGGCGCTCGAGCGCTGCCGGGCGACGCACCTGCCGATCACGCGCGTGATCGGCCGCTCGCGCGATGCCATGGCGGCCGCGGACATTGTGTTGCTCGCCTCGGGCACCGCCACGCTCGAGGCGGCGCTGCTGAAAAAACCCATGGTCGTGACCTACCGGGTCTCGTGGTTCTCTTATCTGCTCATCCGCGTACTGGCGCACGTGCGCCAGTACGCGTTGCCCAATCTTCTGGCCGGGCGCCGGATCGTGCCCGAGCTCATGCAACGTGACGCGGTGCCGGAGAAGCTCGGGCAGGCAATCGAGCAGTTGCTCACGCACCCGGGCGAGACCCGGCGACTCACCGGCGCGCTCGGTCGGATCCACCGGATGTTGAAACGCAACGCCGACGAGCGCGCCGCCGAGGCCGTCATAGGGTTCCTCAAGCGCCGTGCGCGCCTGCCTGTGCGCCGCACGCAGACAGGCGGCAGCCGTTCATGACGCAACCGACGCGGACCGGGAGCGATTATCCGCTGCACACCGCGGGCGTGGACGAGGCCGGGCGGGGGCCTTTGGCCGGGCCGGTCGTGGCAGCGGCGGTGATCCTCGACCCGCAGCGCCCGATCGAGGGGCTTGCCGACTCCAAGGTGCTCAGCCCGCTACGGCGCGAGGTCCTGGCGCGGCTCATTCGCGAGCATGCGCTCTGCTGGGGGCTCGGGCGCGCGGAAACGCAGGAGATCGACCGGCTGAACATCCTGCAGGCGAGCCTGCTCGCCATGCAGCGCGCGGTCGAGGCCCTGGGGCGCATCCCGGAGCTTGTCCTGGTGGACGGCGACCGGGCGCCGCCGCTCGCATATCCGGTGCAAACGATCGTGCGCGGCGACGCCACCGTTCAGGCGATCTCGGCGGCATCGATATTGGCCAAGGTCGCGCGCGACGCGGAAATGTCCGCGCTCGACGCCCGTTATCCCGGCTATGCGTTCGCCCGGCACAAGGGTTATCCGACCCGCGAGCATCTGCTCGCCCTGGACCGGCTGGGCGTGAGCCCGGTGCATCGACTTTCATTTGCGCCGGTGCGGATCCGAATAAAGTGAAATACTTTATACTATCAGTTCAAGTAGTTATACGATGTTCTTCAGACTACTGTTTAGCGATGTTTTGCACAATTCTTAGTCAGATGCGATGCCCCCGTGCCCTTTCGCCGGCCCGTCTTTTGCGGTGAAATGAAACCGTGAGCGCCGCCTTCGTCCATCTGCACGTCCATTCCGAATTTTCCCTTGCCGATGGCATCGTCCGGTTGAAGGAATTGGTCGCGACGGCTCGGCGGGGCAACATGCCGGCCGTGGCGCTGACGGACTTGGGGAATCTGTTCGGCGCCGTCAAGTTTTACCGCGAGGCGCTCGCCGCCGGCATCAAACCCATCATCGGGGCGGACGTGTGGGTGGAAAATCCCGCCGATGTCCACAAGCCCTTCCGCCTGCTGCTGCTGTGCCAGAACCGCGAGGGTTACCGCGCTCTGTGTCAGGTACTCACGCGCGCCTACCTCGAGGGTCAGCACTCCGGAAGGCCGTGTATCTCCAAGGCCTGGTTCGATGTCCCCCTGCCGGGTCTGATCGCGCTTTCCGGCGCGCAGGAGGGCGAAATCGGCCAAGCC
>Ga0209342_10008547_pt1 | contig 10267 bp, 9 predicted proteins | sample RifCSP16_2_FD_184023 | JGI IMG/M metagenome (GOLD analysis project Ga0209342, IMG submission 184023) | Soil microbial communities from Rifle, Colorado - Rifle CSP2_sed 16_2 (SPAdes) (version 2) | ecosystem: Environmental > Terrestrial > Deep subsurface > Rock core/Sediment | place: Rifle... | reverse complement strand
CTATCTTCTGAGCCGGTTGGACGACGGGTTGGTCGAGGATCTTCAGATGACGCCCGTGGACGACGCGGCCGATCTGGTTCGTCTGGCCAATCGGGCCGAGTCGTTTCTCCTGCTTGGCAACGCTTCGTACGCCCAAGTAACGGTTGAGGACGAACGCGATGAGTGACCTGACCCGCGTGATCGCCGAAAATCTTGCGGAGGTGCGCGGGCGCATCGCCGAGGCGGCCGCCCGGGCCGGGCGCGGCGGCGACGCGATCAAACTGGTTGCCGTCACCAAGTACGTCGGCGAGGACGAGATTCGCGCGTTGGTCGCGGCGGGTTGCACCACGCTGGGCGAGAACCGCCCCCAGGCACTTTGCAAACGGGCCGAGACGTTCCGCGACCTGCAGATCCAGTGGCACATGATCGGCCATTTGCAGCGCAACAAAGTACGCCGAGTCGCGCCGCTTGTGACGATGATCGAATCCGTCGACAGCCCGTCGTTGCTCGAAGCGATCGATCGGATCGCGGGCGAACTAGGGCGGCGCGTGCCGGTGCTGCTGGAAGTGAATATCTCGGGCGAGTCGCAAAAACACGGACTTGCGCCGGACCACCTACCGCCGCTCGCGCAAACTCTGGACAACTATCCCCACGTCGAAGTGCTCGGCCTGATGGCGATGGCGTCGCTCGCCGGCGGCGAGGACCGGGCGCGAGCCGACTTCGCCGCGTTGCGTGAACTACGCGATCGCGCACGGCGAGATTGTCCGGCGGGCGTGTCGCTCGACGAACTGTCGATAGGCATGAGCGGCGATTTTGAGACGGCCGTCGAAGAGGGGGCGACGATCGTTCGCATTGGATCGGCCTTGTTCGAGGGAACCGACCGATGATCCGACTTGAATCGCACACCGATGGAACGATTTTGCCCGTGCGCGTCCACGCCGGCGCGAAGCGCGACGAGCTTCGGCCCGCGCAAGAAGGCATTTTGCGAGTGTGCGTCTCCCAGGCCCCGGAGAAGGGAAAGGCGAACAAGGCGATCGTGGGCCTACTCGGCAAGCAATTGGGGTTGCGCAAATCGCAATTCGAGTTGCTCTCGGGGGCGACCTCGCGCGACAAGCGGTTCCTGGTTCGCGGCGTGACGCCGGCTGAGTTGGCGGTCAAGATCGAGGCGGTCGTCGAAACGGTGGAAGAACCGTAAAGACACCGGCACCCCCCCATTGCAGCGGGTCGTCTTGCCCCGGCCGGCAACTTGAATTACACTGACACAGGACAAGAGAAAAGGCGGTCGATCGTCGGCGATGCGGCTGGGAGCGTCGCTGGGGCGTGGGCGCGGCATTCGGGATGAGATAAACAGGAGGACAGGGTGGAACTGCCTTCTTGGGTGATTGTGTCGCTGCCGGTCGGCGCGTTGCTGGCGGGGGTGTTCTTTGGCTGGCGGTATATGCGCCGGGGAACGTCGGCCCTTCATCGCGCGGCGGCCAAAGGCAAGGTTTCGCGCCTCGAACAATTTCTGTTGGCCAACCCCGAGTCGGTCAATCGGCCCGATCTGGTCGGATTCTCGCCGTTGCAATACGCCGCCATCTGGGGCCAGGTCGAAACGGCCCGGTTGTTGTTAGCCTATCACGCTCATCTAACGAATGAAAAAGGGCTGTCGCCTCTTCACTACGCGGCGGCGGGCGGTCATGAGGCCGTCGTTCATCTGCTCTTGGAGCACGGTTCAGACGTCAACCTTTGCGCGCGCGGCGACGGTTCGACTCCGCTGCACAGCGCGGTGATCCATCGCCGGGCCGACATGACGCGGCTGTTGCTCGAAAAAGGCGCGGACAGCGGAGCAAAAACCAAGTCGGGCTGGACCGCTTGCCATTTCGCGGCCGAAAAAGGCGACGAAGCCACGATGATCGTTCTCTTGGAACATCAAGCCGATTGGCATGCCGTCAACGCCGATCAGAAGAGCCCGCTGGAACTGGCGCTGGACAACGGCCACCGCAAAATCGTTGAGCTAGTCCGCCAATTCCAAAACCGGCAGTCGGCGGAAGGCGGTTAGGGGACCATGAGAACCAGGCCAGGAGGACAGGCATTCCTGCCTGTCGCCGACAGACAAGAATGTCTGTCCTCCTGAAAAGGTCCGGCCTCCCGAAGACGACCGTGACACTCACGGTCGAACGGCCGTGACGACCGAACTCATGCCCTCGTCCTCGACCGCCAGCGTCGGCTCGACGAAACCGGCCGCCTTCAGATCCTCGGCGAATTCGTCGAACGTGAACGTCCCGCCGTGGTCCGTGGCCACCAGCATGTTCACCGCGAACAGGGCCCCGAGCATGGGCCGGGTCCGCGAGGCGTCCATCACCACGTCGCGGATCGCCACGCGGCCGCCGGGCACGAGCGCCGCGTGAACCTTCGCCAATAGCCGGCGGTTGTCCTCGCGGGAATGTTGATGGGCAATCGCGCTCAGCCAGGCAAAATCAGCCCCGCCGGGCAGGTCGTCCTCGTAAAAATCGCCGGCCACGAACGTCACGCGCCGGCCGACCTCCGTGCCGGCCAGACGCCGCCGGGCTTGTTCGATCGCGTCGGGCAGATCGAAAAGCGTCGCCCGGGCCGTGGGAACGGCTTCCAAAAAAGCCGCGGTCCACGTGCCCGAGGCGCCGCCGACGTCGAGTAGATGCGTGAACTCGGGCGGCACAAGCCGGGCGACGAGCGGTCGAGCAAGGGGCAGCGAGAAATTGTGCATCGCCGCGACAAACGCCGCCCGATCGGCTTCTTCGCCGCGGATGCTCGGCTGGTCCTCGACGGGCTCGCCGGACACGACGACCCAGGTCAGGCGGCTCCATCGGCGAAGCATGTTCATGCGATGGCGCAGGCCGGGCAGAAGACTTTCGGAGCTGGATTCCAACAACAGCGGACGCAGCGGCTCGGGCACACGGTAGCAATTACCTTGCTTGTCGAGCAGGCCCAACGCGGCCAGCGCGTCGAGCAGTACGCCGGTCGCCCGAGGATCGACCTGGAGTCGCTCGGCCACGGCATCCGCGTCGAGGGAACCATCGCCCAGAATGGAAAACACGTCCAGTTCGACCGCCGCGCCCAGTACGCAGCCGGGCATGAAGGCCGACGCCATTTCGTTCAGTTGGTTTACGTCCATCGGATAGTCTCCTCTCGCCTCGTCAAACCCTTTCGGCAAATACCCCATGTGGGGCAGACGGCAAAAAGGCCGTTTTTCCGCCAAATTCTAGCCGCCATTTGACTCCGTGCAATCCGATTTGTCGATATCGCCGGGTCCGGGCGGAACTAGAATAGAGAAGATATGATTGTACTCATCTCGCTCCGCGAGATGAGTACCGAGAACGCTTTTTTCCTCATGACTTCGAGTGACATCTCGCGGAGCGAGATGAGTACGTTATTTCATGCCCGAGGAATCCGCCGTGCGTAAAAAACACGCCTTGTCGTCGCTGTTTCTCCCATTGGTCCTGTTCACACTTACGGCCTCCTCGGCCTGGGCCCAGTTCAAGGAGGGCGGCAGCACGCCGGGGGAACTCGAATTGGGCGAAGCCAAGACCCAGCGGTGGAAGATCGGACTCATGCTCACGGCCGTCGGGGGGCCGTGCGCGGGCATCACGGGCTACGTGCCGATTCCCGTCGATTGGCCCGAGCAGCAGGTCCGCGAGGTCGAGGACGACATCACGCCGACGGCCCGGGTCAGCTATCGAACGGTTGACGGCACGATGAAGCTGATGGTCATCAAGATCGCTCGCCTTCCGGCGGGCGAAACGGCCAAGGCGATCGTCACGTTCGACGTGACCCATCGTCCTCAACTGCCGCCGGACAAGACCGACCAATATGTGCTGCCCGACGTGAAGAAACTGCCGCGCGACGTACGGCGCTACCTGCGTCCGAGTCCCAAGATCGAAAGCAAAGATGTCAAAATCCGCGATGCTGCTAAGGAAATTAATTTCGACCAGGAAACGGCCTGGGAAAAAGTCGAGGCGATTTACGACTGGGTCCGCGACAAGGTCGAGTACCAACGGGGACCGCAGAAAAGCGCCGTCGAGACGCTCAAGGCCCGCAAGGCCGATTGCGAAGGCATGACGGCCCTGTTCATCGCCATCTGCCGGGCGAAGGACATTCCAGCCCGAACCATTTGGGTCCAGGGCCACTGCTATCCCGAGTTCTATCTGGCTGACAAGGACGGCAAGGGCCATTGGTTTCCTTGCCAGGTGTCGGGCGACCGGGCGATGGGCGGCATTCCCGAGACACGGCCCATCTGGCAAAAAGGCGACGATTTCGCCCTGCCCGACCAACGCGGCAAACGGGTCCACTACCTGCCCGAGCGGGTCAGCGGGTCGAACTCCAAGGGCAAGCCGCGAGCACGGTTTGTGCGTGAGGCGGTGGGGGTGAAGTAAGAAGGGTGAAGGGTGAAGGGGGGCGGGAGAAGGTGTGCCACTGCTTGCAGGTCTCCGACGTCACAAAACAGCAAGGCAAGCAGTGCCTTCTCGCAAGTCCAAGCGTTCTTGGGAGTTCCGCAAGCAGTGGCACGCATTGGATTGCCGGACGGCATCGGTTGATTGGCCGACGCCGTGCGGGCACGGCGGCTAACGGCATCGTGCCGCTTCGATCAATTTATTCCGCCATTGACTCGAACCGGCAGTATAATCTCCTCCGGCCAACTCATTGTCCCCGACGACATTCGCGGGGACCAGACTGGAAAGGAGATGTCTTATGTGCGAGCGTCAAAAGCACCGAGTCGTCATTCTTGCGGCGGGAATCGGACTGGTCGTCGTCGCCCTGGCGGGCTGCGAGGAACGGAGCGGCGGGCGGCTGTCGAGAGGCCATAAGGCAACGTCGCTGCTGCGGATTTCCATGCGGCCCAACTCGTTGATGGGCGGCAAGCAGGAGCAGAGTAATCTGGCGGAGGAATTCCGGATTTTCAAAGCCACCCAGGCCGAATTGATCCGAAGCCCCTTCGTCTTGACCGCCGCCTTGCGAAAACCCGAGATAGCCTCATTGAAGATCTTTCAGCGGGAAAAGGACGATCCCGTCGGGTGGCTGCGCGAGAACCTTGAAATCTCCTTTCCCGGCAACGCCGAGATCATGGAAGTGAGCCTTGCCGACTCGAATCAGAACGAAGCCGTCAAGATGGTTCGGGCCGTGGTGGACGCTTATCTGAGCGAGGTGGTCGAGACCGAGCGGAACCAGAAAGCTCGGGAACTGGCTAACCTTGATGAGAGGCTCGCCGCCAAGGAGCGCGAAATCCGCCAGAAACGGACCACCCTCAAGCAATTGGCCGAGGAACTCGGGACCACGGACTCCGAGACGTTGAAGATGCAAATGCAGTTCGCCACCCAGCAGTTGTCGATGTATCGAAAGACTTTGGTCCAAGTCCAGTCAGAATTGCGGAACCTTCGCGTCGATCGCCAGGTGCTACAAACCATGATGCAACGCCTCGATAAGCAGAGCGGGGCAAAGCCGGCTGCCGATGCTGTCCAGAATGCTCAGCCCGAACTGCGGCGCGTCGCCCAGGAGATGTCGGCATTGGTAAACCAATTAGGCCAGATCGTCGTCACTTTGTCGGACGCGGAGCTCTCGCAGCGGCTCCAAGATGATCTGGCGGGCATTCAACAGCAGATCGGCGCATGGCGACAACTTCTGGACGCACGAACGCTCGTCCTCCAACGGGCCGAATTGCAGGAAGAGATCGAGCGTCTGGATGTGAAACTCGCGTTGATCGCGGAGGAGGAAGCAACGCACAAAAAGGAAATTGACGAGCAGATCGAAGCGTTTCATAAACTCGGCCTGTCGAGTGTTGACCTGGAAATGATGCGGGCCGATATGGAAACCCTCCAGCGCGTCGTGAACGAAATCGCGACTCGGCGACAGGTACTTGAAGTCGAATTGAAGAGCCCGCCTCGCGTTCGGCTCCTTCAAAGGGCCGAAACAACGCCGTGAGTTCCCAGGAATGATGATGAAAAAACCCACCCTACTGAGTTGGAGCAGCGGCAAGGACGCTGCCTGGTCGCTACATTTGCTTCGACGGGATCCGGCGGTCGAGGTGGTCGGGCTTTTGAGCACGGTCAACGCGGCCCACAAACGGGTGTCGATGCACGCCACGCGGGTCGAGTTGCTGCGGCGGCAGGCTCGGGCGGCGGGGCTGCCGCTGGAGACCGTTCGGCTGCCCGATCCGTGCTCCGGCGAGCAGTACGCCGAGTTGATGCGAGAGTTCGTCGCCGGAGCGGTCGCGCGGGGGATCGGGGCGATCGCCTTCGGCGACCTGTTTCTCGAAGACATTCGACGTTATCGCGAGGACCAGTTGCGAGGCACGGGCCTCGAGCCGCTGTTTCCCGTCTGGGGTGTGCCCACGGCCGATCTGGCCCGCGAAATGCTTGCGGCGGGTGTCGAGGCTTATGTTAGCAGCGTCGACCTGAAGAAGCTGCCGATCAAATTTGCCGGACGCAAGTGGTCGCGGGAGCTGATTGATGAGTTGCCCGCGGGATGCGATCCTTGCGGCGAAAACGGCGAAATGCACACGATCGTCACGGCCGGGCCGATGTTCCGCGAGTCGATTCCCGTGCGCGTGGGCGAAATTGTCCAACGCGACGGGTTTGGCTACGCGGACATCGTGCCGGTCGAGTGAGACCATTCGGACTTCACGATATCAATGTGTGCCACTGCTTGCGGAACAGCCGATAGACCCTGACATCGCACAACGACACTGCTTGCCGGAAGACTTAAAGTGTTGGAAAGTCGCAAGCAGTGTAACGTCGGGTGAGATGGTACGTCCTGCGTGGCAAGCAGTGGCACACTTTCTTCTCACCAATGGAATTTTGAATTACTCCGCGCATAAAATGGCCCGCCGGTCGGGAAGGGCCGGCGGGCCGTGGAACCTGGCAAGTTCCGTTCGCCGAGCAGGCTCGGCGGCTAACCATGTCGACGTCCGGTTTCACGGACGCCGTGGAAATTAATACATGTCCTCGGGGCTGGGGCCGGCGGGGGCCTTTTCTTCTTTCGGGATTTCAGCCACCAGGGCGTCGCTGGTCAACAGCAGCGTGGCGACGCTCGCGGCGTTTTGCAGCGCGGTTCGCGTCACTTTGGTCGGGTCGAGCACGCCCGCCTCGACCATGTCCTCGTAGACGGCCGTGGCCGCGTTGTAGCCGAAATTGCCTTTGCCCTCGGCCACCTTCTCGCAGACGATGCCGCCGTCCTGGCCGGCGTTCGCGGCGATCTGGGTGAGCGGAGCGCGGCACGAACGCAGGATGATGTTGTAGCCGACCACCTCGTCGTCGCCAAGCCCATCGGGCTTGACCGAGGCCGAGGCGCGAATCAGGGCCACGCCGCCGCCGGGCAGAATGCCCTCTTCGACGGCTGCGCGGGTCGCGTGGAGGGCGTCCTCCACGCGGGCCTTCTTTTCCTTCATTTCGCTCTCGGTGGCCGCGCCGACGTTGATCTTGGCCACGCCGCCGGCCAGCTTGGCCAGACGTTCCTCGAGCTTCTCTCGGTCGTAGTCGCTCGTGGTGTTTTCGATCTCGCGGCGCAACTGCTCGATGCGGCCCTTGATCTCGGCGCTCTTGCCGGCGCCTTCGATGATCGTCGTGTTTTCCTTCTCGATGACGACCTTCTTCGCACGACCCAGGTCGGCCAGCGTGACGCTTTCGAGCTTGCGGCCGAGGCTCTCGAACAGTGCCGTGCCGCCGGTCAGGATGGCGATGTCTTCCAACATGGCCTTGCGGCGGTCGCCGTAGCCGGGCGCTTTGATGGCACAGCACTTGAACGTGCCGCGGAGCTTGTTGATCACCAGCGTGGCCAGGGCCTCGCCGTCGATGTCCTCGGCGACGATCACCAGCGGCTTGCCGGCGTTGACCACGGCCTCCAAAAGCGGCACAAGATCCTTGACGTTCGAGATTTTCTTCTCATAGATCAAGACGTAGACGTCTTCGAGCACGGCTTCCATCTTGTGGGGATCGGTGACGAAATAGGGCGAGAGATAGCCGCGGTCGAACTGCATGCCCTCGACCCATTCGACCTCGGTGGCCAGGCTCTTGCCTTCGTCCACCGTGATCACGCCGTCCTTGCCGACCCGCTCCATGGCTTCGGCCAACAGGTTGCCGATTTCCTGGTCGTTGTTGGCGGCCACGGCGCCGACTTGGGCCGTCTTGCTCTTGTCCTTGACGGGAATCGACATTTTCTTGAGCTTTTCGGAAATGTCGCTCACCGCGCGGTCCATGCCCTGCTTGAGCTGGATCGGATTGACGCCGGCCACGACGGCGCGGAGGCCTTCATTGAAAATGGCCTCGGCCAGGATCGTGGCGGTCGTGGTGCCGTCGCCGGCCACGTCGCTCGTTTTCGAGGCCACTTCGCGGACCATCCGGGCGCCCATGTTTTCATAGACGTCCTCGAGGTCCACTTCCTTGGCCACGGTCACGCCGTCTTTGGTCACCGTCGGCGAGCCGAAGCTTTTCTGAAGGATGACGTTGCGTCCGCGGGGGCCGAGGGTGACTTTTACCGCACGGGACAACTTGGCGACGCCGCGCCGCAGGGCGTCCCGGGCTTCCTGATCGAAGGCAATCATTTTGGCCATGAGTTTGTTTCTCCTTGATGATTTCGAGGGTGGTGTTTCCACCGTTTGCTGGTTGGGCTTAAAATTTCACCGCGAAGGCGCGAAGAGGAGAGTTTGACGCCGTAGGTCAGGCTGTGCCTGACAGCAACTCTCGAATATTTCGTGCGTTTTATTGTCAGGCACAGCCTGACCTACCTTTTTCTCCTTGGCGTTCTTTGCGTCTTCGCGGTGGATAAATTCGTTACTCGATCACGGCGAGGATGTCTTCCTCGCGGACCAGGACGAGTTCGCGGCTGCCGAGTTTGAAGTCTTCGCCGGCGTAGGTGCTGAATAGGACGCGGTCGCCTTTTTTGACCTGCATCTTGCCGCGGGCGCCGTCGTCCAGCATGCGGCCGTTGCCCACGCTGACGACCTTGCCCCGCGAGGGCTTGTCCTGGGCCGAATCGGGGAGCACAATTCCGCCGGCCGTAACCGATTCAGCGCTCTCCCGCTCGACGACTACCCGATCTCCGAGGGGTTCGATGTTGACCGTGCCGGTTGATTTGGAAGGGGTCTGGGTTGCGGCTGTCTTTTTCGCCATTGCTTTTCTCGCCTCCGAAAACTCGAATTAGTCCTTTTGATCTGTAGCAGACGCCCGGCAGTTCTACAAGCGGGGGGCCCGTCAGGGTACGTCCGGCTGCCAAAGTCAGGTGTATACAATACCGTGTGGCGAGATATTTGCAACTGGCGCGCCAAAGCCGGCTCGAAACGATAAATGTTTTCCGACAAAGGACTTGTCGCCTTGGCCGCGAAGCCCGCCTCCCTTTGCCGCCCGCCAAGACCGGTAAAACCTTCCACCAAGGGATCGCCAAACTGCCATTTTGACAGGTAAGCGTCAGGTGGTGATTCGTCGATTGGGAAAATTCCCGTCATGATGAGCTGGGAATAAAGGGGTCGGGAGTCTTGGTTCGCCAGCAGACGTCCGGCTTCCAATAGCCTTTCCAAAACAAAGACTCCCGACCCCTTTATTCGCGTCAAGAAAAGGGAAAGACCCGTGACGACAGTGGCTGCCGCCACGGGTCTTTTTATTTTTGAGTCCGGAGCAATGCTCCAGGGACTATACGATTAGCGCGTGATGCCGAACGAGAAGCTGAGGCCTTCCATGCCCATGTCGCCGTAGTCCGTGGTCGGCGAGCCGACTTCGAACCACAACTGGCCTTCCCAGGCGACTCGCACGAAGCCGTCCACGCCGTTGGTCAAGGTGCGATCGTATTGCAGACCGAGATCGCCCTCGATGGCGCCGGTGGTCGTGTTGCCGTTTCCGAGTTCGGCATAGAGGGTTTCCTCAACGTCGTCGACCACCACGCCTACTCCGCGTCCTCGGCCGAAGAGGACCGAGCCGCGCAGCCCGCCCACCACGGATAATGCCGACTGGCGGATGGGGGCTTTGAAGTTGACGAATACCGTCGGACCCACGCCTTCGAAGGAATGCTCGCTCTCGACCCATTCGACGACGTCGGTTCCGTCATAGACGCGCCCATCGGTGTCAAACGCGATTTTGGCGTAACGGAGACCGGCGCCCGCGGTCAGCTTGGCGCAATGCCACTCGAAGTCTTTGGTAATATCCACGTCGAGCACGTGCATCTCAAGGCCGGTGGTGAATTCTAGGTCTTCGCCCTCGGTGGCCGTCGCGGTCTGGAAATAAAGCGTCGTATTGGCGCCGGCGGCGATGGTTTCCTCCATCAGCTTGTGGTCAAACTGCCAGTAACG
>Ga0209342_10008545_pt1 | contig 10267 bp, 8 predicted proteins | sample RifCSP16_2_FD_184023 | JGI IMG/M metagenome (GOLD analysis project Ga0209342, IMG submission 184023) | Soil microbial communities from Rifle, Colorado - Rifle CSP2_sed 16_2 (SPAdes) (version 2) | ecosystem: Environmental > Terrestrial > Deep subsurface > Rock core/Sediment | place: Rifle... | reverse complement strand
GGTGCCGTTGTATTCCGCGAAGTCGGCGGGCACCGGATCGGCGCTGTCCGCCCTGAACTTCTTGTTGATGAGCAGTCCACTCCCGGCCCCATTGTTGTACAAGTCGACCACCCTGCCATTGTTGAAATCCGACGCCGCGTGACCGAACTCGTGGAACGCCGTGAGGCCGGTTTGGTCGGCCGAGACCGGTATCGCGGCGCTGCCTGGAGTCGCGGGCAGATGTCCGTGCACCCGCGCGGTGTCATCGAAGGTGAAGGCGGTGGTGGGGCCGGTCGCGTCGTCGGTGGTGAACCACGCCGTCGCCCGGTCGTGCGTGACCGAGCCGTGGAGCACGAAGACCATATCGGCCTTTTCGTCATAGCGGCCGAGCTGGCCCTTGAGCCGGGTCCTTCGCGTTTCCATCAGATTTGGATCCAGTTCGTGGGCCAGCGCGTTGGCGTCGATCGCCTCCGCGGTCTCGTCGAAGATGGTCACCAGACGGACCGAGGCGTCGATGGTGCCCTGTCGCAGCAGATCCTCGGTTGTGGTGAACATGTTGCGCAGGCAAAAGCTCACCGCATCGTGGAACGCCGGCCGGTCGCCCAGCGCGGGATCGGCGGTGAAGGTCCCTCCGTCCGCGTCTTCGATGGCCGGGTTGGCCACAAGCACGATCGTGTACGGCCGGATCTTCGGGGCGCCGCTGTGGAGGACGCGCACCGTCGTCGGTGGGCCGCCGGACACGTCCACGGGTACCGTCTGGCTGGACCACCCCGGCGCCTGCAGGCTGACGCTGTTGCGCCCAAGCGGAACCTCGATGGGCAGTTGCGCCACAAACACCCAGTGCGGCCGGACCAGATCGGGGGTCACCGTCACCGTGGCGCCAGCGGATTCAAATACGAGTTCTGCATCGCTGGGGATGTTCCGACCCGTGATGCTGTAGAAGTCGCCATGGATCGCCGCGCCCACCGGGCTGATGTCGAACCCATCGATGGTCGCGCTCGTGACCTCGGTGCCGCCTTCGGGATGCCCCACGAGGACGGGATAGCCCGCTCCCAGTGCTTTCGCCAGCAGCGCGATCATGCTCTTCTTGAAATCTCTGACTCGCTCCGGGTCGGAGCCACGCAGGCGGATGAAAAAGAGCTCGGCGGATTCCACGGACGGGCCTACGAAGAAGCACGCCCCCGGCAACCCCTCGGCCCAGGTGAGCTGGAGCACCAGCCCGGTAGTCGTCGCCACGTCAGGCCGGATTGATCGTGAGGCTCGTGATTTCCGCGTCGGCCTCGGCGTGGAAGGCCACGACCTCGCGGCGGTCGACCAGTGCGCTCGTCAGCGCGTCGACCATGCTGTTCTTGAAGGCGCCCAGGTGGGCCGAGTCCGAGGTGTCCCGCCGGATCAGAAACACTTCGGTGTTGTTTGGGGTTGGGCCGATCCACACGCACGCCATGGACTCCGCGCTGGTGAGCCCCGGAACGACGGTCAGGCGCTGGACGAGCCCCGCGGTCTGCGCCATTAGAGTGGCTCCTTGATGATGCCCAGTTCGAGCGCGAGGTCACTCAAGTACCGCAGGTCCCCACGGACGCGGATCCCACCGGCCAGAAACTGGCGCCGGCCGTCCTTCTTGCCCTCGATGATCGCGAGGATTCGCTTCGCGTCACCGATCACTTCGATGGTTGGGGCGGCCCGCGGCGCGCCCTTCACCACTTTGGGGGGACCCGCCGAGCAGTCGAGATGATACACGCCTCCGCCGGTGCCCTTCAAGTGAAGGAGAATGTGCCCGCCCCTCAGCCCCTTCGCGGTCCCGAGACGCTTTGCGGCGTTTCCCAGGACCGTTTCAACCGGCTGCGACTTTGGTGAAGCCATGGTGCTCCTCCTCGGCATCAGGACGCATTCCCGTACTTCAACCTGAGAACCTTGACGCGCTTCCAGCCAATCGTCACGACAAACAGGTTGTCAAACTGACCATCAATCGACGCGATGGTGCCGCCGCCCAATTCCTGGATGATCTGCGGCACGGTGTTGCTGTGACCCGCGACAAGCACCACCTGCCCGCGGTGGTTGCTTCTGATCTGGCTGACGAGCCCCGCCACGTCGGCGGCCGGTACCTGCGTCACGCTCAGCCCGAGTTGCGTCGCCAGGGGCTGCACCGTTTCTTGCGTACGCGTGAGTTCGGTCGCGAAGATTGCCGCCACACCGGCGCTCCCGGCCACGTGGCGCAGGGTCTGCGCCCTGGCCTGTCCCGCCGCGTTCAGCGTGGGATTGTCCGGTGGGGTCTCACCCGGCTCCGCGTGTCGGATGAGGAGCACGGTCGTGACCTGGCGGGGCCAGCAGAAGTAGATCCCGCCGATGATCACGATGATGCATACTACGACGACCAGCCCGACGGGCCAGCGAAGTTTCAGCATCGGATGCCTCAGCAGTCCTCCTTGAAGGTGATATCCACCGTAACCTTCTTGACCCGCACGTCCTTCACGTGGTCGTGGGGCAGACCCAGACAGTCAAGCAACGTCTTCGCCGCATCGCCACAGTCGGGGCCGCCGCTTCCGGCGGACCGCTCGGCCGGCGGCATCTTGAGTTTCGGGTCGATCGCGTAACTCATGCCGCCGATGGGGACGTTGTCGATCAGCGCGTGGATATCGATGACCGCCGTGCGGCCGGCGGCTTCGACCTCGGCCGGCGTGAAGTCCTGCCCGGGCGTGATGTCGAGGACGATCTCACGGCTGTCGCGCGGGCCCAACGTGAACGACGCCCCGCCGGGGTTGCGGAACTGTAGACCCCACCCGCGCCGGCGGAGGAACTCGGGCATCGCGACTTGCAGCTTGTACCCCACAGGGCGCTTGTACGGGTTGCGGGCAATGAAGCGCCGTCCCTTGAAGGCCGCGGCGAGACCGGCCACCCCGCCGCCTCCCGGCACGGGTGCCAGGTTGCGCTGCGCGATGTTGTTGTCGAACGGCACGAGGTGCCAGTGCGGGCTCGGGCCCGTGGCCGACGGCAGCGCCGACGCGGCGTCGATGTTGCTCAGGTCGCCGTCCGCCGACACCGCCGCAAGCACGCACTCGTGTCCCACCACTTCGGGTGTCCATTCGAACGGGCCAACAATGGTATCGCCGCCGGAAACGATCGAGCCGGCCGCCAATGAGGCCGTCGTCGCGGCCTGCCAGTCGTCGGGCCAGACCAGTCCCGTCGCGGGGATGCAGTGATACGCGCGGACGACGACGTTGTTCGCCGTCTGCGTGCCGCGGTTCTTCACGCGCACGTACAGGTAGTTCGTCGCGCCGACGACCGGCGTCTCGTGGTCGGCTTCGGTGCCCCCGGACGCCGTCAGCCGGTTCCAGATGGCCGTGGTGTTCCAGAAGTTGCCGAGGTACTGGTATTCACCGTTGCGCCCGTCGTCAATGTACACGTCGACGTCGGGTGGGTCGCCCTCGGAAGCCACCGGCGTCGGGGCGCCCGCCGGCTGGTAGAGCCCCTGTTTTTCAAAGGTCCACCGGATGACCTTGTGCATGGTGCCGCCCGCGATCCCTTCGAATTCCGTGGTGCCGGTGTCGGCATCCATCATCGCCGTCGCGTACACGTCGGGATCGGTGGTCGTCGCGGCCAACATCCCGATGCCTTTGATGGTCAGATACGCGGCAAAACGCGCGGCGAGACGTCTCATGTCGACGTTGCCCGAATCCCCGCCCGTCGATCGGTACAGCCGAAAGAGCGTCGTCGAGAGGATCTGTTCGCTCGAGTACTGTGTGTCGTCGTTCGCCCCGCCCCACGCCCACCCGGCGGCGACGTCGCGATCGTGACGCCGCACGATGGCGCTGATCCAGGGGAACGTGTTGAATCGGTCGGGGGCATTCGAGTCAGGATCGAGCAGCATGACGGCGAGACTGTCACCGGCGCTGTGGCAGAATCCGAAGTTGGGGCTGCTGACGTGTTCCCAGAGTAGCTCGTGGCTAAACTCGTGGAGCACGACGCGCAGATCCGCCGCGATACTGACCGGGGCCCCCGACTGCGCGAGGTTGAAGCCCATGCCCCCGGCACCGTTGCCCCCGGCGTTGCCGTACCCGCGCGCGTTGACGGTGCCCAGTGACGCATCGCGATGGTCGACCGTGATGGGGAATGTTGTGTCGGGGAAGTACGCCGCCATGTCGAACCCCATGTCGGCCATCATCCGAAACAGCCGCTCGCAGTGGTAATAGGTGTTGACGGCGCCAAAGTTGTCGGTGGTCGCCGAGAACGAGAAGTTGCCGGCAGGCAGCGCCGCAGTGGGCGCCGCGATCGTCGGCGTGGATAACTCGCCCAACGCGACATATTGACCGGTGAGGGCCTGCGGATCGCCCGCGGGCGGCGCCGTCAGCCCGGGCAGCGTCACGACGTCGGTGAGCGGGTCGAGGGTGGCGGCCGGCGACGCGGGTGTGATCGTGGCGTCACCCGTCAACGTGAACGGGTCGGCGCGGAAGATGTTGCCGAAGGCCGAAGTCACGAAGGCGCGCAGGTACAACACCGCGCCCGACTGGACGTCGATCAGGGCCCGCCAGTGCAGCGCCTTCCACGGCGGCAGCGCGGTCGTGAAGAGCGCTTCGGTGACGACGTAGTAGCGGCCCGCGCGGATCGTCCTCGGCACCCGGGGCAGCGGGAGGAGCGGCACCCCACCCTGCATGGCCTCGGCACGCTTCTCGGTCGCCTCGGGGTCGATCCGGGCGTCGGGGTCGTACTGGTAGACCAACGGCCGCATGCCCGTGACCTTGGTGAGTTTGCCCTTCGCGGCGGCGACGACGCGCTGTAGCAGCGCCGTCACGTTGCGGCTGCCCGGCCGGTAACGCGCGGTGCCTTTCGGGCGCTCGACCTTGATCCCGTAGTGCAGCGTGCTCTCCGAACTCGTCACCCGGAACGGGTCGCGCTGAACGCGCACGGTGAGCCGCGCGTCCCAAACCGGCACGCCAAGATGCGTCTGCTGGTACGAGACGACGGTGGTCTGCTGGATCGTCTTTTCCTCAACCAGACGCAGCCGGGTGCTCTCGTCCTTGAGTTCCCAGCCGACCCGCTCACCGAGGGTTGTCAGCAGCGGGGCGTCGATGTTGTAGATCTCGGCGACGTCGCGGAGATAGGCTGCGGCGAGCGCCCGAGGGGTCGGCGCCGGGGTCGCACTGTAAGGCGCCTGGAGATGCCTGAGGTGTCGGACGATATCGGCCCGATCACGGCGGATGTGGACGTTGGGTGTGATGTCAAATGGCACAAAGGCCTCCTGCGGAAGCAGACGGGCAGCTGCTCCCGACTCATGGGGAATATGGATCTCTCAAATCTCCGGCACTTATTGCATTCAACACCCGAGGCTGCGATCCTTCCTCTGAATGAACAAATCAGTGAAACAGCGTCTCTTTGGATCGCCGAACATCCAGGTCCCGGTGATCGGTCAGGGCACCTGGGCGATGGAGGGCGGTGACCGCGCCAAGACGATCGCCGCCATCCGGCGCGGGCTCGACCTGGGGATGACGCACATCGATACCGCCGAGATGTATGGCGGCGGCGAGGTCGAGCAGATCGTCGGCGAGGCGATCGACGGACGCCGCGGCGAGGTGTTCCTCGTCTCGAAGGTCATGCCGCAAAACGCCTCGCGGCAGGGGACGGTGCGCGCCTGCGAGCGCAGTCTTCGCCGGCTGCGGGCCGAGGTGCTCGACTGCTACCTGTTGCACTGGCCCAGCAATCACCCACTGGTTGATACGATCGCGGCATTTGAGACGCTCGTCCGCGACGGCAAGATCAAGACGTGGGGCATCTCGAATTTCGACGAAGAGGAAGTGGAAGAGGCCGTACGGCTCGCGGGCCCCGGCCGCGTCGCCTGCAATCAAGTGCTGTATCATCTGGGCGAGCGCCGCATCGAGCACTACGTGCTGCCGGCGTGTGAGCAGCACGGCATCGCCCTCGTAGGCTACAGCCCGTTCGGTCAGGGCCGGTTCAGGTCGCACCCGGTGCTGGACGAGATCGCCCGCGGGCGCGGTGCGACGCCTCGCCAGGTTGCGCTGGCGTTTCTCACACGCCATCCCATCACGTTTGCGATCCCCAAGGCGTCGCAGATCTCACACGTCGAGGAGAACGCCGGCGCGGGGACGCTGCAGTTGACCGAGGCAGAGATCGGGCGCATCGACGCGGCATTTCCCGCCGGCCGACCGCGGCGGCGGAGCCTCCCGATGCTCTAGCCTGGGAGCCCCTCTCCCGCAGGAGATCCTTTCCCAATTCCGTAGGTGTCTGGTTTGGCGAAACCCGCGTCTGGACTGCGTTTCAGCCATTTCCACGTTATAACTGTTGTAATTGTCGGAAGTCTCGATGGGGGATACGGGCGACTGGCCGCGACCGCGCACGCGCGCGCCCCGAGCCCCCTGCCGGCGCCCAAGGGGGATGATGGCGGGCGTTGCCCCAAATCGGGTTCTTCGAAACCAGCGTCCATGGAAGGGCCCGCGCCGGGCCCTGCTTACGGAATCGAGAACCGCTCCCGCCCCCGCAGGCCAAGGCCCAACGGCCGCGGCGCCCGGAATGCCCCTGCAGCGACCCCAGCGCGTGGCCGATATTTTCCAGTGGAGGAATCCACGCGATGCGACTCGTCCGCCAGGTCATCACCATCGGGAACAGCACCGGGATCACGCTGCCGCGAGAGTTCCTCGATGCCTATGGGCTTGAGAAGGGCGCGCTGATGGAAGTGCGGGCGACCGGCATGGGACTGCTTCTGCGCCCGCTGCGCGTGGCGCCGATGCCCGGGGCGGTGCAGTGGAGGGTCAGGCGTTACGGCCGGCGCGGTCCCAGACGGTCCCGAAGGGACTGACGAAGAGGACTGACGCGCCCGCATGCTCAATGTTTCAAGCGAGCCCAACCCATCACGCTAGATCTGGAGGATAGCGACCATGCCAAAGAAGAGGACCACCCGCGCGAAGAAGTCAACTGCGAGAAAGACCGCCCGCCGGACGTCCAGCGCCGCGCGGGGGGGCGTACCATTCCGGACTGTGACACCTTACCTGGCGGTGTCTGACGCGGCCGCCGCGATCGACTGGTACAAGAGGGCATTTGGCGCAAAAGAGCTCACGCGGATGCCCGGCCCGGGCGGCAAGATCATGCACGCCGAGGTCATGATCGGCGACTCGCGCGTTATGCTGTCCGACGTCTTTCGCGGCGGCGACACGGGCGCGCCGCAGACGCTCGGCGGGACGACGTCCAGCATGCACATCTATCACCGGGACGTGGACAAGCTGTGGCGGCAGGCGGTCGCCGCAGGCGCGAGTGTCACAATGCCACTCGAGGACCAGTTCTGGGGCGATCGCTACGGTAAGTTGAAGGATCCATTCGGGCACAACTGGGGGCTGTCGTTCAAGGCCAAGATGACGAAAGAGGAGATGGAGCGGAAGCGCCAGCAGGCAATGGCGGCGATGGCGGGCGAGACGCACTCGTAACGTGCCCCAGAACCTCTGGCAGTGTTCCGCAGTAGAGCTGGCCCAGCTCTTGCGGGCCCGCGTCGTCTCGGCCGTGGAGATTGCCGAGGTCCTGCTCGATCGCATCGCTGCGCTCGACCCAACGCTGCACGCGTTCATCACCGTCGATCGCGACGTGACCATCGGGCAGGCGCGGGCGGCGCAGGCCGAGCTCGACGATGGGCGCGATCGCGGCCCGCTCCACGGCATCCCCGTCTCGCTCAAGGATGCGATTGACACCGCCAGCATGCGGACGACGTGGGGCAGCAAGGCCTTCGAGCGCCGGCGACCTGAGACCGACGCGTTCGTCACGCGACGCCTCGCTGATGCGGGGGCCGTGCTGCTCGGCAAGACCAACCTGCTCGAGTTTTGCGCCGGACCCACCCACGCGGCGCCATTCGGCAAGACCGCCAACCCCTGGAAACGATCCCACTTCGCCGGAGGGTCGAGCAGCGGGGGCGGCGCCGCCGTCGCCGCCGGACTAGGGCCGATCAGTCTCGGCACCGACACGGGTGGATCGGTGCGGAATCCCGCGGCCTTCTGCGGCGTGCCAGGGCTGAAGCCGACGTTTGGCCGCATCGGGCGGTCGGGCGTCTTCGAATTGAGCTTTACGCTCGACCACGTCGGCATCCTGGCGCGTCGCGTCGAGGATATCGCCGTGACGATGGCGGCAGTCGCCGGCGAGGACCCCGACGATTCCGGATCGCTTCGAACGCCGCCTCCCGACTACCTGAGGCTCATGCGGGGCGATCGACCGCGCCCGACCCTGCTGCTGCCCCGCGCGCACTTTTGGGAGGCCGTCGAACCCGACGTCGGGCGGCTCGTCGAGGACGCCATCGGCGTGTTTCGCTCGCTCGGGTACGAGCTGCGCGAGGTCACGATCGATCACGCCGAAACCGTGCATCGCACGCACCTGGCCATCACGCCGGTCGAAATGGCCTGGAGGCACGAGGCGATGGTGGCAGAAATCACCGAGGGGATCGGCCGCAACTTTCGCAAGCGCGTCGCTGCGGGCGCAAAGATTTTCGCCACCGCCTACGCTGAAGCGATGAACGCCCGCGCTGCGCTGCAGGCGTCGCTGGCGCGCACACTGAAAGGCGGGGCCCTCTTGCTGCTGCCGGGATCGCCCTGCGTGTCGGTACCTCTGACCGACTCGATGGCGACCGGCGAGCGGCCATTCGATCCCGTTCTTGGCAAGGGCCTGGCCATGTTCAACGACGCCGGGGTTCCCGCGCTGTCGGTGCCGTGCGGCTTTACGCCGGATGGACTTCCGGCTGCTATCCAACTGGTCGGTCTGTGGGACGATGAGCCGCAGGTGTTCCGGACGGCGATCGAGTATGAGCAAGCGACCGGATGGTGGAAGCACTGGCCGAGGGAGGATCCACGATGATCGCTCGCCACGCGAAACTTGCCCTGGCGCTTCTGGCGGTGATGCTGATGCTCCCGGCGCTCGAGCCGGCGGCGCGGGGCGCCCCCGCCGGGATCACCCGGCCGGTGGTGATCGTGCAGGGGACCGACGTCCCCACGCTCGACCCGATGTTCGCGGAGTCCGGGCACTTCGCGAATATCCAGAAACACATGTTTGACTTTCTCATTTCGTACAACAAGAAGATGGAGATCGTACCGGACGCCGCGGAGTCGTTCCGGCTGCTGCCCGACCGGGTGACCTGGCAGTTCAAGATCCGCCGGGGCATCAAATTCTGGAACGGTGAGCCGCTGGACGCGAAAGCCGTGAAGTTCACGTTCGATCGGATCTCGATCCCCGAACTGCGCCGGCAGGGCCTCACCGACCCGTACGTCCGCCGCGTCGGGTTGGTCCGCGTCGATGTGGTAGATGACTACACCGTGAACTTCGTGCTGCGCGAGCCCTCGATTCTGTTCCTGGTGTACACGACGTTCAACCCGATCCTCGCGCCGGGCTATTACGGCCGCGCCAGCGTCCAGGAAGCGGCCATCAAGCCGATGGGTAGCGGGCCGTGGATGTTCAAAGAGTGGAAGAAGGACGATCACATCACCCTGGTCGCCAATCCCAACTATTGGAAGGGCAGGCCGGCGATCGACACGATGATCTGGGGCGCCGTCACCGAAACCTCGACGCGTCTTGCCATGCTCCAGACCGGCGCGGCGGACATCGTCGCCGACCTCGCGCCGGAGGACGTGCCGCGGGTCGACGCCGATCCCAATCTCCGCGCGTGCAAGGCCGTTGGGGCGCGGCGGATCCACGTGGGGCTGCCGACGCACGTGCCGCTGTACAAAGACCGGCGGGTGCGCCAGGCGTTCAACTACGCGGTGGATTTCGATGCGATCAACAAGGCGCTGCTCAGTGGTGTGGCGACCGGACGCATGGCCGTCCCGGTGAGCGGCGACCTATGGGTCGACCCGAGCATCAAGCCGTATCCCTACGATGCGGCGCGAGCTACGGCGCTGCTGCGCGAGGCCGGCTGGAACGCCGCGACGCCGGTCAACATCATCACCCCGGTCGGCCGCTACGTGAAGGACAAGGAACTGGCGCAGGCGGTGGCCGGGTATCTACAGCGGGTCGGCGTGCGCGCCGAGGTGCAGACGCTCGAATGGTCGTTGTTCACCAATCGCCTGTTCCGGGGCGAGTTCACGACTCCCTATCTGGTGGGGTTTGGGTCGCGATTCTACGGTCCGGACGATCTGCAGGCGGTGTTCACCACAGGGCTTTCGGGGTCGGAGTGGCCCGATCACACCGAGAACGGTCCACAGGCGAAGCGGCTCTTTGAAGAGCTGCGGACGACATTTGATCTTAATCGGCAGCGCGAGATCGTGCACCAAGTGTCGCGGATCTTTGTGGACGAGGCACCCTGGATCTTCTTATG
>Ga0209342_10008543_pt1 | contig 10269 bp, 6 predicted proteins | sample RifCSP16_2_FD_184023 | JGI IMG/M metagenome (GOLD analysis project Ga0209342, IMG submission 184023) | Soil microbial communities from Rifle, Colorado - Rifle CSP2_sed 16_2 (SPAdes) (version 2) | ecosystem: Environmental > Terrestrial > Deep subsurface > Rock core/Sediment | place: Rifle... | reverse complement strand
CCCCGAGGGGCTCTACATCAAGTGCGGCGGCTGCAAGGAGATCCTCTATCGCAAGGAGGTTCTGAACAACCTGAGCGTCTGCACCAAGTGCTCCTTCCACTTCCGGCTGTCGGCGCAGGAGCGGCTAGCGATGCTCTGCGATGCCTCCTGGGAGGAGTTCGACCTGGGTCTGGTGAGCGCCGATCCCTTGCAGTTCCGGGACACCAAGCCCTACGCCGCGCGCATCAAGGACGGCCGGGCCAAGACCGGCGCGAGCGACGCGGTGCTGACGGTGGTGGGCAGCCTGGGCGGTATCCCCACCGTGATCGCAGCCATGGAGTACGCCTTCATCGGCGGCTCCATGGGTGTGGTGGTGGGGGAGAAGATCACCCGCGCCGTGGAGCGGGCCACCCGGGAGCGCTTGCCGCTGCTCATCGTCTCCTGCTCGGGTGGCGCGCGCATGATGGAGGGCACCCTCTCCCTCATGCAGATGGCCAAGATCTCGGCCGCTCTGGCGCGGTTCCATCAGGCCAGGCTGCCCTACCTGAGCCTGCTGACCGATCCCACCACCGGCGGCGTCACCGCCTCCTATGCCATGCTGGGCGACCTCAACATCGCCGAGCCGGGGGCCCTCATCGGCTTCGCGGGACCCCGGGTCATCGAGCAGACGATCCGCCAGAAGCTCCCTCCCGGCTTCCAACGCTCCGAGTTCCTGGTGGACCACGGCATGCTGGACATGGTGGTGGACCGGCGCGAGCTGACGCGCACCCTGGTGCGCTGCCTGCGCCTGCTGGCCTGATCGTCTTCGCTAGGTGCGTGTCGCGCCCAGGAAGGCGGCCACCGCCTCGGCGGTGGTCATGGCATCGGCAACGCAGTCAGGAACCCCGGTGCCTCGAATCCCGGCCCCGGTGAGAAAAAGGCCGGGAAGCCCGAGCAGCCGCCGCTCGATCTCGGCCACTCGCTGGCCATGGCCCACCTCCATCTGCGGGGTGGCCCCGGGCCATCGGTAGACGCGGGTCAGAACCGGTTCACCGGAGAGGCCCAAGACCGGCGTCATCTCGCGGCGGAAGGTGTCGGCGATCTGGGCGTCGCTCGATTCCAAGATCCGGGGATCGCGGACGCCGCCCAGGAAGCCGCGAAGCAGGGCGTGGCCCGCCGGGGCCCGGCCCGGGAACTTGGTGGAGAAGAAGCTCGCCGCCGAGGTGCGCAAGCCCTCGCCGGCGGGAACCACCAGACCGTAACCGTCGAGCGGATGCCGGATGTCGGCGCGGCGGTAGCCCAGGAGCACGGTGGCGGTGGTCGCGAAGGGGATGCCGGCCAGGCTCTCCGCCACCTCGGGCAGCAGGGATCGGAGCAGGGGCGCGCTCTTGGGAGCGGGTGCGGCCAGGATCACGGCGCGGGCCCCCAGGGCTCGGCCATCCGCCAGATCCACCCGGAAGCCCTGGTCGGTCCGCTGGAGCGCGGCAACCGCGGCCCGGCGCCACAGGCACTCCGCCGACAACCGCCCCTCGATCGCCGCCACCAGATCCTCGAGCCCGCCCTGAAGCGAATAGAAGGCGGTGGCGGGAGCGCCCGGGCGGGGTGTCGGCTTGGGAGCCGCCCACATGGCGCGGATCAGGCTGCCGGACCGCTTCTCCATCTCCGCAAAGCGCGGAAAGGTGGCCAGGATGGAGAGCCGTTCCGGGTCGCCGGCGTGGATCCCGGCCAGAAGCGGCTCTCCCAATCGTTCGACGCACTGCTGACCGAAGCGGCGGCGCAGGAAGCTCGCGATCGACTCGTCGCCCTCCTGGCGGCGCGCGGGTCGCACCAGGTCCAGGCCCATGCGCAGCTTGCCGGACCAGGAGAAGAGCCGGCTGCTCAGGAAGGCGCCGATGCGGGTGGGCACCGCCAGCATCATGCCTTCGGGCAGCGGATGGAGCCGCCCGCGGAGCAGCACATAGACCGCCCGCTTTTCCGGGTTGGTGGGGATCAGCCGATCGGCCAGGCCCAGCTCCCGGCACAGGGTCAGCGCCTCCGGCTTCTGGGCCAGCAGGCTGTCGGGGCCGGCCTCCAACAGAAACCCGTCTAACGTCTCGCTGCGGATGACGCCGCCGAAGCGGGAGCCGGCCTCCAGCACCCGGAAGTCGACCCCCCGGTTCCAGAGCGCATAGGCGGCGGAAAGGCCGGCGATGCCGCCTCCCACGATGGCGACGTCGGTGCGGTCAAGCGAAGGCATGTCTCACCAGGTCGGCCAGGGCCGAGATAAAGGGGGGAGAGGTGTTCAGGGACTCGGTGCGCACCAGCGAGAGGCCGCGCGCCTCGGCGAAGCGGCGGGCCTGGATGTCGAGGTCGTAGAGGATCTCGGTGTGATCGGCGACAAACCCGATAGGCGCCACCAGGACCCGGCGGCGGCCTAAAGCCGCCAGCTCAGCCAGCCGGTCTTCGAGCGTCGGCTGGAGCCACTCCTCGGCGGTCCGGCCTGCGCTCTGCCAGGCCAGGTGGAACTCGCCGATGCCGGCCCGCGCGGCCACCCCGGCTGCGGTGTCCGCCACCTGCCGGGGGTAGGGATCCCCTGCTTGCAGCAGACGAGCAGGCAGGCTGTGGGCCGTGAAGACGAAGCCGTCGCAGCCGCCCTGGCCGGCCCGCACCTTCTCGGCGAAAGCCTCGAGCACCTGCGGGTGCCCATGCCAGGACTCCACGAAGCTAACGGAAACACCCGACGGTATCGCCTGCATCACCGCCTCCCGGTACTTGCCGGTGCTGGCCGGCGAGGACTGGGGGGTGAGGGGAAGCGCCAACAGCTCGGTGGCCCCGGCCCCGCTCGCCGCGGCCACTGCCTCGGCGATGAAGGGTCGCCAGTTGCGCATGCCCACCAGGACCGGCGTGGCCTCCCCCAGAGCCGCCTGCAAGGCCCTGCCTTGGGCCTGGGTGATGTCGGTCAGGGGCGAACGCCCGCCGATGGCCGCATAGTTCCCGCGCATCTCCGCCAGCAACTGGGCAGAGGGCGGGCGACCGCCACGCACCCGGGTGAGGTACTCGGGCAGTTGGTCCAGGCCGTCGGGGGTCCCGTGGGCCAGGAGCAGAACGGCTTTCATGCGCTGCGAGCGTGGACGTGGTCCACCACCGCCTTCACGTTCTCGACCGGCGTTCCCGGCAGGATGCCGTGGCCCAGGTTGAAGACGTGGCCCGCCCGCCCGGCCGCCTGGGTCAAGATCTTGTCGACCCCGTCGAGCAGCCGCTCCCGGGGAGCCAAGAGCAGCGTGGGGTCCAGGTTCCCCTGCACCGCCCGCTCCGGGCCCAGCAAGCGCCAACCCTCGTCGAGCGGTATTCGCCAGTCGAGGCCGATCACGTCGCCTCCCGCCTCGCTCTGGGCGACTAGCAGGTGGCCGGTGCCGGTGCCGAAGTGGATGCTCGGAACCTGGAGCGCGGCCAGGCCGTCGAAGATATGCTTGGTATGGGGCAGCACGAACTCACGGTAGTCTGACTCGTTGAGCGCGCCCACCCAGGAGTCGAAGACCTGCAGCGCCTGCGCGCCCGCGTCCACCTGGGCCCGGAGGTAGTCGAGCACCACCTCGGCCAGGAGCGCCGCCAGGCGATGCCAGGAAGCGGCCTCGCCGTACATGAGGGCCTTGGTGCGGGCGAAGTGGCTGGAATGGCCGCCCTCGATGGCGTAGGAGGCCAGGGTGAAGGGTGCCCCCGCAAAGCCGATGAGAGGCGTCTTGCCCTCGAGCTCGCGGCGCAGCAGGCGGATGGCTTCAAGCACCGGTGCCAGGGCCTCTCGCGGCTCGAAGCGGTGGAGGCCGTCGATGTCGGCCCGGGAGCGTACCGGCTTCTCGATCACCGGACCCTCGCCGGTCGAGAAGTGGAACGGAACCCCCAGGGGGGCCAGGGGCAGCAACAGATCGCTGAACAGGATGGCGGCGTCGACGCCCAGGGCCCGCACCGGTTGCAGCGTGATCTCGACCGCCAATTCGGGCGCCCGGCACAGCTCGAGCAGGGTGTGCTTGTTGCGAAGAACCTGGTACTCGGCCATGTAGCGTCCAGCTTGGCGCATGAACCACACGGGGGTGACGTCGACAGGCTGGCGCCGGCAGGCGCGGAGGAATCGATCCTTCACCAGGGGATCATAGCCCACACCCGCGGAGACCCGCACTTCGCGCGATTCCGCATTCTCGCGGCAAGCCCGCGATGCGTCGGCAGGAGCGGAAGCGGGCGGGTTGACACCACTCGGACCGTGTGGACATAGTCCTCGGCCATGGACACGACCATCTTTCCCCTGATAGCCGTACTCGCCGGGCCGGTGGCGAGCCCCAGCGTGCAGCGCCCGCTCAAGGTCGACGATCTCTTCGCACTCAAGGACGTTGCCGACCCCCGACTGAGCCCCGACGGGAGGTGGGTGGCCTACACGGTCAAGAGCCTGGATGCCAAGACCGACCGGGCCGACGCCGACATCTTCATGGCGCCTATCGACAGTGGAGAGCCGGTGCGGCTCACCACCAGCAAGAAGACCGAGGACCATCCGCGCTTCAGCCCTGACGGGAAGTGGCTGGCCTTCCTGTCCGATCGGGAAGGGAAGAAGACCCAGGTTTTCCTGCTGAGCCGCGCCGGCGGGGAGGCGGTGCGGCTCACCGACTTCCCGGGAGGCGTGTCGGATCTCGCCTGGTCGCCCGATGGTCAGCGGCTGGCGCTTCTGGTCTCCGATCCCAATCCCGACGAGCCGGCGGAAGAACCGGCGGCCGGCGGCGAGGAGGAAGGTCCCGCCAAGAAGCCCCTCGTCATCGTGAGGCGTCAGTTCAAGCGCGACGGCGAGGGCTACCTGCGTGAGGTCCGTAAGCACATCCACCTCTTCGACCTGGTGGGCAAGAAGTCCCTTCTGCTCACCTCGGGCCCTTTCGACGACAGCGAGCCGGCCTGGTCTCCCGACGGCCAGCAAGTCGCCTTCGTATCCAACCGCTCGCTTCCCGACCCCGACGCCAGCCAGGACACCGAGATCTTCGTGGTGGACGCGCGCGCGGGCGCCATCCCGCTTCCGGTCAGCCACTCCCCGGGCACCGACGCGGCGCCGGTCTTCAGCCCCGATGGCCAGTGGATCGCCTACCTGGCGGGGGGCGATCCCAAGGACATGTGGTACGGCGCCAACCACCTGGCCCTGGTGTCGACTAACGGTAGGGTCAGAAGACCGCTCACCGCCTCCCTGGATCGCAACCTGCTGTCTCCGCGCTTTTCGCCGGACGGGCGTTTCGTGTACTTCCTGCTGGAAGAGGGCGGAAACCAGCCGCTGGCCCGGGTGCCGGTAGGCGGGGGACCGGTGGAGCGAGTGGTGGCCGGCGAGCGCGAGATCCAGGCCTTCGACCTGGGCCCGCGGGGCGAGGTGGTGGTCCTCGAAACCTCTCCCCAGCAGCCGGCGGAGGTGTCGAGGCTGGAGGCGGATGGCCGGCTCTCGCGGGTCACCCGAGTCAACGACGAGTTCCTGAAGGGCCTCCGCCTGGGCGAAGTCAGGCGCTTCCAGGCCAAGAGCGCGGACGGAACCCCGATTGACGGCTTCGTTACACTGCCTCCCACCTGGGAGCTCGGAGAGAAGCCCCCGGCCATTCTGCGCATCCACGGCGGGCCCACCATGCAGTACTCAACGGCGTTCGAATTCCAGTGGCAGGCGTTAGCCGCGGGCGGCTACGCGGTGATCGCCGCCAACCCCCGCGGCTCGACCGGCTACGGTACGGCCTTCAGCCGCGCCATCTGGGCCGACTGGGGGAACAAGGACTTCGACGACGTGATGGCCGCCGTCGATCACGTGGTCGGCCTGGGCGTCGCCGACCCCGAGCGGCTGGGCGTCGGCGGTTGGAGCTACGGCGGCATGCTCACCGACTACATCATCACCAAGACCAACCGCTTCAAGGCAGCGGTCTCCGGCGCCAGCGAGGCCAACTACCTCGCCAACTACGGCACCGACCACTACCAGTACGAGTGGGAGACCGAGCTGGGCCTGCCCTGGAAGGCAACCGAGCTCTGGCTGCGGCTGTCCCCTTGGTTCCAGGTGGAGAAGGTCCAAACCCCCACCCTGATCCTGTGCGGCGACGCCGACCAGAACGTTCCGCTCCTCAACTCCGAGCAGCTCTACCAGGCTCTGCGCCGCCTGGGCAAGGTGGACACCGAGCTTGTGGTCTACCCCGGCGAGGCCCACGACATCGAGCGGCCCAGCTACCAGACGGACCGGCTGGAACGCTACCTGGCCTGGTACGACCGGTACCTGAAGCCGGCTAAGGCCTCAGGCGCACCGCCCCTGGAGGCCATCTCCTTGATGGGTCGTCCGCTGCATTCTCCGCCGATCCCGGAGGCCCGGAAGAAGACGCTGGAGGCCGACTTGCAGGCAGCCATGGCGGACTTCGTGAAAGACCCCCAAGGCGTCGGCCCCACGATCTGGCTGGCTCGCCGCACCGCCTACTTGGGACGCTACCGAGAGGCCATCGCCGTCCTGAGCCGCGGCCTCGACCGCCACCCGAACGATGCCCGCTTGCTGCGCCACCGCGGTCATCGGTACATAACGGTGCGAGAGCTTGACAAGGGGGTCGCCGATCTGGAGAGGGCAGCGAGTCTGGTCCGCGGCCGGCCCGACGAGATCGAGCCGGACGGCGTGCCCAACCCGCAGAACCGGCCGGTGAGCACCCTCCAGTTCAACATCTGGTACCACCTGGGCCTGGCTCACTACTTGAAAGGCGATTTCGCCAAGGCTCTTCCCGCCTACCGCGAGTGCCTGCGACTGTCGGCGGGAAGTCCCGACCGGCTGGTGGCCGCTGCCGACTGGCTGTACCTGACACTTTGCCGGTTGGGGCGGAAGGCCGAGGCGGATGCGATTCTGGCGAGCCTCGACCCCAACCCGGCGTTGATCGAGAACCACGCCTATCTGAACCGACTCCGGCTCTACCAGGGCCTCTTCACCAGCGAGGATCTGCTGCGGGCGGGCGGGGGACCGGTGGGCGAGCCGACTTACGGCTACGCGGTGGGGGTCTGGCATCTCCTGAAAGGGGAGAGCGACCGGGCCAAGGACGCGTTCTTGCGCACAGCCAAGGGTCCCGAATGGTCTGCGTTTGGCGTGATCGCCGCCGAGGCCGAGCTGGCCCGGATGCGCTGAGACTGGTCGCGGGTGCTCGTTGCTCGTTGCCCGCACCTCCTCGGCTCCGGCACGCGAAACCGAGGGTACTGTCGCCGGTCGCCGAAGGCGGGCGTTGCGCAAGAACCCATCGAGAGGGTGGGGCGAGCGCTGGCAGCCTGGCGTCCCATCTGTGGAGAGTGTACGCTATGCGTACATCCGGGGAGAGCATGAACGCGCACCCTACCAGCTGGCGAGCGTTGGCGCGACTGCGCCAGCAGATCGACGATGCCGAACCGCGCCACCTGCGGCGCTGGACGAGCGCGCTCGTCTTTCTCGCTCTGTGGGGCCTCATCACTCACGGAAACAGCGCCGGCACCGGCGATGAGCCGCACTACCTGATGATCGCCCACTCGCTGGTCTTCGACCGCGACTTCGACCTGGCTAACAACTACGCCGACCCCACCAATCTGGTGGCTGACGGGAGCCTTCAACCGGAACGTCACGCGATCCCCGGCCGCGACGGCATCCTCCGGTCCGTGCACGACGTCGGCATGCCGGCGGCGTTCGCGCCCTGCTTTGGTGCTGCGTATTTCGTCGCTGAAAAGGTCACGCCGCTCTTGCCGGCCGGTCTGCTGAGGCGCGCCAAACTGAAGCCGGCTCTGATGCTGCGCCATCTCATGAGCTTCGGCATGATGGCGCTGGCCTCCTTGTTAGCAGCCCTGCTCTTCGACGCCTTCCTCGAGATTTCCGGACGCAAGGCGCTGGCCTTGGCCTGGGCCCTGCTCATCGCCCTTTCGCCCCCACTGCTCTCACACTCCTTTCTGTTCTTCACGGAGGTCCCGAGCGCGCTCGGAGGATTCCTCCTCTGGCGGGCCCTGGACCGCGCGCCGAGGTCTCGGCTGTGGCCCGCCCTCTACGGCCTTCTCATCGGCGCCCTGCTCCTCATCCACGTGCGCAACGTCGGACTCGTCGCGGCACTCCTGGTCCTCGCGGCGATGGCCCTGCGGGAGCGCCGAGATGGGCGAGGGGTGCTGCTTCTTGCCGGGGGCTTCGCACTGGCTCTCGGCTTGAGAACCTGGATCACTTACACCTTCTGGGGTTCGCTTCTGACCACCCCACACGCGGCCCCCGCCGCATGGCGCGGCCTGGGCGCGACGCTCGGCGAAGCCGCCTCGCGCCTGTTGGCCCTGTCCTTCGACCAGGAGCACGGGCTGCTGACGTTCGGCCCCATTCACCTCCTCCTTCTCGCGGGCGTCATTGTCGTTTGGCGCGAAGGGCGGGGCACCGCACTCAGGACCATCCTACCGGTGGGCGCATACCTGGTGTTCGTCGCGCTGCCAATGACCAACGTCCACGGCTGGCGCGGCGGCTGGTCTCCGGCCGCGCGTTTCCTGGTGCCAATCATGCCCTGGGTCGCGCTGCTCGGCTTTCGCGCCGTCGCTGCCCTGCCCCGCTGGCCACTCGGTCTCCGCGCGCTGGTCGCTGTCCAGTGCGCGCTCAACGCCTATCTCTGGCAACACCCTCGCCTGCTCTGGAACAACGGTGACGGCACCAGTGAGCTGTTGGCACGCTTCTCAATCGGTAGCTGGAAGGTTGCGGAGTGGGTCCCGAGCTGGGAGACCTTCACCCCGACGGACGCCGTGCGCGTGGGGGTCCTGGTTGCTCTGTGGGTCGCCGGCGCGGTGGCGGTCGCACACCGCTCGCGAAGCGGCGGAGTCGGAGCTGGCCCCGCCTAGCGGCCGGGCTTCTTGATCATGTCGAGGAAGCCCTGGAGCGTGGTGAGCTTCCGCTCCGAGGTGGAGTAGAGGCGAGCCGAGAAGATGGCGGTGGCGGCGTGGCCGGCCAGCAGGGTGAACAGCTCGTGGTCCATGGTGGTGAAGGCGGTCTTTTGCACCAGGAGCTTGTTGATGGAGATGACCCCGATCACGCTCTCCTTGATCTTCAGGGGAATCACCGCCAGCGGCTCCAGGAAGGGCGCCGGCTCCCGGCGCGCGACCGTATCCGCGAAGAAGCTCTCGCCGCTGCTGGCGGCCTTGCCGATCACCCCGTCGCCTAGCGACACGCTGGGAGAGGCGGGAGTCTGCCCCTCGGAAACCTCGACCTCCAAGTGCCCGCTCTTCTCGCTGAACATCAGGATGTGGAAGGCCTCGGCTCCGATCAGGTTGATCACGATCTCCTGGACGATGCGCAGAACTTCCTTGTAATCGAGGGTGGAGTGGAGCTGGTAGCTGGCCACGTAGAGGTTGGCCAGGTTGTTGTTCTGCTCCTCGATCTCGATGTAGCGATCGGCGAACTCCTTGTTCTCCTCTTCCACCCGGCGATGGCGGGCCTCCAGCTCGGCCAGCCGCTCCTCCAACTCGCGAACCCGCGCTTGCAGGTCTCGCACCCGCTCGTCACCGCTGGCCGAGGCTCCCGAATCCAGGGTCGCCAGACGAAAGCGAAGGCGCTCGTTCTCCTTCAGGAGCTCCTCGGTGAACTCCTTGGCCTTCAGGAACATCTGGAAGAACTCTTGGCCCTTCCTGCTGGTGTCTTCGCTCGACATGGGGCTTCCCTCGCTTCGGGGATTCTATCCCAACTGCCTGTCTTGGAGCGCCTTCAGCTTGACTTGGAGGAAGGCGTTCTCCAGGGCGATTCCCGCCTGGTTGATGAAAAGGGCCAGGGATTCCAGGCGGCCCACGTCGCGGCCGGTCTCCGGGTTGTCGCCGAACAGGAGGGCGATCGTCTCTCGATTGGTGAGCAACGGCAGAAGCGCCACCTCGGTAGACCGAAAGCGGCCGATCTTCCCCATCAGGTGCCGGCACCACCGGTCTGCGGGCAACGGCCCGGCTTGCGGCTTCTTTCCGAGCACGGTGTCCGCAAAGAAGGAGGGCTCGGAGAGCGGGATCAGGATGTCGCGAGCCAGCAGGTTCAGGTTGTCCTCGCCGGGGGCCAGGCCGAAGCCGCCCAGGCCGCGCAGCTCCTCGTTTTTGACCAGGAACAGAAGCCCGCGCTCGAAGAACTCCCGGGCCATCTTCATGACCGCCGCCGAGATCTGGGCCGGCCCCCCCGACTGGCGGAGCTCCTCGAAGCGCTCCTGAAGGGCCAGAAGCTCCCGCTCCAGCTCATGGGGCCTGGGTGCCGGGAAGGAGTGGGTTCGGCGGGGCTCGGTGGCTGGCCGGACCTGGGCCACCACCCGGGCCTCGGAGCTGAGACGCGGCAGCACGTCGGACAGGAGCTTGTGT
>Ga0209342_10008542_pt1 | contig 10270 bp, 9 predicted proteins | sample RifCSP16_2_FD_184023 | JGI IMG/M metagenome (GOLD analysis project Ga0209342, IMG submission 184023) | Soil microbial communities from Rifle, Colorado - Rifle CSP2_sed 16_2 (SPAdes) (version 2) | ecosystem: Environmental > Terrestrial > Deep subsurface > Rock core/Sediment | place: Rifle... | reverse complement strand
CATCCAACCTATTCATCCGTCGCAGTCGCTACCGGACGATGTCGAAGTTGAAGAACACGTCGGTTCGCGAGACGGTCGGATGGCCACGGTACATGCGGAAACCGTTCGCCACCCCGGTCGCTTCGCAGACGAAGCCGAAGGTCTCGGCGTTGTAGACGCACATCTCCGAGATGAGCGGATCGATCTGCGGGCGGTTCTCCGGCGGGACTTCCACCGTATCTGCGTCGCCGGCCTGGAGCATGGCAAAGCGGGTGCCCCACTCGTCGACCATGTTGATCACGACACGAGCCAGGGCAGCCGGCCCGGTGGGGCCGCCGTCCCAGGCTGGCTCGGTCCGCCAGTAGCTCTCATTGCGGGTGAGGACGATCTCCTCGCCCTCGGTCCAGTGGTCGAACACGAAGGGGCCGGTGCCATTGATGATCTTGCTGAACGGATCCTCTTCCGAGGTCATGGCGTAGAAGTCCTGCCACGTCTCGCAGGTTCCGTCCCAGCCGCCATTGGCGACGACCCAACCCTCATCCATCACCGAACCCCAGGTCTGGGCAAGGGTTGCGAGCATTGGAGCCCACGGCTGGGTCAGGTGGAGGGTGAGGGTGCCGGCGGCATCATCGGCCACCACAGCGGCCTGGACCTGCTCACAGGCCGCCACGAGAGTGGCCGGATCGGCGGCGGAAAGCGCCTCGCGGTCATCGTACAGGTTGCCTTCCGGATCGACCAGCAGGGAGATATCGTCGGTGCCGGTCCCGAAGAAGGCTTCGTAGTACATCCACTGCGGGGAAGCCGTGCCGCCCTGGAGCATGCCGCGCTGCAGCGAGTAGGCGGCGTCCGAGGCGGTCATTTCCGCGCCGTCATGGAAGCTGACGCCCGAGCGGATGTGGAAAGTGTAAGTGAGCCCATCCTCCGAGACTTCCCAGCTCTCGGCCAGCTGAGGCACGAACTCGTTGGGGTTCTCTCGGTTGTAGAGCACCAGGGTCTCGTAGGTGTTCTGCAGGACGTGGCCGCCGAAGGTCTCGTAGGCCAGAGCCGGATCGAAGGTCTCGGGGGAACCGAAGGTCACCTTGGTGTAGGTCGTCGGATCAGCCCCGCCGGTCTTCGACAGGACGTAGTAGTACTCATCGTCCGGATAGATCGGGTTGTAGTACCAGCCTTCGACGTAGGGCTGCTCATACCGTCGCCCGGTGGCCACGGCCAGCAGGATCTCGGGCGCGTTCTCGTACACCAGGTCGTTCATCTGGAAGTAGAGGGCCTCGCGTTCCTCTGGCGTACCGGCGGTGATGGCCTGATCGATGAGCGCCCCAAGCTGGGCCTGCATGTCTTCGGGCATGCTCTGGCGCCGCCCGTAGGTGCCGGTCAGATAGGGCACCACCCAGTTGTGCGGGTCGTGGATGTCTTCCAGCCAGCCGCTGATGAACACGGGGAGCGTGCGATTGCGCTGAGCCTGCAGGAAGGCCGGCCACGGCAGGCCGACGACCTCCACGCGATAGAGCTCGTTCACCGAGCTCAGGTTCTCGGCCATGATCTCGGCGATCACCTGCCGGGTCGTGTTGCCGATGTTGTAGGCCACCTGCACGCGGAAGCCGGTTTCGGGCAGCACACCGCCCCATGCCTGGGCGAGCTCCGCGGCGCACTGCTCCGGATCATAGGAGTAGTGCTGGCCGTTGGGATCATAGCCCAGCATGCCAGGGATGATGACGCTGTACGACTGCACAGCCTCACCCTGGAAGACGTCGGCGATATAGGTGTCCCAGTCGAAGCAGTAGTTGAAGCCCAGGCGGACGTGGATATCGCTGAAGAAGTCCGTTGGGATGCCGTTACCGTCGAGTTGGCCGCTGCCGATCAGCGGGTTGGTGATCTCTTCTTCCTCCGCCCCGGGTGTGGCGGTGATCACCATCGGCGTTCCTGCGACGATGACGGTCTGGACGGGCGCCGGGCCGCAGGCCGCCGCGATCGTGATCAAGACGAGGGCCAGGCCCAGAACGACGATCACTCGCTTGTGTGCAAACATCTCTCCTCCGAATTAGCTTGTTCGATTGGCGTATCTTCTGCAGTACGATGCGATCCGGATCTTGCCGATAGGCTCACCTCCTTATCTCTGCGAGACTAGGCGACTTTCCCGCCTGAGGTCACATCCACACGGTGACAGGCCACGGAGTGATTGGGCAGAACCTGGCGCCACTCGGGGATCACCTCGCGGCAGATGTCGATAGCGATGGGACAGCGGGTGTGGAAGACGCAGCCGGGGGGCGGGGCCGAGGGGCTGGGCACATCCCCCTCCAGGATGATTCGTCTACGGTTTTCTTCGACGGCAGGGTCGGGCACGGGGACGGCCGAAAGCAAGGCCTGGGTGTAGGGATGAAGCGGGTTTTCATAGAGCTCATTGCGCGGCGCCAGCTCCATGATCTTCCCCAGGTACATCACGGCCACACGGGTGGCGATGTGACGGACCATGCTCAGGTCGTGTGCGATGAAGAGATAAGTGAGCCCAAACTTTTCCTGCAAGTCTTCGAGCAGGTTGACGATCTGCGCCTGCACCGAGACGTCGAGGGCCGAAATCGGCTCGTCGCAGACGATGAATTGCGGATTGAGCGCCAGGGCACGGGCGAAGCCGACGCGTTGCCGCTGGCCGCCGGAAAACTCGTGTGGATAGCGGCGCTCAAACTTGGGGTTCAAGCCCACCAGCTCCAGCATCTCGCGCACCGCCTTGTCTCGCTCCGGGCGGGTCATCCGGGTGTGGATGAGCATGGGCTCGCTGATCAGCTCGCTGACGGTCATCCGGGGGTTGAGGGAGGCATAGGGGTCTTGAAAGATCATCTGCATGCGCGGGCGCAGCTGGCGCAGCTCCTCCCCGCGCAACTGGGTGAGGTCGTTGCCGTCAAACTCGACCACCCCTTCCGTCGCCCGATAGAGCTGGAGGATCACCCGGCCTGTCGTCGTCTTGCCGCATCCGGATTCACCGACCAGGCCGAACGTCTCTCCACGCTTGACATCGAAGGAGATCCCGTCGACAGCCTTGACATAGCCCACCGCCCGCCGAAGGAGCACGCCCCGCATAATGGGGAAGTACATCTTCAGGCCTTGTACACGAACCAAGGTGTTGTTCTCAGCCACGGACGGCTACCTCTTCCTTGAGAACGCCCTTCGAGACGTTCTCCCAGCAAGCGATCTGGTGATCCGCCCCGACCTCGCGAAGCTGAGGGTTTTCCAGCCAGCCTCGATCAGCGTAGGGGCAGCGTGGAGCGAAGGGACAGTAGGCGGGTTCCTGCAGCAAGTCTGGCGGGCGGCCCACGATGTTGGTTAGCCGGCGAGAGTGCCGGCCATCGACCCGGGGCAGCGCCCCCAGGAGCCCGATCGTGTACGGGTGGCGGGGGTTGGCATAGAGCTCTTTGACCGCGGCATGCTCGACGATGTAGCCGGCATACATCACGACAACCCGCTCGGCCAATCCGGCGATGATCCCGAGGTCATGCGTGATCCAAATCACCGCCATCCCCAGCCGGTCACGTAACTCCTTGACCAGGTCGATGATCTGGGCCTGAATCGTCACGTCGAGAGCGGTCGTTGGTTCATCGGCGATCAGGATCTGCGGGTTGCACGAAAGCGCTGTGGCGATCATCACGCGCTGGCGCATCCCGCCGGAGAATTGATGGGGATAGTCGCCCAGCCGCTCCTTGGCGTTGGGGATCCCCACCATGCCCAGAAGCTCAATGCTGCGATCGCGCGCCTGTGCCTCAGTCATCCCCAGGTGTTCGATCATGGGCTCGGCCACTTGCTTGCCGATCGTCATCACCGGGTTCAGGGAGGTCATGGGATCCTGGAAAATCATCGCGATCTGCGCCCCCCTCACATAGCGAATCTCATCTTTTGTGAGTTGGAGTAGATCGCGTCCCAGGAAATCGGCCTTACCCCGCTCGATCTTTCCAGGCGGCTCGGGGATCAGGCGCAACATCGAGAGCATGGTGACGCTCTTGCCACATCCGCTCTCGCCGACAATCCCCAGGGTCTCCCCCTCATTCAGGTCAAATGTGACGCCGTTGACGGCATGAACAACCCCTTCCGGGGTATAGAACCGAGTAACGAGATCTCTGACATCTAGAACTTTCGGTGACAAATCGAGCTCTCCTTGGGGAGTGCGACTCAGCCGTCATCCGCTGAACTGGATGAGTTCTCCGGATCGGGGGATCAGCGGTGATCGGGCCTGGGGAGGTGTGGCCTCCTCACCCGTCAGGGAAGGGATGCGGACAGCCAAGCATGTTTCGCCTCGCCCTGCCCCCGCAGGCCAGAGCGTGGCCGACCGCCTAGCAGACCGAATTATACCTGAATCGGAGGGCCCGTCAACCGACGGCGCGAGCCCATCCGTGCGATCGGCGGGCGAAGGGATCATCGCCCGTCGGCGCTCAATGCCCGATCCGGTAGCTGATGACCATGGCAGGAAACCAGCGCAATACCGCCTGGCGCGCCAGCCCCAGCGACCAGTCGTCCGGCGGCACGGCGATCCCCATGGCCGCGCCGCCCCGCGCCGCTGGAGACCGCTGACGACGGACCGCCGCCATGGAAGCGGAGGCCGCAGCGAGGAGGCGGCTGCGGGCCGCCACCGGGGGGGACTTGCCTGCAAGCCCGCTCTTCAGCCAGCGGCTGATGTAGCGATCCGTCGGATCGATCCTTGATGAGCTACGTAAATTCATAATAGGCCTCGGGGACCAGATCTTTGCGCAGGCCGAGACTGGCCTTCAAGGCCCGTCGGCCATAGTGCAGGCGGGATTTGACCGTCCCCTCGGGCACCTCCAGAATCTCGGCGATTTCGCCGACCGAGAGGTCGTTCAGATAGTGGAGGACAAGCACGACGCGCTGGGGCAACGGCAAGGCCGAGATCGCCTCGCGCACCTGCCGCCACGCCTCATCGGCTTCGGCAATCTGGTGCAACGTCGGCTTGCGCTCGCGGGCCAGCCATTCCCCCATCTCTTGCAGCAGACGCAGCCCCAGCGAGCGGCGCCTCACCCAGGTGTAGGCTAGGTTGGCGGTCACGCGGTAGAGCAGGGGCTCGAACGGGCGGTCGGGATCGATCCGACGGGCGTAGCGATGGACCCGTAGGAAGACGTCCTGGAGCAGGTCGGCGGCAGCCTCTTCATCCGCGGTAATCCCGAGCGCGGTCCGGTAGACCAGCTGGCGGTGGCGGTCGAAAAGGGCACCCAGCGCCTCCAGATCCCCCTGTTGGAGCCGGATGACCAGGGTGCGGTCCCCAACTAGCTGGGCCACGGCGGCGGCCTTTTCCTTCCTACTCTAACTATACCTGGCAAGCGGGGCCAGGGTTCAAACTTGGCTCTGCCAGCCTTGCCTGCCTACTCAGCCTCACCGGCACCGACACAGCCCTCCTCGGCCTCCCACGCTTCCAGGTTCCAGAGCAGGGAGAATACCGAAGGATCCGCCTCCGGCCCGCACACTTCGGCCGAGTAGGCTAGCAAGCGGGGCCGGGCGAAGAGCGGGATTGTGGGGAGATCCGCGGCCAGGATCTCCTGCGTCTGACGAATGGCGGCGCGTTGAGCGTCGGCACCCGGGAGCGCGAGCTGGGCGGCCTGGCACGCCTCGTCGTAGTCGGGGTTGCGGTAGCCCGAGGCGTTGCTGCCGTAGGAGTTGTCGTCTCCCGGAATCTCACCGCTGGAGAACATCTCACAGGGCGGGCTCACCAGCGAAAGCCACGCCCAGCCCACGGCCTGGAACGATCGCCCGAATACCGGGCCCTCCGGCCACGGCGCCAGGAGGGAACTCGGCTCGAGAAACCCCGCCTCCAGCCCGACGCCGCACGCTGCGAGGCTGTCTGCCAACGCGGCGGCCAGGCGCGTGTGAAGGCCGTCGACGCCGGTGAGGAAACGGATCACCAATGGGGTCCCGGCGGGGACGCCTGGCGCGCCTCGAGCCACCCGGGGACTCTCGGCCATCCCGTCATCATCCACCCATCCCGCCTGATCGAGGAGCGCACCAGCGGCCGCCGGATCGTAGGCCGGGAGGGAGAGATCCGAGGCATAGAGCGGATGCAACGGCGGGAGATAGCTGAGAGATCCCGCCCCGAGGCCGTCGAGCACCTCCTGCACGAGGCTTTCGCGGTCGATGCAAGCCGCGATCGCTTCCCGTATCCGTTCGTTGCCGAAGAGAGAGGCAGAGGCAGCCTCACCCGTCGGCCGCAGATTCAGGTCGAGGCGGTCCACCAGCGGGCCGGCGACCGAGGCTAGCCGAAGCGAGCCGTCGCCCTGCAGATCCACCAGCGTCGGCAGGTCCCCTTCGGAGATCGCCGTCTCATCCAGGACGTCGCATTCTCCCGTGAGAAGCTGTTGTACGCCGACCCCGGGCTCAGCGCCGACGAAGCGGAAGACCAGGATCTCGAATCCTGGCAGTCCTTCCGCGGCCCGGAAGTAGTTCGGGTTGCGACGGAACACGATCGCATCCCCCTGGCGCCATTCTTCCATCTCATACGGGCCCCATCCGACAGGCCGGCGATTAGCGGCCTCGCTTTCGGCGAGTTCGGCGGCAGGCACCGTCCCCAGCAGATGCCTCGGGAGCGGCGACCAGAAGTTGGACGCATACTCCGCGTCGAGGAATCCGGGAATTCCGGTCCAGCGCACGGTTCTCCTATCCACCGCAGCGTAGTCATAGGTACGATCGAGGAGGTAGCGGCCGATCTCGGTGTCCGGGTGGGCGCTTAGCTCATAGGAGAAGACCGAATCGTCGGCGGTGAGAGGCTCCCCGTCGGACCATGTCAGTCCTTCCCGCAGCGTGAAGTCGACGACCATCGTATCCACACTCACCGGGCCCCCTCGATAAGTCGTCGCGCAGGCAAGGCCACTGCACCCCGAAGGAAGGTAGATATCTCCGCTCTGAAGAGTCTCGGGCAGCAAGGTCTCGGGATTGAGGTAGATGTCGCCGCTGCCGATCTCGCGTGTCTCCATTCGCGCCGCGCCGTTCTCCAGGCTCGGCGTTTGCTCGAGGATCACGGGCTCCACCCGGAATCCGCGCAGATCGTACGGCCCGTCGTAGAGGGCCTGCAGGATGGCATCGGCCTCCCGGTTCGCCTGGCCGTAGAGTCGAAGCGGCGAGTAGAGGTAGAGGGAATCCGGCTCACGGCCCAGGCAGACGACCAGCGTCTCGGGAGGCGGTGGGTGCAGAGTCGGAGTGGCCGCCAGGGGAGACTGGCTCAAAGGCCCGGGCGTGAATGGGGCGGCCGTCTGGGATGACAAGCTGCAGGCCGCAAGCACCAGGGCCAGCGCGGCCAAGGAGAGCCGGCGATACCACAGCGCCTTGAGCGTCTGCATTCTGCCTCCGGGTGGATTCACCCGTCGCTCCGACCGCTCCCCGTCTGGCCGCGCAGGCGATCGAGGATCGCCCGATCCGTTGGAGAGAGCTCGGCGGTCTCCAGAAGATCCGGCCTGCGCTCGAGGGTCCGCCATAGCGATTGCTCCCTCCGCCAGGCCGCCACGCGGGCATGGTCTCCCGAGAGCAACACCTCCGGGACCGACCAGCCGCGAAACTCCGGCGGGCGTGTGTAGTGCGGGTATTCCAGTAGGCCGCTGGCGTGGGAATCGTCCGCGGCGGCGCCCGCATCTCCCAGCACCCCGGGGATCAAGCGGGCGACGGCGTCGATCAGGATCAACGCAGGCAGCTCGCCGCCGGTGAGGACGAAGTCACCCACGGAAATCTCATCGGTGGCCAGATGGGCCCGGATGCGATCATCGACGCCCTCGTAGCGGCCGCAGATCAGCGCCAGCCGCGGCGCTGGCGCCAGCTCCTGCGCCACACCTTGGTTGAACACTCGGCCCTGCGGCGAGAGGAGAATCACGGGCACCTGGCTCAGGGCATCCCCAAGGGCCGTCTCGACCGAGGCGAAGACGGGCTCGGGTTTCATGATCATCCCGCCGCCCCCGCCGTAGGGCGCATCATCGGTCGTGCGGTGCTTGTCGGTCGCGCGGTCGCGGATGTCGTGGAGGTGGACTTCCAGAAGCCCCGAGGCCTGAGCCTTCCCCAAGACGCTCGCCTCCAGGTAGGCGCGCATCGCCGCCGGAATGAGGGTGAAAACGTCGACTCGCATGGGGCCTCAGAGCATGCAAACCAATCTGCTTCGACCGATGAAGACGCTCCCCGGTTGGCGCGTCCGCAATGGCCCCCACCCCCGACCCCTTCGCGTGCATCCCGGAGCGGAGCGGAGGGACCCCCGGCAGTCACCCCCATCCCTTGAGATAGAGGTATTGCCGGGGGAGGGGAGGTTTCCTAAGGAGGCAAGGGGGGTCAGGCAGAGTACTACAGACACAATGACACTGGATCAGTGCAAGAGAGACGATGGACGCTCCCGCATGTGCTCGTTCACATCATTCGCGGCCTCTCAGAAGGGCCGGAGAGGCGCCCGGTCTTGCGGAGGGCCGCTCCCCGAGACCAACCCACCCAGCCCTCACAGGCCGGGCGCGGCAAGGATTATAGCATGCCGGTACGCTCTGCCTTCCAAAGGGCCACTGCCTGGCGAGTGGCGTCAAAGCCGAGGGGCGGAATCTGGTCGGGGCGGAAGAACTCGGCCGCGTTGGCGTCATCGCCGGCGCGCAGGATGCCGCCGCGCACTTCAGCCCGGTAGACGATCACGATGCTTGCCCCACGCGCGTGCTCCTGCCCGGCGATCACATCAAGCAGCCGCGCGACATTCACCTCGAGCCCCGTCTCCTCGAGGCATTCCCGCGCCGCGGCGAGGCGAGGGTCTTCCCCGGCATCGACGAAGCCCGCGGGCAGGGTCCATTGGCCGCGGGAGGGATCATTCACCCTCCGGACAAGGAGGATTTCCCCGTCTCGCTCCACAACAGCGGCAGCTGCAACCCGCGGGTTTTCAAAATGAATCCGGCCACAAGAGGGGCAGACCGGCCGCCTCCGGCCAAAGGTGAAACGGTATTCGACAGGCGCGCCACAGGAAGGGCAGTAGCGGACCGCCTCTTCGTCCGCCATCAGGATTCCCGGCGGAACCAAAGGGAAAAGACGGCGAAGGTCACCACCGCCGCTCCCAGGAGAAGTTCAACCCACTGGATCGGGCCGAGCCCGGAGACTCCTCCGTCGGCGGGAACTTGGGGTTCCGCGGCGACCGGTTGAGGTGTGGGAGTCGGAGTAGGCGTGCGCGTCGGGGTGGGGGTGGGGGTCGGCGTCGGCGTGGCGGTCGGGGTCTCCAAGGGCGGATACCCAACCCCTGGCGCCGGAGTTGGCAGCGGACCGCCACCGCCGATCCCATCTGGCGTGCCCGCCTGCGTTTCCTGCGAGGGCATGCCGCCGCCGTAGCCGACAGGCGAGGTCGGTGTGGCCGCCTGGGCATCCTCGGCAAAGGCCTGGAGGGCAGGCAAAGTTGTCGGGGTCTCGCCGGCCACGGACCGCTCCAGGGGCGGGCTCTCTTCCACGGCGGTGCCCTCGAGCTCCGGCGCGGCTCCCAGCATCACTTGCTCCGCCGCCGGGGCCGGCGCCGCCGCGCCGAGCGCAAACCGGGAGAGACACTGGGTGAGCACGTCGAGCCCGGTCACGATCATAAATGCCACGGTGGCGATGGCCGTCGCCAGGCGCAGCGCCGGGTAGGCTGGACTCGAAGGCCGGATGCCCACCATCTGGGGGGTAAGGGTGAAACTCCTGGGCGGGCGCAGCGAGGGCAGAGATCGAAGCGCTGCCTTCGTCTGGCGCAGGCCTTCGAGAGTCTCGCGCAGGGCGGAGTCGTCTTGCAGGCGCGCCTCCAGCCCCGCGGCCTCGCCGGGGGCAAGCTGCCCATCCAGGGTGGCAGAAAGGCGCTCGAGATCGCGCGTGGATAGTCGGCTAGGCCCACTCATGGTGCTGCCTCATCTTCCAGACGAAAGGCCGCCGGAAGAAGTTCCCGGAATCGCTGCAGGCAATCCCGCAGGCGGAGCCGTGCTCGGGCAAGCCGGCTCTTCACGGTTCCCAGGGGTAAGGCGGCCACGGCCGAAATCTCGGCGTAGTCGTATCCCTGCACGTCGGCCAGGATGACCACCACGCGAAAATCGTCCGGGAGGCGGTTGAGGCAATCCTGGATCGCTTTCGAAAGCTCGGCCTGCTCCATGGCCGCTTCCGGCCGCAGCGGGCCCGAGGTGCGGAGCGCGGCGCCATCGTCTTCCAGATCGACTTCCGATTCGAGGATCGCTTCCAGAGAGGCGGCCGGCCTACGCTTCCGCCGGCGTAGCTCGTCGTAGCAGATGTTGGTGACGATGCGCAGCAGCCAACTGCGGAACGAGCCGCCCCGGAACGCCTTCAGGCC
>Ga0209342_10008541_pt1 | contig 10271 bp, 6 predicted proteins | sample RifCSP16_2_FD_184023 | JGI IMG/M metagenome (GOLD analysis project Ga0209342, IMG submission 184023) | Soil microbial communities from Rifle, Colorado - Rifle CSP2_sed 16_2 (SPAdes) (version 2) | ecosystem: Environmental > Terrestrial > Deep subsurface > Rock core/Sediment | place: Rifle... | reverse complement strand
CTCGAGCGCGAGGCGCATGAAGCCGAGCCCGAACCCCTGGAGCTGGTAGCGCTGCTCCCAGAGCTTGCAGAGCCCGCGGACCCCCTCGGGGAAGACCAGGATCGCCTCGCCCGCCGCGAGCAGCCGGCGGCAGTTCTCGGGCGTGCCCACCACCTGGCCCATGCGGGCGTAGAACGAGGACACGAACGGTAGCGTGGGCACCCACTTCTCGACCAGGGCTCGCGGCGCGCGCGGCGGGTCCAGCTCGACGAGGAGCGAGAGGCCGACCATGGCGGCGTCGAACGGGAGCTGCCCGGAATGGTTGCAGACGATGATGACCCGACCGTCGGCGGGCACGTGCTCGATCCCGTGCACCTCCACGCGGAAGTACTTGCGGTAGAGCCAGAGGAACGGGGCCAGCGCCGCGATGGCGTAGTCGACGTCATACCCGTAGGGATCGACGCCATACTCGTTGCGCGGCGGCGTGAGCTTCTCCAGGCGCTCCTTCGTCCCGGGCCCACCCAGCTCGAAGGTGAGGGCCCTGAACCGCTCGCGCAGCGCTGCGCCGAGGTTGCCCATGCCCCTCAATTACCACACGTCGTCGGCGCGAGCCGCTCCGCCGCGTCGGCGAGCGTGATCCACGCCCTCCCCCGGATGGCGCGCACGAAGGCTTCGATCCGACCGACCTTCACCACCGCCGGGATGCGCAGGTCGCGCCGGAGATCGGCGAGCGGACCCGGGCAGTCGGTCGCGTCGAGGAGGTCCACCCCGTGCAGCTCCAAATTCATGAGCGGGAGCCGGCGCGTCCCGAGCGAGAAGAAGCGCGACGCGCGCGGCAGGGTCGCGACGAAGGTGCCGATGAGCGGGAATCCCAGGAGCCCGGTCGTGATGGGCAGCTCCAGGAGCGGCCCCGCGCCGGGCGCATACGGCTCGCCGGCGCGCGGACGGTAGGGGCGGCGCGGGGCGAGGAGCACCCGCGGGCGGTCGAGGATCGCGCCGGACGGACGGCCGCGAGCCGCGAGGAGCGCCATCACCGCGGCCTTCCCGAGGTAGTAGGGCAGCGCGGGAAATGCCGACGAGTCGTACCGGTAGCCCTCCGCCGAGAGGGTCTCGACGAGCCGGGGCGAGAGCGTGTAGCCGGGCGCACGGAAGCCGAGCGGCGCCCTGCCGGTGGCGCGCGCGATCGCCTCGGCCCCGCCCCGCACCTCGGCGCCGATCTCGGCGAGAGATCGGCGCGCGAGCGCGTAGTCGTGCGAGAGGCTGTGGTTCGCGATCTCGTGCCCGGCGGCCGCGAGCGCCGCCACCCCTGCCGTCGCCCCGGGCCTACCCAGGCTCGCCCCCACGCAGAAGGCGGTTCCGCGGAGGCCGAGCCGCTGGCACAGCTCGCCGAATCGCTGCAAGGCCGCGCCGTACACGGGATCCTCGCCGGGCGGCGGGTCGGACAGCCCGTGGATGCGGTGGTAGAGCTCGAGGCCGTCGAGGTCGATGGAGAGCGAGGCGTACCGAGCGCCCCTCACGACCCCGAGGCCCGCCTCCCGCCCTCCTCCACAGCGCGCGCCAGGGCCTCGCGGCGCACCGGAGCGCGGACGCGAAGGACCCAGAAGAGCCTCGCCACCTGCTTCAAGACGTTCGGCACGCGCTTCAAGAGGCCGACCGAGGGCGGCCGCTTCTCGTGCAGCGCGACGGGGATCTCCACGACCCGCTTCCCCTCCAGGCCGGCGCGGAGCACGAGCTCGCTCGCGAACACGTCCCTGTCCACCACGCACCGCTCGGCCGTCGGCGCGATGCGCTCGCGGACGAACGCCTTCACACCATGCGTGTCGGTCCCCCGGAAGCCGAGGGCGAACCTGAGGACGGTGTTGTGCACCGCGGTCGCGAGGCGGCGGTAGGCGGGCCGGTTGTCCCGCGATCCCGGCGCGCGCTTCGAGCCCACGACCATGTCGGCGCCGTCCGCGGCGAGGATGCCCAGCGCTCGCTCGTAGAACTCCACGTCGCAGAGGTCGATCTCGTCGGCGACGACGTACTGCCCCTTCGCCTCCCCGATCCCCCGCCGGAGGGCGAGCCCGTAGTTCGGCTCGTCCGAGTGGATGTAGCGCAGGCGCGGGAAGCGCGCGGCGAGCGCCTCCAGGATCTCCACCGTGCGGTCCCTGGAGCCGTTCTCGGAGAGGACGAGCTCGTAGTCCCAGCCGCGCTCGTCCAGGCGCGACATGAGGTCCTGGCACGCCTCCTGGACGATGCCCTCCTCGTCGAAGACCGGGATGACCACCGAGAGCCGCACTAGCTAGCCTTTTTCGCGCATTCCCGCCCCGCGAGCAAGGCGTCTTCCATGGACGAGTACTCCCAGCGCCCATACCGGCCCGCGACGAGGATGTCGCGCTCCTCGAGCCAGGTCACGATCTCCTGCCGAGCCGGGCCGTAGCTCGCGTCGTAGATGACATAGGCGTGCGGGATGACCCTGGTCTCCATGAACAGGATGTCGCCCGCCTCGCGCAGGAAGCCGAGGTCGAGGAGCGCGGCGAGCGCGGCGCGCTGCGCCTGCGCCGGATCGAGGGGATCCTTCGCGCTGAACTCCACGTAGTAGCTGCGCGATCCGGGCGGCGCCAGGGCGGGCACGGCGGCGGAGGCAGAGCCGATCCGGTAGGGCGCGTGGCGCTCCTCGGGCAGGTAGACCCAGTGAAAGCGGGGCACCCGTCGGCGCGCTACCGATCGAGCGTGCGCCGATGGGTCGACGCCGACGTCGCGCGCCGCGACGTTCACGTAGGTGACCGTGGTCGCTCGCAGGGCGGCCGCCGCCTCCAGCACCGCCGGCGGGGCTCCGGCGCACAGGCGCAGGAGCTCCGGGAGCGCGATGGTGCTGACGATGCGGCGCCAGGAGACCTCCTCGCCGGTGGAGAGGCGGCAGGTCCTGCGCGCCGGGTCGATGGCCACCGGCTCGACGCCGCACTCGGCGGGCCGCGAGAGCCTGGCGGCGAGGGCGCGCACGAACGCCTCGATGCCCCCCTGGCGCGGGTAGAGGAAGCTCGCGTTGTAGCCCGACGCATCGCCCTCCAGGCCCAGGGCGCCCCGCACCACCTCCTCGATCGTCGGCCGGGGCACGAAGCGGCCCATCCACGCGGTGCTCATCTCGCGCGGGTGCACCGTCCAGAGCTTGGCGTTGTAGGGGAACATGAAGTTCCTCGCGAACCCCTCGCCGAGGTGGCGCAGGATGAACTCGGCGAAGTTCCGCGGCTCGCGCTCTCGCAGCTCGCGCCCGCCCTCTCCGAGCTGGGCCTCGATGAACCCCAGCACGTTCTCGGCGATCACCTCGGGCGGCAGGCCGTGCGTGTTGACCTGGTAGGGATAGCGAGTGAAGCGTCCGTGCGACCAGATCGCCGCCCTTCGCGTCACCGTGGCCCAGCCGCCGGGGAGCACCTCCTCCGCGAGCCGGCGCATGTCCGGATCGCGCAGGTGCAGCCAGTGGCCGGTGGCGTCGAACGAGAAGCCGTCGCGAGCCTCGGTCTTGCAAAGGCCGCCTGGCCGATCCGTCCTCTCGACGAGCCGATAGGCGCCGCGCGCGTGGAGGGCGGCGGACAGGCCGGCGAGGCCGGCGCCGAGGATGAGGACGTCGGTCGAAGGCATCGCAGCGGCCAAGGCCTCGTGTTCAGCCCTCGGTCCTGATACCAGGACCGATTGCGGCGATCGCTTCTCGTAGCACACAACCCGTCGGCGCTGGAACTTGCTGGTCTCCTCGAGCGGGTGTTACGCTACCGAAAGACCTGGGGTTTTCAATTGCGTGTCACCTGCCCCACCTGCGGCGCCGCCTACGCCATCGACGAGCGCCGGGTCCCCGCCAGCGGCCTCAACGTACGCTGCCCCAAGTGCCAGCAGGCGTTTCCGGTGCGCCCGCCGCCGGTCTCGGAGGCCGCGGTGCCGCTCCCTGCCCGGGAGCGCTCCGTCCAGCGCTCCGAGGCGGAGGAGGGCGCCGCCGCGGTGCCGGCGGCGTCGCCGCCGCCGCGCGGGCCAGCGGCGACGCTGGTCGGACCACCGTCGCTCCCGCCGGTTCCTCCTCCCTCGGCTCGTCCACTGACTCCTCCTCCCGCGCCGGGGCTTTCACCTGCCGGCGATCCGTTCTCCGGAGCGCCTTCCGGGGAGGATGATCCGTTCCGCGACACGTTCCCTGCCGAGCCAGAGGTGCAGGCGACCGTCGCACCACCATCGCCGAGCCCGCGCGGGTTCGGCGAGGTCGACCTCGGCGAGGCGCCGCCCCTCGCGGATCCGTTCTCCTTCGAGGAGCCTCCGGCTCCGGCTCCGGCTCCGGCTCCGGGGCCGGAGACCGTGGACGAACCGCCGCCGCCCTTCCCCGATCCGTTCTCGTCCGGGGCTCCCTCGCCGGCCGACGCCTCCGGACCGCCGCCGCCCTCGCGCGAGCCTCCGCCCCCCTCACTCGTCGTCCCTCCCCCTGGAGGGCTGGGCGCGCTCGGGCCCCGGGAGACCGAGGAGCTGGAGATGCTCTTCGACGAGGGCAGGCCGCGGCGGAGGCCGGCCGAGACCGCGCCGCCCGCCATGCGCGTCGGTCCCTCCGGGCCGTTCATGGTCCGGCGCCGCTCCGGGAAGGTGTTCGGTCCATTCACGGAGAGCGAGATCGCCGAGATGCTCAGCCGGGGGGAGCTGCTCGGCAACGAGGACCTCTCCGCGGACAGCGGGGAGACCTACAAGGCGATCGGGACGGTCCCCGCCTTCGCGGCGGCGCTGCGGCACCTCACCGACGCCCCGGTGAGCGCGGACGCGCCGCACGCTCCGCCCGGACCTCTCGAGACCACGGGCGCTCGCGGTCTACCGGGCCTGGCCGCGCGCGCGCGCGGGCTCGCCGCCGCCCTCCGCGAGCGGCTCGGCGGCGCCGGCGCAGCCCTGGGCGGCAGGAGGCTCAAGCTCCTGGTGGCCGTCGCGGCGGTGCTCGCCGTGGTCTCGATCGGGCTCGCGGGTGCGGCGACCCAGTACGGGGTCTTCTTTCACAGGCTCCTGCGCGGGCAGGTGGGCCCGAACCGGGCCGGCGCGAAGCTCCTGGCGGAGGCGCGCCAGGGGCTGGCGCAGGACGGCTACTCGGGGGTGCGCGCCGCCCTGGACCTCGCGGATCGCGCGCTGCGCCTCGATGGCTCCGACGGCGAGGCGAAGGCGCTCTACGCCCACGCGGCCAGCCTGCTCAGGCGGCGGCACGGCGGCGCCGGCGGCGCCTGGCCTCGAGCGCAGGCGTTCCTGGCCGAGCTGTCGGCGAAGCAGGAGGAAGATCCCGAGGAGGCGAAGGCCCTCCTCGAGGGCGCGCTCGCCTCGGGAGAGCGGGGGAGCGACGCGGCGGTGACGGCCTTGCAGACGCACCTCACCAAGCGGCCGCAGGACGAGGACGCGCTGGCGGTCCTGGGAGACGTCGCGCTCTCTCGGGCCGAGTTCGCGGCCGCCGCGTCGCGGTACCAGGCCATCGCGCAGCGCCGGCCTGGCGCGGCGCGGGCGGCGCACGGGCTCGGCCTGGTGGCGCTCGCGCGCGGCGATCTGGCGGCTGCGCGCAGCGCCTTCGAGAGCGCGCTCGGCCGCGACGCGCGCCACCTGGCGTCGGCGGTGGAGCTGGCGCGCCTCGACCTCGCCGCTGGCGCCCTCGCCGAGGCGGAGGCCCACGCCCGCAGCGTGCTCGCGCCGGAGGCGCAGGGCGCGGCCGGCCCAGCCGAGCGGGCGCGCGCGCGCACGGTCCTGGGCCAGGTGCTCACCCGCCGGGTGGGCCGGGGGCAGGATCCGCAGCCCGCGCTCGCGGCGGCCGAGGCCGAGCTGGAGCAGGCGACCAGGGAGGATCCCGACGAGGTGGAGGCGCGGGTCGCGCTGGCGCGGTTCGAGCTCGCCCGCGGCGCCATGGACAAGGCCGTGCAGGCCCTCGCGCCCGTCGCCGCGCGGGCGGCGAGCGATCCGACCGTGGCCGACGCGCAGGTGAGGGCGCTCGCGGGCCAGGGCCGCGTGCTCGACGCGCTCACGCTCCTCGACGGGGCATTGGAGAGGTCGCCCGCAGAGCCCCGGCTGCTCTCCGCCAAGGCGTTCGTGCTCGACCAGAGCGGCAAGCGGGCGGAGGCGGAGCGGCTCTGGGCGGACGTGGCGGCTCGCGATCCAGCGGCCTGGGAGCCCCATCTCATGCTGGGTCGCGCGCGGCTGCGGCGCGGCGACCTGGAGGGGGCGCAGAAGGAGCTGGAATCGGCGGTCGCACGCGCGCCGCGCGAGGCTCGGGCACGCGCCGGCGTCGGCGAGCTGAAGCTGGCGCGGAAGGACGTCGACGGCGCCGAGGCGGCGTACCGGAGCGCGCTCGAGGCCGACCCGGCATCGGCCGAGCCCCTCCTCGGGCTGGCTCGGGTCGCGCTCGCCCGGAGCGACGGGGCCGCGGCCCGAAAGATGCTGGAGCGAGCGCTGCAGCTCGATCCTGCCCTCGGCCCGGCGCAGGCCCTGTACGGCGAGGTCCTCCTCCGCGCCCGCGATCTCGAGCGGGCGAAGAAGGCGTTCCGGGCGGCGGTGAGCATCGACCCGAGCGACGCGCTCTCCCGGGCGCGCCTGGGTGCGGTGGAGCTGGAGTCGCGAGAGGTCGACGCCGCCGTGGCCGATCTGCTCGCGGCCAGCAACCTGGAGATGGGCTCGGCCGAGATCCGCGATCTCTACGGGCGCGCGCTCCTCGCCAAGGGCGATGTGACGCAGGCCCTGGAGCAGCTGCAGAAGGCGGTGGACCTCGATCCGAAGTCGAGCGCGTACCAGCTCCACCTCGGCCAGGCTCACGAGCGCGCGTCGAGCATCCCCGAGGCGATCGACGCCTACCGCGCGGCCATCGGGCTCGCTTCTACCGAGGTCGAGCCCTACCGGGCTCTCGCGTCGCTCTACGCGGCGCACGACCGGTGCGCCGAGGCGCTGCCCTTGCTGGAGCGCGCCGCGGTGCTGGTTCGCGGCGGGCATCAGCTGCGGGTCGACGCGGCCGACTGCAAGGTGAAGCTCGGGCGCCCCGGCGAGGCGCTCGCGACCTACAAGTCGGCGTTGAACGCGTCGCCGAGGATCCCGGGCCTCTCGTACAAGATCGCCCGCGCGGTGCACGAGTCGGCGGGCGCGAAGGAGGCGTTCCCCTGGTACGAGCGGGCGGCGCGCGAGAGCGCGGCCGACGCGATGCCGCACTATTACCTGGCGTTCGCCTACAAGGAGCGCGGCCAGCGGGCCAGGGCGGTCGCCGAGTTCAGGGCCTACCTGCGCGCCAAGCCCGACGCGTACGATCGCAAGGACATCGAGGGCGAGATCGAGGATCTGGGCGGAGGGCAGTGATCCCCGTCCTCCTCCCCCGCCCTCCAATCGTCTATACGTCTCTCGGCTCGACCCGCCCACGGGAGGAGAAGAGATGACGTACGGCATCCTGGCCGCCATCGCGCTCGCACAGGCCACGCCCGCGCCCCAGCCGCCGCCCGCGCCGCGGGGCGGGGACCTCCGGACGGCGCCGCAGCCGCCGCTCCTGGCGAAGCCGCCCGTCGTCTCCCTCGAGTCGGCGCTGCGCGAGGCCGACTCCAGGAACCTCGACCTCAAGGCGGCGCGCGCGCGGCTCGAGCAGTCGAAGGAGCTGCACTGGAAGGCGTGGTCGGCCTACCTGCCGCAGGTGACCGCCGGCGGGACGTTCACCCACAACAGCTTCTCCGACGCGACCTTCCCCGGCACATTCGCCATCCGTGACATCGGCGCCCCGGGAGCGGAGCAGAGCGCCCCGGGCCTGCCGGGAGCGGCGACGAACCTCGCGCTCGTCCCGGTGCCGGGGAGCGACATCGTGATCCAGAAGCAGGACCAGCTCGCCGGGCAGATCCAGGCGACGCAGGCCCTCCTCGCGCCGCAGGCGTGGTACGCGATCGCGGCGGCGCGGGCCGGGGAGCGGCTGGCCGAGGACAGCACCGAGAGCGCGCGCCGCGACATCCTCTTCGCCGTCGCGCAGGCCTACTACGGGGCGGCCGGGCAGCAGCAGATGGTGGCCATCCAGGAGCGGCAGCTCGCGATCTCGCTCGCGCACGAGCGGGACGCCCGCTTGCGGTACGACGCCGGCACGACACCCAAGGTGACGCTGCTCCGGGCGGAGATCGACCGGGCCCGGACTGAGCAGGACCTCAAGCGCGCGCGGAACGGCTACGCCGCCGCCAAGGTCTCGCTGGCGACGCTCCTCGACCGGCCCACGGCCGACCTCGAGGTGGAGGTGCCGCCGGCGGCGAGGCCCCCCGCCGGCGACCTCGAGGAGGCCGCCCTCCGCGATCGCCCCGACGTGAAGGCGGCGCGCGAGCAGAGGTCGGTGGCGGAGAGGAACCGCGGCGCCGTGATCATGCGCTATCTGCCCACGCTCGGCGCCTTCGGCCGCTACCAGTACTCGAACGCCGCCGGCTTCACCGACACCAAGACCACCTGGGCGGTGGGCCTGGCGCTGAACTGGACCATCCTCGACGGGCTGCTGCGCGAATCGGACGTGCGCGAGCAGGGCGGCCGGGTGCGCGAGGCCGAGTCGGCGCTGGCCAGCGCGGAGGCGAAGGCGAAGGAGGACGTGCGCCGCGCCCACCTCGATCTCGACAGCGCCATCGCCAACAGCCTCAAGGCCAAGGAGCAGCTCGACCTCGCGCGCGAGAACCAGCGGCTCGTGAACGTGAGCTACAAGGCGGGCGCCGCCACCTACATCGAGGTCTCGGACGCGAACACGGCGCTCCTCACGGCCGAGCTCACCCAGCTCTCCGAGTCGCTCAACGCCGATCTCGCCGCGCTGCGCCTGCTCAAGTCGGCGGGGGCGTTCGATCCACGATAGCTGCGAGCGCCGCTCCTCCCAGACCCCCCACCGGAACCACCGCCGCGAGTCTGGCCTGGGGGCCGAGGCGGGTTCGAACCGTGGAGGACCTGCGCCGAGACGTTGCAGGAACTCCCCGTACTGCTGCTCGCTCATGGAGAGAATCGTGGCGACCCCGCGAGGGGTCTTGCCGTCGCGACCCCGGCTCGGGACGGAGGAATGCGCCGGGGGGCCGCTTGTTCGTCGTAGTCAGGCGACCGCTTGCCACACGAGGGCTTCCTTCCATGACGACCGCCTCGAAGTACCGCGCGAAGAGGGAGCACGAGGTCCTGACTTCGTACCTCAAGGCAGCCAGGGCGTTCCCTCCGCTCACGCGCGAAGAGGAACGCTCCCTGGCCGTGCGGGCCCGCCAGGGTGACACCGCGGCCAAGCAGAAGCTCGTCCAGCACAACCTCGCCTTCGTGATCGGCTTCGCGCGCAGACAGCGCCGTGGCACCGTCCCGCTCGACGACCTCATCCAGGAAGGCAGCGCGGGGCTCCTGCGAGCCGTGGAGAAGTTCGACCCCGAGAGCGGCAACCGCTTCCTGACGTACGGGGCGTGGTGGGTCCGAGCCTACATCGGCAGGTACCTGGAGGGAGCGCGCTCGACCGTCAAGGGCCAGGGCTGGACCGCCGCGCAGCGCGACGTCTCTCTCGACAGCCCGGCGGGCGACGGAGGAGCTGACGCGCCCATCGACCACCTGGAAGATGGGGCGCCCAGCCCCGAGGACGCCTGCCTCGTGGGCGAGACCCGACGTGAGGTGCGCCAGGCCCTGGCGAGGGTACGCGGTCGCGTGAGCGAGCTCGGGTGGGACATCGTGCGCGAGCGCCTCGAGCAGGACTCGCCCCTGACGCTCCAGGAGCTGGGGAGGCGGTGGGGGGTCTCGCGTGAGCGCGTGCGCCAGGTCGAGGTGGCGACGAGACGCCTCCTGCGACGTCAGCTGGAGGAGTCCGGCGTCGCTCGTGATGCTGCGTGACGCTCCCGCCGTGCCGCGAACGCCGGGGCCGTGTTAGACCCGTTGCGTGCCGAGACGGATCGCCTGCCCGGTGCTGGGCGCCATCGACGTGGGTACGAACGCCGTCCGGCTCGAGCTAGCCCGCGTGCTGCCCGACGGATCGCTCGAGACCGTGCACCAGGAGCGCGATCCGGTCCGCCCCGGCGAGGGCGTCTTCGTGACCGGCTCCATCCGGCGCGAGGTCGCCGATCGCCTGCTGTCGACGCTCCGCCGCTACGCCGCGCTCTGCCGCCGCGACGGCGCCACGGTGCGCGCCATCGCCACCAGCGCCGTCCGCGAGGCGCGCAACGGCCCGGAGATCGTCCGGCGCGCAAAGGCCGAGGCGGGCCTCGAGCTGGAGGTGGTCTCCGGGCGGGAGGAGGCGCGCCTCATCTGCCTCGGGGTGCTGCACGGACGCCCCCCGGGAGTGCGCTCCCTCCTCCTGGATATCGGCGGCGGGTCGACGGAGG
>Ga0209342_10008539_pt1 | contig 10272 bp, 9 predicted proteins | sample RifCSP16_2_FD_184023 | JGI IMG/M metagenome (GOLD analysis project Ga0209342, IMG submission 184023) | Soil microbial communities from Rifle, Colorado - Rifle CSP2_sed 16_2 (SPAdes) (version 2) | ecosystem: Environmental > Terrestrial > Deep subsurface > Rock core/Sediment | place: Rifle... | reverse complement strand
GCCGGAGCCGCCGCCGGAGATGACGCCCGCTTTGCCCTTCACCGGCGCGTCGGCGCGCACGATGTGGTTCGGGTCGAAGAACACCTTGACAAGATCCGGGTGCGCGGCGGCGATGCCCTGCAGCTCTTCGGTGACGACATCTTCGGGTTTGTTGATTAACTTCTTCATAGTAGACTATCTCCTCTCTTCCCCATCCACTGGCAGCCCGCAGCCGCCTTTTAGAGCACAAAGGCGATCAGCGCGCCCGCCAGGGCGCCGCCGACCACTGGCCCGACGACCGGGATCCACGAATACCCCCAATCACTGTTGCCCTTGCCAGCGATGGGCAGGACAGCGTGGGCAATGCGCGGGCCGAGGTCACGGGCCGGGTTAATGGCATAGCCCGTGGGGCCGCCGAGCGAGAGGCCGATTCCCCACACCAGGGCGGCAACCAGGAAGGGGCCAACGCCCGTGGCAATGCTAATGCCGGTGACTGGCGTAGCCACCTGGAAGATCGCCGCCACGCCCAGCACCAGCACTGCCGTGCCAATGATTTCGCTGACCAGATTGGTGCCTACGTTGCGGATGGCCGGGCCGGTGCAGAAGACCGCGAGTTTGAAGCCTTGGCTCTCGGTTTCCGCCCAGTGCGGCAAGTATTGTAGCCAGACGATCACGCCGCCGAGGAAGGCACCGAGGAACTGGCCGCCCCAGTACAGCGGCAGTTGATCCGCCGTCACGCCGCCAGTGATCAGGAAGGCCACGGTGACCGCCGGGTTGATGTGCGCGCCTGCGCTCCCAAACGCCTGCGCAGTGAAGACGCCGACCATGACCGCGAAGGCCCAGCCCGTGGTAATGACGATCCAGCCGGAATTCTGAGCCTTCGACTTGTTGAGCAGGACGCCGGCCACCACGCCATCGCCCAGAATGATGAGCATCATCGTGCCGAGGAGCTCACCGAGAAAGATGTTCATTGAAGCCTCCTTGTTGGTTAGAGTAAGAGTTAGAGTTTAGATTGGGGGAAGTGGATGGGACGGTAGATGGGTTCAATGGCAAGTGCGATCCTCCTTGAGGCAAAAGCCCAATAACTCAAGTCCGGCACGGCGGCGGGCTTGCCCAAACACAGAACGCCATCCTGACGCAATAGCGGAAGATGGTGTTACGGCGATGCATTATTCGATTGTGGAAGCCGCCTCAGTAGATGTCAGCCGACGTTCAACCATGTGGTCGACTGACCATTGAGAGTGATATGCATCCGGCATGATCACATACTCAATCTATAGGGGAAAACAACCGGGGTCAACCATTAACTCGATTTTGTTTCCAAATGAAACATGAGTCGCGGCGCTCGCTGTTTCAGAATAAAACAGTGCCGCACTTCAGCTCAGGAAGGTGAGAAGTCGTCCATCGTGAGATTGAACTCCTTCATCTTGCGCCAGAGAGTCGTGCGGCCAATCCCCAGCAAGTTTGCCGTCTGAGTCAGATTGCCGCACGCGGCCCGCGCCGCCAAAAGAATGGCGAGTCTTTCGGCCTCCGCCAGGCTGCGAACCGGCTCCGTTATCGGCTTGCCGGGCGAGATTGCGCGCCGCTCACGGACGGCGGCGGGCAAATGTTCCAGCCCGATGGGCGCTCCATCGCACGACAGCGCGGCGCGTTCCAGCGCCGACTCCAGCTCGCGGATGTTGCCCGGCCAGGGATAGGCGATCAAGGCAGCGCGCGCCTCCGCGGTGAGCGTCATCGCGTGGCCCAACTGCGCGCTCAGCCGCTCCAGCCGGCGCTCGAGCAGCGGGGGGATGTCTTCCGGGCGCTCGCGCAGGGGCGGCATGGTAATCAGGAACGAGCTCAACCGGAAGAGCAAATCGGCGCGGAAAGCGCCTTCGGCGACGCGCTCTTCCAGGGGCGCGTGGGTCGAGGCGATCAGCCGCGCGTCCACCGGGATGACGCGCGTCCCTCCCAGCCGGATCACGTCGCCCGCTTCGATCACCCGCAGCAGCGCCGCCTGCATGTCGAGCGGCAGGGCTTCGACTTCCTCCAGATACAAGGTGCCGCTCTGCGCCAGTTCAAACTTGCTCGGCTGGCCGCTGGAATGGCGGCTGTTGAACGCCCCGGCCTCAAAGCCCAGAAACTCCCCCAGCACCAGTTCGCGCGGCACCGCGCGGCAGTTGATGGCCAGGAAGGGGCCGTTGGCCCGGTGACTGCTGTTGTGAATCGCGCGGGCGAGCGCGCTCTTGCCGGTTCCGCTCTCGCCCTGGAGCAGCACGCTGGCTTTGGCGTCGGCGGCGGCCACGGCCTGGCGGCGCACGCGCCGCGCCAGCGCGCTCTGCCCGACGATGTCGTCCAGCGTCAGCCGGGCCTGCGCCCCGACTAATTGATGCACCAGGCGGCGCACCTGCTCGATGCGGCGCAGGGTGGCGATGAAGGCCGCCGGCTCCCCGTTCGTCAGGCAGATGACGCGCAGACTGATCAGGCATTCGCGCGGCTGGCCGTCCACGCCCAGGCCGGTTTCGAGGTCATTCAACTCCTCGCCCCGCGCCAGGGCGTGGGCCAGGGCCTCCGGCAGGGTGATATGCTCGGCCAGCCGGCGGCCCACCACCGATGCGGGCTTCAGCCCCAGCAGTTTGCCCGCCTGGGCGTTCAAGTGCGTCAGGATACCTTGCGCGTCCCAGGCCAGCACGCCTTCGGAGACGGCGTCGAGCGTGGCGTTCAGCTCGGTGGCGCGGGCATTGGCTTCGCCCGTCACCAGATCGGCCTGCATCTGATTCTCGATGGCGCGGGCGGCGGCCACCGCGATCCCGACCGCGTGCGGGTTGTGGCCGGCGACGGTGGTCAGCACGCCCACCGCGCCGACGGTATGCCCTGCCAGATCGAAGAGGGGCGCGGCGGCGGTGCTCAGGCCGTGGAGTTCGCTCAAGAAATGTTGTGCGCCGACGAACTGCGCCGGGCTGCTGTCCACCAGCGCCGAGGCGAAAGCGTTCGAACCCACGTGGCCTTCGTGCAGGAAGACGCCGCGCCGGAAGCCCAGCCGCGCCATCGCCTCCAGCACAGGCGGGTCGCCCAAAGATTCCAGCAGGCAGGCCGTGCTGTCCACGAACGCCAGCATCACGCCGGCGCCTTCGATGAATTGATAAACGTCTTCGAGGATGGGGCGGGCAATGCCCAGCACGCCTTCCAGCTGGCGCAGGGTGAGCGCCAGAACCTCTTCTTTCAGGCTGATCCATTGAGGCGGGGCATAGGGATTCAGCCGCGGGGCGCAGCGCTGCCACGCCACCGCCACGAGCGGATCAATCTCCGGCGGCATCTGCCCGCTCTCGATGAACCGCATCCAGACCTGCCTCAGGCAGGCCAGATCGAGGCTATCTTTGCCTGGCGGCACGGGGGGCCTCCTGTGGGAATCTTGCAGCGCGCGCAAGTGTAGCCTGATGAGCGGATTTGGTCAATTTGTGAATCGGGAAGTGTGCATCGTGATGATTTCATTCAGCCGCCCGCCGCCAGCGCGCTCTCGGCGCGGAAGCGGCCCGGGTCCACCCTCGCCAGCAGTGCCATCGTCAGCACCATCCCCGCGCCCTCGAGCGCGAACACCGCCGCGTACGCGCCCGCCGCCGATGCGCCGAGCCACTGAGCCAGGTCGAACAGCGCGCCGCCCGACACGCCGGCCAACCCGCGCGCCGTCGCCTCGGCCAGAGTCCACGCGCCCATGTACAGCCCGGCGTGGCCGCCCACCGTCATGCCCATCATCAACACAATGCCGGCGACGGTGAACGCGCCCATGCCCAGCCCCATCAACAGGATGGCGGGCGCGAGCCATGAGGCTTGATGAAGTATGGCCGCCAGCGCCAGCCAGCCAAACGCGACCGCCGCTACCAGCGCGCCGAGCCCGGCCGTTGGTCTCAGCCCGATTTGCTTGACAAGCCACGCGCCGCCGAGACCCATCCCGGCCAGCACGCCGACCATCTGGTAGGCGTTGAACAGGGTGGTCTCGCGCACGCTCAGGCCGAACACGTCGCCGCCGAACGGCTCCAGCACCACCTGCTGGATAAAGAGAAAGAAAATGCCGGAGAGCAGGAAGGCAAAGAACAGGCGCACCTGCCCGGAGCCGCTCAACACCGCCACCGCCCGGCTGAGGCTGACGGCCCGTTCGATTTGACGCGGCGCAGTGCGTGGTTTCTCTAAACCCCAAATCGCAATCACAGTCAGCGCGACGAGAATCACTGCGCCCGTCAGGAACAGTGTGACCAGGCCCCGAGGCGTGTATTGCGCCAGCAGGCGCGTCCCCAGGAACACACCGGCCAGGATGCCGAACATCAGCATGGCCCACACGATGCCGGTAACCTTGCCGCGCTCGGTTTCGGTCGTCAGGTCGGCGATGAGCGAGAGGTAGGCCGTGCCGGCTATGAACATGCCCACGCCCATCGTCAGGAACAGCCCCAGCCCGACGAGCGCCGAGAGCGGCGAGCCGCGCTGCGCTTCCATGAGGAATGCCGCGAACGGCGCGAGCGCGATCATCAGCGCGGTGAGGGCCGCGCCGGCCAGGATGTACGGGGTGCGATGGTAGCCGAAGTACGGGCGCGTATCGGAGCGATGGCCGAGCGGCACGGCCATCGGGGCGGCGAAATAGTGCGCACTGATGACGATGCTCACCAGCGTAAGATCCAGTCCCATCTCTACTTTCATCACGCGGTTGAGAATGCCCAGCGTCAGCACGCTGAGCGTTCCGGCGGCAAACTGCCGCAGGCCGAGGCGCAGGATCGTGGTCAATCGCATCTCAGCATTTTTCTCCATTGGCAAGAATGTGTTCGACAAACAGACTCACCACCCTGTCGTCATCGAACGGCCAGGCATAGCGCAGGACCACATCGGGATGCTGTTCTCGGGCTTCCGCAACGATGGCGCTGATTTCGGCCTCGGTGTGCTGGTTGCCGCGCAGCAGCATGGTCGGCGCGACGATGATTTGCGCTGCGCCCCCGGCCACCGCCTGGTCAATCGCTTCGGCGATGGTCGGCGCGCAGAACTCATTGTAACCCACCAGCGTCCGCCAGCCGCAACCAAAATCTCACCGCTGGCAATTTTCTTGAAGAGTGCGCCCACCGTCAGCCGCTCCGGGCCTTTCATCACGTAGTAGTGTTGCAGGTATTGCAGGGTGGCCTGGTATTCCCCGGCCAGGTCATGGTTCAGTCCGTCAATCAGAGTTTGTTTGCGCATGATGGAGTTTCTTCTCAAGACGTCAGTCGCCGGCTGTCACCGCTTCCGCGTCAGCGGGTGGCACAAAAGTCGGCGACTCCAGGTAGCGCAACAGATCTGAGTCCGGCGGCAGGATAATCGTTGATCCCTCGCCCAGGATCGCCTCGTACACCTGCAGCCGCCGCACCAGGCCGTAGAACTCCAGGTCCTGGCCAAAGGCCTTGGCGGTCACCAGGGCGGCCTGCGCGTCGCCTTCGCCCCGCAGGATCTGGCTTTGGGCATACGCCGTGGCCAGGATGATCTCGCGCTCTTTCTCGGCCGCCGCCCGGATTTTCAGCGCCTTCTCCTCGCCCTCGGCCCGGTAGCGCTTGGCGATCCGGTCGCGCTCGGCCTGCATGCGGGCGAAGACGCTGGCCTGCACCTCGGTCGGCAGGTCAACCCGCATAATACGCACGTCCAGCAGCGTGATGCCAAACGAGGCGGCCGCCTCCTGCGTGCCGTCCGTCACCGTCGCCACGATCGACTCGCGCTTCTCGCGCACGATGTCAATGAAGTTGTGGTTGGCGATCTCCTCCCGCAGCCGGCCGGCGATGACCTGATCCAGGCGGGCCATGGCCCCGGCCTCGCTGCGCACGGTGCGGTAGAACAACAACGGATCGGTAATCTGCCAGCGTGAGACGTGGTCCACCAGCAGCCGTTTCTTGTCCAGGGTCAGGTACTCGGCGGTCTGGGGTTCGGTGCCCAGGACGCGCTTATCCAGCAGAACCAGGTCGTGGACGAGGGGCGCCTTGAAGTACAGGCCAGGATCGCGCACCACCCGCACCGGTTCGCCAAACTGAAACACCAGGCCTTGCTGCCACTCGCCGACGACATACACCGACTGAAAGGCGGCGAAGACTAACACGGCCAATACGCCGATGACAATGAGTTTCTTCATGGGTTTGCTCCTTAACTTGCTGATTGACCTTTACGGGGCCGGGGCCGGTTCGGTGGGAATGATCACTGGCGCGGCTGGCGGGGCCACGCCCTCCAGGCCGGTCAGCGGCAAGAACGGCAAGACTCCGCCACTGCCGGTTTCCAACACGAAGATGTCCGCGCCGGACAGAACCCGTTCGATGCTTTCGAGGTACAGCCGCTCGCGCATCACTTCCGGGGCCTTGTCGTATTCCGCCAGCAGGGTCAGGAAGCGGGCGGCGTCGCCCTCGGCCCGGATCAGCCGCTGTTCGCGGTAGGCTTCGGCTTCCAGCACCATCTGGGCCGCCTGGCCGCGCGCCGCCGGCACCACCTGTTCGGCGTAGCCCTCGGCTTCCTTGACCAGCCGCTCCCGGTCTTCAAAAGCGCGCACCACGTCGTGGAAGGCGTCGCGCACGTCGCTCGGCGGGTCCACGGCCAGCAGGCGGGCCTCGGTGACCAGCAGGCCGGTTTGATACTGGTCGAGCAATTCCTGCAGGCGCGCCTTGACCTGATCCTGCGCCTGCACCCGCCCCTCGGTCATGGTGAAGTCAATCGTGTTCTGCCCGACGGCGGAGCGCAGCGCGATCTCGGCCGAGGCCTTGAGCACGTCTTCCGCGTCGCGCACCTGGAAGAGATACGCCACCGGGTCCTGCACCAGGTATTGGATGAACAGTTGCACCACCACCATGTTCTCGTCGCCGGTGAGCATCTGCGCCTCTTCCAGCACCACATTCTGGCTGCCGGCCTCGGTGCGGTAGCCGACCTCGGCCGTGCGCACCTGCGCCGTGTCTACCACAAACTGGGATTGGATGGGCGCCGGGAGGCGGTAGTGCAGCCCGGATTCGCGCACGCCAGTCAACCGTCCAAAGGTGAGCACTAGGCCCTGCTCGCCCGGTCCGACCATGTAAAAGCCGGAGAGCAGCCACAGGCCCACCACGCTGATCACCACGATCCAGATCAGGCGCGGGGACAGCCAGGGGCGCAGAGTTTTGGAGATCCACTCCAAATTGAAGAAGTCGCTCAGTTCGGGTTCCTTGGGTACGTTTGTTCGTCTCATTGTTTGCTCCTTGTCTTATGACTCTTTGGCTCTACCGGCTTTGCCGGGATTATTGTCATTTTGCTCTCGCCGGACTGCCAAATCCGGCGGCAGAAGGGGCGGATTTGGCAATCCGCGCCGAGCAATTCCCGTTAAAGCCGGTAGAGCCGACTCTTTTTCAGGCGCCCGGGCCGGTCTGGCGCGGCGGTGCGCACGCGCAGCGGCCACGCCAGCCCGGGCAGGCTCCGGTGGGGCTTCGGCTGTCAGCCGCCGCGCGGCTACCCTACTCGCTTCGCGCTGCAACGGCTTTGAGTTCGGCCTGATAGGCGAACTTGATGGCCTCGCCCAGGATCCTCAGCGCCTCCTCCGGGTTGTGGAAGCCGGTGCTGTTCTCCGCGCTGATGAAGTCCCAGCGCAGTTGCGCCCGGCGGTGCAGCGCGCGCGCCCCGGCCAGCAGCGCGGCATCGGCCTTCTCATCCTTGCCCGCTTCGCCGATCGTGTTGATTGCCTCTACCAACGCCTCTTCGGCGGCGGCCAGCATCATCGCGGTCTGGCTCTGGATGGTGGCGACGCGGCCGGTCACGTAGTCCACGTCGGTGTGGCACGCGCCGCAGGCCCGGGTTGCATACAACAGCGGACTGGCAACGTAGTGCGAACTGTATTTGGCCGCGCCGGCGGGAACAACTCCGGGCCAATGGGCCTGGCAAGCCGGGCGAAATTCGGTTGCGGCAGAGGCAGGCCACGGACGAAGCGGGCCGCTGTCCGCGAATGTTCCGAGCCATCCACGGCTAACAGGATATTGAACGAAGAGCGCCGCGCGGGCGTGATCATGAGATGCCTCCTCTCTTGGCTGCATGCGGAGCGCAGCCGGAGTGAAACTGAGTCGGCTACTTGACGATCATCACCGAGCAACCGGCATAGTGCACGAGTTTGCGCGAGACGCTGCCCAGCCACCAGCCCTTCACCGCGCTCAGGCCGCGCGAACCCGACACGACCAAATCGATCTCGTGCGTCTTGACATGCTCGATGATCTCGGTGGCGGCGCCGCCGCGCACGATGGCGCGCCCGGCTTCGACCCCGGCAGACTTCAGCGCTTCAATGGCCTGGTCGAGGATGGCCTGCCCCTCGCGCTCTTCGATCTCGGCCTGCCGCGCCGACACCAGATCCGCTTCCTGTGACGACATTGGTGGGATCATCTCAACACCGGTCATCGGCCTCGCCATCAGGGCGAGATCAAGCTGAGCCTGTGGCGGCAGAACGTGCATCACGCGCGCCTCGGCCCCGGTCGGGAGCGGGAAGTGCGCCAGGTAATCCAGCGCCCGCTGGCTGTGCGGCGAACCATCCACGACCAGCAGCACGCGCCGTAGCCCGGCGTAGGGTGAGCGCACCACCAGCACCGGCCATTGCGCGTACTCCACCACCTGTTGCGCCACGCCGCCCAACAGGATGCCGAGCGTGGCCCGCAGCCCTTTTGCGCCGACCACCATCAGGTCCGGCCAGTGCTCGTCGGCGAAGTTCGTCAACTCTTGGGCCGGGTGGCCGTGCAACAGGCCGGTCTTGACATCCACGGCCAGGTCTTTGGTGAGCAGCAACGTGTGCGCTTCATCCAGCGCGGCCAGGAGCGCCGCCCGCCCCGGGGTGTGGCGCGGGGTGAGCACGGCTACCGCGGTCACCTCGCTGCCCGGCGGCAGGGGCAAATCGTGGATGAGATGGGCCGCCGCCAGCGAGTGTTCCGAGCCGTCAACGGCCAGATGGGTTTTCATAGCGGGACGTGGTGTTTGGTTCGTCATGATTCACCTCGCTTCTGATTACGCTTTCGGCTCCCCAGCCCGCTCGGCGTGATCCACCAACGGGCGCAGCAGGGCCGTGAACTCCATCGGCAGCACGAACTTGGTGGCCGGGCCGGTCCCGACGGTGCGCAACGCGTCGAGATATTGCAGGCTCATCGTCTTCGAACCGATGGCGCTGGCCGCGGCTTCGATTTTCTCCAGGGCCAGAGCATAGCCCTCGGCGGTGAGAATCTGCGCCTGCCGGCCACCCTCAGCCTTCAGTATGGCCGCTTGCCGTTCGCCTTCAGCGACCTTGATCGCGGCTTCGCGTTTGCCGTCGGCCTCGATGACGGTCGCCCGGCGGATGCGCTCGGCGGCCATCTGGCGCGTCATCGCCTCCTGCACGTCGCGCGGCGGTTGGATCTCGCGGATCTCGACCATCGTTACCTTGATGCCCCAGCGCGCCGTCACCTCGTCCATTTTGACGCGCAGCACCTGGTTGATCTGGTCGCGCCTGGCCAGCACGTCGTCCAGCGAGAGGTCGCCCACCACGGCGCGCAGGGTGGTCATGGCGATGCCCTGCGCCGCGTCGCGGAATTTCTCCACCTCGATCACGCTCAGCACGGCGTCAATCACTTTGAGATAGATCAGGAAGTCAATCGAGACCGGCGCGTTGTCTTTGGTGATGCAGGTTTGCGGCGGAACGTTGACGACGAACTCGCGCAGGTCCTGCCAGATGGGCCGGTCTACGAACGGGATGAGCAGTACCAGCCCCGGCCCGCGTGCGCCGATGGACTTGCCTAACCGCAGCACGACCATGCGCTTGTACTCCGGCACGATCTTGATCGCCGCCGCGAGCAGAGCCAGCAGCACCAAGACGAACAGAATGATGATGTACAGCGTTAAGTTGAACATGTCATTGCCTCCTGTAAAGACGTTCCGCCGGAACGTCTCTACACTACGCGACGAACCCGCACGGTGATCCCTTCAACGGCGACGACGACGACGCTCTCACCCGCTTGAATGGGTTGCCCGTCGTTGGCTATAGCCGTCCACAACTCGCTCCCGATTTGCGCCGTGCCTACTGGGGCAAGGTCGATGGTGGCTTGTCCCGTCCTGCCGATCATCCGGCGCGGCACATCGCTGATGGCCGGGGCGCGTTGCGCCTGCAGGCCCTTGCCCACGGCAAAGAACACCAGCGCGCCCGTGGTGAGGGTGATCGCGGCCACCAGCCACGGGTTGACGGCTACCGCCGGGAGCGCGGGCGAGGCCGGGCCAAAGGGCTGGTACAGCATCAGTGCGCCGAGGGCGAACATCACCAATCCGCTGACGCCGAGCGCCCCGAAGCCGGGCGAGAAG
>Ga0209342_10008537_pt1 | contig 10273 bp, 7 predicted proteins | sample RifCSP16_2_FD_184023 | JGI IMG/M metagenome (GOLD analysis project Ga0209342, IMG submission 184023) | Soil microbial communities from Rifle, Colorado - Rifle CSP2_sed 16_2 (SPAdes) (version 2) | ecosystem: Environmental > Terrestrial > Deep subsurface > Rock core/Sediment | place: Rifle... | reverse complement strand
GTGCTGGTCTTCCGCCCGTCCGGGCTCCTCGGCGAAGTCCTCAGCCAGGAGAAGCTATGATCCGCGCCGACCTTCGACAGGGAGTCCGTTCCGGCCTCGTTCTGGGGGTTGTCGTGGTCTCGCTCCTATTCCTGGGCGCCACCACGACCCTCTCGACCCTGATTGGCGAAGGCCTCGGGGTCTCCCCGCCGGCCGGCCTCGTCATCTTGCTCCTTCTCCTCACCCTCTGGATCGGGGCCCAGTCGGCCCGGGGGGCTCATCACGCAGAGCTCCCGATCTTGCAGGCTGCCATCCGGGGAGCGGTCGCCGGGCTGAGCGCCGGATTGATCATCGGATTGACGACCTACGTTCTCATCGCGATCCACGACACCGGCGCGGACTTGCGCACCTACCTCTTTCAGGTCTCGCCCGCTGCGCTGGACCTGTGGTCGATGGAGCGAACCCCCGTGACCGCCGCCCTGTTCCATCTCGGGATCAGCACGGCCGGATGCCTGCTGGGGGTTGCGGTCTATCGCCTGTTTCGCGCGGCCCGGGCGCGGTGGACGCTCACCGGTCGGCTGGCCTCGGCACGCGCCTCCCTCGCCCAAAGGACCGGCGGCTTCAAGCGGAACCAGTGGACCAACTTTGCGCTCTACGTCCTTGTCGCCGCGATCCTGTTCATCACGCCCCAGCGCCTGAACAACTACCAGAATTTCACCCTGGGAACGGTGGGCATCTACGTTCTGATGGGACTGGGCCTGAACATCGTCGTCGGATTGGCCGGGCTCCTCGACCTGGGATACGTCGTGTTTTTCGCGGTGGGCGCCTACACGGCGGCCCTGCTCACCGCCCCAACGCCGCACAACCTGATGTGGAACTTTTGGCTCGTGGCGCCGATCGGGATCATCCTAGCGGCCGTCATCGGAGTGCTGCTCGGGATTCCGGTCCTGCGGCTGCGCGGCGACTATCTGGCGATCGTGACGCTCGGCTTCGGTGAGATCATCCGGGTCCTGCTGAAGGCCGAGTCGCTGGCGGGCTTCTCCAACGGCCCGCGCGGGATCCCCTCGATCGGCCAGCCGTCGGTGTTCGGCCAGCCATTCAACAGCGACCGCGACTTCCTGTACATGATCATCGTGGGGGTGGTCATCGTCATCTTCCTCACCTTCCGCCTCCAGGAGTCGCGGGTAGGCCGGGCCTGGATCGCCATCCGGGAGGACGAGACGGTGGCACGTGCCATGGGGATCAACACGCTTTCCGCCAAACTGCTGGCCTTTGGGGTGGGCGCGGCTTTCGCCGGGCTGGGAGGCGTCCTGTATGCCTCCCGCAGCCAGTTCGTGGGGCCGGACGATTTCGTGCTGATGGTCTCGATCAATGTTCTGGCCGTGGTGATCGTCGGCGGGATGGCAAGTGTCCCGGGAGTGATCGCCGGCGCCTTCGTGCTCAAGGGGCTCCCGGAGATCCTGCGGGAGCTGGAGGCCTACCGCATCCTGGCCTTTGGCGCGCTGCTGGTGGTGATGATGATCCTTCGGCCGGAGGGGATCATCCCGTCCAGGCGGCGGCGTCTTGAAATGCATGAGACGGAAGCGAGCGAGGAACCCTCTCTTGCCGCTGCGCCGGCGGCCGAGGCAGGCGGTGCTCCATGACCGATCTGCTTGAGGTGCGGACCATCACCAAGCGCTTTGGGGGGCTGGTGGCCGTCGACCATCTGGACCTGACCGTCCCGGCGCGCGGGATCGTCAGCGTGATTGGGCCGAACGGCGCCGGCAAGACGACACTCTTCAACTGCCTCACGGGTTTCTATGGCGTCGATGAGGGGGAGATGGTGTTCGACGGGAAGATCCTCAATGACCATACGCCTGATCAGATCGTCCGCATGGGCTTGGCCCGCACCTACCAGAACATCCGCCTCTTCCCCAACATGACCGCCATCGAAAATGCCCTGGTGGGGATGCATTCGCATCTCACAACCAACGCTTTCAGTGCTGCGCTCCGCCTTCCCGGAGCCGTGCGCGAAGAGGCCAAGGCCCTTTCCGATGCGCTCGGTCTCCTGGGTTACGTGAGCCTGAAGGGGAGGGAAAGCTTCCTGGCCAAGAACCTCCCTTACGGCGAGCAGCGAAGGCTGGAGATCGCCCGTGCCCTCGCCACCCGACCCCGTCTTCTGCTCCTCGACGAGCCGACCGCCGGGATGAACACGCGCGAAACCAGCGAGACCACCGCCTTGATCAAGCGGCTCCGGGATGATCTGGGGATCACGGTTCTTTTGATCGAGCATGACATGCGCGTCGTCATGGGGATCTCGGAGCGAGTGACCGTCCTGGACTACGGGGTGAAGATCTCCGAGGGCTCTCCCCTCGAGGTGCAGAAGGACCGGCGTGTGATCGAGGCCTATCTCGGACGTGGAGCCGCTGCGGGCATCGGCGGCCTGGCTGCCCAATAGCCTGCGAGGAACCCGCGATGTCGCTGCTCGAAGTCCAGGACGTCCACACCTACTATGGCAACATCCATGCCCTGAAGGGAGTCTCCTTGAGCGTCGAGGAGGGCGAGATCGTCACCTTGATCGGCGGAAACGGCGCCGGCAAGACGACGACGCTGCGCACGATCTGCGGCCTCTTGCAGCCTCGCCAGGGGCGCGTTCTCCTGAGAGGTGAGGATCTCACGGAGACGAAGCCTCACGAAATCGTTCGCCGGGGGGTGGCCATGGTCCCCGAAGGGCGAGGCATCTTCGCCCGGCTGACCGTCGCAGAGAACCTCGACCTGGGGGCCTACACCCGCACCGATCGTGGAGCCATTCGAGAGGATCTGGATCGGGTCTTCGTCCTCTTCCCGCGCCTCCGGGAGCGCATCCGGCAGGTTGCCGGCACACTAAGCGGCGGCGAGCAGCAGATGCTAGCTACGGCGCGAGCCCTGATGGCCCACCCGCGCCTGCTGCTGATGGATGAGCCCTCGATGGGCTTGGCCCCGATTCTGGTCGAGAGCATCTTCGACACACTGAAGGCGATCAACCAGGAGGGGACGACGATCCTTCTCGTCGAGCAGAACGCCCACATGGCCCTCCAGGTGGCCCACCGCGGGTATGTCCTGCAGACCGGCCAGATCGTGCTGGCGAAATCCGCCCTGGAGCTGCGGCAAGATCCTATGGTGCAAAAGGCCTACCTCGGAATCGACTAGCGGCCGCTCCGGAAGGACCTCGCGACCGCCGGTGGCTTGAGCATCGGGCCTTGCCATCTTCCCCTGTGAACGCCGAAATCATCACCATCGGGACGGAACTCCTTCTCGGCGAGATCACCGATACCAACACCCGGGTGATCGCCCGCACGCTGCGCGACCTCGGGCTCGACCTCTACCGGACCGTGACGGTGGGGGACAACGTCGAACGGATCGCCGCCGCCGTGCGCGAGAGCCTGGCGCGCTCGCAAGTTGTGATCACGACGGGAGGGCTCGGCCCGACGGTCGATGACCCGACGCGCGAGGCCATCGCCCTCGCCGTCGGCGTGAGCCTCGAGTTTCGCCCGGAGCTCTGGGACCAGATTCAGGAACGGTTCGCCCGCTTCGGCCGCACGCCCACCGAGAACAACCGCCGGCAAGCCTTCATTCCGGCCGGCGCAATCGCGGTGGAAAACCCGGTCGGCACCGCCCCGGCCTTCATCGTGGAGACCGGCGACTCGAGCATCATCGCCCTCCCCGGTGTTCCGGAGGAAATGGCCGCTCTCCTCGGACAGGCCGTCACCCCCTACTTGCGACGCCGCTTCGACCTGCAGGGGATCATCCTCACCCGGGTGCTTCGGACCGCCGGCCTGGGTGAATCGGTTCTCGATGAGAAGATCGAGGAATTCGAGCGGCTGGCCAACCCGACCGTCGGCCTATCGGCCCATCCGGGTCGGGTGGATATTCGGCTCACGGCCAAAGCCGAGGACCGTGCGACGGCAGCGGAGCTGGTGCGGCCCGTGGAGGAGGCGATCCGCGAGCGCCTGGGGGATGCGATTTACGGAGCGGACGACGAGAGCCTAGAACAGGCGGCCGTCAAGGCGCTGCACTGGCGGAACTGGCGCCTGACGACCGTTGAGCACGCCACGGGCGGAGCCCTCTCGGCGGCCCTGGCCGGAGCCGGCGAAGCCAATGCCGGCGGCGAAGTGCTTCCGGCGGGCGTCACTCCGGAGGAGCTGAGCGCGGAGCTTCGCGCGGCGTTGCAGGCACGGTCGGTGGAGGTAGGGCTGGGGATTTCCCTCCTCCAGGACGGCGCCCGACATCGACTCCTGATCTGCCTGATCTCCCCCGAGGGCGAACACAACCTTCACCCCGCCTACGGAGGCGCCCCGCACAATGCCGCGCGTTGGGCGGTCAGCCTAGCCCTCGACCTTCTGCGGCGCAGGCTTGCCTGACGCCACTCCGGGACACCGCCTCGCTCGAGCGAGGAGGTGTCCTCACCTGCAGCCCGTCTGGGCAAGCGATCAACCAAGGCAACTCGAAATCTTCCTCATTAACGTCATCCTGAGGCCCGTTTTAGGGGGAGTCGGCTCGTGCCAGGTTCTCGGAGGCCGAAGGATCTCACTTGCCCGAAATGTGAGATCCTTCGGCCTCCCATCTCATCCGGTGAGGAGATCAATTGCAGAACGGCCTCAGGATGACGTCAAAGATCAGGTGCCACCTGCTGTGCCTTGTCGGTCGATTCCGGACTGGTTCACAGGCTGTGAGGCCGGCGGATCTCGCAGCATCCCGTAGCTTTCCGCCTCACCCCCCTACCCCCCTCTCCGCTTGTAACGATTCCCCACGCGTTTTCGCGAAAGCGGAGGTCTAAGGAGGCAAGGGGCGGCTCTGCCGCCCCTTGCCTCCTTAGGTAACCTCCCCTCCCCCGACAAGCGCGCAGCTCGTTGTACAGACTACGAGGCGACCCGAGAATGTCTTCATTAACATCATCCTGAGGCCGTTTTCCAGGATGCCTCCTCATCGCATTGGCTGGGAAGCCGACACTTGCGCCGCGATCACCTGCACCGCACCTGCGGTCTGGGCACACTTGCACTGGCGCTGCGCGCCAGCGCAGTGCCAGTGGGTGTGTCCTTGGGGAGCGCCAGTGCAGGTGAGCATCTCACAAGTGACACATGGGAGATCCTTCGCCCGCTTCGCGGGCTCCGGATGACGTTAAGTGAGTCAGGGCTCAACGATCGCGGCGCGCAGCTCGATGGGCAGCCTGCGAGGGCGACTCGAGGACGATCTCATTAACGTCATCCTGAGGCCGTTTTCCAGGGTGCCTCCTCATCGCATTGGCTGGGAGGCCGAAGGATCTCACTTTGCCGAGAGCCGATGCCGGCCCCATTCGCGCCCAACCGCATTGACAGGCCTCAACCCCGCCCGTATAATCCCCGCTGGTTCAGCGGGTGTCGCCAAGTGGTAAGGCAGTAGCTTCCCAAGCTACCATTCGTGGGTTCGAATCCCATCACCCGCTCCAAATGATCCGCTCGGCATGCCGCCTGGCTTCGGTGCCAGGCGGCTTTCGCGTTGCGTGAGGAAGGTGATCGGTTACTCGGTGATCGGTGGCTAGCTTCTCGACCACTGATCACCGGCCACCGATACTCCTCCTCCCCCTCTCCGCCTGGCGTCGCCCAGTTCGGGGCCGGTCGGGAGGCGAAATTGGCACGGCGGTGCCAGAGGCGTGGCGGGCGCCGGCGAGGCGGGAGCGGAGCCGCTGCCCGCTGCGCCCAGCCCGTCTGACCTTCTCTCAAAACCAAGGGCGTCCGACTGCATCGGCATTCACCGGCCAGTAACCCAATCTGCACAATTGGCCTCCACGGCCGCGCTCGCGTGGTACCCGTCTCCTAGCCTGACCCCCCGCCCCAGGCATCCTGCAACGCAACCTTAACGGAAATCCGCCCCTGCTTTGGCTAGAATCAGACCGCGCGGACTTGATTCACCGGGATGGCTCATGGCGGATTCCTCGCACACGATCCTATACGTCGAGGACAATGTCGACAACCGCACTCTGGTGCGGCGAATCCTCCAGGCCGAGGGGTATGCCGTCCTCGAGGCCGGAAGCGCTAAAGAGACGCTGGACGTGATCCAGAATCACGCCCCCGACCTGATCCTGGTGGATATCAACATGCCCGATGTCGACGGCTATACGCTCACGGCGCGCATCAAATCGGATCCGCGCTTTGCCTCGATCCCGGTGATCGCCATCACCGCCAACGTGATGCGCGGCGACCGGGAACGCACTCTGGCCTCCGGTTGCGACGGCTACATTCAGAAGCCCATCGACGTCGATATCCTGCCGCGGCAGGTGGCCCGGTTCCTGCCTCGGCCGGCCCTCGGCTCCTACGTACGGAGGGAGCCGTGATCGGCTCGGACCCAGCTGCCTCTCCCGCCCCGCGCGCTGCACGCCCCCCGACTCGAACAGGGGATGAATCGGTGACGGAAGCAGGCCAGCCGGCGGTTCTCATTGTCGAGGACAACGTCGCCAATTTCGTTCTCATGGCCCGGCTCCTGGGCGAGATGGGCATCCGCTGCGAGTGGAAATCGTCGGGATATGAGGTGGTGGAATACGCCGGCGCGCTCCCGCGGATCAACCTGATCCTGATGGATATCCGATTGCCCTATGAGGACGGCTATGGCGCGCTGCGCAAGCTCCGCGCAACTCCAGCCCTCAAGGCGATCCCGGTCGTTGCCGTCACCGCCTATGCCAGCGGCGATCAGCTCGCGCGGGCCCAGGCGGAAGGCTTTGACGGTTTCATCGGAAAACCGCTCGATCCCGACCGTTTTCCCCAGCAGATCCGTCGAATCCTGGCCGGCGAGGCCGTTTGGGAGGTGCAGTAACGATGTTCCGTAGACGGTCCGACTCAGCCGGAGGACCGACGCCTCGAGCGCGCGAGAGCCTGGGCAGGAAGCTGGCCCTGGTGATCTTGCCGATTGTCCTCATCCCCCTCGTCCTCCTAGGCGTCCTGGCCTATTTCCGCTCGCGAGCCATCTTGCAGGGGCAGATTCAGGGGGAGATGGTTTCGGCGACCGAGACCCAAATCCAGAGCCTGGAGGAGTGGGCCCGCGAGCGGGAGCAACAGCTGGTGCTGGCCTACCAATCTTCGGTTCTTACGGAGCAAGTGGATACGCTCCTCCGCCAGCGGCCAGGATCCGCCAGCTACGCCGGCGCCCTGGAGGAGGCGCGCGCGGCCCTGGCCTCGTTCCGCTCGCGCTCGGGACAAACGGTCTTCAGCGATATGATGGTCGCCCGAATCAGTGACGGCGTAGTTCTGGCGGCGACCGAGACCAGTTGGCAGGGCCAGGGGCTGACGCTTCTTGCTTCCGGGGCGATCTCGACCACCGCGATCGGCACCCTACCTGTCTATGGCGACGCCATCTTGGGTCCCGATAGCGTCGTCGTGGTCACCAGCGCCCCCTTGCGAACACCCGGCTCGGAGACCCCGCCGGCGATGTTGATCGGCGTGAACCGCGGGTTGCGGATCGGCCAGCTAATGACCAGTCTGCAGGTCTTCTGGCAGCAACGGGGTGTGTTTATCGTCGAAACCGGAAACACCTACCTCGCCTTCGCCCCAGACATCATCCTGCGGCTGACGCGCTATGCCACCGAGCCAGAACTGCTCAACCGCTCCGGCCACCCTGTGTTCGCCGCTCAGGCTTCGGACCTGGCGACCAGCCGCGAGTACAACAGTCTCGATGACGTGCCAGTGCTGGGGACCTTCCAGTGGCTTCCGGAATGGCAGATGGCAGTCGTCAACGAGGTGCCGCAAGAGTTGATCTACGCCGGCCTCTCCACGCTCGCCCCCTTCACGGCCGCGCTCATCGGCGCGGCTGCTTTCTTCACGGTGTTGGTCGTGATCGTGGCGACGAATCGACTGCTGCGCCCCCTCGGGCCGCTCACCGAGTTTGCGGGGCGCATTTCCCGCGGCGACTGGGAATACCGCGTTCCGGCGGATCGACTGGATGAGCTCGGCGTCTTGGGCCGGGCGTTCAACCGCATGGCGGATGACTTGAGCGGCATGTATCGCTCGCTGGAGGCCCGCGTCGAGGAGCGCACGCGCCAGGTGCGCACAGCCTCGGAGGTGGCCCGGGCCGTCATCTCCACGCCCAACCTCGAAGACCTGATGCGCCGCGCCGTCGATCTGATCCGCGAGCGGTTTGGCTACTACCACGCCGCCATCTTCCTCCTCGACGAGACCGGCGAGACCGCCGTCCTGCGCGCGGCGACCGGCGAGGTGGGCGCAGCGCTCATCGCCCGCGGCCACAAGCTAAGCGTAGGATCCAACTCGATCATCGGTTGGGTGACCTCCAACAAAGAGCCCAGGGTCGCCTCGGACGTCAGCCGCGATCCGATCCACTTCAAGAGCGAGCTGCTTCCCGGAACACGCTCCGAGGCGGCGGTGCCCTTGCAGGTGGCCGGCCGAGTCGTGGGGGCGCTCGATGTCCAAAGCCTCGAGCCCAACGCGTTCACGCCCGAGGACCTCGCCCTGCTCCAGACGCTGGCCGACCAGCTCAGCGCTGCGATTCAGAACGCACGCCTCGCCCAGACCTCCGCGCTGGCCGCCGACCGCGCCCGGCTGATCACCGAGGCGACGACGAAGATGACCGGCGTGCTGGACATGAACCGCGTGCTCATGACCGCGGCCGAAGTGCTCCACCGGGCGTTGGGGCAGCCCGAGATCATCGTCCGGCTGGCGGAAGGTGCCGACGGCGGCTCCGGCGCGGGCGCGCCTGAGAGTGAAAACGGCGAGGGGGAGGCATGAGCACCGGATCTTGGCCCGATCCCCGCCCTGCCCTTCGAACCCATTGCTTCTCCGCCGCACGAGCGCGCAAGATCGAGGTGACCAGGTGAATCGTCCCGGCCTCACCCAGCGCACTTCCTCCCCACCTGCCTCGATCGCCCGGGGCGGGCTGGCCTCCGCCCGCGAGCAGGCGCTCTCGATGCTCTATTACGTCCTGGCGGTGATCGGAACGGCTGCCTACGTCGTGATGCTCGTCGGCGCCGTTCTCGCCGGGCGATGGACCACGCTCGCCATCACCAGCGCGGCCTACCTCTGGCTCCTGGCCGTCACGCTGGTGCGGAGCCTGCCTCTGGGATTGAGGTCCGGCACCTTGCTGGCGGCCTCCTTCGGGCTGGCCCTCAGCCAACTCCTCCGGGAAGGCCTGGCAGGCGATGGACGGCTCATGCTTCTGGCGTTCGTGGTGATTGCCTCCCTGCTCACGGGGCGCCGGGGAGGCCTGGCGGCGCTGATCCTGAGCACCGCGACGCTGGGGCTCATCGGTTGGCTGATGTCCTCCGGGCGAATTCCGCTGCCCGCGGGCGAAGGCGCGGCCGAGTCGGCCAGCCTCGTGGCCTGGGTGATTTCGGGCGCGGTCTTTCTGCTCTTGGGCGGGATCGCCACGCTCTCGATCGCCTGGTTCGTGCGGGGCATAGAGGCCGCGCTGGGCGAGCAAGGCGGACTGATCGAGCAGGTGCGTGAGCAGCAGGCCCGGCTTGAGGAATTGGTCGCCGCGCGAACGCGCGACCTGGAGCGCCAGTCCAAGGAGCTCGCGACGGCCGGCGAAATCGCCAAGCTCGCCAGCACGGAGCCGGATCCCGAGGGGCTGATGAGCAAGGCGATCGAGCTGATCCGCGAGCGATTCGACTTCTACCATGCCTCGGTCTTTCTCCTGGACGAGGGCAAGCTCTGGGCCGTGATGGCAGCCAGCACCGGGGAGGCCGGGCGCCAGCTTCTGGCGCGCGGCCACCGCCTGGCCGTCGGCAGCGCCTCGATCGTGGGCTGGGTGACCTCCAACCGGATGCCTCGCGTCGCAGCCGACGTCGAGCTCGATCCCTTTCACTTCAGGAACCCGCTCCTCCCCGGCACGCGCTCGGAGATGGCGGTGCCTGTGATGATCGGAGACCGGCTGATCGGCGCCCTCGACGTCCAGAGCACGCAGCCCGGCGCGTTCGGCGAGGCCGACGTGCGGGCGATCGAGGCGATCTCGGCCGAGCTGGCCATCGCCTTCGAGAACTCGCGCCTGCTCCATCAGGCCCGCTCCGGGCTTCAGGGCACGATCCAGCGCGGCGGGGCCCACTGGACCGAGCCCTGGAGGAAACTGATCGGCGCCGAGGAGAGCACGATCGTCCATCTCGAGCCTAGGGAGGGCACGGGCGGCACGAGCGCCGCCACCTCGGCAATGGCGGATGAGGCCATCCGATCCGGAGCTCCGGCCATCAGCGAAGACCGCAAAGAGCTGGCCGTACCGATTCAGGTGCGCGGCGAAGTCGTGGCGACGATTGTGGCCCGTCGCACGGGGCCCGGCGAGGAGTGGTCCGACGACGACATCG
>Ga0209342_10008534_pt1 | contig 10274 bp, 9 predicted proteins | sample RifCSP16_2_FD_184023 | JGI IMG/M metagenome (GOLD analysis project Ga0209342, IMG submission 184023) | Soil microbial communities from Rifle, Colorado - Rifle CSP2_sed 16_2 (SPAdes) (version 2) | ecosystem: Environmental > Terrestrial > Deep subsurface > Rock core/Sediment | place: Rifle... | reverse complement strand
ACATTAACCTCGCGGATGCCTAACGGCCTCGAGATGAGCCGCCCGGCCAGCGCTTGGATACTACACCGAAAGACCTACGGCGCAGCTGGCCGGGTCGGCTCCATCGAGTTGTTAGGCGCCGGGTACGCTACCTTCTGGGCGCCTCTTGTCGCCCGACAAGGTAGGCCTCTCGTATCAGCTGGATGAGTTCTTCGTCGATGTCTTCAGGTTTCTTGAGCTTGAAGTGCAAGCCGAATCCGGCGGGACCGAAGGACTCGGTTCGATGCAATCGTGGGTGGCTAGCAGGCCCCTGAGCCAGAGGCCGGCGTCGAGCCAATCCCGCCGGACGACTGCGCCTGCGAATCGAACGCGAGCCTGGATGACGATGCGCATCTTCTGGGCGTACACATTCACGGGGCCGCAGGACTTGCCGTAGGAAGCGAAGCGATTGAACTTGCGGCGGAGAATAGGAGGCTTGCCTGCAAAGTGGTCTTCGAGGCGGTAGTGGCCACTTGAGTGCCACAGTTACCAAGACCCGCCAACCAAAGAACTCCGTGGTATAGAGCCAGGCGCTGTTGAGCCCGAGCAGCTGACGGACCTTCCACCTTGGGATCCTGTGACCGCCGGACCGCCTCTAGCCGCTCTGCCTCCAAGAGCTTCATGTACTCCCCCACCAGCTGGAGCGGCTGCTGGCGTCTGCGCGCCCACCTCGCCGCCTCAATCCAGCGGCTCGATATAGTAGCCGTTCGAATCACCTTCGGCGACCCACCCGGTTGTCCCGTCCTCCGTTTGCACATGCCACCACGCGTAGCCACCCGTGCAGACAGGGCCGTCGAGGATGGTAAGCCTCGTCCCTTCATCAAGATACCGGATATGATTCGCGGAAGAAACACCGGGCTCAGTGCGGAACGCGAGGGGCGTGCCATCCGTTAAGGTCACCCGCGCAGCCGAGCCTTGCGTCATGCGACTCGGAGGGGCGCCGGGGCAGGCGCCTGACGAAATCGGCGGGCTAGAGGCGGGTATGCGCTGCAGCCCCCTGTTGGTGGCGATCCAGAGGTCACCGTCCGCATCGATCGTCACATCGTAGACGAGGCCGCCGTAGATGGGCCTCTCGATCGAGGCACCACTCCCAGCGTTCACCTGCGCATCGATGATGACGTCGCTCAGCAAGTCGGACTGATCGAACAGATAGCGCGTCCATCGCTCTCCGTCGTACTGCATCAAGCCGTTGAAACACGACCCCTCATGCCCGCAGGGAACCTCCGTGGTGGCGAACAGCTCTCCGTCGGGGGCAAAGAAGAGTTCGTTGCCGCCCTGCAATTGAGCGATCTTCTGCCACCTCGCCTCGCGGTGCACGAAGAGCTCACCATCCTCGCCCAACGCCCAGACTTCCCCCTGAGGCGAGCGGGCCAAGCCCAACGTAGGCATGTAGATGTTGGCACGCTCAAGCTCGAGGCTGGCGGTCAAGCTTCCATCGACGCTCGAGGAGGCGTAGACGGTATCCCCTTGTGTGAGCCATACCTGCCCAGCCGCGTCGAAGGCAAGGTTACCCACCCAATCGAGGTCATCGGCCGTCGCCTGCCATCCGATGCCGGGCTCGTAGATGCTCAGACTGTTGCTTTGCCGCTCGTGACTCCAGGCCACTACGGCCATCTGGCCGTTCGGCCCGGGCCGAAGCAGGTAGCGCCGCTCCCCCCAGACGTAGTTCAAGTTCCTCAGGTCGCGCGTGTCCACTCCCGGCGGTGGCGGGATTGGCGTCCAGCCGTTGCCATCGTAGCGGCTCAGCGAGCCCGACTCCTCGACCCAGATACCGCCCAAAGAGTCAACCGGCCAGAGGCTGTCGCTGGTCGTCCAGGGGTAGGCCGCTTCGATGGCCTGCCGCTCGTCGGCGTAGGTCGTGATCCGCTCCTCCAGGATCCGGCTAGTGTGGAACCAGGGCACCGGTCGGGATCCGCCTTCGACCTCGATATCGACGATTCCGCCGCTCTGCACCCACAGGGACCCGTCGCCGTTGGGGGCGACGGCGTGGACGATGTTTCCCGGGAGGCCCTCGGCCGCCACCCGAGGCGAGGCAGTGCCGCCGACCAGCTCGTACAGTCCGCTTTCCTCCGTGGCGTACCACAAGTTGCCTTCGCCGTCGACCGTTAGCGCTACCACCACGGCATCGGCCCCCGCCACCGGGTCCGGCCCCCGCGGGGTCAATTCGAGAACTCCGTCCCGGCCCCCCACAAGGACGTGGCCCATAGGGTCGACGGCGAAGGTTGCGACATCGACGTCCTCAACTAGAGACCAGTCCCCAGAATCCGGGGGTCGCACGGCGAGGACGGGAAAATAGCCGTAGGAGCCGAACTCGGTGTAAAGGGTGCCATCGATTCCAGCCTGCACAGGCCCTGCTTGATCGTATTCGGCGCCTCCAGGGTCCTCGATCCACTCCCCATCTGGAGTTCGCTGTCGGAGACCGCCACTAAGACCGTGCGCCTCGATCCACTCGGAACCTCCGCCTGCCGCGTAGGCCACCCACAGATTGCCGGCCGGGTCGACATCCATGTCATTCACGCTGATCGGATATGGGAGCCCCACGTCGGCGAGGCTAGCCTCGAATTCCCACGGGTGTCCACTCCGGGACCAGTCGAGGGAGGCAACACCGCCGCCGCTGACCGCTGCGACGCGATCCGATCCGGGCAGCCCTTGGGGGTCGGCTTCAAAGACATACGCAGGTCGCGCGCCGAGCCACAGCCGGCTGCTGGATTCGACCGCCACCGCCGAGACGGTCGAGCCCGCGGTGAAGCCGAGCTCCTCGGGGTCGAAATGGTGCCACTGTGCGGTGTCCCAGATCGCGAGGCCACCCTGGCCGACGGCGTACAGGGCCCGCCCCTCCGGATCAGCATCCATATCGAGCACCGATTCGAGGGGGAAGCCGCGGGCGCTGGTGTGGCGCACCGACTCGAGCTTCTGTGGATCCCATCGCGTCAAGCCTCCATTCCGCCCGGCAGCCCATATCCAGCGTCCGTCAAAGAGTAACTCGGTGACATCGTTGGCCGAGCTATACAAAAGCCAGGCAAGATCGAGATCACCGTCGGGCTCGAGAGGAACGGTCCGGGGCAAGGCAAGAGCCACCCCGGTCGGGGTCGCGGGGGCAGCCGAGACTGTGGGCGCGGTACCCACAGGTGGGGCCGTCGCCAGCACCTCGCCGGTCGGTGTGGATCCCCGCGGGGTGCAGGAAGGCAGAGCCAGCGCCAAGACAAGCCACATTGTCCACGTCTGCCAGCGCATGCCTCTGGCTACGGAAGGGCGGAAGGACGAATCCCGAACGGCGCTCATGCAGCCGACCTCCCCACTCCACTCATTTCTCCGACTGATTCTACGGGATTCGGGCCGTCAACTTCATTCCCGATTCGCAGCAATTGCGCTCGTATTCCGCAACTCTCCGGTCTCATGCGCTCCTGGCCAAGCAGATGACAGGCCGCATGCATCAGGCCGGCCGTATGGACGGAAACGCCGGTATCCACATGAAGCGGCCTCTCATGACTCCATCCAGAGCCGCGAGCCCGTCCTCGTACTTGTTGCGGATTGATTGCCAGGCACCTGCTGGACGTGCTCATGCCGCTCGACGGCGCATGATGTTTCCGGGAAGACCGGTCAGAGCCGCCTGCAAATGGAGGAATCCATTCCCCACTAGCCCTTGACAGCAGCGCTTTCATAGATGTTAGGCAGACCGGGGGCTGCGGGGGATGCGGCTCTTGGGAGGCCTCTCAAGAGCTATTTGAGGGCCTGCCACCCAAGAACGATGAGGACCGTACTGGCAACGGCGAAGATGGGCCCAAAGGGAAGGGCGAATCCCCACCAGAAGATGGCGCCTGCCGGTAGGAGGGCTAGTGCAAGGATGGCGCCGACCTTGGAGCCACCCCAAAGTAGCAGGCCCGCCGCGACCTCGAGAGTGCAGACCAGGAGAAAGCCCGCTAGGAGGGGGACTGTGGTGGGGATGCCGATGCGTTCGAAGGGACCTCTTCCGTAAGCCGGGAAACCCATGACCATAGGCATGTCGCGGCCCATCGACAGATTGCGGATAGCTGGGATGCAGAACACACCAAAGCCTATTCCGTTGAGCCAAAGGAGGATCGCCGCAACATGGAGTTGTATCGGGACGACGTTCATTCCGCACTTACCTCCTCTGCATCTGCAGATGGCCGCCTTGGATCGGCGTGCCAGCCGGTCTGCCTAACGGCCTCGAGATGAGCCGCCTGGCCAGCCCAAGGCTGGTATCGCGCCGAGTTCAACATCTGGGCTGGCCAGGTCGGTCGAAGACCCAGCACCTGCGGTCTGGGCAGGTGTCCTGGTGCTCTTCCAGGGCTCCAGCGAGTGGTTAGCCGCCCGGAGTGAAAGTCGGGAACGGGTGGGCGCTCGGCGTCACGGGGATTGTTGGCACGGCTTCGCAGGGGCCGGAAAGGCCGATTGGATAGCGGGTGCTGACCCAGCCCGTTCCTGACGCAACTCTGCCAGATACGACGTGGTAGGCGCCTTGTGCGTCAACCTTGTACCAGCCATCCTCGCTTCTACCGAGGACGGGGTGGTACGTACCAGGAGCGATGTATGCGAAGATCCCTGACTCAAAGTAGGGTTCATTATAGACATCTACGACTCCGATGCTCGTGGAGCGAAGGGTGCAGACATCCGCGGGCGGGGCCTCTCCGGTGTAAACGTAGAAAGAGGGGAGGGAGGTGACGATAGAGCCGTCCGCGAAGTAGGCGATTGCGCCTAGGGTTGCGGACAGGTTTTCCGGCACAATCCACTGAATAGAGACGCCGTTAGAGGGATCGTTGTCTGTGCCAAGGAGATGTGAAGTGGCATTCTCCGGTGTGAGGAAGAAATCGTACCTTTCGGCTCCAGGTGGGGCGTCGGTCCAGGTGAGCTCGACTGTTGCCCCTGCTAAAACGACGACGTTGCCGGCGTCACCCGACTCGTAGGGGAAATCGAGGTGCCCAAGCCTCGCAACACCCGTCGCAGTGGGGCTGGGCAGCAGGGAAGACACCGTGCCGCGGGTCGGGGTTAGCGCAAGCGCAGTGCCGACCTCCACAATCTGGGCGGTTGGCGTCGGGATCGCCGAGAGGCTGGCCTGTGCTTGGCAAGCCGCGCACATTAAGACGCCCGCCATGGTCACCCCTGGCCAGGCTTTCATGGTCGAGTTCCTCTGCGAATCAGCCATGAGGCTTTGACACACCACATTTGCGACGATCCTCAGGCGGCTAACGGCCTCGAGCTAAGCTGCCCGGCGGAAGCAGGCAACGCCTCCCGGACTCTAGGGCAAGTCAGCGGGCAGGACAAGAACCTCTGAAAGCCCAGCCCGTCGGGTCAGCTTCAGCGGTTGTTGGGCCGCCGCAGAGACAAGCGACTCCTGATGCGCGGCCGGCTACTGTTGTGGCCACAGGAACGATGTGCTGACGGAGTTGACGGTCGCAGTGTATGTTCCGTCAGCAAGTTCGACGGGATTCAAAGGGATCGCGATGCGGAATGGCACTCCAATGTAGTCCGGGGGACAAGATGGATCGGCGGCAGTAGCGAAGAGGTTGATATTGATGTCCGTGCCATCGATCCGAGACGTGACCTGCGCGAGCTGGGCGCAGAGGTCGGGCCAGTCCCCGCTCGCGACGATTTCAAGCAGACCAGGGGAGCCTACTCCGACGTCAACGGAGACGGCCGCGACGACCAGCGGCCTAAGGGTCTCGGGAGGGATGGCCTGCGTGGGGAGGGATTGAAGGGTCTCGGGAGGGACGGCCTGCGTGGGGAGGGGTTGAGGGGTCTGGTTTGTTGCGCAGGCGGAGAGGAGCAAAGGAGACACAGCAACGACCATGATGAGTTGCCACCTGAGGTTCATGTTGATGGTCCTCTTGGGATAGGGTCCCTTGGCCAAGATGCTTGATGCTGCGGCGGCCCAACGGCCTCGACATGCGAAGTCCCGCGATCTCTGCGGGGAGCCGCCCGGCTAGCCAAGACTAGTATCGCGCCAAACCAAACATCCGGCTGGCCGGGTCGGTCGAAGACCCAGCACCTCCCGTACAAGCACCTGGACCATGTGCGGTCTGGGCAGGTGTCCTGGTGCTCTCACCGCACCTGCGGTGCGGCGCAGGTGTCCAGGGCTCCATCGAGTTGTTAGGCAGCCTGGCCTCAAACTCCGAATAATCGTCCCAAAAGGCGGGAGGCGAGATAGAGGATGATCGGAGCCGCGACTGTGCTCAAGAGGGCCCTCAGAGTCTCGGCCCTCCAAGGCCATGTCGAGATCTTGGTGACGGCCTCCCGCTGGGCGGTTAGAGCCGCGATTGCCCGGCCGGTAGAGTCGAGGGGGGTGAACCTGCCCTTGTCCACCTGACGGTTGAATCTGTCGACGAGGAGGCTGTATCGCTGGTCCGCGTCGAGGAGAAGGAGATGCTTCTCTGCGGCGAGTCGACCGTGCATGCGAGATAGCGGAAGGAAGAAGATGGCCAGAGAGAGAGCAATGGCGACGCCCATTGTTGCTGCGTCGATGGCTGAGGGAGCAGCTGTCACGCCCAAGGAATAAGCGAGGAATAGGTATGTGTACACAGGGATTAGTAGCCCAAGGGCCGAGCGCAAGGTGAGGGAGGAGAAAGCGTATACGGGGTCCCGACGGAAGATGTTCAGGCGCTTCGTTTGTTGATGGATGCGGTCAATCGTTCGGGCCTGGCGGATGACTTGGAGGATCCAGTAGGTCGCGGCGATCCGAATGGTGAGTATCCCAGTGAAGATTGCGCCCCTCGATACGTAAGGGAAGCTGGGCTCGACGCCCAAGGACTCAGGGGAAAACAAGAAGCTCGCGGCGCTGAGGAACGCGCCGAGGGCAATGGCAAGGAGGCCGATGCGTCTGGGCATCCGTGTGAGGGTGTACTCGAGAGAGGCGTAGCCCGGTTCCTTCAGATCCAACAGAGGTCTGTAGTTGGCAAGCGCCCGATGTGCGGCAGAATTGAGGTAGTGGATGAGGGCGAAGAAATAGACAGGGAAGATCCCAAGGGTGAGTTGGTTCACCTCCAGAGAACCCGGAGGAAGTGAGCCATCGAGCCAGCGGAGGACATGCATTAGAAGCGAGAGACCAAGAGCGGCGAAGAGATAGAAGGCCCACGTGGAGATGGGAAGTCTCTCGACCCAAGCTTGAAAGCGGTCCAGCCAGGAGGCAGGAAAGCGCGGGAAGTAGGTTGCGTCCCCACCGGGGCGAGGGTCGTCTCTGCGTGGCGTAATGCGACGTCGAGCCATCTGTGAAACCAGGGCAATTGTACGTCAGGTTCCTTGTGGCGCGGGCTTCGTCCCAGGGCGCGGCAGGCTGCCTAACGGTTTCGAGCTGACCGGCCCGGCCAAGCCGCGTCCAGGGTTTCGCGCCGAGCTGGCCGGGTCCGCTCCAGCGAGTGGTTAGGCGCCACAAGATGCAAATGAGTATTGCATCAAGCCTGATCTCATGACTAGCCCACTATGAACTTGGGGAGTCGAATAGCACTTCGTTTGTCTGCCAGTCAAACCAGGATCGCCCGTCGAGTATTTCCTTTCCATGCTTATACAGCAATTCGGCGTTCAGTTTGATCTTACCATCAAGGATGTGCGCATCGAATTGATAGGAGTCCATGGATGTCAGGTACTTCATGTCCAATTGGGGCTCATAGAATAAGGCGAGACCAAAGATGTAGAAATGATCGGAGCTATAGTCGGCATATGGAGCAGGCTTCCCATCCTTCATGACTCGATAGACCCCGAAATAGAAGCATGTATCCTTCAATTCCCATATCAGCTTGACGTACCGCATATTGCTGAGGAAGGCAACCAGACATGAACTGGACGTGTCGAGATATCGATCTTCGACAAGGGCAAAACCCATTTCGTCAACCAGATATGCGAAGTGTTGCCTAACAGATTCAGAAAATGCATCTTGATGGTCCATGAATTGCTCCATGGTTCATGGCAAGGCGCCCAACGGCCTCGAGATGAGCCGCCCGGCCAGCCCGAGGCTAGTATCGCGCCGAAACCGACACCCGGCTGGCCGGGTCGGCTCCATCGAGTTGTTAGGCGGCTGAGTCATTAGCTGCCCTGGCGGCCGAAGTAAACAGCGACAGTGACCGTGGAGAGCATCGCAGTAAGCCACACGACGCATACTTCTAAAGGCAGCGCCCAGTGATTGTCACGAGGGATGAAAACAATTGCTGGCAACAGAACGAGAAGCATGAACAGAATCATCCCAACCGTGGGCCAGGGACTACAGGCGAGCCAGTTCAGCCTGGCGGAGGCGCCGGTGGTGGCACGGCGGTGCTCGGGCCCAGGCTGCTTGGACGTTGCAGAGGGTGGGCTACTAGAAGCGCCGCGAGTGGGGGGAGGAGGCTTCGCTGCGGAAGGTGGCGGTGCGTGTTCGACGCGCAAGGATGCGGCGCGAGCACGCAATGCGTCGTACGCGTGTTTGGCGCTCGGGTCCGCGAGAGCTGAGTAGGTCTCATTGACCTCCTGCTTCTTTCGCGTGGGCTGGGTAGCTTCGGACACGTCGGGGTGATAGGTCTTGGAGAGGCGTCTATATGCGGCCCTGATCGTCCTAGGGCCGGCCCCTGGGCCCACTTCGAGAATGCGGTAATAGTCCTTCTTCGGATCGACCTTCATGTTGGAATGTGCGCCAGCCGCCTAACGGCCTCGAGATGAGCCGCCCGGCCAGCCAAGGCTAGTATCGCGCCAAACTCAACAACCGGCTGGCCGGGTCGGCTCCATCGAGTTGTTAGGCGCCGCGATTTTCTGGAATGGCCGTCTAAGCTCCCATGACGCGACCGAGGAGAAGCTGGAGGGCCCAAACGGCTAGGGGAAGTAACAACGCGGCGAATACGCCGCGCACTGCGCCGGGCTGCCAGGGCCATGTTGGGATCCTACGCAAGACGCCTACCTCGATTTCAAGGCCCGTTAGGGCTTTGGTCAGGTTATCCATGTGACCCAGGCGTCGGCCGTCCAATTGGCGATGGAGTTCTTCGGCGGCCGCCTCGAAGCGGGAAGATGCCTCTGCGAGGCGTCTGTCCTTTTCCTGGACAAGACGGCGATGGGCTCCCACGAGAGGCAGGGCGAAGGTCGCGCCGGCGATGGCGGCCAACGTGGCGACTAGCCCAATCGCGACCGGGTCCACCGCCTGTGGGGTACCGCCCAAGGCGATCCACAAGTAGAGTAATAGAAGAACTCCGATTGCTGTGAACGCGCCCGGGAGGGAGAGGGCGTAGAGGGGCTGTAGCTGGTAGATGTTGATTCGGGCATGCTGGGTGTAGATCCGGCTGATCAGAATGAGCTGGTGAATGGTGTGGTAGACGAAGACGCCCCAGAGCGCGCTCTGTAGGAAAAACAGAGCCAGCACCGAGGCATTAGAGAACGTGGTGCCTGCGGTTCCGGTGAGATAAAGAGGGGACTGCCCCCGCTGCGGTTTGCAGCACGTACACGACGATAGCGAAGGCGGCGCCGGCAATTGTAGCCATGAGTGTTGGCCGAGGAGGAAGCGTTGTGAGCTGATAGGAGAGTCGGGCGAAGAAGGATTGGTCCTGGAGGGATGGCTGGGCGCTGGCCTTTGCCGAACTCAGGAGGGGGCGGAAGGAAGCGATGGCGGAGGCGGCGGACCTATCCAGGTAGTGCATCAGGGCGAGAAGATAGGCGAAATTCCCGGCTGCCCATGCATGCAAGGGATCGAACGTGCCGACGGGATACGCACGCTCCCTCCACTGAATGGCGGTTACTGCCAGAACTATGCTGGCCGCGAGGATCAGATAGAAGGCCCACGCAGGCCCGGGCAGACGATCAACCCAAGCGGTGAAACGGTCAAACCAACTGGGAGCATAGGGCGGTACGAAAGTTCTGCTCCCAGTAGGTGGCCTCGACTTGCGTTGTGTGGGCATTGCACAACTCCCCTCAACCGAACGGGAGGCGCCTAACGGCCTCGAGATGAGCCGCCCGGCCAGCTCTTGGAACCTATCTTAGGCCCGATTCCCCGCAGCTGGCCGGGGTCGGCTCCATCGAGTTGTTGGGCCGCCACACAATTCTACGCCTTGAGGAACGATAATCGCTTCTGCCATACATCCTCGGCGGACTTGCCAATCCAAATCAGGTGAGTATCGGCGGGAACTTCATAGAGTTCGCATGCTGCAACTTCGGAAGCGACTCGCTGGGCATTCTTGGGCGGCACTGATTTGTCATAGGGAGAGTACATTGCCAGAACGGGCGCTGTAATTCCCGATAAGTCATCCACCCGATGGTCGAGATCGTTCATGAATCCAGTTCCCGATCGAGAA